>Ga0179591_1254690_pt1 | contig 11225 bp, 14 predicted proteins | sample CZOMad2_1_08_16f_FD_182891 | JGI IMG/M metagenome (GOLD analysis project Ga0179591, IMG submission 182891) | Vadose zone soil fungal communities from Angelo Coast Range Reserve, California, USA - CZOMad2_1_08_16fungal (PacBio error correction) | ecosystem: Environmental > Terrestrial > Soil >... | reverse complement strand
CTCATCCTTCCCTTGTCGCCCACCCCTCTTCTTATTCGAACTGACTCATTGTCGTTAGGCGTTGTTTTGTGGCTGATTGTTTAACTCCTCAACCCTATAATTTTTTTCAGGTAGTCATGTTCGAAAGTGACATCCCCCTTCACCTTTACGGTTTTTCTCTTCTGGTGAGAACCTCCCAATTCGACCCCCCACATTCACCACCAACGGAAACCCCTCAACCCTCGATCCAAATGTGCGAAGCCCCGATGAGAAACCCCGAATGCTGGAGGAAACTCCCAGAAAATTCCCCCCCCCGTCCCACATAAAAGACCGGACACACAAACCCTACTTCCTGTGACTTTGAAGAGGAAAAATTTTTCGACTCCTCGTTACATTCTCCTTGCGAATAAATTGACCTTTTTCCACATATTTTGCATCAAAAGCCAGGATCTACAGCACTTGCCTGCCTGTTTGGTCCCCCCCCCCTTTGTTCGAGGGATGAGTCTTCCAGGGAAAGTTTACTATCCTTCCAGTGGAAACGTCTATAATAGGTGCGAAATTCACGGACCCAGTGCCCTCTTTTGCAGTCATTTCGATTTTCTTTACCCCTTCTCCTCTAATACCGGAGAAAGAGGAGTGTGATGCCCTTCCTTTTTTTGCAGGTCGTAGTTAAGTCCCCGGGACCTATCTTTCGCCGTCTCCCACCACCTGTGGACGTTTTGGCGTTTCTTTTCCCTTTTCCGCACCAGGAGACGGTTCCCCCTACCGGACCCTTTTACCAAGGTACTGCGCTTCGCCCGTTTTTCTGTCCCAACTTCCCTGACCGCCTCCGTGGTATTCTTTGTCGCTGTCTATCTAGGTGGTATTGTTTCATTAGCGCGAGCACAGTCTTTCAACTTTTTTCATCTCCCGATTTGTTTTGATGCTTTTCTTTCCCTGTATTGTGTTTGAAGACGACATCGTTCGATCCGAGCCTTTCCAGAAATAATATTAAACCCCGGCGACACAAGTAAGTCTCTTTGCGCCATTCCTCCTGGCCTTGTGTTTGTCTCTTTCACCGATGTCTATCCCAGTCGATGCCATATTGAAATCTATCGCTCCCTTCTTTTTCTTGTAATCGAGCAGCGAGCAGACCCTGTCTTCCGGCGTTTTGACAGGCCTGGTGGTTTCAGATTCCATCACTGGGTTTCGTGAACCTTGTGTCCGGCCGCCGTCAGCCTTTTGTTGAACCGTCGGAGTGTGAACTCTCCCTCTTTCCTTCATCCTTTCTTCATACGTATGTATCACAGACTTTTCTTTTTATTCCACCACCTGAATTTCTCTGCAACGCTTTCCAGTTTTCGGTTGTCCACCGGAAGCAAGGTCCCCCCCTTCTGTCCTTTCCCTCATAATTTCGAATTAGCAGTATGGTTTGCTACTAAATTCTTTATTGGTTCACTCCCTTCTTTATGTGATGGGTAAAAATGGAGTCACTTGTTCGTATATAGTGTTAGTTTCCCTCCCCAAGCCACGAACATCGCCCACTGCCGGCCACTTTTTCCCTTCGTTCATCCTAAGTCCTTATACTTCAACTTTCCCTTTGCCTTTTCTTCCTTTTTAAGACTACTTTAAATCGTGGTCCCCTTGTCTCCTCTTCCTTATACCGGGCAAGTGTCTAGCCTCCGCTTCTTCCACTTACTTTTAAGTTCCTTTACTTCCCCCCCTCTCGCTCCCAGCCCTTCCAACCCCAGGCAACGCTCAGAAATTGAAGTTCCGCACCACATCAATTTTCCCCTCCCTCGCTTTTTCTGGGCGTACGGCTCAAGCCACGCGTTTACTTCACATGCTTCTTCCCCTCGAGGCGACATCTAATTCTTTTCTTTCTCACTTTTTGTTCCCCACCCTTCACCTTCATGAAGAGAGTTTCCTCTGCCGCTCCGTGGCCGTCTTTCCCTCTTCCTCTAGAATGTTTCTTTTCTAGATGCCTCGAAAAGAAGAATGGTGACCTGCAATCGCCTTTTTTATTTCTCTTGGAAGTTTTCGCCCCCTCCGGTTTCAGAATTGCACCGCCCCCCTTCCGGCATCGGCTACACTACTCGGGGACATCAATCCCCCCCTTCTCCCTAGTCCCTTTTTGCGTACGGGCACCACAGACTTCCTTGCCTTGGCTCCACATCCGCCCCCTTCCCGCTAATCCCTAAAATCGTTTCTTTCTCTTTAAATCGTCTTTTTTCACCCCCTTCCCCTTACTTGCGAATCAGCATTTACCTGCCCCCCTCCCCTTTTCCCATATTGAGTCACGAGATGATAGCCGCATCCCCCCTTTGCCGTTTTTCCCCTTCAGGAACCTCTCTTCCTCTCTCCCCAGCGGAACGATCTGCAAACTTCCTATAAACTTGTACAACGACCCCACCCCCCCCCATGCACTTTTTTCTTTCAAAATTCTTTTTTTGTGACATTTCCTTTTGTACAATCGTCTCCAGATTCACGGCCCCCTGACAGGCTCCCTCCCAGGTGATGACCCTCAGAACAATCGACTGACAACAAAATGCTCCCCTCTTCTCCACCTGGTGGTGCACATCCGTTTTGCTCGCCTCCCCCCTTTCCCGGAGTGGAACCACGCGTGAAACACAGACCCCCCTACTTCCACCCTGAACCGCGCCTTCTCCCCCTGCCAAAGAACTCCCCTTTGGATCAAGAAAAGCGCCAATGAATGGCGCTTTCCCCCTTCTTTCTGAGGTAAAGACTGAGGTAAACTCCCGTATTCAGCGATTCATGTTCTCTCTCTTCCTTTCCCCGCCCCCCTTTCGTTTCTGCGTCGTCACACCGCAAGATATACGGCCGCCTGCTCGTAGTTGGGTAGCTCTCACCTTTCCTCTCTCAACAATGTTCCCGTCCACTTTGGAGCGAAAGTTTCCCCCGTCCTTGACTCCCCAACCCCTCTGTATTTTCAGCCCTTTTCCCTAGTGGACATGTCTCCTCTCCCCCTCAGTTTCCTAAGTCGTCATGGTAAGGCAGGGCCGCTCGTGGGACCACGAGTTTTTGCTGGACTTTTTCCTAAGTTGACATTCAGCACGCGAAGGCCACCCTCCATACAGTATCTCGGAGCTTTTCGTTCAGCTTTTCTCTTTACCAGTGCACTCTTTTTCTGTCTCCGCATTGCGGAAGCCGTCTTGAGATAGCTCGCGCACATCGCACGAGTTGGCATTTTCTTCCTTTCGACGCGTCCTTGCTTGACTAGAAGGGAACCGTAACTTCGTGGCCCTTCAGCCGACTATTTTCCTCGTTCCCTCCTCTGTCTCTTTCGTCCCTAGTCCTCCCCCTTTTCCAGACCTGCATTGAAACCTCTTCTGTTCATCGCACCATTTATTTCCTTATCCCAGCTTTTCGCTGGCTGTGAAAAAATGCCAGAACCTGTCAAGATTCCTTTTTTTCCCGCCCAGCTTTCCCCTTTTCATCTCCTGATGCCTCCCCTTTTTGCCCAAGTTTGTGACTGGAGCTGAGAGATGGACCGAAATGGATGCAATTGAATCTTGGGATTCTCTTTCTCCGCCTCCGACGATAAGTTGATCAAAAGCAGGGACAGGTCTCCCTCCAGATCAGATGCTCCTTAGGACCCATTTTACCCTCCCGCGTTCCCACAGTGTCCCATGTCTTCTTTTCTTTTCCCACTTTCGAGACCCGTTAAGTCGAAAAATTCCCGGATTCGACCAGTTTTACCGCGCAAATTTCTCTCCACCACTCGCGCACTTTACCTCCGTACTCTCTCTTTTCCTCCTCCTCGTGTTTTTTTTCTTTTCCGAGGCTTTTCTTTGATTTTTTCTTCTCCTTTCAGAATCGTTTAGAGTTTGTCTCCTTCCTTTCTTTTTCCGCTTCTCTTTCTGTCCCTGATCATCATCGTAACATGTCCAATGATGTATTCTTTTTCCTTTTCTTTCTGATCTGGTCTGGATCGTCGGCGGTTGCCACCGAACTGATCCGGCTCGTTTTTTTTTTCCTGGTATACGGCCCAGTCCCTACCTGGTCTTTCCCCATTCCTACCCTTTTGCGCTTTACTCTTATCTTCCTTTGGCAGCGACAAGCTTTCGTTCCAACTGAGCCCGATCCGCCCCCTTCCTTTTGTGCCCTTTGACGCCAGCTGAGCTGGTAAGGTGCTTCTATACGCTTTTTTCATTAAGAATGTCTCCCCCCATTTTGTTTGACCGCCGCAGTCTCTTCCTCTTTTTTGGGTTGCTATTCAGAAAGCTCGTTGCCAGACTTCGGGGCCACTTCTTTTGTTTCCCTCTTCTTGGAGCCACGGATCGTCGCAAGGAGCAGAAAGATATACCACTCGTTTCTGTGTGCTCGAGCCATATACTTCTAAATACCTTCTTTCCTCTTTCGCTTTTTTTTTTTTTGCACAAGCAACCACTGCTGACGCTGACCGCTAGATGTTTTTTTTCTTTTTCTTATCTGTGCCGTCGCGCCCCCCCCCACTTGATTCCTCCAAACTTCTCAGTCTCACTGTTTTCCTTTCCGCTCCACTCCCCACTGTTGAATCTTCTGTCCATGTCAAACCTTGAAGTGTCCTCTACTTTTGCTTTTTTGAGTTCGTCTCGGGCCACTGGCGATACCAATTTTCGGGCCCCTCATTTTCCTCTTTTTTCCTTTCATCCCTCTCCCCCTTTTTTTTTGCCATTTTCTATGCGTGCTCACGACGCGCCGTCTTTCGTTTTTCCCTTTAGCGTTTCCACATTTCTACCTCGACATCGATTTGAATAGTTGACATCAGAGTAAGCTTGACCACTCGTTTTCCGGGCTCTTTTTTTTTACCCTTGTTGAGGATTTTTGAGGAAGTGAGGGAAGTGTATGGGTTTGCATTTTTTCTTTTTTTCCTGCATGGGTTACACTCCGATTACTTTTATTGGCGAGCAATTCTTTTTTCCCTTTTCCTTTCCGGCCGATGGCCTTGTATTCTCCCTTTTTTTGCCGATCAATGGGGATGGTGTAGTAATTGGCATTTCCAAGGTTTTCCTTTCTTTTACTCGAACACGAATTGCAACGACCTGACGGACAAACGATTTTCCTCCATGTTGGTGGTTGTGGTTCCCCCCGTGCCAGGTGCGCGCGTGTTTTGGAGCTCTTGTGACCGAGGTTTGGAGAGGTCTCTACTTGTTTGAGCCTTTTCTTTACGGATTCCTTCGTGGTCGGTTTTAGATCCCTATCGACCCTTTTTGTTTTTTTTTTTCCCCCTCCCCTGCTGTCGGGTAAATGGAGGAGACTCAAGGATCTTTCCTAAGTATTTTCTCTTTTTCCGAAAGAGGCTGAATTCTTCTTTGTTGTGGCGTGGGACGGTTGTAATGTGCTCTTCCCCCAATGCCCCTTTTTCCTTCTTTTTTTCCTTACTCCGTCGTCGGGCGCCGTGAGTGATTTCACAGTTTTTTGGTTTACGAGGCAGATGTTTTTTTTCTGCTTTTGAGCCCTGTGTGCGCCGTTTTTTTTCCTCTGATGGAGTTCACTTTTTTCTATTTTTTGAGGCACCGTCCGGGTCACTTCGATTGCTCTGCGCAATTTTTTTTCAAACGATTAGGGCCAGGTAATATTCTTCCAGGCTTTTCCGTTTTCGCCCTTTTCTTCCAAATCTGATTCGAAGCTGGTCTAATCTTGCTTTTTGCTTTTCCAGCGTGGCGTGAGTCGCGTCCCCGTGAAGTTCTTTCACGGCCATTGAAAGTTCATTTTGCGTGACCCTTTCCTGAGCTTTGCTGTTTTTTTTTTTGCTGTTCTTTTTTTTTTTTTGCTCTTTTTCGAGGCGAATGTGGGTCCTGTGCATAAAAGACGATTTATCACGGACAGGTCTTTGCGCTTTCTCCCTTATTTTCCCGCCCTCTTGAAGTTCGTCTCCATGTTCCCCCTATCTTTCCCCTTTTTCATCTGTCCACCTGGCACCTGAAAGAGATCAAGGGTCAGTGAATGACCTTTCTGGTGAACGTGGCCGTTTTTCTTCTTTTCTGTGGTGAATTTTTTTGGTCCCCCTTAGTTTTTGAGCAAAGTTTAATCCCATCAATAATTTTTTCTTCGGGTGACACCATCGACTCGTTTTAGACTTTTTCAACCCGACGTTTTCTCCGTCGGTCCGTGACTTTTTTCCCCCTTTTACTTTTGCTGAACAACTCTCCATGCCGGGGCTATCATCCTCCCCCCCCTTTGTTTGGTTGACGCCCCACCAATCTGCTCTCTGTCGGTAATTCCCTGGGCCATCTTCGGAATTTCCTTTTCCCGACGGTTTCGCTTGACTGCGTCCGAGCACAGGTAGCAAGGTAGGTCCCATATGTTTTTCCCCTTGCAGTTTTTCTTCCTTTGCCCTCTTGTAGATTTCCCCAGACCGCAGCTCGATCTTGTTTCCAGTCACTGCTTGGGCTCTTCCTCCTTGACCGCTCCAACCAGGACAGCCCCATGACCTCGGGGAGTGGCAGAAAAGCCTTAAGTACGTGTTTTTTCCGGTTATGGTTGACGATGTCCTTCACCGTCACTTGGCATTTTTCTTCCCTTCAAGAGGGGGGTTGGGAACGCTCGCCGGGTCTCAATCCTTTTTTTTTAGATGTGGCCGGTCTTTGTGACACGGGGCTCGCATCAGTCAAACTCCAACCTATTTCATCCGGGCGTTCCACCACCTTGTCTCCGTTCCTCTTCTTCTTCTTGGAACGGACCTCAGTAACTTTTGGTGCCTTTCCTCTCGTTTTCCCTTTCTCCTTGGTTCTAACAGTACTTTGGTCAATTACGGTTCGCCGCCGCACCGATTTTTTCTACCCGGCAAAGTTCTCTCTGCTCCTCGTCTACCCATCTGATAGGGTCCGTATTCGAGCTTCCGAAGTTGTGCAGTCCATTTTTTTCTTTCGTACGTTCCCTTATTCCTGCGTATGCCGGTGAATGGTCACCCGATCTGTCGATCAGTTCCCTCTAGTACATTTTTTCTTTTCCGCCCACTCTTCCCCCCCTGTGTGGGCCTCCCATGTGTAATCCGTCCCGGTGCTGTCGCGTTGTTTCCTCTGATGGGCATTCATGAGTAGGGAGCGAATGAATTCCTTATTTCTCTTGATTTACCGAGTTTATTTTTCCTCTTGTTGTGTTACGTGCTGTTTTTTCTTTTTTTCGTTCATGCTTTATTCGTTTCCGAAATTACGTTTTGTCTCCCGGTTCGCCGTTCTCCTTTTTCCAGTTGTTCTCGTCCTTTTCTTCCATTGAGGGCTTGTCGGGTGCTAACTCTTAGACCCCAAAGCCTTTCTTCAGAAGTGTATCCCACGGCGAAGCAGGACTTAAATGCGGGATCGTGTTCATGTCCCCATCTCATTGACCCCAGCCTCTCAACGGAGACAGATTTGCCGGTTCCTCCCCTTAAGCTGCTTGTGAGAGTGAATACGTCAAGTGACACCCTTTCTCCTTCCTTTTCTCCTCATCTTTTTAATCCTCTCTTCCTTTTCACAATTGGAACAGGTATGTCCTCGCACCCCTTTCTCGTCCCTGTTCGAGCACCTGAAGCTTGCGCCGTTTCTTGCACTGTTGCCCCGGTGTGCTTTCCCCCCTTTTTCCCCCCGCTCCCGCAGGTACGTCTGCCCGCTTTAATACCCTTATCTTCAGCGGCCTTTGGTCACAGTCTGTGCTCCCTTAGGCCTACTTTTGCCCCCACCCTCCCACCTTCCACAAACTGCAACCTGCTCGACCCGGCTTGTGAAGCACCGTCTTCCTCCCTCCTTTCGGTGGCGGAGGAAACGACTCCCCCCCCCAAAAATTTCCGACCCCACCCTTGCGTCCAACCACTTTACACCCACCATACTATTGAGATCGGAACCACTCCTCTTTACTGCCGGTTATGCGCGCCCTAAAAGTCTGTACGTGCCTTTTAAAGCAGAGCATTCCCATTTTGGCTTCACAGTTCTGAATCGTGCCACCTGGGCAGGGATGAGCCTTTCCCTTTCTCCCCCTCCGAATTTCCCTTTCTTTTCCTCTCGTTTCTTTGCTCCCCCATACCCCCTTGCAGCTACAGAAGCCCCCTGGCCCGTATGCCCGCGATCCCTGTACCTCCCCCTTTCTAACCTTTAGACCTTAGGGGTGTCTGATCCAAGCTCCCCTCCCTTCGAGCCCGGTGGACCCGATCGTGTAGACTGAGATCGTTCCATTTTTCCCTGTTGGCGTAGTTAGTCTTTCCTTATCAGCATGTTGAAGGTACCACTAACCTTGCCAAGGTCGCCCCCCAGTTATGAGTGCATGCCCGCATTTGCAGATGCTGCCAATTTACACCTTCCCCCTCCGCATTCAGGTGGTCCCGCTCCCTGGCGTGTAGTTGGTGTAGTAGATAGGTTGTTATGTGGTATTCCCGTTTTCGTCTGCCTTTTTTCCCCTTTTCGCCCCGATTTCTACCCCTGGCTTTTTTTCCCCCCGCTCACACGCTACTGCCTTGTCCTTTATTCTCTGCCTTCCAGGGGTGAGAGCAGAAAAGATACGCGTCCGGAGACACTCTTTGATTGGCTGCCCAACTCTGTATTCGACCGAGTGGAGATTCCCAGCTGTCCGAAGCACCATTTCGATTTTTCTCTGCCCTATATAGTCCGTTGCTGCGGTCTGGCAACATCTCTCCGCCTCATCAGGACCACTTCCTTTCCCGGAGAAACTGGCCATTGGCTGGGTTCAGATACCCGCGGCTTTTTTTTTCTCCCCTTCTCGGTTGCCGTCAGCGTACCCTTCGGAGTTGATGAAATTTTAACGCTTCCTTGTCGTTCATCCTTTTTTTGCGTCACCACCTCTCCAGAGTTTTATAGCCCTGCTGCTTGGTCTATTTGTTCCCCGTCAGCACTTGTTCGTTCCAATCTCCTCTTGCCGACGTCCTTGGACGTTTATCTCTCCCCTCCCTCTTCGCAGTGATTCACCTGCTCCTCATTATATTTTTTGCTTGCACACCGGCGCAAACGTTCAGGACTGCCCTTACACAACCTTCCATCTCCACTCTTCACTTTCCCCGTTTAGTACGTCCTGGCTATTCCTTCTCTGTCCATTCTTTAACTTTGCGGTAGCTAATCTTGTCCTTACATACTTCAAACGGCGTCGTCCCTCCCTATCTCCCTTCTCTCATACGACCGCCCTGTGGACGTGTAGACTTCTTGTCGCCCTCCCGCCCGTAAGTTTTCACTTGGAATCCGTCCCCATTTTCCTCCTCCAGCCGTACAAACGGACCAAGCTCGTTTAATCAACGATTTTATACGGTTTGAAGTTACCGACTCCCCCTTTCAATTTCTTGTTCCTTTCCTGACCTCCTATTTCACTTTCTTGTCTCCTGCCCGCGGGGAAGCGCACATTCCGATATCTCTCCCCTCCCTGCCCTTTACATAGCTCTTTCTAGAACCAGGAGGAGAAGTCAAAACTTTTTCTTCCCCTTTCGACCTTCTTCCCCCATTTTAACTTTCGTTGTTCCCGTTTCCCTGCCTGCCTTAAATTCATTTCCTTTTCGCTTATTACTTTTTTTCAGACCCCGTTCTATTATGCGGAGGAAGAGGCTCGCCCCAACACTCGGAGACTGCTCATGCATCTCTCACTCCCGGCCTACGGTCCATCATCGGGTCTCAACTACCCCCCTTCCGCCGACGACGGCTACCCGCGTGTACCCCCCTTCTTTCTGCCGTGGCTAACCCCATCGCCCAAGGAACGATGTACAACTCCGACCCCGTTCTTTTCCGCCCTTTTAGGCACTTCTCGTTCCCTGCCCTTCCTTTTTCGCCACGCATGTCCCCTGAACCATAGTGTAGCCTCTTCCCCGTTCTCTAGATCTGGACCCACACGACCCTTCCGTAACCTAATGAACCTTTTTTTTCCGGTTCCTCTCCTCCGTAAACTCGGCCCTTTTCTTCCCACCCCTTGATGCGTAACTTTGTAACGACACCCAACCACACCCTTCTCAGAGGATGACAACTGATTCCGCTTTGGCTTTGGCAATTATTCCCTTTTAAGTTTTTTCATGCGCACCATTTGACTCCCCCCCCAGTCCAAGTGATCCAATTTCCCTCGAATGTACCCAATTTGACCAACGCCCTCGCATACATTTTTAGAGGGCCATCCGTGGTTCGCCCCAACCCTTTTAAGCCCCTTCCCCCTTCCCCCTTCAAACCCCCGACCCAAGGCCCCCATAAGGCCCTTGCCGCCAAATTCAATCGTTCTTTGATCAAGAAAAGCGGCCAACCTTGACTTTTTTTTTGTCTTTCTATCTTGAGGTCACTCCTCGTCAAAGCGATCGAGATCATCCACTTTTTTTTTGTTCCGCCCCTCCCACGTAATTCGGATGCTCGTCGTAAATCAGACTTTCCCAGCTTTTTTAGATCTATTTGCCTCCCTTCTCCATAAACAAGTTCTTCCCCCCACTTTGGATCGCCCGTGGCCCGTCTCCTCCCACTTTTTGCAGGAACTTTGACACTTTTCGGGACCCTTCCCGACGATTCACGAAGTAGTCATTGGTAATCGGACGGTCCGCTTAGTGTTACAACGACCCTTTAGGTCTTTGAAGACTTTTCTTCCGCTCCTGCCACCCTCCCTACCAAATTTTCTATCCTGTTAGCGAGGTCAGACTTAAGCAGGTTTCCTTTTACCATAACTCGGATTCGAACGGGATCATGTCACGGCGTTTTTTAGTTTTTCAAGTTTTCTCCCCCCTTCTAGGATCTCTCACTTTGTCTATCTTTTTCCCCTTCCCGAGACGTCGTCCGTGCGCCCGGAGTCTGAGGGCCCTTTTCTTTTGACTTTCCTTCACCTTCTTTCCGTGCATTCTTCAAAACCGACGCGACGACCTTGATTTCCAGTTCCCCTTTCTTTTCCCTGACCCTCTTTTTATTCTGATCCACCTTCCCTGATGCCCTCGTCAAAGATAGATGGTTTTCAACTGCCCCCTTTTCTTTTTGTTTTTTTTTTCTGATGCGCGGATTTTTTACGCCCCTGATGTCGCTGCACGGAAGCTCCAGGATTCGACTCCAAGCGTTTTAGAGCTGAGTTATTTCCCTCCAGTTGCATTCTCTCCTTCGTCCCGCCCTAGCGATCCCTTTTATTTTTTTCTTCACTGACGACATTCCTGCACAGACGATTTTCCTCTACCTTCGTTTTTTTTTTTTTTCCCCCTATACCTGCGAAAGGTGTCCCATGTCACGATGAGTAAGTGCTGGTACCCTTGCCCCCCTTTTCCTCCCTGTAGCCACTTTCGTCAATCAGCGAAATTTGCGATCGCATCAAATCGCAGCGCAAGTCCGCCGTAATAC
>Ga0179591_1347996_pt1 | contig 11227 bp, 13 predicted proteins | sample CZOMad2_1_08_16f_FD_182891 | JGI IMG/M metagenome (GOLD analysis project Ga0179591, IMG submission 182891) | Vadose zone soil fungal communities from Angelo Coast Range Reserve, California, USA - CZOMad2_1_08_16fungal (PacBio error correction) | ecosystem: Environmental > Terrestrial > Soil >... | reverse complement strand
GTTTCCCCCCCGTGACCTTTTCTGTTTACTGCACCTTTTAATTTGCATTCCTAACCTTCAAAAACCCACACCCTTCTGCCTGGAAGGTTGCAAAACGCCGTTCGTCCCCCAGACTTCCTATCACACGTTAAGCCTCCCGTTTTAACTTCCCCTGTCAGATCGCCTAAGGACTTTGTGGCGCGTTTTGTCATCTCTTCCGCACTACGAGAGAAACCTCCTTCCCCTCTTTTCCGGAAACAATTTTTCTCTGAAGCCAGCAAAATTCAACCCCAGCGTCCGCATCCGGCGTTGTCCCCCAGTCCCACTCCCCAAACTTATGATTTGTCCCCCAGTCTTCTGGTGATGGTTGGGCCCCCCAAACCCCCAATCTTTCAAGAACAAAACGGCAAACACTGTATTTTATCTTACGTTTTTTTCCTTGCCTCAATTTTAATTCTACTCTGTTTTTTCACATACCCCCCCCCCCTTTTGTGGGTGCGGTCCGTCCACAGGGCGTTCTTGGACAACCTGTCACCCCATTCCCCGCCCTTTAATCCGCCTCACCCCCTTTTTTTGCCGTTTTTGCGCACCCCGTACTTGCAACATCTTTTTTCGCCACATCCGCCAAAAATAGTCTCTCTCCCGCCCCTTTTTCGTTCCAATTTAGCAACCCCTTTTTTCAAGTTTCTACTATCACGAGTTCGTCCATGGCCTTTCAGTGAAACTTTGACCCTTGGAACTGGAAGCTCTGACCTGGTTTCCCGTTCCATTATGTCCCCCTTTTCAGTACTTTTAAGGAGTGTTGTGTCTCCTTCCCTGGCCGACCCCCGTGTCTAGTCGGCTCCGGGCTGACCTTCGGCAGTACTTGGTCCCCCTCCTTGCCTACCATTGGTGAACACTCTACTCCTTTTTTTTGTCCCTTTCTGTCACGCGCCGCAAGCTGTAGTTTTCCACCCCTCCAGAGCTTCTGATCATTCGTCTGTCATTCCAATCCGATTTTTTTTGGCCTAGAACCTCCTGAGAACTTGGCGCCCCCCCCCGAAGTCAGACATGCGTAAATTGTTGTTTTACCTCCGAGTCGGTATTTTAGACCCCCCTCCCCAAACCTGGATTAATTTACGTTCTTTGTCATGTGCTTGACTTTGTGGTGGCCGAACCAATTTACCCCCGTTTCGGAAAAAGTTAAACCCATCCCTCTAATGGAGAGCCCCCTGGTTCTTCAGCACCAAATCTTTATTTTCTCTGCACCCTTTCCTTGCGCCCCATCCCTCGCAAATTCGAACAGAAGTTCGAACAAACGACCTTTTTCCAATCTTTTTCCCCCTGAAAAAGGCACCTCCACCCACTTATTCCCCTTTTTCAACTGAGCAAGATGCTGCCCTGTTTGGATTTCACCAGGGGATTATCGAGACCCCATCCTTCTGGTCATTTTCCCGATCTTCTGCTTTCTGAATGACCTAGTACCCTGGCCCCCCTTTTCTATTGTTCTCTCCCCCTATTTTTCAACCGGGCTCCTCCTCTCTTTTAACTCTCTATATGGCATTCCAGTTCCCTTTATCTGCTAGGTGCTTCAACCCCTTCGTGCTTTGTTCGCCGAAATTTTTTTTTTTAAATTTTCGTTTGACCCCCCCCCAACTTTTCTTTCCTCCCTCCTACGTTTGGGGTTTTTGGTTTTTCTCTCTTCTGGCTTGTTTTTTGGCCCCGTTTTGAAAACGTTCTAATGGTTACCGCGTGCAAATTAAGCTTTTTTTTTTTCAATATTCTCGATTCCTGCTTGTAGATCCGTCACTTAGGCTCGGCCTCCCGCTTTTTTTTCTTTGTCGTGACATAACCGTGAAGTCAGAATTACCGTCGACCCGTCGATAGTCTCTCTCTCTTCTCCCCCTGACCTATATGGGGTCGTCTCTTTTTTTTTTGAGTGCTCACCTTGGCAGTGCAGCACTTAGCCTGACTGCGTGCCTTTCTTGTTTCTGCCCAGATGCCGTGCGTTTTTTTCCCCTTTTTCCTCCACTGGCTGTTTTCGGCCTTTAACTCTTGACCTTTTCCGCATTTGTGCCCCCTTCTTGTGACCCCAGCTTTGGGATTTTTTTTTCTTCCACACGCTGACCCCTTCCCCGTTTAAAGAAGCCCATACTCTAGTCCCCTCAAAGCCACCACCCACGCTTTTTTTTGCACCCCCGGTTTCCATCTACTGTTGGTCGCCCACTTTACCTTGGTCTCGCGTGGCGTTGCCCCCCCCCCTTGATCCCCCTCCAGCGTTGATCTTCGAGAACGATCCCCACAGGTTTTGTTTGCCCGACTACAAGATACCTTTGGTTTGGACATTCAGACAGTTTTTCCCGGACGTCGTTTTCTTGGAATGCCCACTTCTACCTTCCCCTGACGCGGAATTTTCCACTATTAGTCCCGCGTTCATAAGTTCATGTCTAATACGTCCCTTTTTGACCTGGGGGGGATGGACGTGCTTCCATCAGTGTACTTTTTTTTGCTCCACTGACCCCCGGGCTGCGCCGAGTGTCCCTATGAGTTTGAGATTCTCCTAACTGAATTTCCTCCTTCTTGTCCCACCTTCGGTTCCAGTAGGCTGAAAATTCTTCTTCCTAGCCGATGAATGGCTCGACCCTGCCCGCCGGTGCGACTATTTCTTTTTTCGCCCAGTATGTGCCCTCTGGCGATTTGTTGCCCAGTGATTCGGTCTTATTCATTTCGTTTGCTTGTTTTTTTGTACAGTGGCATGGACCTTTTCCTGTTTCTCAAGCCACCCCAACAAAACCCTAGGGTTGTTCTTTTTCAAGCTGAGTTCTCAGAAGAGGTCATTTTTGTCAAACTTGATAGACCTTCCCGTTTGGACGGATACGGTATCTGGTATTCCTTGCACCCCCCAAACTCGGAGGCCGACCCTTTTTTCTTTCCATAAAGTTGTCTTTTTTCAACACCTAATTGCTGATGAGGAGGCTGGTAAGCTGTTTTTTGGAGTTCGAGTCGTTCAATCCCTGCTTGCCTTTAGTTTTGACTATATTTCTCTGTTTAGCCAAAAATTTTTTTTGTTCATATGACCCCTCTCTTATTGATTAAGTACGTCTCCTCTTACCGAAAGTTAGTTTTTTCCGTTTAGGAAGCTGGAATTTTTAGTTTCGTTTCCGGAATTGCATTTTTTCCACCCCTTTCCCCTTGCCAGTACACAGCAGCCGTTTCTGTTTCCCTTCCTCATAAGCTATTTTTTGCCCTTACTCTTGTGAGACCCCAGACATCCTTCTCAGTTGAAGTGCACCAACCTTAGAATATTAGCGTTCTTACTTGTCCATCTTTTTTTATGGCTGAAATGTCCATCCAGTCAAGGCCAGATTTTTTCAATGGGGAGATGACCCCTTTTCCCCACCAGCTCCGCTATGTCCTTTCCTGCTGACCGTGCTGCGTTTTCTTTTTTTCATAGGCGCCTTGCGACCAGTCTTTCCGCAAAGTCTGCGTTTCTTATTTTTCACCAATTGCTACCCCCAACTTGCACTCCTTCCTTCTCTTTCCCTCAGTTGTTTTAATGACCGATGATGTGTTTTTGCATTCATGTTGGGTTAGTTTGCTTCCCCCCTTTTACACGCATCCGTGGAACTTTTTCTTTCATTTTAAGTCCAAGGTTTCTGTCATGTACGCCCCCCCTGAATTCCAACTGGAAAAACGAAACAACCCTCCCTCTGATCAAGTCTGTTCTGGCTTTCGCCACCAAAACAACTTTTGGTGGGTTTTTTCAAGATTACTTTGTCAAAAACAAAACACGGATCCTCTGGTTGATTTTCGGTTTTCTCCCCCAGTTCATTCCCACCATTCAGTTTCATCTGCAGTCTTCTTTCTTTCAATTTGCACTTCTTTTGCCGTTTTTTGTTGTTCCCTTCTTTTCCTTCGTTTTCTCAGGTCGGGTCCCGGAAAAATGTAATTATTCATTCTCCTCCGGTGCTGTGTCTCCTTCCCACTTGCGCCCCCTCAACCTTTCCCACAACCAAGCCACTTTTTTTCAGTGACGACAGTGAGAGTGCAAACCGCCTAGCCCCTCCCCTCTCACTATCACCTTTAAGTACATTTCCCTCCAGATGTGAACTCACGTCAGATTTGCCCCCGACAGGAGAAGGTCCGTTTTTTTCCGTTCTAATCCCGACTTATCTTCGCCAACTTCCCACCCGTAAATCTTGTAGAACGACAAACCTACCCCCCACTGGACAACATCAACTTAGCTTGTACACATCCTCCCCAGCCATCCCCCCCAGGAGAGGATTTTTGACCAGCCCCCTTACTTTTTTAAACCCTCGTGCGAACGAGGGCTGTGTCAAGGCGAAGGACACTTTTTCCGTTCCCCAAAGAACCTAGCGCCACCACGGCCTTCGAGTCAAGTCCGCGCCTCTGGGGCGGGGTTCCTCTCCCTTGTTTCCCACCAAAGGCAACAAAAAACCCCTATTTTTTTCCGTGGGGGTTTCCCGTTCTACCCCCCCTAATTTTTTTTTTTCGGGTCCATGCCCCCCCGGTCCCACCAAGCTGCACCCTAGCGACACTGTTCCTTTAATGCTTTCCGCCAACATTTGACTGCCCATGTCTTCAACCAATACCTTTCGTTAGTTTCTTGGCGAGGCATTTCCTGCATCATCCACTAGCCTATACTTTTTTCTCCATTCACTGTAATATCCATTGAGAAGTCCAAGCCTCCCCCTTGCCCCCCCACGGTTTTTTTGATCGGCCTGGACACTCCCGGAAGATCGTCCTTTTTTTTCTTTTTTGTTTCTTCTTTAAAAAGAGTAACCCTCATCCGATGACGGACGAGGCCCATATTTTCCGTGAGACTTGTCCTATTTCCCTGCCCTCCAAGAATTCTCCGCTCACCCCCTTCTCCCGAGCCTTTCCTATTGTGAACTGTCCCCCAACCCCCTTTTGTCGTTGAATGTGCACCCACTTATCGCACCCGCAAGAGCTTTCTTTTTGCCTTCGGTGATGTCTTTATCCCCCCCCCCCCCCCCCCCCGTTCCCACATGGTGTCCAAGAAGACTTTTTTATACACTGGGCCGCCCCGCCCGAACTTTATGGCCCACCCGTTTCATCGCCTTTTTCTCTTTCCCTGCTATTCATTCAACTCGGGTAATTGTTCCCTTTTTTTTTTTTCCTTGCGTGGGAAAACAGGTCGACCACCTCCCATTGACACGTCACTTAGGGCAAATTTCCTTCCTCCTCACACCCTCCGGCAATTTTACAGCTGTTCAGTCTCAGTTGGATAACAACGCTTTTCCAAGACCCCCAGTGAGTCCGGTTTTCCCCGCATCCTCTTCACTCCAGTTTCGTTGAGTCCTCGCTTCCATACGCGAAACCCCTGTCGGTTTTCCGAAAATCTCGTTTTTTTTTTGATCGTTAGACTTTTTTTCTACTCACTGTTTGCCGCCAATTTCCATGTCGCCGCATTATCCCACCTGCGATGCATACTTCGTCCCTCCCATATCTCTAGCAAGAACCCGTTCTCCGGCGGGCACCAACGCGGGCCCTTGGGCCCTTTTTTTAAAAAAAACCTGAACTTTTTTTGAACCACACGGAGGCGATCTTCTTTTCCTTCCAATCAGGTTTTTGTGCGACTGCCTCGGTTCGACACAGTTTTTTCCCCGCCAAGGCACTTGTTCGTCTTTTTCTTTCAGCAGCTCCCTAGGAGACCCTTTTAGTGCTATTGAGCCCTGAGTTAGGGCCTTTTCATCGTGAGATTTTCCTTCCCCCCCCCCTACAAACTCCCCCAGTAGCGATTATTTCCCTTAGACCTTCCTTTTTTTCCTCTTTATGGTCCACCATCTGGGTGTCGTCCTGATTTGTCACCGTTGCCCCTTTAAGTGTTCCCATTCCCTCCCTCGTGAACAGCGCTCCGTTGGGTTTGTCCTTGGGACCGTCTTGTTGTCTCAAACTTCTTTCCAATCCACTTTTTTGCCGAGGATGTCTCACTTTTATTTTTCCCTTTGCAATGCCTCCGATGGCTGGGCCCACCTCTGGGCTTTCCTATTTTTTCCTTTTTACCATTTCGGCTCCCTTTACAAGCACGGGAAGTCCCAGCCCCATTTTTTTTTTTCCTTTTTCAAAGGCCGAAAACGGCGGAGTTCCCACTTCCCCCCCTTTTCCCCCCCATATTGGTCTCTGGTAAATGTTTCCGAAACCACATGCTTCTTTGTTGCACCCCATTTACCCCTTTTTTCCCCTTTTTGTGGAGATGACTTTATCCTTTTTTCTCGTTTCTTGGCTTTTTTTTCGATACAGCTTGCGTTCCCCTCCACCAGACAGAAATTTTCTTGGCTTTGTGCCTGCCCCTGATAGGTGACCCCCTTCCCCCCTGTCACCGTGTCCCCCCCATGACGTTTTCTTTTTCCGGGTTTCCTCTTCATCCTCCCCCGTAGGGTGTGCGGAGATTTGTTCTTTTTTTCCCTGCTGCACTCTTGGCCACTAAGACTTCTGTTCTGCTACTGTGTGCTGGACTTGGCAGGACTTAGTTCCCCTTCTCTCTTTCCCTTTCGTAAATTTTTTGACTTCCGCTTCCAGGACAACTAGGTGCCCCTCTATTTTGATTCCTTGATAGATCTTCTGACTTTTTTTGATGGCTTTTCCCCCCTGTTGACCTCGATGTATTTTTCAGCCTTTTCTGTCCCTATGTGGAGCCTCATTTTGCGGCCAACTCGTGCCTCCTTTTTCCAGTTTAAGGTGCGCCCGTGACCCTCTTTCCGTGTCCGTGCCCTGTCTTCTGGGAACACCCCCCACATCCCCACCATCGTTTTACCCAGAGAGTAGAAGCTTCTTGTTTTTTTCCCCCCCAAATTCCCGACTAAATTGCAATTGGGTTCTTGTTCAAGAAATTGTATAACACAAATAAAACCCTTTCCCTTGCCCCTTCAACGATGTTTCGGTCCCAGTTTTTCTTCTTTTAAGCAACTGTTTCGTTGTTTTTTTTTTTACCCCCCCTAACTTCGTTAGAGTTAAGTTTCTGTACTTCTTCCCCTTCCCTCTTCTTGTATGAGTAGTGGTTCCTTTCATGATAATTATTCCTAGAGCCACCCCTCTGATTTAGTGGCGTAGTATTCATGTTGATTCGAGATTCTAGTTTTACTCCTGATCGTTGAAAGGGAGTTGGAACCTAGTCTTCCTTTACTTTTTGTTTGGACGGTTACGGTTAGACCTCCTTCACCTCCCTCCCTTGGCCACAAAGTTTTCCGTTCTGGGGACCCCCCCGACTAATACTGATTTCCCGAGGAGACGAATGCTCCCCCCCCCCCTCAAAACGGAAGCCCCCCATTTTCGAAAATCTATTTTAGTACTTTCCTTCTTGACCCGGAGGGTTATGGTGGACCACGGCCAGGACAAGCACACTTCACTTTTTCCCCTAAGTTTAACTGGAGCTGAACCCTTTTTTCCCCTTTCTTTTGGCCCCCGTTCTTAATCCTTCCCCTCCCTATTCATGTTCTTTAGTTTCGTTTTCGTACAGGCCCTCCCCTTGCTTGACAACCCAACCCTCCTGCTCAAAAGCTCCTTGTTTCCCTCTACCCAAAACGGCTACACAACACTGATAGAACACTCCTTTTTTTCCTCGTGAATAATAATAAGTTTTTTCTTTTTTTGTGCTGCTGCCTTCTGAATTTTGTTTTGAACTTTTGGTTTTTAGACTTTCGTGAACCCGCTTCCTTGATTAAGTTTTTCCCGGATGGTCTCCCATAGGCCCAACTCTTTGCTTGACCCTTCGAAAACCGTCCCCCCCGACCAAACAGAAAACCTGGACTCACTTGGGAAGGTGATTTCGAAAACAGTCACGTCGAGGGGTTTCTCTGTCAATGCAGCCGGTTCATATGCCCCTTATGGACTTGTGGTCGGTGGTCCTAAAACGTGGCCAAGTCCCTTACGCCTCTAAATAAGTTTTTTCCATTCCTTTTTTTTTGCTTGTTTTCCGTTTGAGATTTCTCCGATTTCTTCTCGAGAAGGAAAATCTACGGTCAGCTCTGTTCCCCACCTGAAAGTTTTTCTTGCTGTGTTTTCTATTGCAAAGGTATTTGTTTCTCTTTTTTCACTTAATTACAGTTACACCCCCCTTTTCCTTTCTTCAGTGACGCCTTCCCCCAAGGACTGAGACCACGCACTACTTCTCCCCCCGTCCCTCCGAAGAATATCACTTTTTCCTCTTCTCTCCCCTGACAAAGTGTTTTGGTCATCAGGTTCCCTCCCCGCAATTACCGCTGCCCTCCCCCATACCCTGAGCTTCCCCACACGGAAAACCAGCCCTCGACAGCCCCCAACCGGTTGGGACCCACAGCGTCCGCCCTACCATGCGTTCCTTTTTTGTATTTAACTCCCCCTCTGTTCCTTTGGACACCAATTACGCCTTCTTTGGATGGTTTTTTGGTCCAAGGTAGCACTCTTTCCCCCAGACCAACAACCTTAGCGTCACACACTTTTTATTTCTGAAATTCGGCAGGCAAGGACGCTTCTCCCTCTTGGAACAAGAACAACCAATCTGTTTTTTTCTTTTTTGGCCGTTAAGATACCCTCCTCCCTTTTAAAGCTCTTCCCCCGGAACCCCTCCCCACGAATTCCTTAATGGACCCCCACTGGGAACTCGCACTGCCGGTTGCGGGACAATCTCTCTTCACCTTCTTGGTTGATTCAACCAATCGTCACCCGGACCCTCGGTTCCCCCAGGCTCATTCCCCTGGAGCACACCTTTTTCGATGGATTACCTTTTCCCCTCCCCTTACTATCAGTCAGCGGTCTACGGCATTCTTCCCTTCCCCCCCTTTTTTGACGTGCCTCCGGCCCGGCTCGGGCTTTAAGACCCCTTTTTTGGGAATTGGCCTTGGCACACCTGTACTTTTTCCCCATTGTTCACGGGCCATCCGGCCGCTCCCCCTCCCCCCCCATTTCGCTTGGATGCCGGTCCCCCTTTAACGCTTGAAACCCTTGGTGACACTGACGCTTCTTTTTTCCCCCCTCCTGGGCCTGCACAGACCCAAAACTATTAAGTCTTTTTTTCTACCTGTTCAACGCCTGGCAATCTTTTAGTACACAAACCACAAAGCCCCACTCTCTTTTCTTTTTTAAAATTCGTTCCGGATGTTCCTCATTTTCCTCTTAAGTTTGGACCAGCGGAGCTGTGGTTGAACCTTTCGTGAACAAGTCTTTTCCCCACTGTGGGTTTCTTTTTTTTCCACTTTTAGGCTTTTTGTTTCCATATGGAAATTTCACGGTTTTTTTTTCTTTTCCTTAAGTGGCGGGAGGCTGGGACCCCCTCCAATAAGTGGAGATCCCCTATGATGCCCTCTTGGAAAAGCTTCTGGCCCATTCTCCTTTTCCCAAAATCCACTTGTCGACCATAAATCACCCTAGCGACCCAATTTGCTTTTTTTTGTTTGAAGTTCCCACCCCCCCCCCCGGACATTCTTGAAACACCATGCCTCCCCCACTTGAGCGGCTGTAAACTCGCCCTTTTTTTGATTCCCTCATTTCTTATTCAAAGGCCCTTCCTCCCTCAGACGTCACAACATCTCTGCTCTGTTGCCCCCTAAAAGATATAAGCCTTTTACTTTTTCCTTTTCATAACTCTGCCACCCATCTTGTCCGGGGAGACATCCCCTTCAAAAGGAGGGATTGAATCTACTCTTTCTTTCTCGGATCTGCAGGGAAAAAATCGTTTTTCCCATCTTCCTTTGTGAGGTTCCTTCCCTTCTCCCAGTGCTTTTTTTTTGACGTCCCCCCCCCCGTTTTCAAAAAGAAATGTTTCCCGTCCTCTACTTTCACCCCCCCTCATCCGTGTTTTGTATAGTATATCTTTTTTTTTTGTGACACAGTTCTTTGACCCCCATTCGTCTTCACTCACGTGCCCTTGCCAAGCCAGAGCATATTGATACTCTTTACCTTCTTGAAGACTTAGATTAGTGTTGATTTCCCCGATTTGAATTTTAGTTCCTATTGTCGTTTGCCCTCACCCCCCTTCCCTTGCGGTTTCCTGCCCCCCCCCAGTAGCGATTACCTTTTCCAAGAAATGCCGGAGATTTTACAGCATCTTTGGTAGAGTACTTGACTGATCACCTACCGTCTTTGTTGCCCCGTTTCCAGCGCTCCTTTGTGGTTTTTTTTTTATGTAATTGTTCACTTTTTAAGTTGGCCGTAGTTTTTTTTTTTCAACTCTTCCTGACTTTTTCTTCTAGTTTATTGGTAAGTGGCCTGTCGACAGTGAGCTCTGCCAACCCCCTCTGTCTTCTTTTTTTTCCCTTTACCCTCCTCCTCACCATGCACCCTCCTTTGGCCAGGACCATTTTCTCCTCGTCCCTGAACCCAGCGTGTCTGCGTGCATCTTTCATGGTTTCTTTGACCCAGGAGGTCCCAAGTTAATTTCCACCCCAACCCTCCCTTTTTCTTTTATGCTGCACCCTTGATTCGGAAAACGCGTTTTCCTCTACCCCGCGACCTTGAAGGTTCGCATTCCGGTTGTGCCCTATCCCCGTTGTTTGGCACATTCCACCCCTACCTGCCGGCCGTCTTCTTTTTCCTTGACCTTGAAAGGCGCGTAACCTTTTTTCCAAAGTCTTCAATGACTTTCTACGTGGGCTTCCCTCTCACTATTTAGTGTTTTGACTCTTTCCCTTCCCCGCTAATATTTGCAAAAAGTACTTCCTGCCTCTTTTCCCAAAAGTGATTAAGAGCGGACTCTGCGCTTCCCACCTTTCTTCCCCCCCCTCCCTTCCCGGGCAACCGTTTTCTTCTAGGTCTTTCTCCAATTGCGTGCTCGCGCTTCCAGTTGGCCTACCTTTTTGCCATCCGAGTATTTGAGTCTTTGTGTCTGACCCTCTTTGAGGTCGGAATTTTGCCCCCAACAGTCAGGCAAGTAGGATTTTCCCCATTAGGTTCAGGGTTCCTGTTTTTCGGACATGAGTTCGGGTATACTTTCCATCCCAAGACCCTGGGGTGTTTCCTTTCCCCCCAGAAATCCGGAGAAGCCTTCCTGCTCACTGATCGGTCCCAGATAAACCAATCTGGGCTTACCGTGTTTTTTTTCCACCATCTTTTTATCCTTTTTTCCCAACCCCCCCCCAACCTTTTTTTAGCCCCTTTAGGTACACACCCGCTTTTTCCTTTTCAAGTGCAGATGAGGTTCTTTCCCTCCGTTGGGCTTTAAGTCTCTCGTCCTTTTTAGTTGCCCAGCCAGGATTTTTCTTTTCTTTCTCTGGTAGTGCTTAGTATGCTCTTTCTTGAAAGGCCCCCATCC
>Ga0179591_1262333_pt1 | contig 11228 bp, 16 predicted proteins | sample CZOMad2_1_08_16f_FD_182891 | JGI IMG/M metagenome (GOLD analysis project Ga0179591, IMG submission 182891) | Vadose zone soil fungal communities from Angelo Coast Range Reserve, California, USA - CZOMad2_1_08_16fungal (PacBio error correction) | ecosystem: Environmental > Terrestrial > Soil >... | reverse complement strand
TGTTCACCCTGCCCTCTTAATTCCTTATAAAGCATTAATGTCCCCTTCCCCCCCCTTTGCTCCACCATGTGTTCGACTCGTTTTTTTTTTGTTGAAGACTTCGCGACCCGAATGATTTCGTTTTTATGGATTTTCTCGGCTGCGCCACGGGAGAGACCTGAGCCGCTGGTTTTCCTTGCTATTGGTCCTTTTCCCTTTCTTTTTTTCGGGCGCCCCTGTGGTCTCAGTTTAAGCCTGTTTTCTAAACTGGACGCCGGACACCCCTGCGGGAAAGCTGCCCAACCCCATGGTTTCTGCGCTTGCACGGTAACTTTGTAGATCTTTTCGTTTTTTTTAGTCGGCAGCCGTCCAAAGGCCATGGCTACCGTGCTTTCGGAACCCCCAGCCTCCTTTTTTCCCTGCCATTGTGGTTAATTGCTTTCTGGAGCCGGTGGGCAGAATCCCGTGAATCTCTTGTTTTTTCGTTTTTCGCCATCTTTTTGTTTTTCCAGGCGCGTCAGCGACGTAAGGTGACCTAGATGCCGAACACTCTTTCCGTCATCAGGAGCCTCGTTGATCCTCCCCCCAGCACATACCATAAACATTCCCCCCCCCCCCAGCACGAAGCGCTGTGATGCAACTCGTATTCTTCCCCCCCCCCCGACGTGCCCTTTTACAATCCTCCCTCCGGCGTTTTTGGGATAGCTGACCTCGTGCGTAGGCGAAGGATGGTGCACCCCGTTCTTGTGCCTTGCTTCTTTGATCGTCTTGCTTGTTCCCTCCCTCTGGCCTCTCAACCGTCCATTTGGTTCCGACAGAGTTTTTTTCGGTCTGTTTCGGCGGGCGTGTGCGCAACCCGCTCTTTTTCAAGGTGCCCCTCGGGAGCTGATTGGTCAGCTGCTTTTCGTGTATTCCTGTTTGGACATTTCACTTTTTCAGCCCCCTTCGGGCAAGAGCGACTCCACCCAATGAGTCCTTGTTTTTTATTCCCCCCCCCTTTTCCTCCGGACGAATTGTTTTTTTCCCCCGGTGAATCCCCAAGAATCAGCACCATTTTTCATCGCGCTTTCTTGAAGGAGATGTTTTGTTTGTTCTTTTGGTCCCTATGTCTTTGCGCGGTTGTTTTGTGATTTGTTTGTTTTCTCCCACAATCAGCTGGCGCCTTTGAGCCCCTCCCTTGATTGCCTTTCCTTTATTAGGAAGCTCTCTGATTTCTTTTGTCTCTCGCGCCCCCATCGCCTCCTCTTCGTCACCGCCCTTCTCGCTTTGAGAATACCCTTTTGAGGCGAGAGGTGCCACCATTCTCCTTTTTGTCAATCCTTCGGTCAGCTCTCAGTGCCTGGACTTCAGATACCTTTGAATTTTCCCCACAACCACAGTCCTTGTTTTGGAAGCCTAGAAGCTCCCGACGAGCTTTCCCTTTGGGCCCCTGCTTTACGCATTCGGGAACTTGAACCGACTCAGACCCTCGGCCCTATGAGGGCGAACACAAGACAGCCCCCCTAATAAATTGATCGTGATGACACCTTTTCGTCCCTCCGGTCTAAGGCGATCGCGACTTTTGATTTGGGAAAATTCGACCGCGACATCCGACCCCGTGGCCCCCTTTTTCCTCCTGTCCACTCAGAGGTTTGACAGAATTAAGCCTTTTGATCTATCTTCAGATCGTCACGGCAGTCCAACCTGTTGTCTGCTGACGAATCCCCCGAACAAAGTGCATCTCCCCCCACCTTCCCGAATGTGCGGTCCCTCCTTCTTTGGACTCGAATCCATTAGTTGGAGTACCGGGGAGGGCCCACCATCGACACGTGATCTTCCAACCTCCCCTTTTTTGGGCTATGTCTAGTCCCTCCACCGACTTAGTAGGATCCTTTTCCCCCCCAACACTCCAATGTGCTCTAGCCCCCTTGCAATTTTATGCTCCAAGGTTCCTCTTCAGGTTTTTCGAATCAGCCAAGATCGTCCTGGTTCCGTCGTTCGCTTTTACGGCCGCCCAGTGAGAAATTCTGCGCTTGTAGGAAGTACTTCCCCTCTTCAAATAGCAGATGAAACCACGCCGCCATTTTCATCCCTCCACCCATTCACTCCGGCATGGTTACTCGCATTGCCTCTCGTTCCCCGAAGCCCCCCCCCACCCGATCAAATTGTTCTGCCCGTCTCCCCGATCCCTCCATTTTTTTAATTTCGTTCTTGGTGTTGCCCATTTTTGATTTGGCCTTTTGCTGGAGATGTGTATTAATGGTATCTCGCTCAATGTCGCATTTTCGTTCCCCCCTAAGCCTCGCCCTCCCTTTACCGCTTAGCCCCCCCCCTTTTTTGGGGAACCGGTAAGTTATCTGCTTGTTTTTGTCAAACACTTTCTTGGCTCGACCCTTGGTTTCGTACCCCCCAATGAGGGGCGTTTCGAAGGCCCGACGATGGATCGTTTCCTATGCTTTCAAACCTGCTTTTCGGTGAGGATTTCCCCCTTTGCCTGACACCGCCAACACCCTGGTTCCACTGGTATTTGTGTGGACTATTTCGCCCCTCTTCAGAGAGGACTGTTCAGGGACGAAATGCTCCGAGTATTCCTGTGTCCTCCTTTCCGAACGTGCTTTCACGAGGCACCGTCGCATGCCGACACCTTGCCTGATCTCTATTCGAGGCAAGTTGCTTTCGCTCCCCGACTTCGTTTTTTCTCTTCTTTTTGACGTGTGTGCTTCCTTTTTCGCCTGTTGCTTCTTGACCCGCTCAGAAAAGCTCGGATGGCCCCTGTAAGGGGAGTCATTCCTTGAAGGATAGCAGGATAAGTCCCTTTGCCTACCGGCCTGAGTTTTTTGGCGTTCCTTTGGCTGCCTATTCCGTTTCTGGTTTTGGGCAGATTCCTATGCTTGTTTGTTTCTTTTCCCTTTCCTTATTCTTCTTGTACTCCCTTTTCTGAGGAGCCTCCTTAGGGTACCATAAAATGATACTTTTATGCCATGGTTTTTTGGCGGTTGCACCTTGCTTTTTTTCCTTGGAGCTGTTATCTCCCCCCCCTCCCCCCCTCTTGGATTGCCGCTCGGCCGCTGACCCTTAGGGAATTTCAACAACTGTCCGACGAATTTATTTGACTAAAAACTTTCCGTCCAACTCCTTTTGGTTTGGTTTCACATTGCATGGAAGGTTGATACAACTTTGGCCTTGTTTCCCCTGATTGTTTGAAGGTGCGACTGTCGCGTTGTACGACGACATGTCCTCTACAAACCCTGTCCCCTTCCAGTTGCCCTTTCCTTTATAACAAGGGTTGGAAAATATTACCAGACTCCTGACCCAAGTCTTTTTCGAAATCGCTTTCCACCCCTATTGTTTGCTTTTCTGTGTGTGCTACGAATTTTGTAGTCTCCTCGCTCCATCGTTCTATGTTGCTTTTTTGGATCCCTGGCCACCTTTGATCGTGTACCACCTATAGGGATTCCTCCGCCGAATACGATTTCGTTATGGATAACTCGGTGCCCTTCCAACAAAGTTGAAGATAAGTCGAGATCGTTTCGCTCTTTTTCCCGAATCGTCCTCCCCTTTATCGCTCTCTTTCTTTTTGTTGCGTGCCACGTTCAGGGCCAGTGTGGTTTCCATTGGATTTTTTGCGGAGTTCAATTCCCTTCGGTAGATCACCCACCCCACTTCTTCTCTCCTCTTTTCTCCGTTTCTGAGCGCTTAACCCCTTATTTTCTACAGAAGTTTCCGTGCCTTACCCTGCTTCGAGTTTCCTTTCCCCACACACACCGCGCACGCATTCCCAGAGAGCGATGTGCACGTTAGGTCTTTTTCCTCAGATCCCCTAATGGTGTCACGGCTGTAGCCCGGGAGAAGGCAGCCCCGGCTTCTGTCTTTCCACCAGCGGGCCATTTTTTTTGTGCCCGGTCCCCCCTTCGGACCTTTGCTATTTTTTAGTCGTTTTAATGGTTTTGTTTTGGTGTGCCCCCCCAAACCTTCTGTCGCGATCACCCCTTTTTCACTTTATCGTTTGACATGAATGTTAAGCCCCGCGCGGTTCCTTTTCTGGGTTTTCCTTTTTCAGAGCCGTGAGCCTGAATATCGACTTTCGGATCGTCCCCATATTGACCCTAGCAAGGACCTTCCCCCCTGCCAAAAGATACTGGCTTTTGCTTTTTGATTCATTTAAATTACCAATCTCCTCCCCCCTCATTGTGTTTGGATTTTGTATCATTTGGGATCTGATTTTTCCTGGTCGTTGACCACTTTCCCCCCTCGTGTCCACCTCCCACAGCCGTGCAGTGAGGGCCAGCAGCTCGGCAAGAGCGTTGCCATCGGTTAACGTCATCCTCCTTTTTTGTTCCGTTGGATCTTTCCCTAAATTAGAGGCCTTTCGCTCCTCCCCTCTGTTTCACTAAATGTCTTAGCTCGTCTGTTTCATTCCCCCTCTCCTCTTGATTGCGTTTTTTTTACACACAATCTACATACAGAGGACCAGTATTCGCCACCCCACCCAAACTCCACCACAGCCACCCTCCCTTCGAGTTGTCCCATTTTGTGGAGGTTGGACAGTGCAGGGTAGGCACCGACCAGGAGATGTCACATGTCTGCTTTTCCTTTCCGGTTGCTTCTCCCCTTTTTTCTCTCTTTCCCACTGTTTCTGAAAAAGGCCAAATGTAATTTCCCTTTGCGAAGGTCAACCGTGCGCCCCCCATTTGTCATATCTTTTTTCCCGTTCCATTTTTTCCTCGGATTGTCTCCCCCCCTCTCCGCCATCCACCAGCTGAAACGCCAGTACCCCAAAGGGAGTTTGTAGTTCTGCGTCCTCCCTTTAAAGGGCTACCACTTTGGCTCGGTTTCCTGCTCTTGCCCCTTACCCCCTCAGATAAGCTTCCCGACAGCGTCGGTAGCCTTACCCAGACCAGTGACCTTCCCCTCAAGCCCTGGTAGAGAATCACCACCCCGCCGCCAGTGCTCCCGCTCTTCTTTCCCCCCCCTTTTTTGTCTCTCCCGGGACTTGTTTATCGTGCTGAGCCGTTTTTGTTGAGTTTTTTATGTTCATGATTTTTTTCTCCCCTCTTTCGCCTTTTTTCGGATTGGCTAGTTTAGATCTGATAAATTCCTCACTGCTCTCCAGTTAGAGAAGCTACCTCCTAGTTTCCCGGTCCTGTAAATTCTGACTGTTTGCGTCACCCCCTTCCCCTCCCCCCTCCCTTTCCGACCCGTGGCTGTGTACCTAATTAGGCGCAGAAGCCTTGAGTTTAGGTTTATCGTTCAGGTCTCTCTTTGACCCCGCCCTTTTCTCTACTCAATATCGGATGAACCCCTCTCCAGTGCACGAAGAAAAACTTGGTTTTTTTTGACACAGCTGGGCCGCCCTTCTTTGCGGCTTAATGTGATTTTCCCATTCCTTTTTCAAAGGATCCCTCTGCAAAGTCTAGCCTATCCGTTTCCATTTCCCTAGCGCGTTCCCCCTTCTTTTCCTTCCCAGCGTCGGTGCGCCCCCAGCAGCACAAATCGCCCCGAAATCATCCTGTGTCGTTCCCGGTCTCTTAGCGGACACATTCCTTTTCGTCGCCCCTTCCCTGGTAAGGCCCCCGCTTGTAATTATGCTAGTGTGGACCTGTACCCACCGGGAGAGATCTCTTTTCTCCATTTGTTGTTTGTTTTGAGATTGATATTTTTTTCCCCCTCCTTATCCCTCCTAATTTACCCCATTTTTTAACTTAGTTTTTCCCGTGAGGAACATTTAGTCTTTGAGCTTCGCGCAGGAGGAAGGTGGGGATATGGTGTGCCCGGTCTTAACGTTGTCTTTGCTAGAGATACTTGAGATCGGTTTCCTCTTTATTTCAATTTTCAAAGTGAAGTTTTTCTCGGCTCCAGTTTCTTAGTTCTTTGTGCCCTGAGGCCTTTGATCTTCCCTCCTTCTTCACCTGTAAAAGTGTTACCCCCACTTTTGTTCTGAGATGAAATGTGTGGGTTTTTGTTGGTCTAATTTTGTAGCCTCTTTTTCTTGAGCCTTCTTTTTTTTACCTTCCATAGATCCATCCGGCATACGAGCCTTATAACTTGCTAGGATCACACTCAGCCCTTTTGCAAGCTGGGTCTTTTTTTTTTGACTGGGAAGGCTACCAAGGTTTCAGCCAGTCAGGCCGTGCTAGACTTGTGAGCGTGGCGACCCATTGACTGGCGCAGTCGGCCTGTACTTCCCTCCCCGTAACTGTTCTTTCCATGAGTTACTCATTTTTCTTTGTTATCCGGCGTCCTTTTTTAAAACAGACCAACTATCCCCCCGAGGAGAATTGAAAGTTGCTGTTCCTTTGTCCCCTTGATCGCCACCCCCCTGACGTTTTACGTCCATCCCTCCGTGGATGTGGATATGTGTTTGTTTCTGTTTGACAGTGTGGCTGTAAGTCTGTCTAGTTTTACTCTGCTCCCTCGTCTGACTCTGTCTTCCTTCTCTGCTGGGTTTTTTTTTCGCGATAAAAATGGTCATTCATCATACGGTCCACTGATTCCCTCCCACTTTTTTTTTTCCTTTTTTTCTTCGTTCCTTTGTCCTGGGTCCCGTTTTGCCCATTTTCGCTCTGGGAACTTCGAGAGGGTCAAAGATGAGTGGTCGGAACTGGGTTGACCTTGAATGGGGATAAAAGTTCGGCTTTGCCATTGTTCTTTTCAGCCCCTTTGCTTGCTCCTTTCCCTTCCAGAGGATGAGCCCCCCCCCCCCGGGTGAACTTCTTCGCGGTTGTTGAAACTGACCTTTCAATTCGATCTATGTGCAGCGAGACTGTCGGCTTGACGTGTTGGCAACCCGTCATTTCGAAGCTCCCCTATCAGATGTCTGACTTTTGCGCTCTTACGTCGGGCTTTTTGCCTTTGTTGCGTTTGTCTGTTGTATTGCCGGATTTTTGGTGTTTTCTTTTTTTGGTTGGTTTGCACCTTCCCATGATGGATCTCTTTTTTTTTGATTTCCTCCTCTACTTTCGTGAACGCTGCAGTTTAGGAACGAAAGATCGGTAATTCTTGCGCTCGAGCTCAAGAGATCAGCCGATTGCCTTTAACCCTTTCCGACCCCCGGTTTGTCCCCTCTCCTCGGTAGGATTCTCGAGTCGAGGTGAACCAACTATTTGACGGGTTACTTCATGTTTAGTTCCCCTCCGGAACGCAGTTTGATATCGTAGTTCCCCCCAAATGATTTTTTCTTTTGTTCCCGTTTTTCCACACGTATTTCCAGCCGAGCGTGGTTGAGGTTCCAGTCTCGACGCTGGGAATTTTTGTCCCGATGTTAGATCCTCCCATTCTTCTCAGAGGCGCCCCACCCACGAAGTCCAACCTCTCATCAGTATATGTCTGTCGTTGACCCTTTTTCTGTCCGGAGACAGTTTGACGACGCCAGGAAGGTTGGTCTGTCCCCCCCCCACTGAGAAAAAGAAACATCCTTCAGGGCCTCGGTGGCCTCGGTTCACAATGAGCGTCCCTCTTTTGTTGGTTACTCGCTCCCTGTTTCTCTGAGGGCCTCGTAACATTGTTTTCTGCCTGAACGTCCAAAACTTTCCCTCCCCTTTCAAATTGAAACTGAATGGTTTCCTTCTCCAATTTTAGTCCATGTTTCGGAACTTTTTTTTCCCCCCCCGAGGTTGAGTTCTTGTTGTTAGGAGATTTCGCTACCAAATCGACTGCTTTATTCTTCTCCTTAAAGTCAATTTTTTTCTTCAGTTTCGATTCCTCGCACACGATCGTTCTTATGCCTTCCACACATTCTCCTGTGCAGCTCCCTTTCCCTCCTCTCCTTTTTACACTGACAGACTCCCCTTGGCGTTAGAACATTTCGAATTTAGTAACCTTTTTGACTGGGAGTACGCCTCTTGTCTCCCACCTGGCGTCCTTCTTTATGTCCCTTTTCAACCTCCTCTTGTAACCTATCTTCGTCGAACGCCCCTGACTGATAATCGGCCAGAAGTTTTCAAGACCTGCACAACCGTGAAAGGAGATTGTTACTGCTCGTTGCGAACAGCATGCCTTATTGTCCTTTTTTTTTATTTTTTCCAAATGGTGTTTGATCCTTCCCGGATGGGACAGTGTTTTTTCCCCAAATTGGTATCGCAGAGTAAACTTTCGCAGCGCCCACTTCCAGGAGATCGTCATTTTCCGAGGTTCGTCTGTGCCTACCCGCGTTTCTGTTTTCTTTTACTGCCCCCGTTGGTTTCAACAACGTAAAATTTTAGAAATTTTTCTACACGAATTCGGGCGCAGCTCCGGGACCCCTTCCTGATCTCGCGGCTACTCCCCCCCGCGTTTTCTTCGACCCGGCTCCTCCTCTCCCTGTTTTTTCAAGCCCCCACACACCTTTTCAGGGTGACTCTTGTGAGGATCTACTCAGGAGAGTGGTCGTATACTGGATTAATACCTGGGCCTAAACAGCCCTCCCTGCCACGGTCTGCCGACGCCTGAACCGCTTCCTTACGGGCCGCCCTTAATTCTCCTGTCAAACATTGATCCTATACGTGGTACCCTTGCTTTTATGCCACTCTCCTTCTTTTTTTGCATTTCTTTTCTTTTTTTTTTGTCGTCCTTTTATGGAACCGGTTTCGATCGCCCGATGAGCGTTGCCCCGAGGGTAATTTCGGATAGCAATCACTTCACCTTTATATCGTTTGGAGGGGCGCGCCTTGGTCGCTTCCCTTTTCGCGTGGACTCGGTTTTACTCTGACCGGCCCCCGACTTTTCTGTTTTTTCCCCACAGTTATCCTTCCCAGCTTGCCCCCTTCCTGAGATGGCCCCCTGATTACACTGTCCCCTCAGGTGTGGCGGGTTTCCCGATATTAGGATTTTCCCCACCGAACCTCTGGTTAGATCATCGTCCCGCCTGAAGATAGGGACGTTAACTTCCTCCCGATTTCGTGAGCAACATGGTCGGAGCCCTCCCTTTCTTTTGTTGAAAACCACTGCGAGTTGAGTGGGCAAAGATTGCAGCGGTATTAGAACCGGGAGTTGACCGTAGCCGTCGTTTTCCCTCCCCTGCCCTCTTTCCGTTTTTCCTGTTTCCGAGTCCCTCTTCGTCCAGATGTCCCCACATTTTTTCCCCCCCCTCAACCCGACCGAATTGACCCCCTTGATATTACCTTTTTTGCTTTGCTGGTTGAACTCTCCCGTTGCTTCAGTCTCAGAGATTCTATTGTGTTCGCGATACCAACCTCTCCGTCCATCGCTATTGAGGACGTCCCCAACTACGACGACGGGATTTTGTACCTGGCGTCTTTTCTCTCCCTTTCCAACGTTTCCTCGTCTCTTTCGTACGAAATACTTACAGAAGCGGATTATCCGGGGTGCGCTGTTAGTACAGTGGGGTTCTTATCGGCCCGTTTCGTTCCCGTCCCCATTCCTTTTTCTCTCCCCCCCCCAACCCTTTTATCAGCATTCCCACTTTCCTGTTTGGTAGTCGTCCCCCTCAAACTTCGTATACTCCCAGGGTCGGTCTCTCCCATGCCTTTTAGAGGTTCCTTCCGTTTCCCTTCCATCGTTTCATTTTTTTCTGATTTTAGGTCCGGCACAGACAACAATGTTGGAAATGTAGAGACCGGTGAGACTGCTAGGGCCGCCAGTTTTTTACTCCCAAGTTTCTCTCCTTTTGCCTCTGCCCCTTCTGCCTTCATGCTATGTGGGCGGTTATATTTGGCGACACCAATAATGTTCGACTATTTTCTCCGTCGCTCGGGTCACGGGTCAACGCGCCCGCAGCCTTCCTTTTCTCGAGTTCCTGTCCCTGCCTTCTTTCCTCCCCGGGAGCTCGGAGGAACAATATGTCCAAATCGCAGCGACTTGAACGTTTTGAAACACGTCGGTGTGATCTCCTGGTGGTATGTGCACTTTAATCGCGCAGTCATGTTTTTTTGTCCCCTTCCCTCCAGTCCACTTCGTTCCTTCGTGACCGACATTTTGAGTTGACCCTCCTGAAAAGGTTACGAGCCTGTACTATACCGAGTAGTTACAGCGCGGCCATCGAAAGAGCATGCGTTACCGTCTTTTTTCTGAGTTTTTGTCGTCAGACTTTTTCCTCATATACTAGTTCTCAAGCAGCTTTTAATCTTTCTGCTATTTCATTATACATAGTTGATTGTCTTCTACCCCCCACCACCGCACCCCTCCCGTCCGAGATCGCCCCCCCCCTCCCAATGCCAACCCGCCCCCCACCATTCCCTCTACCCCTTCTTCCCGGCGTATAATTCTTTAGTTTTGCGTGAAAGGCGTATATGGAAAACGACCCCATGTCTCCTGTTCTTGTCGTCATGCGACTTCCTCCCCCCTTTTGCCCTTCCCTCACATTTCGGGCGCTCCCTTCTCCCCCCAGAGGATGAAATTGAAGTTCCCCCAACATGAGGTATTAAACGAATGCATTGTCCCCCCATCCTTCTTCTGTCGCGCAGTCGGTGTTCCCACTCGCGATTTGCCACCTCCGGTCTCCCCCCAGGAAAATCCCATAAGAGTCTTGCGTCCCTTCAACCGACCCCACCCTGTTCTCTCAGCAGCGGTCCCCCCCCCTTTTTTCCCCCCCTCTATTCCTGAGAACCCGCCGTCCTAATCGGTTTAGCCTTTCTCCCATCTCTGAATTCCACTTCTTTTCATCACCCCACACATCTCCCTCCCCCCCCCGCGCATTTTTCCTATTTTACAGGCATTTCCGGCTTTTTAAACGGCTCCAGCTAGGTAGTGGAGTGTCAGTTTGATTTTTGTTTTTTAATGACGATTCTCCCTCTTTCCTCCATGGCCATTAAGCAAGTTTCCATTACCCCCCTTTCGGACTTCATCCTAAATGAGTGCATCTTCGCCGACGCTCAACCCGCGTTCGCCCTGCCCTGTCCTTTCCCTTGCTTTTGCGCCCACTCCTTTCCCATCGCATATAAGGATTTATTCCACCTTGTGTAGAAGAAGGTTCTTTTCTGGTCTTCTATCTGTTTTTTTTTTTCCTTGACGCCCCCCCCGACCAAATAGTTCTTCCCATTTTATACCTTTCAACACCCTTGGGTTTAACTGGCCGAATAGTTAGTGTGCTGTATGTCTGGATCTCAACGCCTCTTGTCGACCTCTGCCCAAAGTTTCCTCGCTATCCTTTTTCCCCCCCTGCCCTTGCATGCCGCGCCTACCCCCTCTGTCTCTTTCTCTAGCTGCTGGCACGGTGAAGCCTGAGTCCCCATTAATCCCCCGGGCGCGAAGAGTCCTTCCCCTAGTAGCACCATGAGTTCGCACACACTGTTCTTTTCCAAAGGTCTTTTTTCCCTATTCTCCCACCCCAAATT
>Ga0179591_1257790_pt1 | contig 11229 bp, 9 predicted proteins | sample CZOMad2_1_08_16f_FD_182891 | JGI IMG/M metagenome (GOLD analysis project Ga0179591, IMG submission 182891) | Vadose zone soil fungal communities from Angelo Coast Range Reserve, California, USA - CZOMad2_1_08_16fungal (PacBio error correction) | ecosystem: Environmental > Terrestrial > Soil >... | reverse complement strand
GTAGTTGTATATACAATGACCCATCCACTTCCCACATGCTGAGCCTGGCACCGACCTCAAAAACTGAGCAGGCCGTGGTCACTTCCCACCCGACATCAGGAAGAAGGGCCAGATTTCAGCAGGACAGACACTCTTCATCAACATCGTTAATAAGAGGTCCCAAGCTCAGGAGTGGAGTGAGGAAAACTTGAACTAACGGAAGAAGCAGGAAACTTGTAGTATAGCTCTCTTTCTGGATCCTGTTGCGTGCCGTCCCCTTAGCAGGCGAGGTCTAGATGTGGACGCCCCCTCCCTTCCTCTTTCATCACCTCACCCGTTCCTTCATTTGACCGGCTCTCCCCCTGATAGAAGGTCCCGCACGCTGATCCTCCGCCGCCGCTCACCGCTCCCCCTCGTGTTTTGATCACCTCGTAGGAAATTCTCCTTCCCTAGTCCACCGTTTCCGAGAGAATCTATTCTCTTCTTTCCTCTCTAAGTCGCCCAAATGCAGAACCTCTCCCCCCCGTTTTTTTCCCCCCCTACCAGGACGGATTTGGACCCCCCCCAGTGACCCTTCATTGCCCGTCTCTGGAAAGTTTGCCGCGGTGTCAGAATTGGTACGACCCAAACCTTGAAGTGGCCGTGAGTGTGTTTTTTTCTCCTTTTTGATTAGGATCTACTCTAATCGCATGGGACCTCATCCCTCTTGACTGTTTTCGAGTTCCATTCAGTCCTCGATCAGCGCGCCGGTTCCGATTGCTCCCTTCGTTATAGAAGAAGAGTTTGTTTATCCAGCCTGCTTTGCCGTAACCTCTCTATGAGATCAACGCTAGTTTCCTGGTTTAGTTTCGCCTTTTCCCCTATGTATGCGATTAGCCTTGTGAATAATAGATCCGTCTAGATTTTTTTTCTTTCCGTCGCGGCATGACGGCGCCTCCCATTCTTTTTTTCTTTCATGTATTCCTTAGAGACTCGATTAGAGGTTCGTTTGGTTCGGAGCTTGTTTCCCACTCCCACCATGATCTGTATGTCGGCGTCTCGTAAAAGTTTCGAACCCTGTAATAGTAGCCGGATGGTTCCTTCCAATCACTCCCCTGCGGTTTACACTTCGTTGATCCCTCAGTCGTGGCTGTTCAAGTAGTCATGCTCCTGGCTTAATTGACCGGCTTCGATATTCTGCTTGATATATTCTCCCTTCTCCAAGAGTTGCGACTCACAGCCGCTGAAGGATTGCTGACTCCGTTCTTGGGCGCGCAGTACTCCGATTTCTCTCTCGGTGCGACGTTCTCGACAAGAGCTAGCTGTTTTTGCGTTGCCCTGTCGTCCCCTGACCCTTCCCTGATACTAGGCCTGTAGTGTTTTCCTAGCATCGACCCTGCGCATTGGTGACGGACTCCCATGAGTTCGGATGCTTACCTTCTCCCCTGAGAGATTCGTTCGTTGAGCGTTTAGAGATCCCTTATTGAGGGTTATGAGACTCTCTCTCCTTATGTCGTAGTCTAGGTCTAGGCCTTCCTAGCCGATGATGCCTGCTTGTTCGATTCGGGACGAGAAAATCTTGGTCCTGATTAGCTGATAGGCACTCTCTCCTTCTCACAGAAGAACGGAGCCCTCAGGAATTTTCCCTTACCTTGCTCTCGGTTGGTTCCGGGCTCTTTCCTGACTTTCTAGAGCTGCGCAGTCGGGTTCCCGCGATCTGTAACCGCCCTCTCCGATTTGACCGTTTCGGCCACCGAGTTGATCGTTCCCTCGCTTTCTCCCATGCCCCCTCCCTCCCTTTGATTAAGTATTCCACGTCATACTCGAGGATGCTTCATTTTGGTGGGTGCGATTTCTGTCCTTTTCCTAGAGAGTCCTCAAGGAATGCGCGCTTGTTCTTTTTTTTTTTTGAGCTTCACCTCAGCAGGCTTCTTTGTCATTCGTACTAAGCAGTTGAATTGCACGTTAGAGATAGTCGCTACGCTCCGTGGTCCGCCCCCCTTTTTCGACATTTTCTCCAAGCCCCGTTCGGAGCAGTGCCCCCTTTTCCGGATTAGTCCCTTTTCGATGTTCCTCCATAGTGAACCAGCTCCCGACGTTTCACCGTCAGCCGGGCAGTTACGTCTCCGACCCCGCGCGGTTTCTGACCTAGGGTTTTCCCGTTCTGATTGAAGCTTGTTGCAGCCGTCTTCCTCCAACGGCGACCTCTTTTCGGCCCTTGCGTCTCTTCCCCCGCTTCCGGCAGGCTCGCTTCCCCTTTCCGGTTTGCCGGTTCGGTGTACTTCTCATTTTTTTTTCTTTCCATATGTTACCCCGTTGGTTTCATGCGAAAAGATCGACTCCTAGCATTTCCCTCCTCCTTCTCTTCTCTGCGTGGCAAGTCTCTCCCCTGTTCCACCCTTTCCTTTTTCGTGCAGGCCAGCCTCAGATATTTTTTTTTCCGCCTTTCAAGCAGCCCCCCCCTCCCTCTCTGCCGATGCTAAAAGCGCTCTCCCTCCCCGGTGCTTTGACGGGTTCCACGCGTCTTTTTCTTCGTTACCCCGTCGACTGCCGCCTTGCACAAGATGCAATTCGTTCTCGCGCAGTCACTTAGATCCTCGTCCCGTGAAACGAAGCCCTACTTTTCGTTTTTTTTCACATATCCAGTGCCTATCAAAAGTGCAGTTTATCCGTCGCCTTTGACCCCCAGAGTTGAGACTTCCGGGTGGCGCTCTCCTTTTTTCTCAGCCATAGACCTGTCTTTTTTTTTCGATGCATTCTGATAGTCCCCTCTCTCGAGTTGTGTCGCAAAGCGCCGCCGAGTAAAAGAATCTCCCCAGGCTTAATTTTTTTTCCTGCCCTGCTTTCCGCCCCCCGCCATGTCGTTGTTCCATCTATTTTTCCCTCCTTTGTGTGTAGTCTCCTCTCCTTCTCTTTCCCTGATGCGGCCTCTCCCGGTTTTTTCGTCCCCCGTGTACTCGTCTTTGCCTTCCCGTTCGACCGCGATCCCCTTCCTTCTATTTGCAGGAGTGCGACTCTCCCTGCCGATTTTCTCGGAGAAGATGCTCCTTCTCGTGACCCCTCACTTCCAACTCTCATGTGTTGGAGATGATAGCTCTTCCCGTTCAGGACATTTTCGATTCAGTCCATTGTCGGTGTCTAACCTGCTCTTTCTAGTCCCATCTTCTCTATCTCTTCTGTTCTGTAATCTTGGGCCGTTTTCGCTTCCCCCCCCCAGCCCTCGTGGCCCGAATAATGCCGTTTCTTTTTTCTCTGGTTCTACCGCAATGTCCTCTGCTCTTTTGTGCTGCCATCGGTTCCTTTTTTTAAAAATATATGTCTCCTTTTTTTCACTTTTTCCCCCCCCTGCTGGGAGTGACTTTTTGAGTGATCTTCGATTTTTCTGAGATGTTCTCCTGTTTCCCTTTCTCGGGGGTTCCTCATTTTCAGATGAACTGTTTTTTCGGAATGCTCACTTCATCTCTCGCATAGCGTCACCGGGGCTCCCTCCGTGTAAATTGGAAGTCGCTGGCAGTTCCCCCTTCCCCGGCCCCTTGGCTCTCTTTTGCCCTAGCAAATCGTCGCTGTTTGAGGAGCTTGCCGGCCCCCCGAAAGAGATCCTCCTCTTTCCTTTTTTCCCACCCCCCCGCGCGTCGCATCGTCCCCTTTCCTTCTTGCCTTTTTCCTTTCTAGCTGGTTCCCATTTGAGGACGCCCCCCTGTCCATTTTCTGGATTTACTCCTTTTCTTGCTCGTCCCGATTTCCTTCTTCGTTTGTCGTATAAGGGGCGAGTTATTACTCCGTCCTTTCTTCCTCGTTCTCCTTCACTTGCTTTCTTCGAGCATCTCTTACTTCCTTTCCGCTCCAGTCCCTGCCCTATCTGCCCCTGTTTTAGCGCGGCACGTCTGATTAATCCTTCTTACCCCTCTTTCCGACACTCTGGGAGCATCCCTCCCCCTCTCAGTGTGTACTTACATGGAGTTAAAGATTACCTGCTTTTTTGATTGCCTGTTTTTTTGGTCGGGCCCCCCCTTCGACGCGAACCATCCCGGTGATAAGGGAGAACCTCTCGTTTGTCGAAGTGTCCTCCTCTCTATGCACCGGCGCGTCCAGCTGAAGATCCCTTTCCCGAAATAATTGAGGTGACCCTTTCTCCCCTTCCCGCCTCTGATCCTAGGAGTCTGTGAGAAGGCAATTCGCCCCGTCTGCTAGTCGCCTGCGGTTATAGACGGTGCTTGGTCTCTTTTTTTTTTGCAGGAAGGACTATTTCCTGCGATATCCTGACTAGGTCTGTTTCTCCCTCCTTCGGCTAGATTTATATAGTCTGTATCCCCCCCTCCTAGAGGATCTCTATCCTCCACTACCGTCTTTCCTCTTTTCTCGCCTTGGCTCCTACCCTGACATAGGCCTTCCATGCGTACGTTCCCCTGGAGGAGTTCTTCTCGGCTCGCGCCGACGTCCTGTACCCAGTCTTCCCCCTTGTAAAGAAAGCTTTAACTGCCCTTTGTTTGGTGTTTCTCTCTCTATAGCGCCGATCTCGTCCTCCCCCTGAGTGAGAGAAAACACCTACGACTGCCTGCGTATACCTGAGCTACTGTGTTTCGTCTGCGTCGTTTTCCCCCTCCCTTTAGTCCCCGATCAGATGATATCTTCTACCCCGTTTCGACCTTCGCTCCCAAACACCCCCACCCCCAAACCCCTTATATCCAGACTAGTCCCTGGTTGTGCTCACGAATAGTGATACACTTTATTCTCTGAAGATCTTCTAATAGCCGCGTGAAGCTGCTTTTTCTTCTGAGTCTACCGCAGATCGATAGTGCTGAGATTCCCCCGACCGCCAGTGCACCACTACTTTGTTTCCAGGGTTTTTGCCTCGTGGGGCTGCGGCTGGTATTCGGGCCGTTTTTCCACGCATGAATTTTGTTTGCACGAAACCTCCAGAGCTCTCCCTATCTTTTATCTTCCCCTTTTCCCATCGCTCAAGAGATGCCTTCTCCGCAAAGAGCGACGATCTCCTCCGCCTAGCTAAGGACTACCCTTCCTTTTTTTCGCACGCCCCCTCCTTCTGATAATGCTCCTCTACTATAGGCAGCGAGATTCTCGCGTCGAGACGTTTCCCGCGGCCGCGACTTTCTTGTCGGATTAGGGTCCGTGGATTCGTCCTCCGCAACCGTTTCCAACCACTCTTCGCCCCACTTCCCCTTCCCCCCCTCCGTTGTTTTTCGGAACCGTGTCTTGCACCCGGACGGCGCCCGTGTCATCGCTGTCAATTGATCACTTTTTTCCACTTCCGTTCCCCCTTTGTCGTTATGGTGGCTGCCCGTTCAGAACCCAGGTGTTCTCTTTGAGATGTGAAGACTCCCCCCCCTAACTTTCTCTCTGGAACTCGATGTTCTCAGAATAGCATTGTCCCCTACGAGGCCCCCGCTTTTTTTTTCCCCTTTTTTAAGAGAGAGCCTATCCCCATTCCGTGTGAGTTGACCGTCGGCCGAGTCGGCGAGCCGGTTCTACCCTTTTTGTTGCGGTTGTCTTTAAATTTTCCCCTCCTCTTTTTTGATGGCGCCACACAGACCTCATATGTCCCTGTTTTTTAAGCTCCCTCGAGGCCTGGTAATCGCTCTTCGAATGCGGAGAATCTGCCTCTTGCTTACTGTCTGCCCAGAGTGCTTAAAGGTTATTCTTCCTCTGTTCTTGGGATTAGCCGTCCGGCCTTCCGACTCACTATCTTCCCTCCCTCAAGAAGTTTTTTGTGGAGGCTCCTTTGACTTTTCGTCGCTTGGTCACGTTGCTTTCTCTTTTTGATTCATTCTTCTTTGAATAGCGCCCCCCGGGTACCCTTCCATCGTAGGTTTGCCAGAGGAAATGATCTTCCCCCTGTCTTCCGCGTCCAGCTCGTCGTCGCTCCTTTGCTCTTTTTTCGCCCCCCCTGCCTCCTTTGCTGTGTTTTTCTCATCCTCTGGGAATCACCACGCAACCCTGGAGCCGTTTTCCTTGCCCTGCTCGGGCGACCTTGGTACCTACGATTGATTTTCGCTTCCGATGAACCGACCACGCGTTCGCCATAGTAGTGCCTGTTTTTTCATTTCAGTGCTTCTCCCCTTCCTCTGCGTCCAAATGGCGCTTGATTCTGGACTTTATCATCCTCCCCACTTTTCCCGGTGCATCAACCGTCCACGAAAACGTTACTTGAAGTTACACCAACTTCCCCTTCTCATCCCCGTCCTCCGGGCCCCTGTTATTCCACACCCGCTGTCAGACAATTCTGTTTACGTCCACCTCCCCCTTTCAGTGGGACCTTGAAGTGTGTTTTCCTCCCCGGTGTCAGGCACGGTGATTGTCTTTCCCTTACCCCCACCGGACCACTTTGTTGACACGTTTGTTGCCCCCCGAAGTTTTTTTAAATCATTTTCTCTTTTGAACGTCTTTCGGCCCGCGAGGAAAGTTCGGCGCGGCGATTCTATTCTGGACGATCCTTTGCTAGTCCTTCTCAGATCCCTTTCGACTTTCCCCTTTTTTCCAGGATGCCAGGGTAGAGTCCACTCTTCTTGATTTAACGCGAGCTCTCTTTTCTTCTGTGCCCTTTTTCGATTACCCGTCCAGGCATCTCGAGCCGGGATCTAGGATGTGTCTTCGGTTGTCCGCCCCCTACTTTGTTTCCCTACGTCTCCAAAGTAAGTCTGAGCACTCAGTCTCCTCACCCGAGGTATTTTTGGTTGAGTCGGGTCCCGGTCCCGTTGATCGTCGGGTACGCTTCCCTTAGTTAATATTCTCGGAGGACGTTACCCCGCTCTTTCGGTTCGCAACCCTTCGTTTTGTCACGAACCGTAGTTTTCCTCCTTTAGTTCACGTCTCGGTTCTTCCTCCTCAAACTCTGTCTCTCTTGATAAGCTGTTATCTTTGCTCGCGGCCTCCTCCCGAACGCACAGCGCGGCCTTCTACTAAGAGCGTCTTGTTTTTTCGACCGATCCCTTCGATCGTCCCGTCCTTCGAGCTCTGCCCTGAAACGAGCGGTTTTTTGTGGTATGACTCTAGAATCAGACGTCGTGCTTTCCGCAGGTGAGAAAGGAGCCACATGTTGAGTCCTTCCTGAGTCTTGTGATCATCCCCCCGTCGCTGAGAAGCTTCTTAGTTTCTTGTGTCCTCCGATATGATGCTATCCCTCGCTAGCAGTACCTGAGCTTCTTCCTCGCGATTTTCCTTCGGCTAGCAGGAAATTCCGTCTTTGCCTCCTTTACCATGCGAAGTTCGCGTCCTCCTTTCTTATTCCGCACTTAAGTTTCCCTTTCATACCGACCACAGAAAATGTGGCAGAGTTCGGTGATTTCGCTTCTTCCCCTGGTTCCTTGATTAAAATCATCTTTATCTCTCCTTCTAAGAGGATGTCGTCTCTGGAAATCTATCCCGGATTGACCCTTAGGGGCCCCGCTGTGCGTCGCCTCCCCCGCTCCGTCTCTTCACTCCGCCTAGATTCATCAGATTCCAGTCACACCGCTCGAGATTCTTCCCCCCGGAGCTTGAGTGCCTTTCTCGGGTTTTTCTTTTTCGCTGACTCAGAATCGCCCTCCGAGTAAATTCTCCGAGGATTTTGCCTCCGTCTTTGGAAGACTTCTTTCGTCAGTTGACGACACTGTTTCATCTCACTTTTTGATTTTAGTTCTCCCCCCCCCGCCGCTTTAGATGTCGTTCTTTACCTTAGATTCAGGTCCGCCTTCCATGCCCCCCTACTGGCGGAGGACTTTTGTCCGTCTCCGTGAAGAGAGTCCATGTTAACCCCCTCTCATGGCTCCTCAGCCTTATTACCTTCTTAGATCCCGTGAGGGACCGCGATTTGTGGACTTTCTTCTGCCGCCGTTAATGCTAGAGTCTCCTCACCTTTTCTTTACCTTTCTAGGCCCGGGGATCCTCCACCGCCTTTTCAATCTTCACTCCCAGTACATAATTCAAGTTGATCCCTTTGGTGGTCCCGCAGCTAGTTGTCTTTTTTTCTGCCCCGGTTGTGCAGCTCCAAGTGAACAGCCGTCTCCGCTGAACACGTCCCCCTGCCTCAACGGCTCTCTCCCTGAGCCGCTTTGACCCTTTCCCTCAGCAGGGTGGGAAGTTCCACGTTTCATGGACCTAAGTGTAATAGGCCCGTTTGCCCAGCACGCCGAGCTTTCTCTCCAGGTTTCAACAGTCTTAGAAGAAAGGCTTACTAGGGATTTGTTTTATCCCGAGAATCGAAGAGGCCACCCGACTGCCTTCCCACGCTTATAAGCGCCACTCTTCCTAGTCGAAATTGCTCCCCCCCGTCTCCTCCTTTCTTGCGTCCTTACGCATTTCCCCAGCTCCTGTAGGAATTCCTCTGGGAGTTGCCCTTCCTTGCTTTTTTGCGAGATAGTTTTTTCTTTTCGTCGAAATATCTTTTGACGCGGGTCTCGCTCCGTTTTCGGCTCTTTTAGAGTGAAGTTAACAGCTGCTTGAGATTTCACTTCCGCCTGACGGCGAGGCTCAAGTTCTCCGAGCATGTGCGTAGGCTCCTCTATCCTTCCGTAATCAGTTTTGTTGTCTCTCTGTCTCCACTCGCTTTTCTGAATCTTTCTGCCTCGACTCTTGCGGCCCTGTGCTCTTTTCCTTCCTACTGATTTTCAAACGGGCGTCTCTCGCGATCGCCCCCTTTCATCGGTTCAGGCGCGATCGCCCCACCTGCCCTCTCCTTTTTGGCTACGCTGCTAGAGAGCCCCCGCTTCATTCTCAAATGGGTGCAAGGCTACCTTGTTCGCGCTTTTACCCTGGAAAGTCCCGACTGCGAGACCGTCGGCTCTTGTTTGCGCACCTTGGCCACCTCTCTTGTCGATTCGAGCTTTGCTGTTTTTTTTTCAGGGTCCCTGCTTTCATCTCTATCCCCCATCTCTTTTCCCCCAAGTCAAGACGCCCTTATCTCTGTTCGACTCCTTTCCTGCGCTCGGGCGTGTGTTTGTCCGGCGGTGGCCTCCCCCCCCCCCCATCTGCTTGATCATGAAACGTCCCCCTGGCTGAAGGTAGATTTTTTTAGTGCCTTCTTCTTTCCCTTTTTCTTTTTCCATGATAGGTTTTTCCTCTTTTCTTTATGGATTTTCCCACCCCGGTTGTCGCCATTGTGACTGCTCGAGCAGGACCGCGTTCTTTTTTGTGTTCCATTGCGGGACTCTAGCCTGAATTGCCAGGCTTTTTTGGTTCGTCCTGCATCCGCACAGGATCTTGGTGTTAGGCCCTTTTGGCCCTGCTTCAGCTTCGTTTCCACCCTATGTTTCCTCCCCCTCTCGGTCCCCCGGCCGTGCCCCTTTCCCTTTTCCTCCCCATTTTTTTTCCCCTTTCTCAGCTCGGGGGTTTTGTCCCCCCCCCCCCCAACATGAAGACCCCCTAGTCGGACTTGGTCACGGATCAGACTTTTTTTTTGTATTTTTTTTCCTTTGGACGTGCAGCGAATTTCGTGGCGAATATATATAAGTTTCTCATAGTGCGTCCCCTTCTCCTGTTGCGAGCGTCTTTTTTGACATTTTCGGTCCAGACCCTCGCTTGAATGTAGAGTCGGCTTTCTTTCTTTCTTTAGTTTCTCCCAGATCCCGTCGATTTTTGACGCTTTCCTTGTTTTTCTGGAAGAATGTTCAGCTATGAGGGATTGGTTTGAATGACCCTCCTTCCGTTGCGACTCTGCCTCGTTGGCTACGGAAGACAACTCGTCTTTTTCTTTCCAATCAGTGCCGACACGCTACTTAGCGAGAATCTCTCCTATTCTCCGCGGCAATCACTCATCTTTCTTTTGCCATGATTTTGATATATTCGCTCCCCTGTCGGTTTCGGAGAATTTGACCCCCCCGATATAGTCTGCGCGCTCGCCGGTTAAGTCGACTTTCTCGTTTTTTTTTTTACTTCCGAAGTCCTACTTGCGCTTTCCTGGATCCTCTGCGCCCGAGCTCTACACGGCCGGAGGCTCTCTTTCGTATATCGTCTAGCCCGACATCCGCGCTCTCACGCATATTCTCAACTACTCCGTAGTCTCTCGAGCAGGCTTCATCAGCCACTCGCCGAACTGACCCTTCAAATGGTCGGTCTCACGATGGTCCGCTTTAGGATGACTTCTTCTACCCTGACCCGTCCCACTCGATGTTGTCCCTGGCGAGCTTTTTCGACTGTCGAGGCCTAGCTCGAGTCTCGCGAACCCGCATATTTATTGTACGTTGCAGTCTGCTGTGCGTAGATCTGACTAGGTTTTTCCTTTGAGTCGATCCCGTTGATCTCGAAGCCCCCGTTTGGAGGCTACCCCCCTTTCTCCGTGATACAGATCGTGCCTTCGGTCGCGAAGAATTTCCAATCTGATGGGTTACTTGTCCGCCCCTAGTTTTAATTCTTCGCGGCCTAAGCTGTGACGGCGACTCCCTCTTTACCCCTTTCGTTGAGTTTTATACAAGGAAGAAGTCACCCCCTTCAGAGGTCTGTAGTTGGTCGAGCGTCTGGATTACATTTTTGTTCTACCTACCTTTTTTTCTGGGCTTCGTCAGCCTCCACTACCGCGTCTCCTGTCCCCCGGATGCACTGCGTTCTCCACGTCCCTCTTGTCCACGTTTTTACTGCCAGCCCATCTCGCGTTCGACTCTCCTCATTATGTACGGCAGGTTTCTCTCAAGCCCTACTTCCGCGACGCTCCGAACTACCCGATTCGTCCCCCGCGAGCGCGCCGCCTTCTACCCTTTACTTCAGCTGCCTGCTTTTTCCGTCTGCCTTTCTCTTTACTGAGTCTTCTTCTCGTTGCACGCCTCCCAACCGTCCTACCCACCCTCCTCTTGATCCCCCACCCTCCTTTTCCCCCCTCCGGCCTTGTTTTTTTACCCAGTTTCTTCCACGTCTTTTCGAACGTGCCATTCTTTCCGTGCCCCGCCTTCACTTTTTCCCACTTTCCCTGTTGCGTGAGGTTCTGACACCGCTTTTCCCTTGGGCTCTGCCGCCTCCCAGACTCGCCCATTTTTGCCTCTCTGGTCAACCCGGGCGATGCCTTCTCCCTTGCAGGGCACCTAGGCTTTCTCACCGGGTCTCTTTCGACTCCTTCTCTAGAGGGCGGCACGTTCGAGTCGTGCTGGAAGCGTCACCCGGTGAGTTTCTTCCGGCCCTTGCTTATGTTCCCATCGCCCCCTCCTTTTGTTCGTGCACGCTTTTTCCCCCTTCGACTCTCATTACTCCCGCGTTCATGCGCTGATATTTAGGAACTTGGTGCCTTCGTACGGTGTTCCTCTTCCTCTGAGCCGTCCTTCTCTCCTTAAGGACTCAGTCAGTGTTGGC
>Ga0179591_1155709_pt1 | contig 11230 bp, 13 predicted proteins | sample CZOMad2_1_08_16f_FD_182891 | JGI IMG/M metagenome (GOLD analysis project Ga0179591, IMG submission 182891) | Vadose zone soil fungal communities from Angelo Coast Range Reserve, California, USA - CZOMad2_1_08_16fungal (PacBio error correction) | ecosystem: Environmental > Terrestrial > Soil >... | reverse complement strand
CAAGGAGAAGTCTCCCTAAGAGCCCGTGAAATCGGACCACCGACCTCTTTCATCTGACCTTTTGAAGTGTTTTCTAGCCTTCTCAGACTGCTAGGCCAAGGGGTGGTGAAGACTGACCACCCCATCTTTCCCGCAGTTTACGAGGAGGGACCCCTGAAAAATTGGTTCTTTTTTTGGGTCCCCCGCCCCTTCGTGGTTTCTTTTGGCCCACTGAAAAATTCAGAAACGTGCCCCTGTTTCATGATTTGGTTTTTGTTTTAAAAACTTATCCGTATTGTGGGAAATCAGTTCCAGTTTTTTTGCCGCGGCCTCGGTCATTATTTGTAGCTTTCGCTTGCAACGATTTCCCGCGGTGCGCGGACAGACTTATTCAACTTCGAGTTTTCCCCATTTTTTTTCGGGATTTCTCCCTTGTTTCCTCATCTCCCTCTTTCTTTCTCCCGTTTCTCGCTGCGTCGGCGATAAGGTTTTGGCCTTCTCTTTCTTTTTGATTAGAGAAGTCAACTAGCCTCATGAATCACACGTTGGATATCCCTCTCTTTCCTCCTTTTTTTGTGTTTTTGTTCCTCTCACTTCTGACTATCTATTTGCTCGATGCCTCAACGCTTCTGGTCCCCTTTCTCCCCTCTTTCTCTCGTATCTCCGAACGCGATCGAGGAACCTTTTAATACCCCCTAGTCTATTTTTGTCCCCCCCCCACTTTTTCTTTCTCGCAAAAAAGGTTTTCTCGAACAATTGTTCGATTCTGTTTTACCTGTTTTCCAATCGGTTTTCCCTGCGGCAGGATTAACTCAGTTACCGAGGTTTTTTTCCTCGAACCCAACAGCCCGGTGTCCACCTCACCATCCTTCCTACCGTTCCCAAATCCACTCAGGCAACCGTGGTCCTGCCCTTTTTTCCAGCTTATGAAAGCCCCACGAATTTGCAGGCCACTCCCCCTTGACCGTTTCCCCCAAACCACTCCCCCTTTTCCCCCCCCCTGCGTAAAGCTGCTTCATGACTTTGCCTCTCCCCCCTCCCCCCTTTGAGAGTCGGAGACAGGCTCAACCCACCTCACATTATCTGATTTTTCCTGGAGGCTTCCCTGATTTCACTGGAATGCGTTTAATAGGTTAATGTTACCCCCCCCTCCAGAAATAAGATTCTGCACGGTCGAATTTTTGCCAAGGGCCCAGACCCGAGGTTAAAAACCGCAAAAGTTGAGGTTTCGAGTTCCCTCTTTTTTGACTTGCACAAGGAAGATGGCACCATGTACATCCCCCCCCACTGCCTTCCCTTCCTATCGCCCCTTTTTCCCCCCCTTCCCCGTTTGCGTTTGGCAAACTGGGTCCGGAAATAATGGGCTCCTTTGTTTGCGCCTTAAGTTCTGCCGAGTCCCCAAGGAACCCTTAGACGTTGTGTTTCCCACCAGTTTCTGCAAAGGGTATTTTTTAATGGACTGGGTCTTTTCGCCTCGCCAACTCCAACTCAACGCTGAACCTTTAATCCTTTTCCCCCCTCTTTTTTTGAGTAGCCAGCTTGTCCCAGCAGCCGTGTTCAGATAAACCCCCCCTTGTGCCATATTGATGTGAGGTACCAAACGTATTCCCATTCCCTTTTTTTTTCCGATAACAACGTTTTTATTTTACCGGGACCTGGGTTCCGCGAATAACTGATTTTGTCAGTCCTTTGCCCCCCTCCCTCCGATCTCTCTTTCGCTTTTCCTCTCTCTTTTCTCCGCACTGAGGTCGTGATCCAACTTTGTTTGCGTTGCTTTTTTCCTCACGTTCTTTTTCGAGAAGAAAAGGCCCCTAGTACCCTTCCCCTCCTTCTCTCCCCCTGTTTATCCACTGATGGTCCCCCCAACCCCCCTCGATGCTGATCCATTTGCGAAAGGATTTGAAGCTGGCCCCTCGCCCCCAAAGAGGCCACCTCCTGTTTCATCTGTCACTCCTACGACGGGCGACTCCGCGTTTTTTGACACTCCAGGCAGCGCTCTTCCTTCATTTTTTACCCCCTGGTCAACAGGTGGTTTTCCCTGCCGGAATGGGTCCCCTCCTTGCTTTTTCCGTTTCCCTTTTGACAATGACACCCGCCTTTTGTCGGTTTTATCTACATTCACTCTTCCCCCCTTTTCCCCCCGCTCGTGATATTTTTTCTTCTTCCGGTCCAAAAATTGTTTGGGGTACACACAGTAAGATTTCCCCTGTTTTTTTTCCCCATTCTTTCTCCTCCCCGAACCAGCTGAGGAGCTGTCCCCTTCTGATCTTTCATTCGTGAGGCAACCAGGCCACCAAGCTTGTCCTTTTCCTTGCAGCGCCTCCGCTCCATTCTCTTCCACCCTCCATTTTTTCCTTGGTCCAAGGGGACGGGATCTAGATTGCCCCTTTTGCTTTCCTCCCCCTGGTGCCCCTGCTTAAAAACTGAATTATTTCCCCATTCCCCCCCTGTTGGCTCCCATTCCGCCGAATTAGTGTTGATTCGCGTCTTTTCCTCCTTGTCAGATGTGTTAGAGCTTGCCCACACACGATTTCTCCCTTTTTCCCTCTTACTGTTTCGCGTAAAAAGTCCTTTCAGACTCAGCCTTCCCACTAATTCCCAAAGTTTTGAAGACGGTCTCTTTTGCCCCTTCTGCGTCCCAGCGCCACATCGACACAAGCTCCTGTGCGGAAATGAGGTTTGCGAATAAATCCCACCATTTCTTTCCATTCACACCCCCTTCCGCGTAGCAATATTTGGGTCAGTGCCTTCCCGGCAAGGAATGATCTGGAGACCTTTTCTTTCCCACATTTTGGATCTGCTTCAGGGCGCCAATGCAGTCACGAGACCTTTTTTCCCTCTGTTCTCAGAGTCTGTATGAGCAATTTTTTGCTGGCATGGTGCCGCCCCCAATCCCTCCCAACTTACGTTGGTCTTTTCCGTTTTTCCGGAATGAGCCCTGATCGACCGACCCATTTTAAAAGGACCCTGCATGTGAAAATCCTCGACAACCCTCCCTGCGTAGAAAACAAGAGATGACTATTTTCTCTTTCTGCGGAAATTTGCGGAGAGGGGCCAGAATTTAAACCCCGCAGGCACACCTCTGTTGGGGGACCCAAACCCACACCCACAAAAAACCACCTTCACCCTCCACGCCCCCCTTCAGACAAACCCCCCCCCCCCCTCTGGTAAAGCGACCCTTTCTCTCCCCTGGCCCAGCTCCGATTCCCCTTTTTTTCTTTTTCGATCCTGTAATTTGCTGTTGCCAGTTCCCGCGGCATCTTTTCACAGGACCTCCCCTTTTCGCCAGAGTCTGCGACCGTTTTCTCCCCAAGTTGCTATGCCCTTTCTGTCAGTTTTTCCTTTGCAGCGATACCGCAGCCAAGCGCGTTACAGATTGGAGTTACCCCCCTTATGCCGCAACCGGACATTTACGCTTCAGGTGGCCGGCATCCCCCCCCTCCTCGCCGTGGTACGCCGACTTACCTTTGCCCCTTTTCCCTCCGTTCCCAATCGCAACACGCATGTGCAGGTTTTTTTTTTTTTTCTTTTATGTTTGATATGTCGATTTTCACCTGCCAAAGAAACAGCTTACCTCCGTCCTCTGCCACGCTCGATTGTTCCCCTTCACTACGCCTTGTAAATGTCGTCGTGCTGTCGTCCCCCTCCCCCATTCAGCGACGACGACACTCAACCCGCCTTTTTGCTCCTTCCCACTCGTGACGGGATATTCAGTCCTTTCCTTCCGTTATTCGTGCGGCTTTGAACTTTTGGAATTTGAAGGGCGTTGCCCGTTACGCGCCGAAGGCGGGAACACTGGTAATTTCGTCTTTCCCTGCTTCCCTGCTTCTCTTTGCCTACGTGCCTTTCCCCGACTCAGGATCCAGAACTTCACATCCCCCATGAACCCCCATTCGCCTTAGGATTAAACAAACCGCATACACCATTTGGAAGCCCTTTCTTTTTCGTCCTTTTCCGCATTTTTTCTTTTTCTCTCCCCCCTTTAAGTGAAGAATATCGCAGATGATTTTAGATCTGCGCGAATACCCAATTTTCCTTTCTGCGTTCTTGAGATGGGGTTCCTGAGCGGGGGGCCTCTCCCTCCGATGCCTCTTTTCCTTGTTTCCAAGAAAACACGGACAAATCGTGTTTTTTCCCCTTTTTGCTCTTCCACCACTATTCTCGTTCGTACCGAAATACTAGCTATCCTTCCCTCCGTTTTTTTTTTGCGCGCTCGCGTTCTGCCGCTATCGCGTGTTATAGAGAGCAGCGTTTTTTCGTCTTTCTTGTTCTTCTGAAAGCAGAAGCTTGGCAGCTGGTTTCTCCTCTTCCTGCTTTCCCGCGCCCCCGGATCGCAATTCTCGAAAGCCAAGGTGGTGCTGCCCGCCCTGTTTGCTCCTTTTCCTCCTCTCCTGTCCTTAAATGGAACAAGTGTTTGTTCTTCCGTATCCTTTTCTTTTCTTTGACTTGGCTATTTACCCCTCCCCTTTGGTAAGGCGGGGTGTCAGCCACGCAGGTACCTTGGCTTGTGCTCTGGTGCTTTTCAGGGCTGAATCCGGGCGTCAGGGCGCGCAACGGGCGGTCCCCCTCTTCTCCCCTCCTCCAGTAGGTCAGGGCAACGCTTTGCCTTTACCAATTCCCCCCGTGCCAGAACGTGCTGCGCGGACCCCTCCGTTTTTTCCGGCCTAATTCCAAATTCGTCCATTGTCCCTTAAAATTTCCGGACGGACGGCCGATGTCCCGCCTCCCCTTCCCTCTTTTATTCGGCCCTTTGATTGTTTACTGTTGATGCGCATGGAAATTGTCCCCTTTTTCTTAATTCTCGGTGCCACAAGGCTGAAATGTCATCACCAATTGGGCCGTGTGTCTCTTCTTTGATTTCCTTGGCGCTGTCGTGTCAGAATTCCTTTCGTTCCCTCATTCACCATACCTTAAGGCAGGCCCTACACTCGGTGCTCTTTTCCCCCCTTGCTTGGCGAGGAATGATGTTCAAATGGAAGTTTCTCCCTTTCCCTTTTTCTTTTCTTTGCGGCCTCACGGACCCCCATCCCGCCTTCCTCCGGCTTTTCAATAGGGTTGACGCCACAATCGATTCCAACCCCGTTCTTTCTCTCTTTTCTGTTCCACTCATTAAGCCGGCCGTTTCGCCCTTGCGTTGACGCAGTTGTGGTTACGAAGCAGGACTGGTTTTTGGCTTTTCTTCTTTTTTTCTGTCGTTCTCCGGGACTTGGCAACGCACCAAATGATGCTTTCTTTTTCAATTCCACGATTGGAATCGGAGCTTTTTTCGTTCCTCTGGCAAGTTTCTAGTTCCACACGATGTTGCTGGGTGCTCCCGGCCACGCTCCCGGAAATTACAGCGTCCCAGTTGTCAACAGTCTTGCATGTCTCCAGCCCCGCGCTGATTTCACTTCGCGGTCCGTGCAGGGATGGCGCTTTTCCTTAGGATGGGCCTCTTATCCGTCCACATGTTTCCTTTCGCAGCGGTGGTCCGATTTCCGATGTTTTTTGTCCGGCACATGTTTTCACATCACACAACACTGCGAGAAATATCCCGTATTCCCTTTTTGCACTACAGGTCTCTTTCACGCCAAGTGGATTGACACTGAAGAACTTTCCCCCTTTTGTTCTTCCGTCTCCAGATGACGTTAGTGAGCTTTTTCTTTTTCCTCTTCCCCCCATTTTCGACGAGGATTTTTCTCGCTTTGCTTTTTAGGGAATCCAGTTTCACCACGCCAGTCCAGAAAAAGGACCGGTTTTTTAGGGGCCGCTTAAGTGCTTTTTTCCTTGTAGGCATAACCCAGGCTGCAAACTGTGGTAACTGTCTTCCGTTTTTTGGTGAAAGGGGCCCATTTTTAGAGCGACTTCCATTCCTGACCCCGTTTTTTTTTTTACCTCCTGTTGGCATTCCCACATTGCCAATGCCTGGACGTTCTAACTGCGGTTAACCAATCCCCCCCTCCTGCTTTTGGCAATTGTTGCGTCCCCACCCTTTCATTCTTTCTACTTTTCTCGGAAAGCCAAAGGCATTTTTCATCTTATCAGTCCTTTGCGATCAAGTAACCTTGGAAACAATTAGACCCCCCCCTTGGTTCTCTCCTTTTCTAGTTTTGCCGGCAGGAAGGCACCTTATTTGAGGTGACCCTTTGCTGCTCTGCATGCGGACACAGATCCGCTTTTTTTTCCTTGTTTTCTCCCAAACGGAATGTTACATTGATATTTTTCCACCTTTCACCCCAACGTTTGGGCCTGAACTTTTGAAAGATTTTTTTCCCCTCCGCTCTTTTCGTCCCTCTTGTTCTCAACACTGCCAAAAAGGCGAGGTGTTGCATGTCCCTATTTTTTTCCTCCAAGCAGCATAGATGTACCCCCCCTTTTCTTCCCCCCCTTTTCAGTCGAGTTTTAGGGGACCCACCAAATTTCTGAGCCTTTGCGGACTGGGACGTTGTCGCGTTTTTCCTCTCCTTAATGAAGTTGCTACAATATTGAAACCAGCTTTTTTTCCTCCTTTTGTCGGACTGCACACAGAAGGCCCAGCTCATGTCGCCATTGTTTTGCTCTCTTCTCCCTTTGGCTTCACGTTGAGTCTGGCCCGATGGTGTGATGCGCTCTTTATGGCTTCTTTTTTCTTTTTCGAAAATACGTATCGTCCGCCGGCGTATGGCACGTGGCACCGGTCCCCGCCTATTGACTTGAAAGGAGCTTGAATATTAGCTTTTTCGCGTTCTACCGAGATGTCCGCTCCATTGCAGTCCTGGCATGAACAACTCTGCTGCTTTCCCCCATTCTTGGGTAGAGTAGAGTACTCACTGTCGTGTCTGACTCTTTTTTTTTTCACCTGTGTTGTTTTCCCGTGGTGGGACGCACACGCCTATGCCACTCAATTCCGGTTTCTTTTCCCCCCCTCTTTTTTTCCCCCCCAAACTCTCTCCTTCACCACATCGGTTGCTGCGCGGGGCACTCTTTCGTGGTCGTGGGAGGGGGAGAGGCCGCAAAAATACCCCCTGCCCCCTTCCATTTCTTGACCAAGTTTTGACCCGGCCCCCACCACTTCTTTTTCGTTACCCGAGAAGCCAAAGTCACTGCGTTCCCTGATTCCTCTCTTTCCCTTCCATTTTTCTTCGGAATGCCCTCGCCCACAAAAGCTTCGATGATCTTTTTGCTTCCTCGTCAGGCGTGGGTCAAAATTAGTTTTTATTGAGTTGTTCCTTTTTCCCCCCCTCGCTTTCCGATCCCTGCCGATACCCGCAACTTTTTCTTGTGTTTGTACACTCTTTTTTGAACGGATTCACAGTCTTCGACGTCCCTCCCCTTTTTGTTTCTTTTCTCCCTTCTCCTCTTCCCCCTCCGGCCCCTTGACCTCGTCCACAGGAACTCTCCCGCCTGCTCCCTCAGTTTTTTCTTTTTTTTATTGCCCTTCAGGAAAGTTTTGGGCGCATAGATTTAATCCAACCCTTTCCTCCTTTTTTCCTGAGTTTATGTCCCGGCAACTGGGGTTCATTGTCCGGCCTTTTCCCCTTTTTTCTCACGTTGCAGAACGCCCTTCTTTCCGGATGTTCTTTTGCAACCCATTTTCCGTTTTTTTCCCCTTCCTGCTTTTGTTTGGACGTCGTTGTCACTGAGTTGAGCCATTCCTTCCCTTGACGTTTTCTTTGGTTTGGGTCCAGACTACACATTGTTCGTCACCCTTTGTTTTCTCTCTTACTTTTTTCCAGATGACTTCATGTGATTAGTTCGCGTCTTTTTTTTTTTGTCTACTTGCTGGATTCTGATTGCATTCCCAGACTCGTTGCGGCCCAATTACAGACAATCGCTCTGAGACAGTTGGCATCTTCGCTTGTCCTCCTTCTCCATTTTGCTTTCGGTCCCAATGGCATGCAGAGCGAGTTTCATCGCTTTAAACCTCTTCTTTTTTCCTGCCATCCTCCCCTTTCATCGTCTAGCGCGGAACTCCCATTCCCCCCTAGTCGAGTCGTGTGCCCAAAATAGCGGCGCCCGCACCCCAACCCCTGTTTTCTGCACAATGTGCGAGTATGTCCGCGCACCTACGTCCCCCGTCTCGGCCTTCCTTCTCAATCAGTGACACTAGAGGCCTATCCAACCCCCCTTTCTGCCCTTATTGCCCCCCCTCCGGCTAAGAGTTGCCCAAATAACCCCCCTCCCCTTTTCATTTCCGTTCTTTCTTTTCCTTTTGCCTGATGACCCGCCACGCGGGGCAGGCATCCCCACGTTTTGTTTGACCCCCCTGCGTAAGTCTTTTTCTGATTTTTGAGTCTGAGAACAATCCTTTCCCCCCTTCTTGTCTCGACAAGGCTCCCCATTCAAGTGTATCCTAGCCTGCCCTTTGTCCAGAATTTCTTTGTTCCGTATTTCAACTTTCCTCGTTCCTCGTTCTCTCCCACAGCCCCCGCACTCCCGTGCTGCCCGTGCTCCCTCTGTGCTTCTTTTCCAAATGCGGGGCCAAAAACCCCCCCTAAAAAGTTTGCCTGTCTCTGCCTCCCTCGCTAACTGCACAAGGGCCCTCCTTGCCCCAAGTGCAAACTCAAGCAACCCTTTTCCTCTTTTTTCCGATCATAAGATCCTCCGAAGCGTTTGAGCTTTGGCCCCCACTTCTCCCTTCATTTTGTCGTACCTATATGTGAATAGTTGCCTTCTGTCTTTCCATTTAACCCAATTAGCAGGGGTGGGAAAACGCTGCCCACTTTTTTATGCCTGTTTTTTTTCTTGGGACCTGCAGTTGTAGTTTCGCCCTATACCCCACTGCACCAGATTTTGAACTCTCAGAATCAGCGCCAGATGGTTCCCGTAGTCTCAGAGTGTTTTTCCAAGATAAAAGTAATGTTTTTTTTTTTTTTCACAAACGAGAAACGGTTCCAAATTTCTTTTTTTACCCCCATTTATGGTAATCTCCCCCGGAGATGGGTTCGCGATCAGAGTTGTCGCACTCACCTGAAGCGTGAAGAGGGAAGATGCGCGATCTCGATCTTCGTCTTAGGGCGTCTCCCCATCCTCTTTTCCGATAGCGTTCGATAAGTCTGTAGGATACAAGGCGCGTCCCCGACTGCTTCTCCCCTTGTCTTATTACACTCTAGTATCCCCAAAGTGGAGATAGATCGCCCCCATTTGCGTCCATGCTTTTTTTCTGTCTTGCTGCCCCCCAATAAGGCAAAATCGGTGGTACCAATTCCCTTTTCATTTCGGTAGCGATTTTTGAGGAAAATTCCCAGACAGCGCTGCTCCCCTTTTGTTCCCCCCCCCCGCTTTGTTCTTTTCAGCCGGATGGGTTAAATACACTTCTGCTTAAGTAGGACCTCCAATCCCCCCCTCGCAGTTTCTCTAAATAAATCCTCCCCGAGCTCTTACTTAAAATCTTCCGTCGGACCCAAATGGTTGGGGTTACAACCACGTCTTTCCCCGTCCCCTCTTTGTCCTTTAAGTTTGCGAAAGTCCCCTGCCATCTGCTTATGGCATTCATGCCCAGAGAGCCATCGTAGGCCCCTTCCTTCGTTTGCTTCATGAACCGCGCAGCGATGCCGTTTTCTCTTCACCAAGACAAGGGGGAGAATTTTCCCCCCCTTTTTCAGGGAGAGAGCTTTCGTCTGTTGTTCGCGTTCGCGATTAAAATCTTTTTTATCCCGGACCAGGGGTGTTGCGCACCCCTTTCTGCCCTTCGGTCTTAGCCGATGATAAGCACTGTATTTTGCCCGGTTTTGTATGCTGCCAAAAAGGATTTCGCGCTGGGCAATTCCACCGTGACTGTCGGTACGAACAGGTCCACGGGACAGAGCCTCCGCGTCCCCCCATTTCCCCTTTGCTCCTGGCGTCACTGCTCGGACCATTAGACCGCTACTCTTCTCCGCCCCAGTGTTGCTTTGGTACTGCTGTTGTGCCGAATTCTCACCCGCTCAGCCCTCTTTGCCAAAGATGGGGAAGAGTCAGTCGAGCCGGCCTTACTCGTTCTCAGTTGGCTTCACCCAAATTTTTCCTTTTTCCTCACTGTGCATAGAACGGTGAGGACACGATTATTTCTTGTCGTAGAGTTTTTGCAGGAAATTTTGCCGCACCCAACACTCGTAAATCTTTACTTGCTTCTTTTCATGCCGTGTCATCAGCATTGACCAGACTAGGCCCCCCCCTCCCCCCTCCCCCCCCCCCCCCCCCCCCCCCTTCCCTTTTTCCCCCAATCCCTCTCTTGGTTCAACCATAGCGACGCAATGTGCATATGAAGCCCCCCTCGGTCTTCTTGGCCTAATTGTCAAACCCAGACCCCTGGGTTTCCATCACTTTCTCCACTTCCTCTCCGATTTCAATAGTTGGCCCCCTCATTTCTTGTTGTAACTTTTCCCTTTTGACCGTTAAATGGAAAATCCTTTCCCCTCTCCCTCTCCTCGCTGCGAACTCCTGCGTCCCTAAAAAGTTGATATCCTGTCTCTTTTTTTCCCATTTTTCCCTTCCTGCCATCCGCCCAGCGCGTTACCGAGGTGTGCTTAAACGTCCCGCTCCCGGAATTTCAGCTTCCGTGACAGTCGCCCAATCACTTCGCCGTTGCGTCAGACTTTGACATTCTTAAGCTCCCAGAATCCTCAAATCACCCCCCGTGATTTTTCGCAGGGAGGATGAGATTTATGCTTCTTTCCTGCTTTTCCCACGCAGCGCCCCGCTAACAGCGGCTCTTTTAGTGTGAGGGACCTTGTTCCAGTTACATTTTTAGCGTGCTGGAGTTAACACCCCGCCCCCTCCATTATCCTCCTCACCGTCAATCATTCACGCCTTCCTCATCGACCCCCGCTTTTTTCGGATAGTCATATGCAGTAATGGCTTTAACCCGTGTTGACGAATTGTTTTTTATGTTGACGTGAACATCTCCTTTCTTTTCCTCTGCAAACTCGGGTCCTTACTTTCGCGTTGCCTGCCTTTACACCTGCCTCTCCTCTGTGTCCGGTGCCGCCTCCACCTGGACTCCAGTAGGAGATTCTCCTCCCCATTAAAACCCTTTAGACTCGCGTACCCCCCCCTCCTTACCCCCCGCGTTTTTTTCCTCCATTTTTCGTCTTGCCCCCCCGCCTTTATACCCCGTTCCACCCCCTAAGTTAATGTGATATCTCAAGATGGCTAATATGTGGACTCCTTACGTTCTTCCGATCATTTTTTGATTTGAAGGGGGACAGCCTATGCCCTCACAGAGCCTGTTTCTTTTATGCCCACCAAGTTTTTTAATACTTCCATCCCACGCGGCTCATCTCTACACGCTATCATGTCTATTTTTTTACCG
>Ga0179591_1354412_pt1 | contig 11231 bp, 16 predicted proteins | sample CZOMad2_1_08_16f_FD_182891 | JGI IMG/M metagenome (GOLD analysis project Ga0179591, IMG submission 182891) | Vadose zone soil fungal communities from Angelo Coast Range Reserve, California, USA - CZOMad2_1_08_16fungal (PacBio error correction) | ecosystem: Environmental > Terrestrial > Soil >... | reverse complement strand
CTCCGTCATGTTCAGCGTACTACCAAGGCCACTCTCAGTTGATGCTCTTGATGAAACCCTCTTTCTGGTTACTCTGAACACAATTATTCTGACTCTTCCTTTGTCGGTAATTTTCCCGCGACCTTTGCTCCCTCCGATTGGAAGATTTTTGCCCAGATCCCTGTTTTTCCAGTCCCTTATCTCCGGTATCCCCCCCTCCAGTTCCCCCAGGTAAGTGGTTCCAGAGAGGGCGTCCATCCGCTAGTCTGCAGGACTCTTCAGTGCCTTTTTGAAATGTCGCATTCTTTTTGACTGAACTCTCGCGGCCAAAGTCTTTTTTAGATTGATCCGTGTTAGTGTCACAACCACGAAGGGCGGAGATCTCAATCCAAAGACAAAAAAATTCTTAGCCCCCCAACCCAACCTTCAGAGAAACTGGTTCCATTCCCTGCACAGTACATAGTTGGAAGGAAAGGGAAAAAGGAACGCACCCCTTACATAATCCAAGGGTGGTATGTAGGAAATTGACAGAGGAGGGGGTTTTTTCGCCCGGACCCAAAGGTGAGGAGTAAAATGGTGAGGGTCGTTTGGGCATAGCGGGGTAAACCTGCTCTCTCCCGTGTTTAGTCCCCCCAAAGTTGGCTGACGCTTTTTCTGGGTTTCGTCCGTAGAATCCTTTCCAGGTTTGGATACCACTTCAGGACTTTGCGAGCTTTTTCCGTGGGTACTTGCACTCTACCTCCTTTCCTTAGCCACCCCCTAAGCTGCCTTTCCTTTGATTAACTTCTTTTATTCTGTCTTGACCCCCACCTCGGGCCAACTTACCATCCCCTGTCAACCTTTCCTAACTCGTCCTTGAAGCGGAGCCTGTTGGTGACTTCCCAGAATGTCGTTTTCTCGCCCCTCATTTCGATCCCCAACTGTTGACCCCCACGAAATATAACAGTAGGGAAAGGGTCCCTTCTGACACAACTAGACCCAGTTAGTTTTTCTTTTTGGTTGAAAAATCTATGTAGAGAGACGTTTACTCCACGTTTGGACACAACGTCTTTTTCTCCCGATCTTTCCTTTAAGTCACACATTTCGTTTTTATTTGTCCTCTTAAATGCCCCCCCCCCCTAATTTTTACCACCCCTTTTATTCTCCAATGTCTTAATATATGTTTTACCATGAGACCTCGTACACAACCTTTTATTTTTTGCCAACTATCCTCTTTTTCTTTTTTCATCAGTGTCACCCATCCCAGTCCAGACACACATACCCGGATTAACCCAGCTCTGCATCCAATGCAATCTTTTTCAGTTTCTGACCACCCTTCATCCAAGAATCCAAACTTTGCTTCCTTTCTTTGCTGAAATTCTTCCCCCAAAGCACTTTTGATGATCACTTCGTTGGACATTAGTCTTTCTTGGTAACTGTGCTTTCCCTGGTTTGATGAGAGGATGCTTTTTTCCCGTTTTTTCGACCATCTCACACCCATGACACAACATGCGATTCTGACACTTCTTCCCATTTATTTCGGCTAAATCTTCCCCAATTGAACACCTTTTTTGAATAGCTTAGTAGTGATTTCCACGTTCTTGAACTGTTTAGTAGGAAAGGCTTACGTCTAATTCGACTTTTCCATCAACCTCAGGTCTCCTTTCCGACTTTTCAACATCGAAAAATCTTTCCTCCTCTTCCCACCTTTTTACATATTATGGTTTGATACGAAAAAACTCTTCTGATGAGTTCCAGGGCCCCTTTTCGTAATTCAAAGAGATTTCTCCACATCCCTTCTTCGAAACTTCCGGACTTAGAATTATGGCATCCCCTTTTCCCCCCCAATCCACCTACTCTCGAGATTCCTTTCCTTTTATGTCCTGGGCAGATTGATATCCATGGGCCTATTTCAACAATAAATATATCTTCTGACTCTCCTCTCCAGAGTGCATGGCTTCCCCCTTATGCCGTTTCGTTAACCCGTCCTTAGAGACCTCCCCCAATGGGAATAGGATTTGAGTCCATGTCATTGGTTTCCCTTACATCATTGGCTATTCGCCCCCTGTATGGGACCCAGCACCCTTCCAGCACAGTCCCCTATTTCCTTCTCCCTTCGCGTTCCCCTCCGATAAGCTCTGTCAATATTTGGAATCTTCCTCGGTGCACAAAATTTTTCGCTGTCCTCCACAGACTTCAACATCACCCTGATTCTCTTCTTCACTATCTTCACCAAAGGTATGATTTCCCATAAATCTTTTTCCACTCCCCCTTCTTTTACCCCCCCCCCACCCCCCCAACAAGATTTTTTTTATAAATTTTTTCCTCCCCATTCCCTTTTCCCATTTTCACAGAAATCTCTTGCCTCCTGTTACCCCCCCCCCTCTCCTCTCTTTTCCCGAGTTGGTGTTTGAGATCTATTTGTGCTCTTATTCCCCTCTCTTTCCTGTTTTTAAGTAAAAAAGTTATGACCCCCCTTTTTCTCCGAACAATATGTTTTTTTTTTTGTAACAGATTGTTAGATTCACCCCCCTAAGCCTTTCGATCTTTCACGATAGCCTCCAGTGATAGTTTCGCTCTTTTCTTTTCTTCACTCTCTTCAGTTTGTCACTTCAGGCGATTCCATATCTGACGATAACCTTATTTCCCTTTCTCTCGGAATCTCTTTTTTTCTGTCTTTGAAGTGGCCTCCTAAAGTGGGGCCTATTTTCCGAAACCCCTAGATACCCTGCATCGAAACCCTCTCTTCCCATTGGATGTTAGGTCTGTAATGAATCCTTCTCTCCCCGATGAATATGGTCTTTTCTCCCCTTTCTTCGATATAGTCTTTGGCTTAGTCAAAATTTTTTCCTTAGTCCCCCCCAATAACGGAACGGTACTCCATCGCATTCCTTTTCTTCCGAGGTGTGGACACTGATTCAAACTTTCTCTTCCCCCCTGCTTTTCTATGTGATGGGATACCAAATCTCTTCTTCTTCATCACCTTGAGACCTTTCCTCTCCTCTTGCTGTCCTTTTTTCTTATCCCCCCCCAATCCTATTTTCCCCCCTTTTGTTCCCATGAGGTTGTTTTCGCTGTCTCCTTTTCTCCTTTCCCCTGTCCTGTTTTGATTCAATTCTATTTTCTTTACTCCGTTCATCAACCCCCCCCGTTGGCCTCAATAATAAGACTTATTCCTCCCCTTCGGGTTATTTTTTAGTATTTTATCCCGACATTCCCATTTTGCGTGTCAGATCCCCGCCGTTGTTGATGTTGTTAAACTTCCTCCAAACGGGGAAATTCCTTCCTCTCCTCCAACCCCTCTCCCACATTCCCCCCCCTACCTTTCACCACCATCGCCTTTAGTTGTCATACCCCTCTCCCTCACAACGTACACCCCCCTTTCCCCGTGCGAATCGTTTGTCCTAATACCGTATGCCTCTTCTTGCTGCCCCTGGATCCCTTTTCTTTTGTGAATCTACTGTCTGGACGAGGCGTGAAAACTTTGGGACCCCCTCATTTCTTAGTTTGGTACCCACCACTCTTCTTCTCGATTATCTCCTCTGTTTTTCATTTCTTCCCCCCTGTTTAGACATCCCCTTTTTTTTTTTTTAGCAATTACCATTGCATTATATTCCCATTAACCTCCCTTTTCCTTTAATGAAATCTCGTTATCAACACTTCTTCACCCTACTTTTTTCCCCTCCGATTTGGTTCACAACAGAAGAAACATGCTTTTTTTCTTCCCCAAAGCTTTCCCCAACGTTATCGTATTGGTTTCAACGTGGTATCCCTTTTCTGTATTGCTATAAAAAGCCGTCTTTTTCGTCACCTTCCCCCAGGCTCAGATTTCCCTTACTGCGTTATTTTGTTTTCCTTTTTTCTTCTTTTTTTTTCCTGTTTTGGTAAAGACCCTTACTAACTCTTCCCCCCCCTCCTTATTCCTTTTGATCAGTAAGTGGCTTTCCATTAATGACTCCTTAACCCTTATCCCCTCCATTGGAAGTATGCCATGGTAAAGTACGTCTCCTGCACTAAAATCCCTTCGCAGCCCGCGGGGTTTTTTTCCCCTTCCTCTCCTTGGTGACCCTCTTCTCTCCCACCTTACATTGTCCTTTTTTTTTTTACCCCCAACTAAAAACTTTTGAATGAATTACAACCATACAAATTCCCCTAAGCCCCCCAAGAGGGATTCCTTATTGCCTTAGTCGTTGAAATTTAACTCCCCCAATATTTAATGTCCATCCTTTCCTTTTTTCCACCCTGTTGTGGTGTGGATATTTTCTTTTTTTCCCTGTCTTCTCTCAGGTATTCCCAGATTTTTGTGACCCAACTTCAAATATCTCTACTCCAGTGTCTTTGATTCGTCGTTGCTCCTTCATGTTAACTCCCTCCTTCACTGTAATCCATGGCCTCGAGAGTAGCCCTTCTCCGGAAAACTGAAACTTTTTACATTGAAGTTTGCCCGATATCGAAGAAGTCACCGGAACTAATCTTCCCCTCTATGTGATCCAGGTCTTGCATTTTCCCTTCCTTCCTTCTCTTTCAGTCAATGGGTTGTCAATATTAACCATATATTCACTTCGCTCATAACTATAGCGTTTGTATAGATCTGTACAGCTGTATCTCTTCACCTCTAATACTTTTTTTTTTTTCTAGATGATACCTGCCCTTTTCTTACCCCCTATCGGAAGTGCTCGATCAGACTTGTTGACCCTATTGGTGCCTGAAACAAAATATGTTACTCCTTCCTCTGATGAGTCATGCGCAGCGCCCTGATACATCCTCCTTCCGCCTATCGGTTTCCTCTCCTTCTATCTAACGTCAAGAACTTTCAATTTCCATGAAAAGATGTCCGTTCTGCTACTTTGAGTCATAAGATTCTGATTGAGTGCGGATTCTTTTCCCTCCATGCCCTATTTTCCTGACACGCCCCCTATTCCTCTCCCCCTTCTTCGAGCTCTCAGAGTTTTCCCCCCCTTTCTGACTGCTTTATCCTACCCTCTGAAATAAAATCTGGATCCAAAAACAACAGCTCCACGTTTTCATCTTTACCATTTTCCTGACCTCTTTTTGCATTCCTGTCAACATTGTTTTCCACTTCAGACACACCCAGGGTGATCTTTTGGGGGCGTAAATGACCCTCTTCTTGTCTGTTTCTTCCTTAAAAAATTTTCTTCTTCCAAGGTCCTTTGGTGTATAGATTTTTCAAGCCCCTTCTCTCGCTTCTCCCCCGCTTTTGTTCGAATTTTATTTTTGATTCCATGGACTTCCTTTCATGGCATCCGTTTCTTTGTATAGTTTAAGGATTACCCTTTCACGCACTTTTAAAATAAAATCATTTTCCCTTTTTTCCAACTTGTTTTACAAAAAACCCGTTCACACCTCCTAAAAGTTACACCCCCATAATCAGCTCCCCTTTTTTCATCTTTTCGAATGTGTGTGCCCAGTACCATTTTATTCATACCTAATTTATACCCCCTGTTACACATAACCTATTTTTACTTATGTAAATATCTCAGAACCCCCCCATATACCCCTTTTTAGTAGTAGATTTGTGAACAATCTGGCGCAATGTTCCTCCATTATTTGAACATTTCTTATACGCTCTTCTCCTTCCTCAGACCCTTTTTTAATTTTCATATACCGACAATTCCCCAGTATCCCATGGTATTAAACAGTTTGCCCCTTACTATATGTTTTGAAAAACCTGTTCCCTAATAACCCACAAATTATCTTACCACCTTCCTCCTCTTGGTCTCAGTTTACTCCTCTTCCCAAGTCAGGACCAGGATCCCAACCCTTCCAGGGATTACAGAATGGAATCAAATGATTTAGTCCAATGCAATTCTGTGACACCAACGGATCTCCGTCCCCTTTTTCATTTTTTCTGGATCTTTTACCAATACCTTGTCTTAACTGGTTGTGGACATTCTGTTTGGACTGTGCCTTCCCCTTTTTTTTTTTGAGTCTGAGGAATGATTGTGTTCCTACAATTCCCTTCGACACCCCATTCGCTTGGCCACCCTCCCTCTCACTTATTTAGGAGAAAATACTCCCCCCCATTACCCGCCCGTAGGCCCCGGCTCGTCTTTGTAAAATGCCAGTTATCGTTGAATTTTCGAGGCCCTAGAATTGAATTCACCTCCCGTTTCAGTCCTCAACAGTTCTTTCAACACCGCCCCCCCCCCCCCCCCCGATGAGAAGCATTCCACAACTGGTCGGCCCACCTGCGTGTGAATTTTTTCAAAGCCCTTACCACTCATCGATCTTCAAGGGATTCCCATTGATGGTACCCTTCTTTTTTTTCTTCTCGTGGGTAGACTTTCCCTCATGATGAAATACTTTTCCCCTCACAATGGTCCTCAGGTCCCCCCCCTCTTTCCAAAACCCTCCTCCGATGACCTTTCCGTTCTTCCAGGGGAGATTAGGACATTTTCCTTCTTAATAAAAATACCTAGATCTCCCGATATAGATACCGATCATTTCTTTTTGGGATTCAGTTTTCCCCCCAGACAGGCACACTCCCAAGTCTTATATCTTGATCTCCGTTCAATTTTTCTTTTACCCAGCCCATGCAGGACTGCACTTCAACTGTCCAGCATAAGGATGTACGAAGAGAGTACTCTACGATCGTCCTATAGGCTCCCTGAAGTGGCCCAGAAATGTCCGATGAGACCTTCTATTTTTTTTTTTGTGGTTTTTTTTTTTTTTGTGTTTTTGTTTCTTTTTTTGTTTTTTTTTTTTGTTTTTTTTTTTTTTTTTTTTTTTTTTTTTTTTTTTGTTTTTTTTTTTTTTTCGTTTTTTTTTTTTTTTTTTTTTTTTTTTTTTTTTTTTTTTTTTTTTTTTTTTTTTTTGTTTTTTTTTTTTTTGTTTTTTTTTTTTTTTTTTTACCTCTCAAGGGTGGAGGAAATGAGATCTTTCACCAATCATTTTCTTTCCTTTAAAAATCCCCTCCTCCAATAACAATTTTTCCCCCAAACAACAAACTGATTTTCTTCAATGTTTCACGACCCTTGCTTACATCCAAACAGGAAATATCTCTTTTGACTCCAGGACCCCAACAAATCTCTATTGTCCTTCCTCCCGTTGCGTGTTGTTCTCTAGAGTTTTTGTTTTCCTGTCCACAAGATATTTTATGTGAAAAGTTTAAGTAAACATTTTACATGTTCCCCCCCTCTAAAAACTGTTTTTTTTGTAAACGTTTTTCTTAGTTTGTTTTTTCAATTCCCTTTATTTTGGACTGATCGCTCTATACCCCAGTGAAGTTCCCGTTTCCTGTGTTCCACTCTTCAGGTTCTTTTCCTTTCTCGATTAATATCTTCCGTATCGTAATCTTGGACACCTATAATTTCTCTTTATGGGATTGTAACGTGCTTGCTGTCCTACGTGCGCTTTCTTCCTAAACACACGGTATTACCCCTTCCTCGAACAGACTACCCATTTGCTTGTGCATGGTTTTGCTCCCCGAAACCGGTCTAGCTGGACTCGGATTCTATATCGGGTCCTAGTTAGTTATCTCTTTTCACATGTCCTCTGGTCCCATTCCAATCCAACGCATGAGGCTTTAGGTGGTCGAGAGGTTTTAACTGTCTCCCATTGTTATTTTATTTTCTCGAGTGATGTTGAACCCAGATATATACATGAATCCTTCCTCCTTAAGATTATGTGATTGTTTTTGCTTCAACAATATATTGTCCACCATGTTTAGCTTCCCATCCTGGTTGTTTAGATTTGCAAGTCTTGCTGACTTCTGCACACGTCTTGATCAACCCGTGAATTTCCTTCTCCATTACAATCCATCAATACCAATTCTCCTAAATTCCCCTTTTTCATTGTTTTTCGCCGACCCTAACATGAATGAGTGTGTCGTTTGTCCATGAACTTTGTTTGACCCCAAAGGGAAAAGCCGTGCTAATCCACCCACCCATTACCTTCACCGCCCTCATGCCACCCCCAGCGCCCTCCATTTTTATACTATCCTAAAAAACACATGGTCCGATTTTGGCTCCTCTTAAGCTTGCTAATTGATTGCCCTCTTTATACAGTTTTCTTTTTCGCGTCTGTCGACGAAGAGGATTGTTAATGGCCAAACTGTTTGGACCCAGATAGCTTTCACCAATCCTTTTGATGCTTCTTTCCTCAGATTTTGTTTAACCTATTAATCAAACCAATCCAAGTTTCTAAATTAATTGCCTTCTGAAAATTCCCCCCTTTAACCCTACTACATGAATTCTTCTTTTTCACATCAATTTGCAAATTGTCTAATTCTTTCAGATTTTTTGTAACACTACCTAACAATGAATGCGTTTCTCTGCTTACCCCTTTCTCGTCTTGGTTGTAACCTGTGTATACTCAGTATTCTGGGCAAAAAGCGTTGTTTTTCCATTAGTCACACCCTTAGCTTCCTACTCTTCTAAGTTTTTTCTGTTTTGTCGACTCGAATAAATTTAATCGACATTCGATTCTATTCTAATTCCTTGCTTTTCCCTTTGAAAGTCCATTAATCCCCCTGAAACTCGCCCCTGCTCCCCTGGAAGTAAATTGACCCTAAAAAACTAACTTTTCCCCCTCTTTCCCACGCGGTTTACCCGGCCTCGGCTTTGTCCCCTCACCCCCGTCCCACTAGTGACATAAAATTTCCTTCTCCACAATCTTTCTCCTTCCTACCTAATAAATACCTGGGATTATGTCTCCCTGTACCTTTCACCGCAAATATTCTTTCCTTCATGTCAAAGTTACTATTGTTTTTTTGAATAAATGATTTCTTTAGATATATATAATCTATAAATGCTTTGTTTTCAGGCTCTATCCCTGTTCTTCTTTCGTAGTCTCCTCGGACCACCCTCACCTCCATGTAAGAATACTAGGGGATCCCCACTCTATCGTACCCGAGACTCCATTGCCTTTCCCCGATAGTAGATTGATACAAAGGAATCAATTTTTTTTTTTCTAGCTCGTCTTAGTTGCCGGCCTTCTTCCCATCACATCAGGCTCCATGGAGTCGTAAATCGTTCCCCTGTCCCCCAACAGTTAATGATTTCTTTTTCTCACAGTATATCTAAGAACGTCTGAAGAGCCATCCGATGTTCTCCCCGATAGAGAATGTAAAGAAGCGGGGGCTTAGTAAGACTGTTAGAGCAAGGGACAGGCGCGGGGTCATCCCCCGGTTTTCACCCCCTCCCACCCCCCACTTCACCTCTTAGTCCTCCTTGTGCTGTCTCCCCCAGACTGTAGAGTCTCGGAGGAGTGCTCTACTATCTTACTTTTGATATGAACACACTACTTCCCTCATATGATGAACTGGGCTGCCGCTTACAGAGATTCAAGATCTTATCCTTTCTGGCATCTTATCTCTACTCCCCTTTTTTCCACCCTCATGTCTTCCTTCTCTCTCCCCCCTCCGATCGTTAACATGGAAATTGCTGTGCCCCAGAATGTTTCGTCGACAAAACTCTCGCTCTCCGAGCTCCCTTGGTTTTCAAACTCCTTTATAGTATGATTTTCCATTCACTACAAAGGGAGCCCCCCAAACCCCCCTATTACCTTTGGTCCCTTTTCCACATGTGCATTACCCACGAGGGTGCCCTGTCCCCAAACCCCCGACCCTTCAATACATACTCCCCTGTTTATGCCTTTATATTATTGTATTATTCATTAACCGTTTACACCTTGTTGACGGGAATAGCTGCCCCTGAACAGGCGCTTAGCTTCCCACCGATGCTTTCTCAGTATTTTCTTTATACTTTCTTCAGGGATAACTGTACTTCAGGATACCTTGCCCCCTCAGAGTAGCAAATGAAAACTTTCCCCTAGTACCCCCCCTTTTTTTCTTCTTCCTACCACCCAGGACAAACCTTTATAAACAGGACCCAATACAGTTTTTCAGTCATCTGAGGATGGGTGTCCTCCTTCCCCAAACACGCTTTTTATCACATCCATCAGGGCGTCTCCCAACATGGAAACCCCAACACCACTTAGTCAAGATGGCGCAACCCTAATTCCCTTTGTCTTATGTTGACCCCCAAAATATTCTTTTTTCTGAGACATTTCCGAAAATGCTCAAATTCTTTTGGATCCGATGTTCATCCCGATACCATGTATGTTTCCGGGGAAATACAGTCCCTTCGGCTCAAATCTTGAGCCACCAAGTTAACATATATGTTTTCCCAACACCGCCCCACTAACTTCTTTTTCCCCCCACACTATCTGGGTCCCAGGGGAAAAATCTTTTTTAACCCTTTTTCTTCTTTAAAAATTCCCCCGGGTAATTGTCCTTTTACCATGATAGACAATGCTTCAGAGATAAAACCGGCTTTTCCACTTCTGAAAATTGTGCATTTCTTTTCCTCTTTTAGGACACCTCCGAAAGTCATCATTTTTGTTCCCTTAGCTTTGTTTGGAAGTTTGCCATGTTTATGAGATTCATGTCGTAAGTGGTGTCGACCATCTTTCCCATCCATTAGACAAATTCGTCTCTGTACCTCCCATTCAAGTTATTTCCTTGCCGTTGCAAACTTCTCACAATGTCCCCGTAGTGAATAGCTTCTCCTTTTGATGGCCCACCGGTCCTTTCCCAGTTTAGGCACTTCTACGCTGTAGCTTGCCCCACCCCCTTTTCCGGTCAGTAAGACACTCATGGTCCAACCCTCGAACCCCCGTGATACCTCTGTTAACCCCCCTTTTTTTTTCACAACTTATGTTGTGAATACCCCTCCCCCATTCCCCACTGCGGCCAGGGATTCAAGTGACTGCCATAAATTTTTTCGAACCCCATCCCTCTGAGCTCCTTCCCCTCTCATTCCCTGGTCCCGGGGTCCCCCCTCTTCAAAGAAAAAAGAATCTGCGCGCTGTCCTGCGTCTTGATGGTCCGAATTCGAGACATTTTTTTCTTTATCATACTATATTCTATCCCCCGTCATTTAACGTCATCTGCTGAGGATGATGACGGGTCTGACCAGAAGAGTCCCCATACAAATTCTGATTTCGCTCCGTGAATTCTGTTTCGGACTATATGCACCCCTCTTTTTCCCAAGCAACCACGGACAGAGTATTCCTACCGAGAGTTCTCCCACGATATATCGTACGATCATTGGCCTAGTGTCTTCCGCCGTCCGAGTCGTTCCTACAAGAATTTCGAACCTTTAAGGCTTCTCGCTCCTTGATCTCCCCCCCCCCCCCCCCCACAACTACTCTCTGCAAAATCAATCTAAAATACACGAGTTTCCCCCCACGATTTTCCCTATACCTGTTGTTCTTAACTTTCCCTACCGACCTCTTTTTCTTTGCACCCA
>Ga0179591_1228642_pt1 | contig 11231 bp, 9 predicted proteins | sample CZOMad2_1_08_16f_FD_182891 | JGI IMG/M metagenome (GOLD analysis project Ga0179591, IMG submission 182891) | Vadose zone soil fungal communities from Angelo Coast Range Reserve, California, USA - CZOMad2_1_08_16fungal (PacBio error correction) | ecosystem: Environmental > Terrestrial > Soil >... | reverse complement strand
AGTTCCTGTTTCTCGCTTTTTCCCATTTTCTTCTTTTCTTTCTTTTCTTCTCCCATTACTTGATGCAGCACCTTTCCGTTTCTCTCTTGAAGACGCGTTATCACTAAAAGGTTTTTTGCTTTATGCTTCTGTCCAAGAGAAGAAACGGGACCTCCTCCCTCGCCGGTACCGCTGTCTTTTGATAAGACCTTATTCACCTCTCCTTTGAACTCTTACTGATTTATGATGAAGAAAAGGACTGCATTTGAGTTGGAGTTTCAACTTTTTTCCTTGACACACCTGGCACCCCAAAAACCCAACCTCAAAAGGGGACAGAAGTTTGTTTTTCTTCTCCAAACCTACAAACAGTGGGTCCACCCCCCTAAAGGTTTCGTTACGACTTGCTTTTTCTGCTGCTCCCCCGTACCCCCCTGGTTGAAATAGAAATCAGACTGACCGGCCTGAAGTCTTCGCGAGACTCGCTCTACTTGGCCCCCTGTTTTAGTTGGTTCTGTTAATGGAGAAGGGAAGTTGGTAGACGTACCCCCCCCCCCACCCCCCCCCACCCCCCCCCCCCCCCCCCCCCCCCCCCCCTCCAACCCCCAACCCCCCCCCGACCTTTTCCTGAGCCGTTGTCCTCAGACCCCTTTTTTCCCCCCCCCTCTCACCCTCCTAAAGTGAAAGAGCTTTTATTCAAGGAAACAAAAGCCTCTCAAACATTCAAGAAACACTAGTTTCTTTTCCACCAACCGCCAGCTCCTCTCCCCCCAAATGGACGAAATATTTTGTCCCTTTTTTTCCGAACTTTCGTTTAAGTAGAATAAGTCGCTAGTATACTTCAGCCGCTCCGAAAGACAGCAATTTTCTTTTCCTGAAACCCCGTCTAGACTTTTCTTTCGACTATAGTGACCCCGTCCAATGCTCCCCTCCCAACTGCCCCCAAGTAGTCGTGAGAATTAAAGGATAAATCATTTCCCTCCGTGATAAGTCAAGGATACGGAATCATTAAATTTCCGGCAAGCTAGTACGCCCCCCCCCCCCCAAAACCACCCCCCCCACCCCCACACCGAATGAGTCCCTCCGCTCCTCCGCGCAGATCCTATAAAGCGCATCTCGAATACTCCTCCATCTACAAGATTCCCCCCTTTTAAGTTTTTCTCTCACAGATACGAAAGCTCCCCCCCTTTTTTCCTCTTTTCCAAAAAAAGTCCCCCCAGAGGGCTTTTTTCTGGCCTCCTCTCTTTTTAGCTACCTGTTATTTCTCTTTGTTTTTGAGAATGAAGTTCAGCCTTTCTTTGCCCAGTGATGCTAACCCACTTCCAAAAGTATTCTATCTCATCCTCACCCTCCCACCTGCACTCGTCCAATAGTACAAATGGTAGCATAGAGACATCCCTCAGTGGAATTAACGCTCACGTTCTTTGCGGAGCACAAAGGGATTCTTTCAGGTTCTGTCTCCACTAACCTTTTTCTTCCTGATCTAAAAAGCTTTCTATTATTAAGACTCTCTCAGAGCTTCCCCGTCGAGAATAGCGTTCGATCGCTTTTTCCCCCTGATGAAGTAGAGAAGCAAACCAAATGAGAAAGTAGCCTCATGTCCCCCCGTTTTTTCTCATACTCTTGTCCTGATCTGAACCCTCAGTTCTAAATAAGTCCACAGCCCAAACCAGTCATGGTACTCCGAGAAGGAAGCCCTTTCCCCTTTTCTCCCCCCCCCATTTCAGTTCTCACCCATTGATCGTTTAGGAGTCTTCCCTCGTCTGTGGCCCCTGTCGAAGACAAAAGTGCTTCCGAACTGGACCACCCACTCTTTCGTATTTTGCTCCTTTTCCCGGTCTCCTTTGGACCCCGTGGACTCAGTGGAAGCCAACAGTTCCCGCCTTTCCTCTTAGAGTAATATCACGAGGTTAGTAATCCCCGTTTACTAACCTTGCTATATCCCTCGCGTCCCTTAGACCCTGAACCTAAGATAATGTTTCCCCCCCTGCGCTGTCGTTCCACCCAATCCTTAAGTACCTCCGAGAAAAGTCAACCGTTTTTTCTTGCCGTTTCTCTGGGGTATAATTATGAGCTTCGCCGCAAGATAGTAAGACCCCCCCCCCTGACATCACAGTCCTCCCATGAGAAGTTCGAGCCTAGCCTTTCTATCGAATTCTTTACAGTTTCCACCCATTGGTAAACGCTCTCTTTCTTTCTTCATAGAGAGACGTCCCTAAATAGATGGAACCACCCGTTACCGAAAGAGAATATAGTATACCCCAGTCCTTCACCGACCTCTCCCCTCCTGATTATCTTACACCGTCTCGTCCTTAATTGCTTCCGCCCGAATCTTAACTCTTCTCGACGAACAGAGGAGAGGCCGTTTTTCCTCTATGGCCCTGGACAATCTGTATTCTCAGCCTCCCCTCTTCGAACATCTATCCAAATCCTCTCGGGACCCGCCCCATTAACCGAGCGGTTGGCGGCGGTTTCAGGGCTCCCCCACTATCTCAAAACGTACCAAACCTCTGTGACACCGGTACCCAGATCTCTCCTCCGATGAAGTTTTTCACCACCCGCACCTCTCCACTCAAGTCTAAAGCAGTTTGCAGAGTTCTTCTTTTTTCCTCATCTGGAAAAGCAAGACTTTTAGTTGGCAGCCGACGTGATTTTTTTCTTTCGAGGCGAGTACCCCCCTGATACCGATCCGAGGTTGTACCCTGATAGACCCCTTTTTCGTTCTCATATCCATGTCGTTTCCTTGTTTTAAGAATCTTTTTTTTTTCACCTCCCTGCGTTTCAACGAATAGAATCTGCGAGAAGGATTTGGGGTAGCAGTGAAAGACCCCTTGTCAGATTTTGGTCGCAAGATAAAGAAGAAAATGAAGTTTTTTTCTCTATTCCCCAGACCGACCAAGTACCGCCTACCCTTTTCCTTTCCAGTCCCCCTCTATAGCTTCTTGACTACTACATAGCCAAGGGCCAAGGCGACCTCCCTCTCTTTTCCCTTTCTTATTAGGACGTAAAGGATCCTTCCCAGTCAGCTCTTCTTGCATGCGCTTTCATCACTCCTTTGGTGAAATAACTTTTTCCTAGGTTAATGTCCCCCCTCAGCTAAAAGGAAGCTTTCTTCCGCCTCATTCTCACGATTCTTCCCCCTAAGGACACCTCCCCCCGATCTCTATTCCTTCTCCTCCTGGCTACCCCTCGCCACCCTGGAGATAAAAGTTTGTGTTCGTCCTAAGTGAAAGAATTCCGACTGGAAACCCCTGTTCCCTCTGCTCCGCTCCTTCCCCCAACGAGCAACTGGGATGATGGATAGTCAGCCCGACCTCATGGCCATTTTCTTTTCGATGCGACTATTCACTGCCCTTCCTCATAAAATCGGAGAGCTGAAGCGTCTCCTACCCCCCCCTTTCTTTCTCACCTCTTCAGGCCCAAGAAAGAGCGAGTTTTTCCCCCCCCTTTTTTCCACGATTCGTTGCCCCCTTCACTGAATAAAGTGGTCCCTCTGCTCGGACGTAGACCCAAGAAATTAGTCTCCCCCACCGTTCTTCCCTTGAATTCCGCTGATATAAGAACGAAAAAGACCCCCCGATAAACACACGCCTGTTAGGCAAGAGATATATTTCCCGTAGTCTCAAACGTTCTTTTTCCCTCCGTTGTGCTCAGGGTTTTTCTTTTACCTTCGTTCTTGACAGCGACGCAGTTTTTTTAACCCATCCGGTCCCTCCCCCCATCCCCCCAGGTCTGAAGCAAGATGTATGACCTTCAAACCTCCGGTCACGCTACATGCCCCCCTCTTTGATTTTCAGCTGATTAATCTTCCCTTTTTCAGTCGCTACGAGAAGTTGAAACCCCCCCCCCCCCCCCCCCCCCCCCCCCCCCACCCCCATTCCTTGTTCTGATGATTCCCCCTCATGTTATTAATCAACGCCCAGATTCTTTTTCTTTTCTTTTTAAGCCGACTTGCGTATGGCACGTCCCCCTCACCTAGATCATGATAGAATATGGCACTCTCACCTCCTGGACTTTTTTTTGATTCGCAACTCCCATCCATAGTAAAGTAATGAAATTCTCTTTTCTTTGTCTGTACTTGCGCTCCTTTTCATCGAGGCTTCCTCCTGCGAAGGCTTCGTTTTTTTTTTGTTTCCAGGAAGAACCGACGATTTTGCATTCGAGAAAAGAAGTCCCTCGTTAGTTGAGCAACCTCATTATCTCTCTTCTTTAATACTACTCCTTTGCTTTGTGTTTCTTTTTCATCTGTTTACTCCCTTTTATCCCCCCCCCGCAAGACATCGTTTTTTTCCTTAAAGTCCCACAAGAGACTCAAGAGTAAGAAGATCCCTCCTTCCTTCCTCATTCCCCCCCTTTATAAAATTAACTTCTTTCTTAAACTATACATGCCCTTGACCCCTTTTGACTTGGTTTCTGTCTCTTTAGCCCATTACCTTAAAGGGCTCGCCCGGTCGTCCTCTTCCGCGGTCACTTCCCTTTTGATTACTTTTATTACCCCCGACCCCCTCCTTCGTTAAGACTCCCCCTTCAAGCCATCTCGAGGTTTATGAAACTTCATTTTTCCTATCCCGGTTCCCCCTTAAGAATTGACTCCCATTCCAACCTCTTCCTGCACCCCCAGACAGCCGTACGCTGTCCTGAGATCCGGCGTACTCCATTTGCCTATTTCGCTTGCTTGAAGAGGGTTCCGCGTTTAGCCCGCAGCCCCTCTACTCGCCCAGTCCCCAGTAGACTGACATCATCTGTATGATCTTTTTCAATCTTCCCCAGATCGTTGCTACGACAGAGATATTTATTTCATTGAACCCAGCATAAGTTTAGGACCTCCTTCCGCTCGCCGTTGAAAAATATTGACTAAGTTTCCTCGGTTATCGGACATTCTCTCATGATTTGTCGTGGCCCCGGACCCCCTGGCTCCACCAACGACCTGCGATGTCTCTGGCTCGCCCCCCTTCCTTCTCCCGCCCCCCTGGATTAAAAGAATCGATAGCTTCTTGCGGAATCGTATTTTTCTGTTCTTTCCCACTGAGCATTTCGAGGCCGATGATGGAACTCCCTAACTGACCCTTTTTGGCCCCCAATATGTGACAAGGATACCACCCAGCCAAGTCTTTTCCTTGCCATCAGCAGAGGTAAGAAGTTATGTCACGTGATCTTTGACATGCTTAATAAACCTTTTTTATACCCCATTTATCTGAGCGGATATCGGATGAAAAGCCCGAGATACAGTTCGTAGATCCTCCTAGACCAAATTTTAGTTTTAATCGCACTTAACTTCACCAGCTCCCTTTGCGAACCCCCCTTCATGTATCCCTCGTAGAGGGCGACCCCGTAGTAGATGAACCTCACTTTTCTTCACCTTGTAGAATACGCATCAGGTCCCGTCCTTGACCTTGCGACTTTTTCCTCCCTCTTGATGATCCTCCGACGAAAATCGTTTCCGGCCGTCTGAAGACCTTTAGCAGTACCAGTCCCCTCTTTAGGGTACTAAGAAAATAAAGGACCCGAGTGTTTGAGACCTCACACCCCTCTCAGTGGTAATTTTTTTAAAATCTGCCCTTCAGTTCTCTATTAGTAAAAACAGACCCCCAAATTCTTTTGCGTTCCGTCCGGAAACCGGTGTGAGACTGAAGCGAACAAGTACTTCCCCTTCCATTTTCGTTCCTTAGCTCCCCCGCCCTGTCGACCCCCCCTTTTTTAACCCCTGTCTGATTCCATTTTGATTTTACCTGAGTAATTCACCATATTCTTCCATACAAGACCCTCTTAGAGAAAAGCTTAGCCTATCTTGTTCCTGACGTGGACCCACCCGGACCCACTTTAATGATGATTTTGTTTTCTTCTACCGAGGACTTAGCCTAGGCATCCTTGCGTGTTATATACTTAATATGACACCCTTTCAACGGAACCGGTTACCCCTTGGAGCATCTGGTTTTTTACTATTCAAGACTGGCCATGTTGCTAATTTTATTCTCAATTCATCGGTCATGAGACATTAACACATCATCCGCTACACGACGCCCACCTCGTGTCCCCATATGTCAGAGCAAAATTAAGAGTCGTCGGTTCCCGGGACTTCTTTTTACTCTATACTAACCGTATGACATTCCGTTTTGGATGCCTCAAAAGCCCCCGACAGCCATAGTCTCGACTCTCCTAATTGATTTTCTCAGCCCCCTTGAGTTTTGTTCTTCAAGCCACTGTCCCCTTTATCCCTGCAATAGACTTTCGCCACATAACTCCGCATAGCCGGATCCCCCCCCAACACTTTCCATGCCCCTTCCTTATCGCGCTCTCCTTCTTAATGGTGTGCATCGACTAGTCGCTGTGGACCTTTTCCCCCCTCTAGCTCTCCACGGTTCCCAGGTGACCTTCAATTCCCCCCCTCCCCTACAGTTTTTATTAAAAGTCTCGTAATTTGCTGTTTTTGACCCTAACTCTAGATTTAAGCCTTTTTTTTCCTTGTCAGCGTTTTTAGAAAGTTTGATAGCATGTTTTCTCGCCCCCCCCCCCTTCCTGACTCTATTCCGTAGGCGTCAAATTTCCTACTAGCAGGTTTGAAGCGATCCCCGTTCCACCCCGAAACTTTGTACTTTCCGTGCGGAGGACCCCTTTAAAGACCTAAACCAAATAGTGTTTATAGATTCCCTCTTTGCTGTACGAGATCCCTTAATCTTTTGTAGAACATAAGTTAACCCGACCAAGATTTTCCCTCCCCCTTAGAGCTGATAAGGCCTCTCCTCTCCCTTCCCCCCCTTCACCTGAAATCGACCTCTACTTCCTTGCCTGGGTAAGGGTTTTTTCAGAGAAGCGAAAGGATTCCCCTCCCCTTGCTTTTTACTCGCAAACGGGACTGAGCCACCCCCGAGAGACCCATGTTTTTCTTGTGCACATAAGAGGAGATTTCCTCCACCTCTTTTCTCCTGCTTCCTCTTTGACGATGTTGTCGCCTGCCCACCCGTTCAACCGTTCCCCCCTCGTTGCGCCGAATCAAACCCGTTTGCCTATCACCCGCAATAATCCACATCTTCCTCGTCACCGCCTTCCGTTCAGGAGAACCTTCATTTTTTTCTATTAGCCTTCGCTACGTTCTCTCCCTTAGCCTTTCTGGTAGATCCTTTTTGCCGCCAGTTGATTGAATCCCTGTTTTTTGCTGATCCCCGGTCCCCCTCCTCCCCACTCCCTAGATAAGCCCCACCCAGAGCCAATGACGGTGTTTTTTTTTTCCTTTCCCCCCCTTCCCTCTTGTCGGAAGACGAGAAGTTTATCTTTGCCCCCTTTCCTTTTAAAGGAGAACGGCAACGAGTTTTTTCTTCAGCGATGTTAAGAAACTGCTTTTCTCCTCGCCTCATTGTAAGCGCTCGGCATCATCGCCTCACGTGTCACGTGAAAAGCTTTACGTTTTCTTTCTTCTCTTTCTTATCTTTTCTCCCCTTTTTTCTTTTTGACCACCAAAGAAGCCCCCTGTGCCCTTTCGGTAACGTCTTCGACTCTTCAGGTTTTTTTTTTCTTTTGGTTTTCCTCGTTTTGTTGACATCCCCTCTCCAACAACAAGCCAAAGTAGACGAACTTTTACTAGCTCTGCCGCGCTCCCCCTGATGCCCCTTTTTTCTCCAGTCGAACATTGTCCTTCGTAATTTCTTTTCCCACTGACAAAGATCGAAGGAAAGAGGTAAATCTGTCTTTGTCGACGTGCATGTCCTTTTCCATTAGCAGACTTTTTACCAGCTTTTTCCAGAGTGAAGATAGCAGGAAAGAAGCCTTTCGCCCTTCCTTTCTTCCTATTCATTTCTCGATGAAGTTGAATTAGTTTTATGTTTTGCTCTCCCATCTTCCACCCCCCAACCCCGTCTCAAGTAGGGCGAGCGTCTCTCCCCCCTCCCCTTCCCTTGTTTTGGAAGCCGGGGTTCACGCAGCCCTTTTTTTCCGTCGCGCTCAACACAGACATCTTCCCGTAAGAATCACGGAGTCTGACCGGTTCCTTTTGGACAATACCGAACCCTCCTTTCCCTCTGTGGAAAAGCCGCATCTATCCAGGACAGAGTGCAGACATTCTTTCCCCCCCCCTTGTCCTTTCCTTCGGGCGCTTCTGCCCAGCGGCGCGTCGTAGGCCTTCTTCTAAGGAGAATCAGGAGGACCTTTCCTGACCTCTTTGTAGTTTCCCTTTCACCAGGTGCCCTTTCGACCGAAGCCTCCACGCCCGAGACCCTTTGACAACGGTTAGGACTTCCGACTGATCCTTCCATGCGCCAGTAGCTGTCCCTCCCAAGAACTCACATGAGGCTGTGAGTCTTTTTCCGTCTAACGTCAGGAACCCACCACCCCTCTACCATAGGTTTTTAGAGCTCTTTTTTCTGACGTACGACACGTTAAATAATGTCGGTGCCTTCTCCCGGGCCCCTTCCCTCTTTCCGCCAGTTTCAGTCGCCAGGAAAAAAGATGAAGTAGAGATGAAGGTTCCAGGACCAATTCACTCTCTCTTTTCTGCCTTTGCAGACGCATGTTGACTTACCCTCCTATCCCTGCCCCCCCTCAATTTCCCTTTAATGGAAGAATGCATGACCTTTCCCGGCGTTCGCTAATGAATGAAATAATGCACGATGATGACGTTTCCCATAGTATTCTTTCTTTGTTGTCTCTTTCCCCCTTACTCCGACTAAGCGACCCCCCTAGTCCTCCGGTTCCCTAAGAGTCGCGAGCAATGCCTGATCTACTCCTTCTAAAAAATACTAAGAACTATCGAGTTTTCTCGCTCCTTAACTTTTTCGATTCTTTTTTTTCTAGGTGAGTTCCTTCTTTTTCTCCGTAAGAAACCAAGCATGAAAGTTTTCAGGTAGAAAGACCCTTTCAAGTTTCCCCCCGTTCCGGGAACCCCCCCCCACAAGATTACCTAACTCTTTTAACGCCACATCAAGTTTTTTGTCCCTCAGCCCCCTTTTCTTCCAGTAGTTTATTTGGAAAAGAGCCAACGAGTGGACTTTTCCACTTTCTGGCCTTCATTTCCCTGACGAAATACTCCAGATTGATCGCTTCAGGCCCCAGAAGTATATGGTTCCCCCGGTGTTGTTTCGTTTTTGCTAATTCTTACCCCCCCCCCTCCCACTGCTCAAATACTACCCGCAAACAGATAGTGTTGACTACCCTGCTTTTACACAGTCCGCAGTCCTAAAGTGCTTTTCGGTACCTTTCTCTTCGTAAGTTCACCCGATGATGTCGACTGCACTCGAAGACGCCCGCGATCCCTGAACGATAACTTACAACCCGATACCTTCATATGGAAAGGACTTAATAAAATCCCGTTGCCGCTGTTTTACCCCGTAACCCCTTTCAAGCGTAGAGGTTGATTCTCCTGAGCCCCTTTCTCCCTGTAGTTTTATGGGAGAGTCACTGCGACGGTCAACATACCCGTCACAGTACCCTCGAAACTCTGAAACTTAATCTACCACCTCCCCCAAGGACATAAGAACAAACCCGTGGACGCATCATCAAGTCCGTATTCCCCTTCTTAAACACGAGGAGTCCAGTTTTACCTCAACTGTCCAGGTAGCTTGACGTCACCTTCTCGCAACGCTTAAGACTTTTCTCTTTCTAAACTAAAGGGACCTGAATGCCCCTCCAACTTCCTGTAAGCTATGAGAAGTACCGTACAGAGAAGGTCACTCTTTCCTCTCCCCAGATTATTTCTTTTCTTCTTTTCTTCAGCCGGAGAAAACCCCATACGGTTCCTCCCTTGGTATCTTATAATAATAGGTGAGAAGATGCCCGCCCCTGCGTCTCTATACACAGCCTTTTAGCATGTGACCCCCCCGTCATTCGTTTAAGAAAAGAATTCCAACAACTTAGACTAGTCCCCGCTTATTTCTCAGTTCTTTGAATACGAATTTTCGATGTTGAAATATAGCAGACAATTCTTTACAAAGCCCCGTTCTTACCCCCCCGCTGGACGACAGAAATAGAGTACCATACCTATGGGAGTCGGGAATGTGTTGCCTCCTTATTTGATGACCCCAGGCAGTATCAGTTGGAGAGCTCCCTAATTAAAAAGATGTGGTCATTCCCCCAAAATAAAAATTTTTACACATCTGAGTTCCTCGGCGTCGAAATGGGCCTCCTTACGTAACGCCCCCTTTTTTTTTACTCGTAAATTTCTGGCCCCCCTTAAGTACCCCTCATCTAACCATTCCCCTCCGGCTATGAATCTCTGGAAGAGTTTTGCTTTTTTTTCCTCTTAGACTCTCCCCCTTCTTCAAGGACAGTCCCAACAAAGAATCTCGACTACCCAGCGCCATTCCATCTCTCCCTATTAGAGGCAGAAGTGAAGCAAAAAAGATAGCCTCAACCCGTTCTTGCGACGGAGGCTATTTCGTGCAGGGTTCTCCTTTGGCAGGTCGTCAAAATTCCCCATTCCCTTTCTTTTCGAGACAGAAATTGAGTTTGCAGAAGCTTTAAAATGTTGGGCGAGCATACCCTTTTCCGTATCTGACCGCTTCTCACGCACGCCCCCACAAACGACTTCTTCGGACTCGTGACTCGGAAATTTTAATTGATAGTTCGCCTATCGTGCCACATTCAGACCCCTCACACGGGCCGCAAGGACAACGTCGCCTCCCTCTCCCCACCAAGCGAAAAGATACCCCGACATGCACACCCCTTTGATGGCCCCGATTCCCAATACACAACCGCAAATCGTTTTACCGGCAAAATCCGTCGCTCCCACCTCCTTTGTCCCCGAAAACGTGAAACTGACGAGGAATTTTTCCCCTCACGCGGCTTCTTAGTGACTCCAGAATGAGGTCAAGGGATTCTGCTCCTTAGGGCGAGATAAGAAGACTTCCATCCCTCGCTCTGTTGGCCGTTTTTTTTGATTTCGACTACTGACACATTATTCCCGTTTCATTTCCCTTTTCCCCGCGTTGCCTCCACCCAAGACGTGCGTCCGCCTCATATCCTCTACCTTCTTTATTTTTTGTCTGACGTATCAAAAGAAGACCGACACCGGGAGACTTTTCTTAGAGCGACTTACGACGAATTCCTTGGCTCTTTCCTTCCCCCAAGGCCACATCACCCGCCCTCCCCTCGACGAGCTATGACATTACGGCCCTCCTACTCGAGATGCCAATGTCCCCATCCTTTCCTCTCATATGTTCCCACGTCTACCGTGAGGTCCAGCCTCATACCTCAGCCGCGCATTGCGTTCTCACCCCCTGACTCTTGCCCACTGACTTTTTCCAGCGCCACACTTTTGAACGATAGCC
>Ga0179591_1251326_pt1 | contig 11232 bp, 15 predicted proteins | sample CZOMad2_1_08_16f_FD_182891 | JGI IMG/M metagenome (GOLD analysis project Ga0179591, IMG submission 182891) | Vadose zone soil fungal communities from Angelo Coast Range Reserve, California, USA - CZOMad2_1_08_16fungal (PacBio error correction) | ecosystem: Environmental > Terrestrial > Soil >... | reverse complement strand
TGTTTATCGGGACTTTCCCCCAAAAACATAGACGGGCCTATTCAAATAACCAACAAAAATGGCTTTGTTTTTCTGCTTTTTTTTACTTCCTCGTTCTGTTTATTTTTCCTTCCTTCTTTTTTTATTAAGGAAAAGACGCATTAATCGTACTGGCTTTGGATTTTTTTGTTTTTTTTTCCTTTTTCCTCCGCTGTTCTTATTTGGCCCGCGTCAATCCAGGGACGGACGAATTCCCCCCGGTTCTCTCTTTTTTCTTCCCCCCATTTCTTATAGGGCCTGTCCGTTCTGACAACGGGTTTTTCTTCTTTCCTTTCGTAGCGATTTTGGAGGCGTTTCGTCCCCCCCCTTTCGGCAATTGTTGGCATGCTGAGCTCTGGCCCCACACCAACTTTCCAACGGTCTTCCCCGGGCATCCTCCCCTGCGTTCTTTTTTTCCCTTTCAACGTTGATGATTAAACGATTCCCTCAATGTTTACTGGTTACCCATCTTCTACCTCTTGTTAAAGTCCTTTTTCAGCTTGTTTTATACCCCTCTCTTCCATTCCCCCTATTTCGTCCTCGACTCTCCGAGTTCCCCCACAGGGATTTTTTTTGCCCCCCTTTAGATTTTTTTTTTCGAACTCCCAAACCGTAATTTTAGCCACTTTCTGTGGCCTTCCAGTGGGCGGGGGTAACGCTCTTATACATTCTGAAGCCTTTTTCCAATTTTCAAATGAAATTTTTCGGCTTCAACCTACGGAACCACATAAAATCTCCCCCTCCCCCCCTTCCCTGCAACCTCAAAGCCTTAAGCTACGGCCTGGGTTTTAAACAATTTTCCGTTTTTCTGAGGTTTCACTTTTTCTCTTCTTGCTCTTCCTTTTGGTCTCTTTGTGACCCCAATGGGCCCCAGGTCGCTCTCATGTCCTTCTTCGCCCCCTATGAGTGCGAGGAAATGACCTGACCTGTCCAGCATACCGTTGCTTTTTTCTTTCGGGCGACGGGCTTCTTGAAATCCTTTTCTCGGGAGTGTTTTTCAGATTGATGCGTCCGTTTTCCGGGAAAGTTTTTTTCCTTCAGTCTTTTTCTCACGGGGTTGGCATACGACACAGGATTTTGGCTTTTTTTTTACTCCCTCGTTCTAGTCAACCAACTGATCTTTGACGCGGAGGGGATGATAGCGTTTCGGGGTCTCTTTCTACTGTTTGGAAGCGTCGCTTTCCGCTTTGAGGACCTTGCGCAGTCCCTCTACCCTCCCGTTCCCAAACTGACGGTCCATGAACGGTGTCCTTTCATTTTGGACACCTTGGGCAGGAGATGTGGCTCTCCATGCCTGAACCCTATTTCTCACCGGCCCTGCACGGACTGTAGTCCCTTTGTTCCATGTGGGCTTGTTGGGAGTGGGGTGCTTCGTTCTTTGGCCTCAAACCCGTAGCCGACTGGCTTCGTATTGCGGTGGATGCTTTTTCTCTCCCTTGAAATTATCTCCCTTCCCCCTTTGTTTTATATGTTAGCGGCGGAAATTTGACTTCCCTCCCATTTTCCCCCTGGGGTCAACCTGCATTTTTTGTGACGGAGGGTTTGATTGCCGGTTTTTTTTTTCGAGGGCTTTTCTTCCGGCCCCACCGTCCCTCTCTTACAGTTGGGACCCAAGATATACCCCTACCCTGTCTGGGGTCTTCGCGGCCTGAGGTTTTTTCCTATACTCAAACCCCTTTCTGGAGCCGGACAGTGGTTTCCCAATCCCGATTTCGTCTTCCTCCCTCTCTGGGATTAAATTCTTCCCCCCTCCCTTTCTTTTTTCTTGTTTTTGATTCGGTTCTTACACACAACCGATGCGAGCTTATGCGGGTTTCTTTCTTCCTGGCTTCTTGATGCTTTTTTCTTCACGGCCCGCGGATTTTTCCATACTTCCTCAGTTTGACACTTTACCGCCTCCCTTTTGTTTCACACCCTACCTGCTTCCCTTAGTAGTGACCTTTTAGTCACGGACGCGGCCAGCATGGACACCATTTTCATCTTTTCACTGTTTTGGCTTTTTTCCAAGTACGAGGAAGTGGAATTCTTGGCTACGCGTTCTTTCTTGAGCGTCTTGCCCGTTCTGAGAAACTTATACCTTTCTCGTCTCACCAGGGCGTTTGACAACCAAACAGATTACCGATGGGGCTTTTTTTTTTCGCCGTTTTTTCTCGTTTTGTCTTTCATTGTTTCTCCTTATGCCCGCTTAGATTTGGACCCAACGCAACGCTTTCCCCCCCCTCCCCCCACAGTTCTCAGCAGCAAGGAAGTCTTTCTTACTACATCTCCCCGTTAACATGGCATTGAGTTCCCTCTTCCCCCATCTTGGCCTCTCTCTCTTTCTCCTTGTACCTCCTGTTTTGTTTCTTCTCTTTTTTTTTTTTCTGTTCCGAGGGTCACAGGGTTCGTGAATTTTACAGGTGTACCTAATCGCCTTTGTGTGTTGTCCTTCAAGTCTCACCCAGGTTCCTCTTCTTTTTTGGCGCTTCTCTGCTCCTGCTCCCTTTTTCGCACTGTGTTTTTCGTGGCCACCCCGGCTTGTCACAGCGTTTTCTCCAACACCCTTTCACCTAGATTTTTGGCAATGCCGGGTCTTCCAACCTTCCCTCTGTATTCTGGTCCATTGGTCTCGGGTCTGGCCGGTTAACCCATTCGTGACGTCCTCTTGACCCACTGTTCTTGATTTCTTGACCTCCTCTTCCCCCCGCCCTGCAACCTCGGCGCTAGGTCTTTCGATTTTCTGCTTTCCTCTCGCCACACGAGTTCGATGTCCAATTCTGAAAGCTGTTCTTTTGCCTGGGCTCCCTGCCTCGGCACGTCAAAGCTGCTGGTGTCAAAGGGCTCTTTTTGCCCCGTTTGAGGCCTGGATCGGTATTTCTTTGGAAAACCCTGCGGTTTTTTTTTCTTCCACAACGTGCAGCTCCCTGGGCGCCGTTCCCTGCGGTGCAGACGCTCGAATCGTTGGTTTCTCCCTCCTTTCCCCCTCCCTCCCCCCCGGCTGTCTTCAGTCAATGATCGCCACGAGATAGATTTTGGTCAGTTTTGGTTCCCATTCGGGCTTTCCCTGGTTTTTTTTACCAAAATGGTTTCTTTCCCCGGAACAAACTCTTAAGTTCCCTCTATCTTTTTGTTCTACTTTACTTGTTGAAAAGGTTAGCGGTCTTTTTTCTTTGTCCCCGTTAGCGGCACAGGCCTTCCCCCCGCTACAAACGCCTCACACGCTTTTTTGACCCCTTCTTGCTTGTTTGAGTTCCCGGAGGTTCATTAGCTCCGTCAGCCGTTTCGTTCTTCCTTTATTTAGCCCTGTGCGTCCTCGAGCAGTTTTCTCTAGATGTGCGGCGCCTCACCCAATATGTCAGGAATAGGCGACTGGTTGGGCTTGCTTGACCCCTGAGTTCCTCTTTTGAATAACCCACAGCGCGCTAATGGTTTTTCACGACCCGTCTTCGGTGTTTTGTTCTCTTCCTTCTCTCTTTTTTGTAGATCCCTCGGCCTGGACTCTGCCATCCCCCTCCCCGTTTTCGTTTCCTGGTGGCGATATGGCAGTAGAGCTTGGAATTTTGATCCACTATCCCATCCACGACAACCCTCTTGACCCTCTTTTCGGCGCCTCCTCCCATCGCATAGCCTTTCTTATGTCGAAGAACCTGTCTCTCGATCCGTTTTCCCTAAATTGTTCTCTGCAACCTGTTTCTTCCCTTCTAAACCGTCGCTTCCCTCGTCTCCCTTGCGCCCGTACCACATCTTCGTCCTTGCCCAAACGTCTTCAAAACCCTTTTTTTTCTTTTTCCGTTACCCTCGTTTCTCCTTTGCGACGCAGAGCAGTGAATTCCCCTTCGCCATTCCTCCCTTTTTGGGGTCCGCTCCCATCGAACACCCCGTCCGCCCCCCTTCTTTTTGCAATCAGATCTTGGGTGAAAATTTTGGGGGGTCTGTTCCAGTCCGGAGGCTAAAGGATTTGATTCTTTTCCCCAGTTTTTTTCCTTTTGGTGTTTTTCTTTTTTGCAATTTCTTTCCCCCCACTTGGGGGTTGCTCTTTTGTGGTCCTCCTCTGTCTACTCGCTCTCAAAGATCTTGGAAAAAAGGGGGGTTTCGTTTTTCCTTTTCATTCCCTGTTTCTCTTTTCTGGCTTCGTCTTGGCCTGGTTTTGTCCTTGAAGTTCTCGATTTTTCCAGTGCCCTTTTCTTTGGCTGGTTCTAACCCTCTTTAGTGAGATTGGTTGTTCGAACTCGGGAGGATTTGAGGTTTTTGACGTCAAAAGTGCTGGGATTCTTCCCCTTTTCTTAGGCAACCCTCGCATCCGGAACGTGTTTTCTTCTTCCCGGTTTCTTGGGCCTTGACTAGGTTTCTCTTTTCCTCGGTCTCTTCTCTGCGGTGTATCATCACGGTGTTTGCCTTTTCTTTTCCCGCGCCTCTTTTGAGGGATTGTGCCGAAGGGACTTGCTTCTTCTTTTTTCCTGGCTTCTTTCTCCTTCTTGTTCCCCCCATGCACGCCCCGAATTCTTCCCCACGCTTTCTAGACCACAACGAGACATTCTCCCGTTCTTTATCCTTCCTTTTCCTTTTTTCGATTCTGTTCTTTACGCGTTTTTCCCCCTCAACTTCTTAGGGCGGCGGTTTGATTTCCTGGTCTTTTTTCCACACACGTCGCGTCTTGCGAGCGCGTTCCTCTCAACTCCTTTCAACCCAAATCTCGCCGATTCCTGCGTCTTTTCTTCTTGAAATACCTCTGCCTCCCCTCTCCCCCTTCCTCTTCCGCTTACGGGGATTCTGGTTACCAGCCCCCCCACTTTTTCATCGTCCCTTTTCCGTTCCCCATTTCCTGTCCCGATTCCCCTATCTTATCTTCTTTCCTCTCTCTTTTGTTGTGTTTGAGCTCTTTCTCCATATCTTTTCTGGTTCTTCTTCCCTTTTCTCCCTTTTTTCTTGTTAGATCCGTAGCGGATGGCTTGTGGCAGCTCCCTTCTCCGGTCTGTTCGCTTAGGCCCAGTCGTCAGAGGATTAGACTGGCGGAAGTTTTTGCGGAGGTTTGTGACTTTCCTCCTGCCTTCTTATGCTTGGATTTGTTCCTCGCACGCTCAGATTTTGTATTCTTTCACCGGCTGTAGTAAGATCCTTTCGTTCATTGTGGTAGCCCTGACTTTGAGGGCTACGTTGAGTTTCGGCTCATATCTTTTTTTTTTTTTTTTTTTTTTTGCTTTGCTGCCGTTTCAACGCGGTTTTTCGGCTGGCAGCCGTTCAAACATTCCCCGTTTCTGCCTCAAGCGGTTGTGCAAAGGTCCACCCACATCTTTGTCATTCTCCCCGAGTCTTAACGAAACGCTTTTCCTCCGTTTCTCCGGTGGTAGTTCCGGATTTCTTGATTGTACCCCTCTCTCCCGCCCTCTTTTTTCCTCGGAAGTACGTTTTCTTCCCCACACCCTTATTTCTTTTTTTACTCCTGTTTTCCTCCTACCCATCAATCCAACGTTCCCTCGACCTTCTGGAACTTTTGCCACGTGCCACGCTCATCCGCTACCACTTTCTTTCCCGTCCCCCATGTTCGTCCCCCCCGGTCGACCCTGAATTTTCTTTCCCCATTTACCAACACCCACTGCCATGCAAGTGGCCCACACCCCCACCCTTTTTTTTTGCCCACACTTCATTTTTGGGTTTTAGCCTTTATTATCTGTTGACGGGCCCCCCAAAAATTTCCCCGCTTCTATCTGAGGTTGCACGTTGTGTTCTCTTTTTTTTTGTGACCCCCACCCCTTTTTTCCATTGGATACTTTGTGAACCTGTTATGCTTTTCTTTCAACACACCTCTTTGAGTTCCTGAGAGAAGGTTTCCCCCTCTTTGACTTTTTGTTTCCAGCGACGCGTTTTTTGTCGAGGCTGGATGATGTTAGTCACTTTCCCTTCTTTCCTTGCCGGACGTGGGCACGGGGTGCATTCTGCCCTCTTTCTTGTCTCGGTTCGCGTTTCGAAACCCGTTGGGAGGCCTGTTGTTCTTCTTCCGTGGGCGCGTGTCTTTCGGGGGTTTTTATGGCGCGGGATTTTGAAGGTCTGCTCGCGTTTTTTCACTTCTACCTTGCAAAGATCGTTTGCCCCCTGACTCGTTTCTTTTTTTCACTGTTTGGTTTTTCCTTTTGCCTGCAGGCCAGGGGCATCTCCTTTTTTTTCGGCTGCTTCGAGGAGCATTTCTTTTCTTTTCTTTTTCCCTGCTTATCTTTAGGCCAACTGACTGCTGTTTCCCTTTTCCATTGCTTATTCTTTGTGGCGTGGGTCTTCGTTTTCTGGGTGGTTCTCGCCCTTTGCGTAGTCTTTTTTTTTCTTCATTTGCTTCTTGCTTGTGTGCCGCACGTTACGTTTTTTCACTGCATTTCCTTAGTAACTTCCGTTCTATGGACTCCTTTTTTTTTTTTTACGCCCCTTTCAACAACTCAAGTCCTTTTTTTTTTTCCTTCCCCCTTCTTGGGCGGAGGTGCTTGTTTGATGGGACTTTGATGTTTGCTTTTTTTTCTCTGCCCGGGCCGCTCCCATTTGCCAGGGCAAAGATATCCCCCTAATCTTTTCTATTCAATCCCTTTCTATCCTCCCCCCTTGTGGGTTTCGTGACTACCATAACTATTTTTTTCTTCCCCCCTCTCTATAGTGGCTGATAATTTATTGCCAGCGGGAGGTTCTGCCTGGAGTCGTCAAACACGATGATTTGCGTTTTTCTTTAGTGAGTCGCTGCTTCTTCCGGCCAGTCGTTATTTCACCCCTCGATCAGGGTCCACTTTCACAGACTTTTCTCTCACAGCCAGCTTGTGCTTTCTGATTAGTTATCGATGGAAGTTTCCGGCAGTTTTTTCTTCACCATTCGAAATTTTTTTTCGCCTATGCCATTACCCCTCTGTTCCTTTCCCTCCTGCTCTGTATGCGAGGCGCGGTCGGAATGTTTTCTGATGAACTTCTACCCCCTGGTTTTCTCACTCCATTGATCACCCTCTGGCTCTTGGTCTTTTGATTGTACAAAATCGATTTTTATTGCTTGGTATATGTCCTTTCGCTTTCCCACGCCCAAAAGCGTTGCACTCCCCGCCTACCTACTACCAGTTCTTTACTTCCCCAGTGCCAACGGCAGGCCGTGAGTACCCCCTTTCAAACGACCATTGGTATTCTCTTCCATTTTCTCATCTCCGTAGGTTTTTCTCTGTCTTCCAGGTTCTCTTGGTCTTCCTAACTTTCTTTTCCCTTTGTCTTTCCAGTAGGCTTTTTCTTTTGTTTTCTTGGGTTATTGGGCAAAGTGTGCGTTTGTCCAAAGCTTCCTTTCTCCCCCCCAATTTCCTCCCAAACCTCTCTTGTTTGCCCAGCCATTTGGGATTTTTTCCCTCGCTTTCTTTGCTTACGAAATTTCAGTGTCATAACAGGCCCGATGCCGTTCTCGTCTGGATCTCGGGTTTCCAGCTCTCACTTCTCTCCTCTTTTCCTCCTCTAGAAACCACATTGCCTTTAGATGACCATTGTCCACTTCGCCCGTTTCCGTAAATCACCGGGGGGAAAATCTCCTCGCATTCTTCCCTCCTTTTTCTTTTCAATTGATCGGTGCTTGTTTTTTCTTCTTTGACCCCTGGTTTCACGACAGCAGCGCCTCCTCCGCGGCGACCTTCTCCTCTTCTCTCCTGTTTATCCGCCATGCCATGACCTTGAAGGATTGGCACAGTCAATGATCGCCCTCGATGCCGCTTCTCATCCAGACCGACTACCTTCTTCACTTGCCGACACACCCTTGGTTCCGTATCGAACAATATTCACTGGCCTCGCTAGTTCCTTATGTTGACGTTTTGCTTTTGTTTTTTTCCTGTGACCCAAGGCCTCGATACCACCTCTTCCCCGGGCGATTGAGGTGACCAATTTCCTTGCTTGGTGAGTTATCCAAGTTCCTTCCCCCTGCCCTGCTCCGTTCCTTCCCTTCACCCTTATCAGTTCCCCTCATGCAGGAGATAACTACAAGATCCTTCCCCCCCTCCTCTTCGCTTTTGTTTTCGGTTCCCCCGTAGGAGCCCCTCCCTTCTCGTATTTTGTGGGAAAGGGGAGAACCTCCGGTTGCCTTTTGACAAGCTCAGTTTGCTCTTTTTTCTCGCCAATGGCATTGGCAAAATTCATCGTCTCAAGTCAGTTGTTCCGATTTTTCTCTCCTTTTGCTTTGAGCTCTTCGATCCAAACCCTCAACGCTCTCTCTCGCGAACTTCCTTTCTCCGAATGGGTCGATTTTAACTGTCTTTCTTCCTTCTGGTATTCACTTCCTGATGCACGTCTTCTTTTCTCCGGAAACTTTCCTAATCGCGCAAGCGCCTCACCCCCTTCTCTCTGCTGCATCACCCTTCTTGCGTGAATAGTCATTCATTCTTTCTCGGTTTTTCCCTATCTTTTCCTACTTATCCCCCATTGTCCTATTTGGGGGGTCAAATCCCTCCCCCTCCCCTTCCCCTCGTGCAACTCCGATCGACTGTTGGAAAATTTTTGGGCTCCTACTTTACGCCGCTTATTTTCTGTCCCAATGTTTTTTTTCTCCTTTCTGGTCGTGTTGAATTCACGGTCTATTGAGAAAGAGCGTCGACTTTTTTGCTGCCTTTGTATCGGCTTCCGGTGCGCTTGGCCTGGGTCCAGAAGTTTCGATTTCTCTTTTTGATGTGCTTTCTTTTCTTATCTAACCTGAGCTGCTTTTTTCGCGTTGTTCTTTTCTTTAATGTAGGACTGAGGACGTCCTAGGCTTTGAAATCTTCTCTAGACCATTGAATAGTCCTCGTCTTTTTATCTTTGCAGGTTTTTTTCATGGGAGTTTTCTCTTTATTCCTCCCCTTTGTGACTTGATAACGAGCTGAGGAGCGAAGACATGATTCCGTTGTAAGATCCTCTTTGACTTAAACCTTGCGCCCTATTTCTTTCCGCCCCCCTATCCCCCCTTCGGCAGGTTTTTCCTTCAGCTTTTTTATTGACAGCAGACGGTTTTTTTCTTTTACAGAATTGGACTTCTTTAGTTTGACGGGCAAAATCCGCATCCCCCTTTTCTCTTCGTCCTCCCCCAATAGCATTCCTTGTCTTTTACTGACCTCCCGCCCTCGTGCATGCTCTCCTATCTTTCTTTCTTTTTTCCCATTTTTTACTAATCCGTGTAAGGGGCGTAAATCATTGACCCGTTTCCCGCTATTTCCCTTCCCACTAATCGTTGTTTTCCGAGTCTTCACCGGCCTTTTCAAATGAGGGGAGCTCTTCCCTTTCCCACCTTTGGATTTCACTTTTTTGTTTCCTCTTCCGGTCCTTTTGTCGGCCTGCGGCTAAGCGGCTGTCGTTTTTCCTCCGCAGTCCTAGACTGGCAGATTTTTTTGTCGGAGGCGTGACGCGCTCACAGTGGTAGGCTCGGTAACTCAGTCCGGTACTATTTCCTTCCCCTGACTTTCTATCATCCGCCAGGAAAGAGGCTAGACTGCCGGTCTCCTTTCCTCCCCCCTTTTTTTTTTTGTCTTCAGATGCGCAGCTATTTTGGTCCTGGAGTCTGCAATTGTTCCTCAAAGCGGGAGCGGCGCGCCGGCAACCTCCTCCTCCCTTGCCCTCCAGCGCTTCGGAAAATTCAACTTTCCCCCCCCGCGTCGCCAAGCCAAGAGCAGGTACCAAAGGATGCGTTTGTTCCGGATTTCTTTCTTTTACGCCTTTATCGATCCCCCTCCTCCTCCGTTTCACCCCCCGGATTCGACCACTTCGCTATTCTCACGACCTTTTTAACGTCATCTTCGTCACTTTTTGCACCCCTCCGCTAGCTCAGGCCGATAAAAAGGCATTCCGAAATCACTTTTCCCTTCTTTCAATCTAGTCCAGACTTTCCCACCTTAGGCACACAAAGCCCGCCCTCACCTACCCCCTTGGGCCCCCAACCGCTTAGCCTCCGTTTTTGCAGAAAAAAAAATTTCCCCTTCCCTTTGGTGCATTCTGTTTCTTTTTTGAGTGGACCCCGGAATTTATTCCCCTTTCAGTTTTTCAATTCTTTTCCCGTCGCAACCGTTTCGAGGAGGAATTGAAGCTCACCTCCCCGAAGTCTTTTTTCTTCCGGTGTTTCACTTACGAAGATTGGGCTTCCTCGCCTTTTCCGGTTAGGAACTTGGAGAGAAGCTGCACTGGTCTGCACCTCCCCCCAGCACTTATCTTGACCGAATGCTTTCTCCGGCCTGCGGCGAGCCTTCTTCGCTTTTTCGGTCTCGGTTTTTGGATGGAGATTCTGAGAGGAAGGTCTCGGCCTCCCCCTATAAATCCCTCCCCCTCCTTTTCATATTGTCTCCCCTCCTTTTTCTCCGGGCGATTAGAGCACCGATCCCGAGACTCTGTTTCTCCCCTTCCTGACCTGTATTTGTTATTCTGCTTGTGCCGTGGCTTTTTGTCCTCTCATCTCCCTAGAGGCTTCCAGTACTTGGCGGTGAGGATCAACGCCTCCACGATGTATACTCCTATCCCTCTTACTACGTCGCGGACGAATGACCTTAGAACTAAGCCCTGTTTTTCTTCTCCCCCCGCACGTTGTCGGCGGTTGCCGCGTGTTTATGGGGTCGAGGCGCTTCCCTTCTCGCCCGGCAACTGCCGACAATTTTACTTCCTCCCCAGATATACCACTACTGTTTCGCTCACGGCCCTTCCTGACCCCGAACCAGGGTGGGCCTTTAACTTTCCTTCTTCCTTCTCGCGTCGTCTTACATCGTGGCGATAACTGACTGCCTTTCTCTTCCTTTTTTGTGGCGTCTTCTCCAACCAACAACGATTTTCGCTTCTGAGAGGTCCCCCGTCGGAGGATTACCCTTCGCTTAGTTCTGAGACTTTCTTTTTACCCTCTTCGCCACACTTTCACTCCGTTTCCCAGTTCCAGCTTGTGGACGGCCTCAGTAGTGATTCGCTGACTCTTTTTCGTCTTTCACAACCTTTCTTCCCCTTTTGGCTTCAGATCAAGTACGAAGCTTTGCACTGTTTCCTTCAGTTATTTTTCTTTAGGTCCGGAATCAGTGGATACTTTCCCCTTTCTTTTCCTCACCAGGAGCTACCAACCCGATCCCGATGCTTTGTGCGTCTTTCCCGGACAACTCCCCCTCGGCTGGAGGCTTTTTTTTCTTTTCTCCCCCTCTTGGACAACGCAAATCGGTTCAACATAACCACCGCAGTTAGTTGCCTCCTCCTTCATTTCTCCTTGAAGGACACGGCATTTCTCCCCCCCTACACACGACTTGAGTC
>Ga0179591_1293943_pt1 | contig 11233 bp, 11 predicted proteins | sample CZOMad2_1_08_16f_FD_182891 | JGI IMG/M metagenome (GOLD analysis project Ga0179591, IMG submission 182891) | Vadose zone soil fungal communities from Angelo Coast Range Reserve, California, USA - CZOMad2_1_08_16fungal (PacBio error correction) | ecosystem: Environmental > Terrestrial > Soil >... | reverse complement strand
TACAATGAAAATCTCCCTTTATTCCATCCCCCCCATGTCCATTCGCTAAAGCTGAAAGTTTTCCCCAAATTTCAAAGGGAATGGGTGGAGGAAGACCTCCAAATGGTCGGTTACTGCGGGAGTGTCCACAACCAGCTGTTTCCGATGGTGTAGGCTGGCTTTTTTTCCTTCTCCCTTGCTCCTCCCTCCCTCCGGCGGTATCCTTCTTCCCCCCCCCCCCCAGTCTGGGTAAAATTTTGATAGCTTTGCGTGCCCCTGGATAAGACGTCCCTGCAGGCTGTTCACCAGTTTTTAAGGAGTAGTCGACTGATTCCCTCCCTTCTTCGACTTATGAAATTGGTTTCTCCTCAACCGTTCTTCACTCCCTCTCCTGGTTTCTCTGGTCGATTCCCCCTTTCCCGGTCAGACGGTCCCTTTTTTTTCCGTAGGCCCCGTTGTGCGCGTGAAGATAAACTAACTTTTTGCCGCGGGGTAGTTTTACCTACTTCCTTTGTTTTTGGCTATTCCCGCCTGTGATGTGTAATCCCATCGTCAGACTGGATTTCCGGACCGTGCGATTCCCTTTGCCTGCACCTTATATGGTTTGCTTTATTCAATCGCGTTTTTCGACGTCCTCCCTTTGTCCACGTCCCCCTCTCTTCTGGGCCATAGTGTTTTTTGTTGATAAACGAACGTCCTGCTTTCTTTTCCCCGTTTTTTTTTCGGATGCTCTCTTTTCCTTTAATTCCCCGCGGGGCCGCCCCCTCGACGGATTTCGGCCTGTGTCCCTCGGCCGCCTCACCCTTCAGATTGGCGCGATGATGCCGTTCTTATAACCCCCTATTGATTCCCACTTGATTCCGACATCCCGCCGCCTGTCATTCAACACCTCCCCCATTTTCCAAATAAATAGAGGTCGATGTCCCCTTCCCTTTGCTTCTTCTTTTTTACGCGGGTTCCGTTTTCCTTGCGTGGGAGGGACAAAATTCTTTTTACATGCTGTGCTGGCCCTTTTTTGACGCTCGGCTTTTTTTTTATGGACCAAACCAGGTTCTTTCAAGCTCAATTTCTCCCTTTAGACCCTCTATCCTGTTCCCCTTTCCATTCCGTCCGTTTTTGTGACCCTTTTCCTGAGCCTCGATGCACAAAACTTAACCCCTCCACCTTTCTTTAAGATGGAAAGGCCTTCCCGGGTTTGCCCTTTTTACTCTTTGTCCAGTTCCTAGAACCGATTTAACCCCCCCCCTCAAGCTTATCATGCAAAACCCCCCTCTCCGTGCAATGATAACCTCCACCTTTCTCGTAACTCCCATCGTTCTGTAACTCGTCAATCTTAATGATGTTTCTCGCGGCAACCTCAAATATTTCAGAGAAAAAAACCCCCCCCTTCTTCTAGTGCCCCATGCGTCCCCACATCTTTTTCTTTTACCTGGTTACGAACTCATTGTATTTTTAATGATGAATGTTTTCCCTGTTCATGGTGTCGCCTTTAGGACTTTTTTTTTTCTTACCCCCTTTGAAAGACACTACCACCCAGTCTTTGAAAATTCCCCTGATGGCCCCCCTCGGATGGATGACCAACTTCTCGCTCTTCCCGGTGTCGGCCAGCTTGGGCCTGGCGTAAAGAGGCGACCCCTTTTGTGACGTTTTTCTTGGCGTCACTGTGCAAACCAAATCGCTATAAAGGTTTTGCGTACGTTGCCTTTTTTGCCTTTTTTTTTATTGGCTATTTGGGCGCAGATGATTTATTCTCCCTCCCGATCTTTGACTGTACCCATTTCCGAGCGAACGTTCCACCAGTCAAAATGTCATTTTTCTTTGACACTGGCCGAAATCGCAGCGCTGCCCCTAAATGGTTCTTTCCCCAACCGTTCGATAAGTCGTTCGTATTTTCTTTTTTTCCTTTCTCTCCCTACTTTGATGCCAAGAATGGAAACCGTACTTTATATCCTCTTAGCGAGATAGCCAGGAGTATGCGCTCTTCTTTTTTCGACAAATGCCAAAGGTTAGTTTCCCTTGTCCCTTGCGGGAAGGACCGTCCCTTCCACCTTAATAATCCTTTCTAGGAGAGTGGGTTTTAATCAGGCCCCATCAAGACGCTTTTCAGGATGATAATTCGACTATGATTGAGGGGTCCGCCTTTCCTTTTTTTTTAACCCCGTTGGTCTTTTTTAATTTTCCCCTTTGCCATTTTCCGCCGTCTTGGTTTTCCTTGTGGCGGAGCAATGGTTTGCTTTTCTTACTGGCCGGAGTTTCGTTGAACGAGTATTTTTTTGGTGGCCGTGAGCACAGATCTTTTTCTTCCCCTCCGTCCAGTGGTGTGTCTCCCCCATGTCTCAGTGGCGTGTCTCCTGTCCTTATGTTTTTTTGAATCCTCCCCCCAATCAGCTTCCTCGCTTTTCACGGTCTTCCTCCCGGGGGTTGGTGTTCTTTTTTGACAAAAGGCCTTGTAGTGTCGTTCAAACCTTTCTTCCACTTTCCATGAATTCCCCAGTATTGTGTTGCTGTTTCCGTTGCGTTTCGGTCGGCTAATCCAGGCGAGGATTTATCGAGGATTTATCCTCTAAGTGTCGCTATCCGCCAAAGCAGGGTTTTTGAGAGAGACTTGCCCCCTGCCTTGGTTCCCAAATTCTTTATCAATGTCGGCGGTAGGAGTCCCTGCTTAAGTTACGACGGCAGAAAACCTTATGAAATGCACTGTTCCCGTCCCAGGCTTTCTTCTTTTCCTTTTCTTTCTCTTTTTATAGCCTTCCCCGTATGTTGGATCTTTCATCTCCCGGCTTGTTGGTGAAGGGCAAAAAGCTTGACCCCTTCTGCCGGCGTTAAAGCCTTTTTATCGTGTTGATTCTTTTTTCGATCGTTTCTTTCCCCCCTTCCCTTTAAGTCTGTTCCCGAGAAGTCGACCAGGATGCTTTGCTTACTAGGCTTCTCTAAAGTGATGAGTGGCGAGCGATTAGCGCTGAGCTTCTAAAAGTGATCATGTGGTGGGGATTTGTTTTTTTCACTCATCCCCCTCCCTCTCCCCCCATCCTTTTTCCTCAGGTAAGCCTTCTTCGCATTCTGTTTTATTTTTGTTGTGGACGGGCTGTATTTTGTTTTTTTAATTCGCTTTTGATTCTTTTTCCCGGGACTATTGCGAGCTTGGATTGGGGCGGGCGGAGAGATATTTTGCCCCCCTTTTTTTTTCTTCTTCTGTTGTTCATTTTGATGTCTGCAACCAAATTTTTCCGACGGCCCGTCCCTTCCTCTCGGTCCCCAGGTTGTACAGGAATTTTGTCAGGAGACTCGCCGTCACTCCCTGGCGGGTCGCCCCTCAGCTTAAGCACTGGTTTGATCATTATTTACCCTTTCTGAATAAGCATTTTTTCCCTCTCTTCCCTCCGCCCATCTGGGCGAGGGAAAAGTCTCTCTTTTCTTTTCAATAATCCCCTGTTTTTGGATAATTTTTCCCTCTCCTCATTATGGGCTTAAAGGTCCCTCTTCCAAATGTTATTCAGAAGCGATACCTAAGTTTTTGATCAAACATTTTTTTTTTGATTGCACCGCATGCGTACAGCTCGGTCTGCCGTTTTCCTCCACTTCAAGGAATTAGGCTTTTTTCTAATTTTCCGTCTCAGCAAACTCCGAACAAAACAGCCCTTCCAAACCACAAGGGGGAGCAGCAGAGATCCCCGTTCCTCCCCTTGCCGCAGTTTCCCTCACAAGCTTAAATGATGCTTCCGTCGAATGAGAAAGTCCACCCCCCCCACTCAGCCCGTTCCATCCACCCAAACCGCCCAAGCCCTTCTCCTCATTATGGCAACTCCTGTTTTTTTTTCTCTCGTTTTGAGTGTTAAGAGATATCCATTTTCCCAAAACCCTCAGCGCCTGCTACAACTTTATCATTTCTTCCTCGCTCATAGTATCGCCACTCCATCATTATTTTCTCGGCGACTTTTTCCATCGCCGATGGCCTTCGGCCCATGAGGTCCCATCTTCCCCCTCCCCTACCACGCACTTTTTTTTCTTCATACTCCAACTTTTCAACTTTTTCCTCCCCTTGCAGACTTGTTTTCCAATCGTTTTGATCACAATCTTGGCCCCGTCTGTATCGGCAAAATTTAATGGCATCTCCCGCGATCCCGCGCCGCTCCCACGCCGCGGCGAGTTCTTTTTTTCTTTGTTTTCCCTTATCCGTCTCCCCAACTCCCCGGAACGACAGCAATTTTGTACAAAGCTGTGCATCGATCTCCCCTCAACTCCCTGTTTGGAGCCTCTTAGATGTTCCCCTTCTTCTTCCCGACGGTACACTCCTTCCCCCCTCTCGACTCCAAACGCTAGGTTAATTCAGACCCCTTTTTAATATGTTTTTTCTCCAGCACTACCGCCGGCCAAAGACCTCCAACCCCTTTCTATTTTTCCCCTCCCTTTCCCATCTATGATCCTTTTTCTGAGTTGATGAGTTTCCCAAAACGCGCATACCCCTCCCCCATAACCGCCTCCCTGAAACCCATTTCCTTTGCTACCACGCGAATTTTTCTTGCTCTGCCCCCGCCCTCCCCCTCCGCGTGAGCTCAAAGAAGTTCGTAAAGCTCCTCACCACTGCTTCCTCCCACCTCTTCACCCATACAAATGGTTCTTCCATCTTTTAGGCAATTTCGTCCCACCGCCTGAGTTTCCACCAGTTTTTTCTGACGCCTTAAAATCCTTCGTCTCATTTTTTTTCCTTCCAAAAGATTCTGTCCAACAATCTTAACACACCGTCTCCTTTTCGCGCCTCGTAGACTCACCTCTTCATCCTTCCGCCCCGAGAAGTTCCTGCTTTTGGCATTTGTTTTTCCTTAAAATAATCTCCTCTTCCGCTGTGGTTCTCCCTTCTTTTTTGAGGAGCTTCCCTTCCCGCTGGCATCATCGACGATTGCCAAGAAGTAACCCCTCGCCCAGTCTCGAACCTGTTTTTCCCCTCCATCTTTTCACTCGGCTTGGCATGACCTGCCTTTTGTTTTTTTCTCTTCTCCGTCGAATTTTTTCACCCCATCCCTATCTGTTAATGTAGACCTTCCCGTGAGCGCGCCCAAATCTCGCCCACTCTCCCTTTCACACCCAACGGCCAACTCAATCTTTTTCCCCCTTCCGCTATTTGGTTTTTTTTTTGCGCGCCAAAGTCATTTCCCCACAGGGCCCCCTAGCAAGCGTGGTACGCCACTCGGCAACTCCAGTCCCCATTCCCCCTCTTTCGAGAGCTGAAGTCATATCGCTTTTTCAATACTTCATTTCATAGCGTTCTTGCCCGACGTTCGGTGTAGATTCGTCTGGAATGAGTAAACGCGACACCTGAATTCCCCCTTTGCATTTCAGTTAAACCTTTACCTTATCCTTTCCTGCCGGGCTTCCACTCCATCGATGTTTCGTTTATAGTGATGATGTCCGCCAGAGCCTCCCTGCTGGAACTATTGAACCCCGTCTGGCGTTCCTTCCCTCTTTCTGTTAGCAGTGCTAGAGGGGTTTTAATTGATCAGATTTCTTTCATCCGGGTTCTCGGACTTGTCCCGCTTTCAGCACACCCGGCTTTACAATATTTTTTCTTGTTTTTTATTTTTTTGATCTCGGGCGCCTTGCCTCGTGTTTTGCGGATTGACCGCTGGATATGAATGGAATTTCCCTTGCTAAGGTATCCCCGTTCTCCTGTCGCTTGCCTCTGATGTTTCCAAACCACCTGCCGCCCCTTTCACTTAAAGCACACTCCTTCGGTTTTGGCGAATAACGCGTCAACCTTTCCTCCCCCTACGGCTCACCTTCATTAGTTACCCGCAAGGCAGAGGACCGCCGATTGTCTTTTTCAATGGCATTTGCATTTAAACTTCTCCCCTCTCTAATCAGTTCTCCAACAAAGAGCCATATTTTTTCGCCAAATTTCTTCCCCTTTCTTCCGCTAAGTTCCACTCGAGGACCCATAGGAGATGGCAGGTCCCTTGTGAGGTACCCACATGGCGGACCCCCAAATTCCCCACCCCCCCTTCGCGCACGACCCAACCCACTGCACATCACTAATTTTCTCCTCCCCCCCCCTGGACCAGATTGTAAGTGCGGAACGACCCGGTTCGCTACCCACCCCCTCTCTCCGCCAATCCCCGTTGAGCCCGGCAAGCCAATCTCTTTACAACGTTAGAAGCTCAGGGAATTCTATTTTGGTGCAATCCCTCCCCCCCTCTAAGTCTTACCCCCCCCTTTTTTTTTATTTTTCTCAATGAACCCCCCTCGGAACCACGGTACTCGTCCGTGAATAAGCCCCCGTTCGTTGCGGGCGTTTGAATCTTTACCATATCCACTGCTATTTTCACAATCCAGCGTGAGTCGTAGTTAATTAGACTATTTTTTCAAGATAGCCTTTTTTTTTTTACTCCTGGCCATGTCCCTTATTCCCTGGATTATCCAACTATAATCTTGGTACCCTTCCCTTTTGTTCGCCGTTTACCCCGCCGCTTGTTGCTTTCGCCGCCGGTCAGACCCCCTCTTTCCAGCTCCAGCCGGCCCCACTTCTGCATTGTGGTTGCCACTTTTTTTACAATAAACGAAAAGGGTTCTAGTCCCTCCCTTTGTACTTCCGTTTTACCACCGTTCATCCTTCTTGTTTTATCCCTCTCGACGGAGTTGCCCTGCTTGTTTGCCCTCCTCCCCTTTTCCTTCGTTTTTTTTTTTTTTTCTTCGCTAATATCCAGCTTCAAATAATTCTGAGTCAAAGGGTCATTCTCTTAACTGCTGAACGGTTTAACCCCAGTGAAATAACACGCCGGTCTGACCCTCGCAACCTGTGTCGTTATTCATGCATTGTCAAATTACTCTCCGTGGTGTCGTTTTCAAGATGGTTGTTTTCTGCTCTGTTTCAGACCTACCCGCCCCTTCTTTCGATCGTCCCCCCCTCTGTCCCCTTCTTCTCGCTCTTTATTAAGCAAGTCGTTGTCAGCCAGTTTCCAGGCGTACCCCCGGCGGAGTTGATCTTGCTATTCATATGGTATTTATTAAAGAGCTTCTTCTTTTTCCCCATCGCTGTTCTCTGTTCCTCAACCCCCGAAGCCCTGTCACGTATGGCACTGGTCGCGTCCTTACGTTTGGTGCCGGAATTGTCTTGACGCCTCTTTCCCCTTTGGTTTTTGTTGATTTGATGGTCTTGTTTCACCCAACCTCTGTTTTCCCTTGATCTTGATGCGGTTATGAGAGGCCGTTGACGGATCCAGAGGAGGTGTCCCTTCTTCCCCGTTTCCTCCTAAGTTCGAGCATAAAATTGGTGCTGCATCCTTTTGAGGGACAAACGACTTGCTTTTTTTTTTTTGGTTTTGAGCGCGCCTGTGAATTGCTTGCCATGGGGGACCTCTCCCCCCCTTTTTCTTTCCCGCGCTTTTTTCCCTTTTTGGGTCTTGACTAGGCCCCCGCTCCATTTGGCTCCGATGATTTCCCCACGCCCTTCTTGAAAACAGTGGAGCACTGTCGTCCCTCGCTACTGTTTTTTCAAAAATGCCTACCTCCTTTAATCGTTCTCTTTTCCTTGCGGCTCATTGTTCTCGGGGCTAGGACTGGATTGATTTTAGCGACCCAAGGCCTTCTCTGTTGGCTATTGCAGATCAGAGTTGTCTTTTCCCATTCAGCTCCCCCCCAAGCCCCACTCTCAAGCCGACCCTAAGGCCCCCTATCCTATTTTCCCCGACACTCGGGTCCTGGGCCCTAGCTCAAACACCTTCCACCGGCCCCGCTTTTGAAAGGCAATTCCCCCCTTTTTTTGAATTTCCTCGTGACCCTTTACTCAACCCTTCTCCCCCTCAGCTGGCAATTCGCCACCAAAAAACAAGAACCTTTTCCCTTTTCCCCTTCTTCCCTCCCCCTCTTTCTCCGGTGTAGTCACTTCCAATCCTTATTCCTTCTGCGGCCTATCCTCTTGCAGTGAACATCCCCCAATCGATTTTCTTTCCATACCACAGCCCCCTTCCTCCATTTCGTTTATAAAAAGACCCCTTTTTTTGAGAAATGTCCCCCCCATGTTCAGTGTCGCTCCTTTTTCTCATCTAAAAGAAAGGGCGGCAAAGCGCCTTTTTCAAAGAGTTATTTGGGCTTTCTCTCCGACTTTTCCCCTCTCTTTCCCCCTTGGGTCGGCTTGATGGTCTGGTTTGGCGTTACCCCCGTCTGGGCGTACCGCGTTCTTCTTTTTGCTGCTCACTTTGCGGCCCACACCAAATCTTCTATATGGTTTCCCTTTTGGAGTGGCCCCATTGGGAATTTTTTTTCACGTTAGATGTGGAGATATTGGAGCCGTGACCTTCGACCCCATATATTGTCACCCCATGGCTCCTCCTCCAAAAGCATTCTCCCCCTCCTCGCCCCCCCCCCTCCGCTGATAAAGAAATTAGGTGACAGTCCTCTTTGCTCCGGGTTCGACCCCCTTGGCTTTTTTCTATGATGCCAGGTGTAATTTTCCCCCTTAGAACCCCCTTTCTTGCGCGCGCTCCCTCCTCTGCTATTGATTATTCAGAAACCGATTTGAGGCTTCTTTCCTGCGGCGCCTTTTCGATGGAACAACTAAAATAGGACTCACAGGCTAGGGGTTTCCTGTTTCACTCCCCCCTCGTTTCTTTGATTTCTTCCTTCTCCGGACGTCCGGGTCTGTGGTTTTCAGCCCACATTGCTTTTTAAAACCAGTCTTGTTTTTTCCTACAAGTCTTCAACGCTCGCCCGCAACCTTGCGTTGTTTACTTCCTTTTGGCGTAGCCTTTTGCGTAGATTTCTTTTCGTTATGTTTTGTTTTTTTGCCCTGGGGGGTGCTTTTGTGTGCCGGCACTAATCTATGGTGTGCGACCCTTTTCCCCCCTGGTGTTTTTCCCCATTCTCGTTGCTTTGTTTTTTTTTCAGTCGGTTTTTGTTTCCTTTCTAACTAAATAGCTTATTTTTCACTTTCTGTATATTCCTTGTTGGCAGTGTTTTCCCCCCCAGCATTGATGTTTTGGATTCCCCCCCATTCCAAATTTTTATCTGAATTAACCTAGAGTGCCTTTTTTCCTGACGGGTTTTTAGTTTTTTTCTTCATGGAATAGACCAAGGTCTATATTTATACCTATGTTTTGCTATTCCCCCCCCGCTACTTGAGGTTTAGTTCGGAGTCCGTAACCAGCTGGTCCCCCCCGTTGTCTTCCTGCGGTTATGCGCTTCATAAGTTAGAGAATGTCTTCTGGTCGACCTTCTTGTTTCCGAGTTTTCCTTTTTTTATCTGCCCTGCCCTTCTTTTTTTCAGCTCCATATTTTTTTTTTCCCCCCCTCTTGCTGCCGGGTCTTCCCCCTTTTGTTCCTTGCGTGCTTCTTTGTTTCTAGGAGAAGTTGTGGGTAAGATTTTTACCGAGATTTCCTATTTCATTGCAGATTATTATTGAGCTCCATCCTTTATTGAGTGGCGAGTTGTTGAGCGATGAAGTTTCCTTTCGGTTTGGGATTCCCTCCCCCTGATCTTTTCTTAACTCCCCCAACCAGCCTCACCATCCATGTGTTTTCGACTTCGTAGCCTCTTTCTTTTGCGAAGGGTAGGATTTTTTTTTCGTTCTTTAATATCTTTTCTCGTTTCATGGGGCCAGCGAGGAGGACTTTTTTCTTGGGAGGACTCTCCGGCGCTCCACCACTTTGTGTCTTGTTTGGGGTTCATTTTTCTTCTCCCATTTTTGACCTTTTCCCTTCCTACCTTCCTTTCGGGGTATGGCGTTAGTCCCCATCTGAGTTACTTCAGCACTGGTTTGCTTTTTTTCAATCCTGCTGGGTAAATCAAGTTTATGAATAAGCCTTTTGTGAGTACTTAAGACATACTGACTTCTGACCGTATCTCTAATCCCTTTTTTTTGAGTCTGCTCCTGTCCGTGGCTCCCTTTCCTTCAGAGTTGAACCTCGCCCCAAAACAGGGCTGCGCTTTCTTCTCCCCCCTCCAGTCTGACGGCGATTTTTTTCTCCTAACTCCCAGTAAAAATGAATCCCCCTTCTTCCCCCTTGGGGCCGAAATTTGCCTTCCGCAAAGACACCCCCCCCAGTCCCCTTACCCCCCCATTTTTCCCTCTCTAGCCTTTTTTTTCATATTTAGTCCCATGCAACTATCCATCGAAATCCCTCCCTCCCACCAAATAAATCCCCTCCCCCAGAAACTCCTTGCGCTTGGGACGCTCCCCCCTTCTTGGTGGTCGCTTTTTGTTGGCGCGACGATTTAGTCCCACCCCACTCATCGCTTGATCACCCGTTTTTCTCCCCCTCTCCATAGCTCTCGGAGCAAAGAATTCCCAAAGGATCGAGCATCCTCTCGTCAGGCTTCACTTTCCCGTTCCCCCCTCCTCTCCCACCGTTAACCCCCCCCCAACCCCTATTATCAAATCGTCTTTACTTCTCTGGCCTCCTTTTCCCAGCTTTTTCCCTCCCCCCAGATTCCTGATCGGCACCCATCTCCTGCATCAGTTTTCCCCCTCCCCCCCTGACGAGGCACCACCCCCCGCTATCTAACCAGTTCCTTGCGCTTTGTATCAGTTTTCTTCCCACTATCCCGGAGCCTAATCCGTCGCACTGACTTTCCTATACTGCCCCCGGCTATAGGACACCTCCTCGCTTCACTCTTTCCCTTTTACGTACGACAGCACGTCACCACCCTTTTTCTCGAATCACACGTCCCGTTTTTTTATTTCAGCTCCCTTTTACCTGTTTTCCTTCGACATCCAGTCCGGGACCCCCAAAAGCCCTTAAAGGACAACCCAATTTCTTACAGAAATTTTTCCCGATGAGCGAGATTTTATGCGTCAAAAGCGAAGTTCCCCCCCCTCCCCCCCCCCCCACCGCTCATTCCCCTCCGATTCTACAAATCCCAGTGCTCGGCTCCCCGCGAAAACACTGGCCACGGCCGGAATCTCGCCCCAACTTCCCCGCTTCACCCTAAACACCTTTTCCCACAAGCATTCTGAACCGACAGTTTTTTTAAACTGCTTTCCGTTAAGTCCCCTCCAACGTAGTTATCACCACCAAATCTTCTTTCTGTTGACACCCCCTTTTTTACCAAAAACGATTTGATGATGTATAAGTTTTTTCTCCCACTTTGACCCCCGTAAGAATTCTCCCACGCGCCATTTTAAACTCGTATTATTCCTGCCATGTATTGCGAGAGGGTTGTGTTCGCTCCTCTTTGGCTCTTCCTTCCCCCCCTCTGGCATCCCGACCTCAGTCGTCCCTCCTTCTCAGGACGAACTTTTTCTCCCTCCATTTAGGTTTAGGC
>Ga0179591_1354576_pt1 | contig 11234 bp, 20 predicted proteins | sample CZOMad2_1_08_16f_FD_182891 | JGI IMG/M metagenome (GOLD analysis project Ga0179591, IMG submission 182891) | Vadose zone soil fungal communities from Angelo Coast Range Reserve, California, USA - CZOMad2_1_08_16fungal (PacBio error correction) | ecosystem: Environmental > Terrestrial > Soil >... | reverse complement strand
CGTTTTACGTTGACCTCGACGTTCCCCATCTTCCCCCTAGTTTTTTGGAACTGTTCCCTCTTTTTTTCCCCCATCCCGTCAAGAACCCTTCAGATATTAACAAGGGAGTCTCCATTTTTGAGACTGCCTCTTCGTTTACGTCTGTTGCGACGGAGGAATATTCCGACTAGGATAGCCTCGGTTTTTCATTGAGGCTTTTGTCGGTCTCCTTTCTCATCTGAGCCCTTAGACTCTTATGGTCTCGCTCAAAAACTTTTCATTTTTCCTCTAGCGATTGATTTTTGGTCCCTTTGGGGACTGGACCAATGTCTGACTCTGTTGCATTGCCCTCATCAAATTCCAAGCCCCTTCCCCACGCGCCCCCACCAGCGGCCCCCGTTATGTTGAAGGTTACAGTAACCGCTTGTGAAAACCCTTTTCTTCGTTTTTCGCCCTCTGAGGCCCCCTCTGGAATTCCCTCCCCTTTTTTGCTCCTCCCCTTCGCTACTTTTTAAAAGACTAAAACGTCGACCAAATCCTTCATGTTTTTTTTTGATACGTGCGCTTTTTTTTCACCTCCTTCCTCACCTGAACCTTTTTCCCCTCCCCCCTTGTCAACCCGCGTTTACCATGTAATGCCTGGCTACCACCCTTCCTTTCATCATCCCCCTCTCTCGACAAGGCGCCGCCGGTTGTTATGACGATGAATGTTTTGTTTGGCCTTCCTTTTCCGAAAGTTCCCCACAATGATTGCTGAAATAAGTAGACTGAACGCTCGTAGCCTTTAAAATACGCCCAGGACTCGCTCCTTATACATCCCGTGTTTTTCCCTGTTAGGAGTTCCTCCCCCCCCCCCACTGTCCCGTGGGATTTTCCGAGGAAATCCCCCTTCAATCCGCTTTGCAATTATTCACCCTTCCTTCCCCTGTTTTCCTTTTTCTCTCCGTAACCTCACCCCCCTTCCACTTTGACTTTTTCCTTTTTTTCAGGAACGCCCCAGAGGTAGGGATTTTCGTGCGTTTGCCCGTTCTGAATCTAGTCCCCCGCGGACCAACGCAGGTACTATCTTCCTCGTGGCCCCTCTTCCCCGGTTCTCTGTTCCCTTTTTTTTCCACTTTCTCTTTTTTCCGCCTTTTCACAAATCTTACAGAGCATTTTGGATTCTCCCCCTTCCCCCCGGATTGGGTGATCTTCCTTTTTTATCTTCAATTGTAGTTATGTCTTCCCCTCGGCTTTTCCCTTTTTCTTGGAAACTTTACCCTAGTTCCAGCGCTGCCTGTAGTTTTCTTATGGCGCCGGCTTGCTTTCTTTTTCATTTTACGAGAGGTGTGCGTACCTTCAAAAGATTGTATTTTTTTTTTTTTTTTTTCGTTTCCTTTCCCTTCTCAACTTGGGAACTTTACCGTCCCGAATCGCCTTCGCCTGCGCTACATCCCAAGGCTACTTTAAGCGTGCCTCGCAGAAATTCTTGTTATGTTAGTGTCCGACTTCCATTCTCCCGTTTACTTTGCCCTTTCTCCCATTAAAGTCCTCACCTGTTTTCCCCGTGATTCGCCCACAAGTTCCTTCTAACCTCTTTTTATCACTGGGGTGTGGTTTTATTGGCCGGTTCCCATGACAGCCCCTTTCTTATTCCACCCATTCTTTTTCCTAAACCCCCGTTATTTAAAGGGGAAGTATGTTTTTAAAGTTTCCACTGGCAGTCTCGGTTCGGCCAATCTTCTGCGTGACCCCCCCCTTTCTTTTTCTGCTCCTTTTCCCCCCCTTGAACCTATGGTGAATTCAGTACCTCCGTTTAAAGCGTTTTGGAGCAGACGGGTTTATAGTCCCACGTCACCCATTTTGTCTTTCCATCAAGCTCTATGGTGTCTAACTGCCGCGCTGGCGGAAAAATCGATTTCATCCCTCAGCAGATTTTTTTTGGTTTTGTGCAACTCCTGATGTGTCTCCTGAACCCCACCCACCTTCTGGCTCCCCCGTTGTTGTTCTCAAAAAGATCCCGTACCCCATTTTCTACGCATCCCAATTGTGTATGCAGGGACTCATCAAGCGCTGGGATTAACCTTACCCTTGAATATCCGTTCACGGAAAATTCCTCACCTTATTTTCCTCAGTTCCTTATCTTCCCTTTTTTTCGACCCCAAGGCTTGGAGCTAATTGAAGGATATCTGCCACCGCACCCTCGCCGACAAAGCTGTAATGGGGGCGATCCCCCTCCTACCTTCTCTTTGCTCACCCCTCTTCCTCTAGATCGCGATCGATTAATTTGCCCTCGCGATCCTTCAGGAGTAAAAGGAGGGATTTCCAGTTTTCCTATCTCGATGGCATTTCCGTTTCCTCCCAGCAAGTCCTTCCGCCCGCTTTTCGGACAGACCACCCATTCCTTCCCAAAAGACCAGGCAAAAACTGGATCTCTCTTCTCCTCTAGTTTGTCTTAGGCGCGATCAAGTTTTGTCCTCGTTTCCGTCAGGTTTTAGCTGCCCCAGTGCAGACGGCTCTGCGGGGTAATTCCCGAGTAATTCTGAGGCGTTTTTATCGGCCAAAACTTCTCCGCCCGTTTTTCCTTTTCTCGCGCCCTCTGTTCCGTACCTTGAATTATTAACGATCTAGCGTTACACCCTGGGAAAAGTTTCACCCCCAAAGAGCCTTCCTCAGAGAACTTTTCTGCTATGTTCAACCAGTCCCAGAGTTTTTCCCCCTTTCCCTGGAGCTCGAGTGTAAGGAACGCCCCCCCCCTAGATAGGAGAGGAAATACCAAGACTTTTTTTTTCTCCCCACAAGCCTCTGATTCTTCTTGTTCCCCGTCAAAACTTTCGTACCTTTTCTTGAACAGTATTGACCTTTTTAGTCACCCCAGCCCACAGCGCTTTTTGTTCTTATCCTTTTCCCTCCCCTTTTTGATTTCGGGTTTTCTTTCTCCAACCACCTTAAGTTGTCAGAGACCCTTCATTTTATGGCTCCTTTTCTGGCTCCCCCCATCCTTGTTTTCCCCCCCCACAGTCTGGGTTCTTTCTACATCCCTCTTTCCCCTCCCAGAGCGTTCTCTGTCGTCTAAGCCCATGAATCGGGCTTCCCCAAATGGTTGTATCGATTCAACCGCCCTCCCACACAAATCTTCCCCTGAACAACTTCTCGAACCCTTTACCCCGGTTTCCTGGGGAACTTTTTTGCCTGATCAATGGTCCGCAGAAGATTTTTTCCTCCCAGACTTTCCGCTGAGACAGTGTTTTAAAGTTTTCCTTGGCATTCCCCTTCCTTATGTCAGATTTTTTGCCGGTCTTCCCTGGCTTCTTTAATCTTGTCCTTTAGTCATTGACGGACTGTTCATTTAAAACCCCCCTATGTGAACCACATTTTCCTTGAAGTGTTTTTTTTTCCTTCTTGGCACCCTAAGTTCTGGAGTTCCCGTTTTCCACACGGGCGCACTCCAGTCGACAGAACCGCTTTCCAGTCTTGTTGTGACTACCTTACCTCCTCTTGAGCTTTTTTTTTCCCGACTAAGCTCCCCTTCTCCTTTCCACTTCCCGTCCAGTTCCTTCACCTGTAACCGTCCCCCTCGCCCTCCCTCTTTTTCTGAATGCCAACCACACCTATAGTTGGCCAAATCCCCCCTCAGTTCAAAGCAACTCTCAGCGTCCCTCCCCCCCATTTCCCCCAGTTCTCCCCCCCCTTCTCCTCTTCAACAGTCGCCCTCGCACCACGTTCGCCTCCAGCCGTTCCCTTTGAATACTGCCCTGATCCCCAAAGTGCCTTATAAAACACCTTTTTCCATTTTTTACAACCCTGCCGTGTGAATTTGTCCTTTTTACCTGGAAAGAGGTTTTTTGAGTCCCTACTAAGGATTTTCCCGCTGATCATACGATTCCATGAGCCCCATGTTTTTTTTGCCGGAATTGTTCCTAAACGGCTTCACCTAACACTTGATTTTTGATTCCTTTCTCCCCCCCAATCCAGCCGAAGAATTGTTCTAAGTTTTTATTTGCTTTTTTCGGTATCGCACCTGCCGTACGAGGTTTGTGTCCTTCCTCGCCGCAGGAGGATCTACCCTCCCTTTCTACTAAAATCCCCTCCTTTTTCCTTTCCATACCCTGGGTGAAAAAGGCTCTTCCCATTTTTTTTTACCTTTTTTGTAGTTAAGGTTAAAGACGCGTCGGATCCTGAGCTTTTTCCCCAAACTGATCTTATATCCCCAATCAGCTTTCCGTCCAATGGTTTTCCCCCTTTTCTTCCCACAACGTAATTCTCATTAACACCTGGGTAGTGCCTGTTCTTGCGGAGATTTGATATTCACAGGCAATTATGCTGGGCCGGCCGATCATTGAAACCGGTTTTTCCCTGGTTGCAGTTTCCCTATAGCGACTCTCCTCTCCCCCCCACGGCAAGTCGCTCAACCAGGTGGTTATTTTGAGACTTAGGTCTTTCAAAAAAGTCCCAACGGACGTGTGGGGTCTTGATTTTATCCCGAAGAGGTTTGTATAATACTCACGTATTCTCTTCCTCTTAAACTCTTTCTTCCCGCCAGAAGTTTGATAAGATGGGGATCTCACCTGGGATTTCTCTGTCCCCGCGATTCTCTTTTGCAATGTCCCCCCCCTCCCAGTCCAGCCACATGAACTTTCCTCAATCGTGGATCACAAACCCCCCTTTCCCTTTTTTGGCTTGAAAGTAAGTCCAGTTTTTTTATTTCTGACAACCTATTTCCTCCCCTCAAATATTAACTGTGACACCGTTCCTCGGCTATTCCTCTTCCCATTTGAACAAGATTTAATAAACGTAAAACGCCAGTCGTCACCATGTCTTTCTCTCCACTGGTGTGACCTAACTTGAGCGGAATGTTGAAATGATCCCTCTTCTTTTCGGAATTGGACACCAATTCTCTTTATCTCTTCCCCCCCCTGGGTTTATATATATCCCTTTTTCTTCCCCCTCCTTTTGGTTTAGAGTGAAACGAGAGTTCCCATTAGATTCACAGCGTTTGTTGGCCAGCGCGTACCTCCCCTCATAGTTCATCAGTTACCAAATGTTTCTCGTTCTTAACAGTTTGAGTCCCTTCTTAGTCCTGAAGCTCTTCTTTTTTTCGCGGCCTTAAGTAAATCGGGGTTTATTTTTATTCCTTCTTTTTCGGGGTTAGGAGGGAGGGACTTCCAGGTCGTAATTAGGAATAGTCCTCCCTCTTCCGTTCCCCCCTTCTGCCAAAAAGTAAGTTTTTCTCTACCTCTCTGACTCCTTTGAATTTTTCCCCCCTTTTGCCCCCCACTTTTAAATCACTCGCTAATCGGTGAAGCCTTCAAGCCCACTTTTTTGAAAAATCTTTCCAACGTGCGGTCCCAGCCATCTTTTTTTTTTTCCCCCCCCCTGTCCTCCTCCTTTCTTTCGGCCCAACTTCGGGTCAGAAGAAAGTTAGCCTCCTCCCCTTTCTTGGACTTTTTAAACGACCAGTTTACCAGGTCGAAACCTCCCCCCCACCGCCTTGAGCCCCCACTTTTTTTCCCTCTTTTTTTCGGCAGCTTCCCCCAAAACCCTTGAACCGGTTTCCCTTCGCCTTCATTTCTGATAAAAAAGTTGTTCCCTCAATCTAGCACCTTCCCTACTCCTTTTTTGATTCGAGTTGACCTTTTTTGTTTCCTTAATGGTGCGCCCCCACTCATGATTTGCATGCTGCCATAGCGCTAGCTTGTTGCAACCGCTCGGAGAACTTACTTCCCATATTCCCCTCCCCCACGTGTTCGATCAAATGCTCCTCCTGTGTTCAACTCTGTTAGAGTTCAATTCAACCTTTTACGTTGCTCGGAGTTTAGCGGCATGCTTCTCTTAAACGTATTCTCATCCTTTTTCCACCCCCCAATTTTTTTTTCTCTTTTTCCTGAAAAGAACACGCGAAGAGCCAAATTATTAGGCTTATGTTGGATACATGGACCCTCCCCCCCTTCTGGTGATTTCGGCGTTTTTAATCCCCTTTTCCTTTCCTCCTGGCTTGAAGTGCATTCTCTTTCCAGGTGGTGAAAAAAATACTCGGTGAGAATCAATGGAACGCAGAATTTCCTTTTCCCCTCGCCAAATACAGGCGCACTTGTGCGACTTCCCTTTCTCCCAATCGTACCGGTTTTTGAGCTTCCCCTCTCCCCTTCTCTTCTTCTTGGTGAGAGGATAGAGAAGGTTTCGAACGATGCCGGCAGTTTCTTCTTTCGACAGTTCGAGTACATTTGTTTCTTTTTCCCCGAGGTTTTCGTGCCAATTTTGAAACCTTTTCTTCTTTGAGGTAAATTTGATCTCCTCAACGGTCCTTCGAAAGTTTTAGCCGCGCTTACAATCCTACTCCCGGCGGGTTTAGAGAATCTGGTAGGCGGGGTAGGGATCCTTTTTTCCCCCCCCAGTAGCTTTTCTTTTCCTTTCTTCAATTCCCGATCCCGTTGAAAAGTTTACGTCCATCCCCCAACGTAGCATAAAACATCTTTTTTCTTTCCCCAACTTGTAGATTTGTCCCGTCCTTTTCCCCCCCCACGAACGCCCCCCCCTATTAAGCCTCCGCTGTACTTCCCTCGTTCATCCCGGAAGGCATCGTTTGGAAACCGTTTCCCCAATTTTCGATCTTAATTCTGTCAGGCTTTTTGACTCTTCCGGATTGTCAATAACTTAACCTTTTTTTTTCCCAGTTGCGAGGGTACTAAGCGTTTGTGGACAGTTTCCTCGTCTCACGTCCCACTTTGGGAGGTTAACCTCCCCCCCCCCTCTTCCTCGTGTATCCTAATTCCCTTCTCCCCGCGTGTCTTCCAGGGACCATTCATTCTCCTACCCTCTTGCAAACTCAAGGATGTGCCGCCGACCCATTGCCCACAAATCTTATTTCCTCCTAGACCACTTAGTGTGTTTCGCCCCACGGATTTTCCTCAACCTTTTCCTCCTCTCCCCAAGTGATTGCAGCCGTATGTTACGGTTCAATGATTTTCCCTTCTTTTGTTCAAGGCATTTCAGTAAAAGTTTTGACCCCTTCCCCTGCCAGATTCTCCTTTTTGGACCCAGTTCGATACTCCGAGCAGGAGCTTCGGGTTAATTGAAAGCGCGCCGATCCAGCGTCGTACTTGGGTTGACCTCCACCCTTCTTGACGACCCCTTTCCTCCGAGCGTTGTTTGCCCCATTGCCCCGTGTTCGAGTCCTATTATGCGAATTCCTTCCCACCTTTTCTGCCCGCTTGCGTCCCCTTTTTGGGGGGTGGGTGGATTTCTCAAGCCCCCTCCCTCCATTAGATTACTTGGAATTTGAAGAATATTTCTCCCCCCTTTTTGCAGCCCCCCCCCTCCTCCCAAGACGGCCAACCAAACTTCTTCCTCTCTTTCATCCTACGTGTTTTTTTTTGTAGCATACAGTTGCCTCGGTCTTTACGGAATGGGTTTTAGCTGCCAAGCTATGACCTCGATCGTCCTTAATTCCCGACTTTCATCGTTTCCCCTTTCCTTATGCTGCGCCCGGGGGATCCCGCTGGCGCTCGCTCGTTTCCCTTTTTGATTTACTTAGTTTATCGCGTCTTGTTTCACCCACGGTCAAAATTTTTTTCCCCGTCCGGAGAGAAATTGGCAGAGACTCCCGGTTCTCCCCAGTTACGCAGTGTTTTTTTTTTTTTTTTTTCCAAAAATTGTTTTTTTTATCGAGCGTGTGAGTGGTTCATGAAAACGTACCCTTTCCCCGATTTCCTTCGATAACCATTTTTTTTCATAAACAAAGATCCCAGGTCTTGAGTTCCCCCCCCCAATGTCTCCTCCTTAACAGGATTGAAAGTTGTCATTAACGTAACAGCTTCTTTCCATACTTGTCCTTTCCCCCCATTTTTTATGCTTCTTCCCCCCTTTTGGTTCTTTTTCCTTTCACCCCCCGGGATTGCGGACCACACGAGTTTATGGACTATTTTTCGAGCTGCCATCCTTCGTTTAAAAGAGGTCTGAGGGACACTCTTTTTTCCTTAACTTCCTCGGTTTTGGACACTTTTCTCTTGCTTGCCCCATGAAACAGGTGGACGTTCGTTCCTTTCAGCTGATACCCATTTTTTCACTTCACCCGGTGCACTTTCTCCCCCACATCGGTTACTTTCTTTCCGACAGCCTTTCTCAAGCAAGATCCTAACCGAATTCCCTCGGACTTTTGGCCAAATTTTACCTACCCCCCCTTTTTTGATCCGCAGCCTTTTCATCATTCTTTGCCTTTCCGTGTGCCAATCTAAACCCCGCATGGAATCAATCATTTTTTTAGCGACGTTCATTTGTGGCTCCTTCCTTTCCCCAATTCCCTTTTTTTCCTTGACGCTAGGGGCCCCCCTTGGCGACCTTTGTCTTTACCTTTAGACAAAATCTGCTACAATCCTCCAAGATTTCTCCCTTGGGGATGTATTCTGAGACAGTGCTTCACCTTTTCAGTCTTTACCCACCCCCATTCCCTCACGCCCGTCCACATCTTTTTCGTGCAATCACACCTTATTTGTTACAAAAGAAAAAGTGTTAACAACGAATCTCACTTTTTCCATGTTGACCTTTTCCTGAGCGTCTGCCCGATCGTTTCTCCCCTGATCCCCCACTCCCGCCGCCTAAAGAATCACTCCCTTGAAGTAAAAGGCGAACCCCCCTTTTTGCAACCTTTCCCCCCACCCTTTGCTGCTGGAGTCCTTTGACCCGAATCGTCCCTTCTCTCGACCATTTCCAGTGGAAAGAAATCGATCTTCCATGGAAATGGTGACGGTTTGTGTATGCAGCCTTTCCCCCGAAAATTCACCATTTTTTCTGAGTCAAACAATTCCCACCGCTCAATGGAGAGGAGAGGTCTTTCTTTCCCCTCGCAACCCCTTCTTGTTCCCGTTTTTTAAGCGGCGCAGGGTTGACGCGCATTAATGCCGCTCCAAGCCAACTTTCGTTGCATGGAACTCCAACGGTGACCCACTTCCTACGTGTTCTCTCGCGTGGGGCGGAATTTTACTCTCTTCGGCCGATCTGTTACATGCTCTCCGATACCCCCCACAATGGGCGAACCTTAAGGCCAACCACATTTCAGAAGGACCACCCGGATTCGTGCTGTTTCTGGAGTATTGCTGATTCACACCCTTTTTATCCGCCCCTTATGAGAGATAATTGAATTTTTAAAGGTTTCGTTTGCTCTTTCCTAATCGATGTCCCAACTCGGTCGCTTCCCTTTCCTCCTTTTTTAAACAGTAGCAGTACTGAGGATGCTCCCTCTTTCTCCCCGAAGATTCCCAAGTCGGCGTACGAAGAAAAGGTTCCCAAAATGGACTTTCCCCGCCCATTTCTCCTTTTTCTTGATACCCTCCTTGGCTTTCCTTCCACAGCGTTCTATTTTGGCAATGGTCCCCTCCCCATTATTTTCCAGTCCACTTCCCAATTCGCTTTTGAAAAAAATGTTTCGAAACTTAGAGCAAATTTCGGTCGAATCACCTGACGAAAAGAAACGACCTTTCCCCACCTACTTTCATCCGATTGTCTTTTTAAGCAACCGCGTTTTCCTGTTCTTCGCACCATGCACGGAGCCCTCTCATTGTTATTGCTATCCTCTCTGGAAAAATTTGAGTCTCTATTCATATTTTTTTGACCTAGTCTTGATTATCTATCTTTCTACCCTTTTGATGAAGATTGAAACCTCGTGAATCGATCCCTCGCCAATGCTTCCTCCGAGTTACATAGTTCAACCCCGTTCCGTCTTTCCCCCGGGTGAGAGAAATCCCTTGATAAGGATTTTTTTTACCTGTTTTCTCCTTTCCCCCATTTTCGATGACTAGGATTAGTTCGTAGCGGGATATCGACTAGATTTTCTCCCCCGCTACGTTTCGCACGCCCCCCCCCACTTTCGTTTTTTTAGGATAATTTTTTGAGTCCGTTGTTCCTTGGAGCTTTTCCACCTGTCGAATCGGTTGCCATTGCCTATACCTTGTGCTGCACGTTCACGCCCAATTTGATTTACACACTCCGGAGACAAAGGTTGGTTAGCAAGCTTTTTTGTCCCCCTTTTCGTAGCAGCGCACTCACCCTTTTCCATTCCTTTCCTGCGCCCTCCCCTCCTTCCTGCTTTTTTTTACCTCTACCCGTTCTTTCCCCAAATCCAACCGACGGTTTTTTTTTTTCGATCGATTTTGTTTCATAGCCCCTTTCCCCCTCCCCTTGCGCCCGCAACCCGTTTCATGACCCTCACGGGCGTGTTATAAAAACTCATCTTCCGTCGTTCCCGAACCCGGGGTGTATGAATTTTTTTTAATAATTTTGCGAAAAGGTTCACTTTTCTGTTAAATTAGAGCCCCCACTCGGATCTGCTTAACACTTCCCTCCCCCGGAGTGAGACAAAATAATACTTGTGGTTTTCCCCCTTGGCGGATTGACAACGTTTCCGTGTTCGTTCCAGCTGAGATCACGGAGTGTCATTCACCCCCCTTTTAGTAGTAATGGCCTTTTTCCTCTTTCCCAGACACTCACCCATTAGTCATCCTAACATTGCTGCCTGTTGAATTGTTTTCCTGCCCTCTTTCTTTCTTTTACGGGGGTTAAGTTCTCCTGCCCCCAAAGGTCACCCTTGGTCTCTCTTAGATAGTATTTCTTTTTTGAAAAACCTCGCAATTCAATGTTTTTCCGACTCCCCCCTCTCCAGTCAATTTTATTACTTCCCCTGCCAACGAGTGTTTCTCTTCCTGTAGCTAAGTCCCCTTCTTTCTTCTGAGGCGGCGGCGGAAGTGGATTCTTACTTTATTAGCTCTGCGGCCATGTTCTTGTCTTTCCTTCCGGCGTCTCTTTTAGTTTAACTTTTTAAAAAATAAGGTGTGGCACTGCGAAAGGATGCTTTTAGTCCTGTCGGGTATTTTACTTTACTTACCACGCCCTTTGAACTTAAAAGAATCCTGCTTGGCCCTCCCCTCGTACCTCCCCAAGGCTAACCCCATTATGAGGTGTCGTCTCAGCACATCTTGTCTGCGGGGTTCCAGGAGCCCTTTTCCTTTCATAACATTAAGGTTCCGGACTCCCTCCCCCCCTCGTCCTTATACAAAAACATTTTATTCAAATGGGGTTTTCCTATGGAACTTCTTTTTCCCCCCCCATGACCTACCCTATGAACCTCCATTTTTCCTTGAATTTTTTAAAAATCGTTATTCCCCATCACTGGTATTCAGGAAAAATTCCCCATTTCCCCGTTTTTCCCATTGGCTTTATTATTCCGGACCATGCTCCTTCTTTTTCCCTCAGTCAAGGAACAGAGTTGGAAACTTTTTGGCGAG
>Ga0179591_1310390_pt1 | contig 11234 bp, 12 predicted proteins | sample CZOMad2_1_08_16f_FD_182891 | JGI IMG/M metagenome (GOLD analysis project Ga0179591, IMG submission 182891) | Vadose zone soil fungal communities from Angelo Coast Range Reserve, California, USA - CZOMad2_1_08_16fungal (PacBio error correction) | ecosystem: Environmental > Terrestrial > Soil >... | reverse complement strand
TCTTTTTGTCTTTTCCCATCAGAGGTCAAGTTGGTACGCCATACGTTTCCTTATATATCGGTATTGTGTCGCAGAGATTGGTTTCGCCGGCGGCGTAACTGCTCTTTGAGTTAGTTTTCTGGGTGGTCCGGTTTCCTCGAGAAGGGAGGGACGTTCCTTCTCGTCTCTGGCCTCTTACTATCATTCATGAGTTGAAAGATTTCCCGCATCCCCTTTGACGGTTCAATTGCAGTCACTGGTGCCGTTCCTCTCCCAGTTTTTCCCCTCCCTTTCTCCTTCTTTTCTATACCTTCCTTAGAAATTGATGCCCCGGTGGTGTTTCCGCCCCTTCATTGGACCTTTTCGATTCCCCGGTCCCCCTCATGTGGCTTTTCTGGATCCGTTTCCTCTTGGACTTTGTAAGGTTCACTTCTTGAAACGAAAAAGTGAGACTCGCGCCGTTCTCTTCGGGCAGGTTTGATGCGCCCCCAAGACACGGAGGCCGTGAAGTCTTCCCCCCTGATTTTTTTGACCCGCCGGTCTGCCTATGTGACAGACTCCCCCTTGCTTTTTCTTTGATTCCCCGCCTTTCTTTTCTTTCGCCGGTCTTTCACATCACCCGGTTAGAGCTCCCTTGACTTGCCTTTTTTCCGCTCACTTTGTAAGTTCCCTTTCGCTTTTTCCCTTCTGATCTTGGATCCTGCGTTCTCCTGTTTGTACGGGAACTGAGCGCAAAACTCCGAACGGAAGTTTTTTTTCCCATTTTAACTTGAAGGAGGTGGCTTCGTCTCTTTTTAAGCCCTTTACACCCCCACCGCTTGGTATGGGCAGATCTGCTGAACCCGTTTCGTGTTTTATTACGGGAACGACCTCGGGCTTCTCCTGCGCGAACTTCCTCCTCGCAGTGCGGGCAGGGAATTGACGCACCCTGCCTCTGTCTTAGGCAGCCCCACCCCTGCTGCAGGATCGGACACTATCCCCTCTTTCTCCCGTTTTAGTTTCTTCCGGCCGGGCTTACTCATTATGAAGACAGGACCAATAGCGCCCGGAAATGCATCTCTTAAGTAGTGTCCTACACCTTTCAATTTTTTGAGCACGGCTGCCTCCCTCGAGCTCTCACCATTCACTATTCCTTTGTCCTTCCCTTCGGTCGATTCGCCCCAGGCCGGAATAAACCGTCAGCCGTCGATCGCCGCCCCCCTGATACGTGCAAGAGACTTACTTGGTTGATTTGCGTCGGGTTTTCCCTTCCCCCCCTTTTTTCTCTTGCCCTTTCGCTTTTTCGTCCCCCGGGCGATTTCCCTCCTCCCACTCTTTCGGTACCGGACCGTATGGACTGACCGACGGATCACGGCCTGGACCCCCCCTTTGAAAGGTGACCGCTCCATAGTCAGCTTCCTTCCGCTCTTCCCCGTTTTCAATGAATGTTGTTTTGTACCGCATCGCGCAAACCAAGAGTAGGTTGGTTCTACGAGACGTTTCCCTTCAAATCGCTTAAAGTGGAGTCAGGGTTTAAGTTGGCACTCCTCTCCTGGCCCTTTTTCCAATTAAATTGTTTCCCCTTTCGTCCCCCCCTTACTTCAGCAACTGGACTAGTCCGGGGTCGACGTCCTCTCTCTCTTCCTTGGTTGAGTGATACGTCCCCGTCCCGATAGCTGGCTTGGCCGCGGTCGGGTAGTTCTCGGAAGCCCTTTTTTTTTCTTTTTTCGGTGAACCTGCCCCCCCGCCCTCGGGCCCCCTGCTGCTCAAAAGGGATACCCCTGCATTCTGGAGCCAGTCCCGGAGGCAACCCGCTCTTATCAGTGTACCTTTCCCCCCCAGTTTCCTTGACCAGGAGGTGTCATTCTTCCTTTTGCTGTCGTGCTCCCGGTCCCGCCCTTTCTTTTTGTTTTTCCCTATGATAACGTAGTATCTGGTCATTTTTGGACTTTTTGTTTGATACCTCTGTTTTACGCACCCTCTTGTGACGAAGGACAATACGTGACTGCACGCGTCTCAGTCCCCCGCCTTCCCTGTCCTCCAGGCAAACACCCGTCCGGTCTGCTGATCTGCTTAAGGCACTGATAGATCGCGAGCTGACGGGAGTTACGCCTGTTCGCCAAGAAATTTCCCACGTATTGGCGATAGGTTATTGAGGTTCCTCCCTTCCCCCCCTCCCCTCTTGACACATGTCTTCCCCAACAGTATTAAAAAATATTTCCTATGTACCCCCTTTCCGAGATATGTCATCGATGCCGGTTTTCCTGGCATTCAAGAAACTTTTAAAGATTGCTTTCCTTGATTTCCCCCGCGTTTTCTTTCTTTTGACTAACTCCCCTTGGACTGCGTGGAGTAAGATACCTGCCCGTATTAGCGGCGTCCTCATCTTTAACCTGCATTTTCCCTTGAGCGATTTGTTCCAGTTAATCACCTCATCGCAGAATTCGCCCCACCCGTACCCAGGTTCGGTTTTTTTCTTGTATCAAGGCAGGTTCCAGTTCCCCCCTCTGTAAGGCCTGAATTTAAAAATTCTAGCCCAGGCAGAAAGGTAGTATGTGATGCCTCCTCAGTTCGCCCAAGGTCTCTCGCCAGGATTTGAAGGAGGCCTTACTTACCAGTTGGGACCGACGCCTCACGTCAAGACGCAGGCCCCGCCCCATGTTCCATGTGTCCCTGCACCTCCTCGGTCCTCCCTCCCCACCCACTCAGCTAACAACACACGAGTCGAAAGCCAGTATCTGTGTCCAGGCCCTTCCCAACCGCAGGTATTTGGTCCTTTTTTTTCCCCCGCGCGCAGCATTTTCCCTTCCAGGCTTGCCACGTTGCCTCCGGCTTCGGTTCCCACGCCGAATTTCGTTAGGAAGTCCCTTGTTTCACGCCCCCTCTTTTTCCCCACGGTTTGGTGAACAAACAGTCCGGTCCGGATTCTACCTCCAAATCCTTGAAGGGACGCCCCCCAGGCGACCCGGGCCAGGCAGTTTTCGTCCTTTCTTCTTGCCATGTACTCAAGTTCCCCTCCTCGGCTCGCAATACTTATAAATGGGTTACTTACTTAGTTGACCCTTCCGTCCTTCCGTGGGCTCCCTGCCCCAAATTCTGCGAACCTCCTTTTTCCCCACTCCCTGTAGTCTAAGTCGGCTTCTGCCCTTCCTCGGCACCCCACCGTCGATGGGCGGGTCCTTCTTGCCCAGGGAGCTTTTTGCCGCTTCCTGCGTCCCCCCCCCATCACGCGCTTTCAGCGGTCCCTATGGAGGTTTTCCCTAAGCGTTTGACAACTCCCCCCCCTCCAGCAAGGAGGAGAAAACTCCCTTTTTCTTTTTCCGTTTCCCGCCTCTTTCTCTACTTGGGCCTCTGCTGATGTTTGTAAAAGAGGTTTTTCCCCCCAAGGCTTTTGACTACTGTACAAGCCCGGTATTGAGTTTCTCTATATGCTCTTCCCTGGCCTTATTGGTAGCGCCGGCGCACGGCGCTCGCGCCGTCTTCCCGGCGTAGACCGCTAGTTTCGGGCCCCTTGTTTCGCTGGTCTTTCTAGCCTTGACCTTTTCTCCGGCCTTTGAAGGGAAGTTGACCTTGGTTATGCCGTTTTCATTTGTATGCTCCTTCGTAGTCCGTAGTCCCGAGTAACTTCCCCATTCCGTGACGTTTATTTTCCGATCCGGATTTTCTTCCGGTCTGTCCGCCAGCGCATTCCCTTTGACACTGGGAGGAAAGTCTGTTTAATGGGCTGCAGCTTCCCTGTGTTCGGTTCCCTTTTTTCGGTCCTCCCCCCCTTTCTTTGGTCCTCGCGCGGAACAAGAGGGCGGGCAGGGTCTTCTCTTGGCTGTCTCGTTTTATCGGTGCGTTCCATTTTTGATACTTTTTATTTCGATGAGGGAGAGAATACCGGCTTGTGCGCGTTCTCAAATTTGTTTGCTCCGTGAGATGGACTGACCCTCGCGGTAGCTACCTTGGCTTGACTGTAAAATGCGTCGGAACCCCCCGGTAGTTAAAATGCGTTCTTTATCTGGACATTTTTTGATATGTGTCTTTCCCCCTTTCAAACGTTTTCTTGTACTCAACTGGCCCTTCCGCGCTGGAGAAGTTTTCGTCCAGTGGAGGAGGGATATCTTTCCGATTGCGCCCCCCCCCTCTGGTAATGTTTTCGACGAAGAAAGCGGCTTCATTGCTTTCCGGGCACGTTTGGGACTGTGGTGTCATTCCTTCTCCTACGTCTAGACGCGACGGCTTTTTGCAGGGCCGCCCCAGGGAAGACTGTAGTGGATCCCTCCACGAGACTTTTCCCTCTAGTACACTTCCCTCTTCTCACGTTTAGTTCGATCCCTCCCTTTACGGAAGCAGTCAGCAGTTTCCGATCGCTCCTAGTTGACTTCACCTGGTGACTCTTTTGTAGGTTTTAAGGACCTCAAAATGGGTCCTCTTCTTTTTCCCGTCCCCGGCAGAGGAGACAAGATCACCATATACCATATTACACATCGTTGAGGGTTCTGAAAGGATGCCTTCACTCCCCGTCAGCTGTCTCTCTCCAGGTGTGCATCTCCTCCGTCGCTGTGCGGTTTAACTCCTTTCCCTTGCGTTTTGCAGGATGGGCCATGGCAGAGGCCCGTCGATGGTCCGTTTTTTCACCTTCCCCTCCCGAAAGGGGAGTGTATCACCCGGCCCCTTCCATGACCACTGCTTTACGAAGATCATTACAACCACCCTCCCGCCCTTTCCCCCTTTTCCCGTCATTTCTTATTGAGATAGTACTAAAGGTTCCTGCCCTGGGGTCCGTCTCGCTTCTTTGGTCCGAATCATGATCAACTTCCTTTCGTTAATTTTCTCCTCGGTAATTTCCCCAATGTCCGCGCTCTTCCCCCCATGGTTGCCAATCTGTGTAATAAGAAGCGACCGCCGCCACTTGCCAGCTGGTCCCGTCTCTCCCTCTTTTTCTTTGTTTAGAGATCTACGTCGACCCCGGCCTAGTTGCCCCCGTGCCCTCGTTTCTCTGGTCCTCGGCAGCATTGTTCCCCTCTTCTTCTGGGACCCCGACGAGGCTTTGCTCCACTGATACCGGGGGCTTTCTCCCACTTTTTTCGTAACCGAGTTTTTCCTCCTTCGGGACCACCATTTTGCCTGTCACGAAGAGACTGAACCCAGAGAAATGAATGTGACCTTTCCCGTGCCCGTTTGTTTTTCCCAGAATCTCCCGTCGGTCTGCTGGTTCCGCGAAGGGTAAGCCATCGATTTTAGGATGTACCTCTCCAGCTTTTCCCTTCCCCATCTGAGTTCCCTCCTTTTCCCCAAGCGCCGCCCCTTTCCTCACGCAAAGGAAGGAGGAGGATTTGCGACGCGCGGCTCACTTTGGCTACCTCTTGATTTTGAGTGGCGCCCTTTTCTCCCGTAGAGCCTGCGCTTGAGAGTGTCTGTCCGCCCGTCCTCCTCCCCCTGGGCCCCCTTCTGTCCTTCCTACAATTAAAAAGCCTCTTCAAATAGTAACCCCCCCTTTACAGAGCATTTCCTTTCCCCTGAACTTAGGAAAGGTTGAAGCTTGACACGAACCGTTCTGACCCCCCGGAGGTCCTTTTTGTAGAGATTTTTTTCCTTTTTTTTTTTCTTTCTTAAGAGAATGGATGCTTGTTAAGCCCTGCCCGCCGTCGCTTTCCAGACCAGCATCGTCCCGCCCCACGTAACGTCTGAATCTCTTAATCCTGAATTTACTCCCGAGGGAAGCCTTCCCCCCATACTTCGCCGGGTTTTCCTTTCGTCGGTCCAATAAACCGCAACCGCTGTAACTAACCACTTCCTCCACGGCCTTCTTTAGAAGGCTGTTCTGATCAGCTCTTCCAACAATTCCGCCAGGATAAAGTCCAGAGACCCGCCCCGGGAATTCACGCCTTAAAAGTACCCTCCGCATTCGCTCCCTGACTGGCCAGCCTCGACCTCGCTTCCTCCTGTAGTCTCGTCCAGCCCTCGCAACTTTCCAGGTTCTCTGGAAACTGGCACGTCACCCGCCGCATCTTTGTTAATTTCACGAGTCATCCTGGTCGCATCACCTGCCTCCCTCTGTCCTTCGTCCCTCAATTCACTGGTCGTTTAACGCCGTTGTTGCTGCCCCCCAGTCCGCACTTATCCCGAGGCGTCACCTACATTGAAGCGGATCAAGCGACCCCGTGTTGGCTTGTCTCTTCCCAGGGACCCTTCCGGTAAACTAATTATCCCGGGGATCGGCACTTAAACTGTTTAGACTGGCCTTTATCGGGACACGTTGCCGAAATCCCGGTAATGGGCCTCCCTTCCCCTGTCTCTCGGGAAAATAAGTTCCATCACTCCGTGATAGAACTTTGGTTCGAGTGCCCCGGCCCTCCCTAGCTTGATTGTTAGGTTGGGGGGGGTGGTTTTTGTTTTTTTTTTCCCCCCCCCCTTTCCTTTTAGCGAAGGGAGAGCAATAACGACTTCCCCTTCCTGCTAGGTCACCCGGTAGTCACTCCTCGTGGGGAAACATGACGTACCCATCCTTTTAGACCCAGACTCTTTCTTTATTCCCCCTTTGTTTGTTTTTGAGAGCTTTGAGGTTTCGCAGGTCCTGGATTTGGTACATAATGTTTTCCCCCCCCCCCCCTTTGGACCCCAGGTCAGGGTGATTTGGGATCCTTCGATAAATGGCTTTATTGTCTTGCTTCCGCTCCGGCGTCCTCTTCTGCCGGGCTAAGGCCATTGGCCGCCGGCGGGGCTTTCCGGTGGTTCTATGTGGACTCTATACGCCGGTTGCCTTCTGTCCATGTTTCCGTTTTATCCCCCCCCCCCCTTCGTCCGGCCATTGTCCGTCCATCCCCACAGTAAAGGCTTTCTATTGTAGTTGAATCAGGAAGCTGAGAACTTGCTTTGACAGGTAGTGTTTTTCGGCCTTGGAAAGGTCTCCCTTCCCCTTCCCCTAGTTCAGGATTGGGGTCAGGAGCCTTTTCCGCGCCCTTGGTCCTTTTTGTCACGGCGTTTTTTCAAATCTGATACTAAGTCTTCGGACCCCCGCCTGAGGCGTTTTTCTCTGCGCCTGCAGAGGTCTTTTTGCGGACTTCTTTTTTCACTTGCGTCCCGTGCCCCGACGTTTCCGAACGTTCTTTTCGTTTTTTTTTTTCCCCCTGCTGATTTCGTCCTGTCGGCTGCGTTTTTTATTTACAATATTGGGGCTTCCTCTTCTGTACTTGCCCTTGTCAGGAGATTTTATTTATCCCCCCAGTGAAGTTTCTTTCTCCCTCCCCGTCGTTTTCTGGAACTTTTTTCTCTCCCAGAAGGACCGTACGACGTGCGCCTTCACCTTGACCTTCAAAGTGGCGGCTTTAGCTTTCCAAAGTGATCCATTTGCCCCACCCGCTGTTGTTTCCTTTCCCCTCACATGCGCCTCTTCTGCGATTTTATTATTTCCCCCTTTCGGGAGACCAGTGAGAGTACGGCCGCTATTTCTTGGTATCTGGGACGCCACCAGTCCGCGTTCTTCCTCTTAGATCCCTTCTTTCAGCTTTCCCTCTTGTCTCTTTTTTTTTTCGCTCCTCCACTTCCCAGGAGACAGTCTCCTGAAATAGCTCCCGGACCCTGGGCATATGCTTTTTGTTGAAGTGGGTAAGGCCAGAAATGGGCTGGGGCGAATGGATTGAGCCCCCCCCTCACTACCCCAAAGCGAAGACGTTTCATCGCACAGGCGGCCCTAGCTTCCGTCGTCCCCATCCGTCTATTCGCAGCTCCCCGCCGCCTTTTTCTGGTTGGCCGGTTCTTTTTTCTGGCGGTGCCCCGTGGCACGGACCGGAGTTTATGGGTCCGGCGTCACCGGTTTGTTTCTTTTTTTTTCCTCCGAACCTATTAGGAGTGTATAACCTTAACTTCCGACCGCATGACCCTGACCTTTATCGGTCTCCCACTCCGGGCTTTTAGCACGTGTCGCTTCTTTTTCTTTCCCCTTTGCTTGTCATTCCTTTTTTTCTTTTCCCGATCGAGAAACTCGGTGGATACGAGCCGTGGCTCTTTTTCCCCTTGGTATACAGATGTGTGCCTTCCGTCTGGGCCCCCCTTTTTAGACTTCGGCCCATTTTTTCAATATTCATCAACAGATGAGCCGACCCTGCCCCTTTCCTGTCGGCCGGGTTTTTCCTGACCGTCTCCATATCTTTTCCACTCAGTGTTGTTGTGAGAGCTACTTCGTCCTTTTTTTCCCTGTGCCGGGTTTTGAACCGATTTCTGAAGCCCCCCCCCCCACCCCACCCCCCCCCCCCAACCCCAACCCACCACCCCCCCACCCCCCTTTCTCTGTCGTCCCCTTCCCCTTTGCCCGACGGCCCTCTTGCTAAACTGGATCCGCCCTTTGCTTTTTTCTCGGCTTCAAAGTCCCTTTGACCGTTTTTTTTCGATATTCCCTTTACCAAAGCCTGGCCAGTCTTCCTTTTACATCGCCGTCAGAGATGATATCCCAAACGGAAAGTCAAGTGATGTGGTTGTCATGACGTGCTTTCCTTATTTTGACTTTCGGGATACATTCCTTCCCCAGCTTTTTCGTGCTTTTATGTTAAGGAGAATGAATGCTTCCCGAGGTTCTTCCTCCGCCCCCCTCGGACAGGAAAGCAAACTTCTCGGACGGCTTATCTTGACTGACGGATCACGTTTGAGATACTCGCTGGAGTTCATTGTCTCAGGCATTCTTCTTTTTCTAGTAAGGTTTTCTTTTAAGAAGTCAGCAAGAGCTGAAACTTTTTCTGTCCCTCTTCTCCCCAAATATACCAAACCCATTCATCTCTAGACCCTTATTTTCAATTAGGCAAGACCTTTTTACTAGTGATATTTCGCCTGAGAGAGGGGAGTCCTAATTTTATCTCTCTTGCCATGGAACGTTACCTGCCTCCTGAGCTTTTGCGGAAGAGAAGTTTCATACCGCCCGCCCTGGCGTCGGAGTATTCAGCCCGCGTTTCTCTTCTCCGATGGCACAAGGCGGGTTTTTGATGTATTAAATTCGGAAGACCTTTCCCCTTCCCCTTGTCCGTCCTGATTATAAAAGGCGGCCATTCCCTTTTTTCCTCTGTCCCGTACAACAAGGCGCCCCTAAGGAGTCTTCCATGTACAGAGAAGTCCTCCTCCTAACACCAAGTCAAGCGCAGTAGATACAAGCTCTTTCAATTTTTCCTCCCCTTTCCCAGCTTTTGAGCCTCCCTTCTTGTTTCCCGTTTAGAGAACAAGTTTTTTAGGGCAACCAACTACTGCGACGTCTTTCCCCTGCTGCCCGTTCCCCCCCGAGTTCGACTCCTGCTTGAGAATTCAAAGACTTCTTGCTTTTTTGCTATCCACCTGGTTCCCCGCCGTGCACCCTTCAAACGTCCGTGCGGTTCACGTTGAACATTCCTTTTCTTCACTTCCAAGGCCACGGCGTTCGGCTCGTGCCCCCTTGGTACGGTTTCCACCATCCCTGTTTCCCCCCAGCTAAACTTCTCTACATTCCGTTTTGCTGTTTTCCTGGACAAGTCCGTCACCTAAGATGGGAACAAGCCCACCCCTGGTGTTGACAACTCAGGTTTCACTCCTTGCTCTGTAGCTCCTCGAGGCCCTTTCCCCAGGTCGGACTATATACTTTCTGCTTATCTCCGGCCTGATTTAACAATAAGCGCCTTATCTGAATAGTTCCGTCGCCTGGCCGTTCCTTTTCTGTCCCAGACAGCGGTACAGCTTATTTTCCCTCCCTCTTCCTTTAGCCAAACCTCCTCCCTCTCTTTTTGTTTGAGAGAATTTTTCTCTCCTTATGGATGTATCCGTCTTGCAACCCCGTGCTCCTAGGTCAAAGTCTTTCATGTCCCCCCCTCTTTTTAAATTTCAGTGATGGTTGCTTCCCTCGCCCTGCCGATCGATGCTTAGGTTCTACGGACAGGCCGCCGTTTCCCGTTTCCTATAGGGAGTATTGATATTCAGTAGACGCATTGAATTGACCTTCTTTTTTCCCCTAGCATGCGGGTTCCACATGCCGTCTTTTAGCCGGTCATTTGAACCCCAGTATCTCTCTCTCCTAAGGCCTTAGCCATTTGATTTGAAAAGGTATCCATGGTCCCCTCTCCTCCGTCCACTTTTCTCATGTTGGTCTTTCTCCGGTTTCTTGCTTTTGGAACTGCCTCGGACTTTGGTCATTACGGCGTCCAAGAACATTAGTTCTTTCGCGAAGAAAGCTTAGGGAAGGTTATGTCTCCCTCCTTTTCCTTAGTGCAGAAAGTTGAGATTGACTCTTCGGTATTGGTGAAGTGCAAGCTTTTAACTCCTTTATGAAAGGATTGTGAGAGGCTTTACTCTCTAAAGATTTGCTAGCTTTCCTCCTTTGGGGCATCAACACCTGGTTTGAGTTAGAATCGGTGCTCCCCCTTGACTTTACCTTTTCGGCGTGGTCAAGGTCGCCCATTGCCTGCTCTGGATCCTTGGGGCGCCCTGGGTAAGGGCAAGTTTTTTGTCAACTGCCTTTCGCACCTATTCCTTTGCATCCTGTGACCTTTTCGGCACCTCGTGTTATAGTTTTATGTGGTGATACAGCCACCCCGCGCCTGTACTGGCCCTGCCTCGTATCAGAGGACGGATTCTGAACGGGCCCCTCGACGGTACCTTTTCCCTTCGGATACCCTTTCCGCGAAGGCTGGCAGGCCGCGACACTCCACCTTCGCCCATTATTATCCACCTCGCCGAACTCGACACGACTGTCCCGTTTCGTGTCCCCCTTTCCCTGGACATGGCCGGAAGTATCTCGAAAAGACCCGGAATGGTTGACCCCCTGTTTGGTCCTGTCTGGGTACCTGACCAGGGTCAGCGAGGATGGTCATGAGGCAGAGCTCCCCTTCAACCCTCCCCTATCCACAGAGGACTTTCTTTTTTCGGAGTCTGGCACCAGGCTGCCCTCAAGTCAGCTCGTCCGCTCGTGACCTATCTTTCCTCCCGTCCTGTTCTGTTCCGTCGCCTGAGGAGGGGTTGGTGCGCTTTCAGGAATTCTTCGATGTTTTTTTCAATTGGCGATAAGCTTTTGTGTCATGCAGGGACCCCTTCCATGACAGCATTTATTCATACGGGACAACAAGCCTTTTCATCCGGGAGTCAGCTTCTGAGCTTCTCACCCTTCTTCCCCCAGGACCCGGTGTTTCCCATAAATCGAGTTTGCTTTCGTCATTGCTCACTTTCTCCCAGAATTAATGGTCAATTTTGGCCCCTCGGTCGGTTTCCCTGTCGCCTATTTCCCTCTTTCGTAACCTTCACAGATACCGACCCAACCTTCCCTCTCTGCTGGTTTAGGAAGT
>Ga0179591_1299073_pt1 | contig 11235 bp, 5 predicted proteins | sample CZOMad2_1_08_16f_FD_182891 | JGI IMG/M metagenome (GOLD analysis project Ga0179591, IMG submission 182891) | Vadose zone soil fungal communities from Angelo Coast Range Reserve, California, USA - CZOMad2_1_08_16fungal (PacBio error correction) | ecosystem: Environmental > Terrestrial > Soil >... | reverse complement strand
ACTTGTCCCAGATGATCTTTACCCCTTTCTTTTTTCCTCCTAGGATCGGGGCACTCCGGTGATCGCGGATGTTACATAAGTCATATACATCCAACCAATAAGTAATGCCCGTCTCGCTTTTCCCCTCCCCCCCTACTCCCGCGAGTTTCATCGTTTGCCCGGATCGAATAAAGCACCCGCCTTCAGTGACTCCCCGCAAACCGGTTCTCCCCTTGTACTGGTTCTCCCCCCCCGACCTTCTAACACGCCGTTCGTGTTCATGTGTGCCCATCTTTTTCCGTTGGCCCCTTTCCGGGTTCCGCGTCACGGTCTCGCTCACAACGCCAACCCCTCTGCGGCTCGGAGGCCCCCCCGTTTTCTCTAACTCTACACCTAGGGTGAAAAAGAACCTGAGAACCGGATTCAAAGGGCGGCTGTTTGGGCCTCAGCTCCATTCCCCTTCAGGAGGGGTCTTGGCACCCACAACATTCGACTTTTAGTTCCAGGCTTTTTAGAAGGTCAAGTCTCCGCGAGCATTGAGTTTCCGGAACATTGACTTTGTGACTTCCCACTTCGGGTCGGAGCATAACCCCGTTCGGAGAATGTTTCTACGTATTATAAAGCGTCTCCGGAACGTACGCACTGGCCCCTTCCTTTGTTTTCAAGTTAAGACGGTGGGCCTTCCTCCCCATTTAGTGTCCTTTGCCAGCCCATTTGGACGAAAGTGTTGCGTCCCAGCCGCTTGTTAGGGTACCAGAGTCCGAGCGCTTCGTACAGATTTCACAAGAGAGGACTCTCCCTTACCAAAAAGGACAGCCTCGATTTAACTGAGTCCTGCCCACAGTCTCCTTCAGGTTGATTCGTTTTTTTTTTCCCCCTTTTTGAACTTGACGCTGACACCCCTGCCTTAGAGTGGCATCTCCCAAGGGACACTCCTCGCGCGAGGAAGGCACAGCATTAGATTCGATTGTGGCCTCCCTTTGGGTGTCGACTTCCCCTCCCCATTCTGGACCGCGGAACCCCCTGAGGTTTATTTAAGCCCTGTCTTGATTTCCCCATGAGACACCTATTTCCCAAAGCCTTCCCCCTGCAACCTGAAACGCACATGGGTTCTGTTACAGCTCCCCAAACCTTCGAGGACGGGCCCCGACCTTCAGCCACAAGCCTCCGCCCCCCGTGTTTCCTTTCCTTTGAAGGCCTTTCCCAGATGACGCTGTTCCGAGGTCAAAAATCCGAACTCTCGAGAGTCCTCACAACGATGCACGGGAAGCTCTTCTCGGAGGTCTAAAAGAACACGGTCTACCGAGTAAGGCTTTAGCCCCCCCCCCCGCGCAAATATCTAGGCTCTATATAACACGACTACCTTAGCCTGCCCCTGTCCCTAAGCCCCAGTGAAATCACCCGCGTCCGACGTAATTACCTTTGCCCACCCCTTCCCTCCCCCGTGTTTTTTCCAAGCCCTTGTTGGCCGCCTCGGCCCTCACAAGTCCGTCCTGCGGGGTGCCCAACGAGGACTCATCCGATCGCCACGGGCCCACTTTTGTCACGGTCTCCTTTCGACTCCCTTACCATGATGTCCGCTGAACCAACATGATCTTCCCAACGCCATTCCTCCCCGATGCTACGACCCGACCTCCGTCTTCATGACTCCCCAACTTCGACTCCCCCATTCCTCCCCTTTACGGTAACTCCGTCTCAGGCATTCTAGAAACCCCCCGCGATCTTTCTTGTCCATCTTGGGGACCACCGTCCGGAATCTCGAAAAACGGTTTTTCTGCCCACATGCTGCCATTCTTGGCTACTGATTCAGGTAATTCCGGCCTGCTTTTCTTCTTGCGTTCCGGAGGGTGTCAAGTCGTTCTGAGTCTAAGGCTTTCTGAGATGCAGTTTCGCGAAGATTACCGGTCCTCCCTGTGTTTCATTTCGATTGTAGTACTAGACGCGGGCCGCGTGCTAGTCCGTCGTCCTTTCTTCCTATATTTTAATCCCTCCTTTTTTGTGTCGAGAGACTTCCCGGACCCGAGGCTGTCGCCCCTTGCCTGCCTACGACCCTACCGCGTAACTGGTCGATTTTTTAGAGAAGTGTTCTCTTTGCACCCGTTCGCAAGAACGTCGGACTCCGGGTCCCCCCCTCAATGTCCTTCCTGTTCCCCGCCTGGCTCCCAGCCAGGCGTAGACCTGCGTCTCTGAGCAGCCACAGAGAGGTTTTCTAACCCCTTTCTTGTTGCCAGAGAGGATCCGGTTCGTCCACACCCCACCCTGTTTCGCTTTTAGAGTGCCTTCGAAGAGAGGTGTACTTTTGAACATGTATGTGTTCTCGACGCTCTTCTCGTGACATGATTTCCCCCTGTTTTTCGGAGAATCTGTATAACCTTGATCACGTTGCCGGAATTGTTTGGCTTGTCGCGATTCGATAAAGACTCTCCCTGTTCTTCATCTGCGAAGCTCATCTATTACCTTCACTACCCCTTAGTGGGGGCAAGTTTGGATATGGCGTCCCACACCCTTCTTGGGAAGACGCTTGAAACCCCTTTGTTCTCGAACAGTTCCCCTTGGCCTGATATTTCTCACATGGGATGATGGCCGGGGTTTGCCATTGCGGGAGTCCTTCGGATGCAGGGTGTCCCGTCGCGACTCCCTGTCGCCTAGACGGCTTTTGTTTTTTTGAATTCATGTTCTAGCCTTCTCACGCCCTTAGCCGACCCATTGATGGCTCGAGGCCGTGGCTCACGACATTGCATCCCTCTTAACAGCGGGGTTTTTCCGAGTCTGCCTGCCTTTCGTTTCTTAGGTGTCCCCCTTTGTCCTCCCGGTGGTGTTTGTTAGTAGAAAACGACCCAGGGATTGTATTGAGTAGATTTCTTTCTGCCGGCTACCTTTGTTTCCCCTGCTTTCCAGGTTCGGTGGGAGTGAGTTCTGTATGGCGTACCCCAGAACATCCCTCTGTTTCTCCTTTTGATAATCTCCCCACCCCTCCCGTTCTTTCGCCTGTTCCAACCTCTGATATCCTCTTTCTCCGCTGTTTAGCTGAAGGATGTCCCCCTGCGTCCCTATTTCCCTTCTTCGTATAGTCGAGACACTTCCAAGAACCTAACCCCCTTCCCCGGCTGGCTTGGTTCCCTCAGATTGCTCATGTCATTTTTAGTGTCATGCCTGCCGATCGTCTCTTTTTACGGTCGGGATCCCAGCTTGCGCTTGTCCGCTCACCGTGTCCAACTAAATTGCAGTTTACAGAAAGGTTACAGACAAAAACAGAAACGATATGAAGACCCGGCATTCAATTCCCCTGCGCCTGCCGGAGGCTCTTCCTCGCGGCTGTGATGACTTTAACCTCCCCGTCGTCCCCCCCTTGCAGGCGCAGACACAGACAGGGGCAGAGAAAGAGAACTGGAAGCGTAAAGGTGTGGCACCGAAGGGCAGCCGTACCGTGAAACCAGGCACCTAAAAATGTTTCTGATGCAGGAAGGGTTGGAGGAAGCTTTGCGACCGCTTCAACCCCCCCGGTTTTTCCAAGACCTGAAACAAAAAAGCACAGTGGAGGATCTCCTTCCTCCCCTTTGGCCCCGTGATGGTCTCCCCCCCTCTCGTTGTAAGGTGTCTCCGGCGGAAAGTGATCGGCTTCTCCCTGAGCAGTCCACCATGTGAGGCGTTCGACAGCTCTACTGCCCCTCCAGAGGAAGAACAACCTTGACGGTGTCCCTCAAAGGCGGAACATCCGGGAGAACACTCGAACACCGGTGAAAACCAATCTGGCGAAGGGGCGGGCGAGTAACAGGGACAAGCCGGTCGCAAGCCCAACTTAGTGCGGGTCTTAATTACCCTGACCCAAGAATTTCTCTCTTCCACCCCCCGCGATCTCGAGATGGCTCCGACCGGGAACTCCTGGCGATAATTTTTCTAGGGGTAGTGCTGCTTTCACTATGAGGAATGATCAGAGAGTCCACCGACTCCCGTTTGAACTCCTATTTATTTCCATCTTCGTCTGGAAGCTAGGATCTTCCTCCCAGTAAAGATTTTCGGAAAACCGCACCCCCCTTTATTTTGGCGGTCAAAAACGCTGGCGACCAGGCAGCCCCCTTCCCGGGAAGTTCCCCCGTCTTCTCGAAAACCGTTGTTCTCGCCCTTGGCTAGGACACCTCCCTGTCGAAAGGATTCTTGTTCTCTTCCAGTTACAGGTTTTCCGCACCAATTTTTTTGTGGAGCCTGGAGGTCCGTTGATTGACTATCCCGGCCCCCTCCTGCAGGAGCGACACTATCTCGCACCAAGTTTCCGTTGCGCAATTTCAGCAGCCGGTCGCGTTGCCCTCCTCGGAGGATGTCTTGCGGCCCCCCGGACGCTACAGAGTGCCCGGGATTGAGGATTCAGTCTTTTCGCCGACTGGCCGAAAAGGAGATCCTTACTCGGCCCGTTGCTACCACGCCGTCCCGTGGAGGACCCCTAATTGCTCCCGAGATTTGATAGGACACTCGAAGAACACGTAGCACTATTACAAAAAAATCAGCAAAGGCCGACAGGACCAACTTCGTAAGGGAAGAAAGTCAATTTAATAACCCGAAAAGACAGCCTCCCCGTACCCCCACCGCAGCCATGGATGGTGGAAGGGCCGGAGAGCCTATGTGCACCCGTCCCACCGGAAGAGTTCTCTCCCCGGAGTAAAAGGGTCCGCATGGTCTACCGTGCTCCCCCTTGCGTTATCCCCTGTTACTCCTATTACTCTGATCATCTCCGAAAAGGGCGTCTTTACAAGACCTGATGCGATGGCTCCCCCGAAGCTGCTCTCACAAAAGTGCTCCGCCCCCCCCTGATTCCTATGGCGTGAAAACCAAACACAGGAGGCTGTTGCCAAATTATATCCTGGTCGTCAACCCTGTACCTTGGTGCGACTAGCGAGTGGGGGACTTGGCCGCGACCGACGCACAACTACCTCGGACCCTATTTGCTTCCCCCCTTAAGACTTTGCTACAATGAGTTCCTAGTGACCGGGTTCGCGGCCGGTGGCCTGATTATGCGGTATCCTTTTGAAACAGCTTGATATTGCCAGAATAGGTGCCTCTCCTTTGTGTGTTTATCGCCCACAAGCTCCGACCTCTTCACTTTGTTCGGACCGCCCGGTTTTTCGCGTCCTCCTCCTACCCCGGCGCGAACGTTCACCGGCCCCTGACTAAGAAATGGTCCCCCAATCACTCGCCGTATTTGTACCTTTTTCTTCGCGGTTTCCTTCTTTTTATCCTCTGCGTAGTAACAGCCGTAGAAGCTTCACCCTGGTCTCTTATCCGATCATCCCTAATTACTCCCAGCCTTTTTTTCGACTTGGAGAATATAGTCTTCGTTAGCTTCTTCTTCCTTCCAAGTTGGCCGCGGTAGTTACTAACCATTTTTCTCCTGACCTGATTGATTCCATCCACCGCCTTTCTACCCCTAGGTACTCCCAAGTCAATCCTACAGGTTTGGACCCCATTTACGGTTCCAAAGGTGATTATAAGATACCTCTGTCGATGGAAATAGCCATCCCCACATATCCCCCAAGAAAGCTTCTCACCGCCAGCTAGTCAATAAGCCGCGTTTGCTGGCTAGTCGTTGGTTTATTCGCCTTGGCTTACCCCGTAAACGGAAACTGACGGACAGAACTGAGGTAGCTTTGACCGGTTAAGGGCTCGCTTAGTCGCCATCCAACCTTTTTTTAACCCTAGGCCTGATAGATGTAGGACCCTTTGATTCCGTCTTCGGTCCGGCCCCCGCCCCCAGGCCTCCTAGGGGTCTCCTTTCTTTCCCCAGTCAGGCGATACTCCAGACGTACCTGTAACTATCGCCCCCTGTGTTATGGCGTTCAATTGCTGCAACCCGTAACGCGATCTTCCCCCCTTCTATTCGTGTCGTTTTTGAGGGTCCCTTTATAAACCGCCGCCATGCTACCCAGGTATGTTTGTCTACAGGGCCTACTCCAGGATCCCTTTTTTTCTCTTTTATCGCCTTTTTCCTTTTCTCCCCATGTGAGCGCAAAACACTCTTTGCCGCACCGATTTTCAGATACGCTTTTTCTTTTCCACTTATACTGGGCGGTCTAAGAGTCTTTTACGTACACAATCTATCCCGACGTGCCTTATAAGATGACCCTCAACGAGGTCCCACGGGATCTGGGCCCGGATCTCTCTCCTCTGAGGTCTCGTCATTTCATAGGAACAACACCTCATCAAGATAGAAAGCCTCTGCGTTTTTCCCCTTTCACCCTTCTAGAGCGGATCTAAGCGTCACGGCAATCGGAAGCCCCCCAACTGTAACTCTTTTTCCATCCCAAAAAGAATATCCAGTCCCTGACCTTCGACACGTTTCCCCTGCCGCGGCCCACTTTTGAGTTACACCTGCCTTGGTCTTGCGCGACCTGTTCCCGCCTTTCCGAGCCCCCAACTAAACCGAGTGGACTCCCGTTCGCTCCCTCGGCCTGTCTGGATCCCGACCTCCAATTACGGTCCCTTTTCACCCCCTCCCTTTCCAGTCTATACGGTCCTTGTAACCTTTTTGCGATAGGTTTTCCACCGTACGATCCCTCAAACTTCCCTTCTCTTTAGTGGAGGTCCGACTTAGATTTTTGTATTTCCTAAGTACGGTCATTGGCTTCAAGCCAAAGGTCGGCTGATGAGACCCGGTTGGTGACCTTTGCCTTTTAAGCCGTCTAGAATTTCTTTACCGTATGACCCCCCGGCAAGCCTTCCTTCATTCCTTTTTTCCCCGTAATTAGAGCGTTGGCCAGTTGTTATCCCGGTTTCCTATCAGCTGTTTTTTCGTCAGACCCCCCTTTCTTACCTGGCACAGGGCGTCCAGAAGTCTGTGTCTTTGATCTGATCTCCTAGTTTTTTCTTTCCCTTCCCCGAGGCCCTGCGCCAATTACAACCCCCTGTTCTTAAATCCACTCTCACACGTCCCAGCCGGCCTGCGTTTGTGCCCTCTTTGCCGTTCCTTTGTCCCATTGTTTTCTTCACGATGACCACGTTCTCCCTACCCGAATATGACCCCTAATTTGAAATAACCCGCCGAGGGACCTTCAAAGCATGAAGATGCATGTGGTTCATGCCCCGGGCCTCTGTGGGCTTTTTGTCTCCTTCCCCGCGGCAGGGCCAGAGGCCCCTACATGCCAGTTTTTCCAAGCCTTTCTCCCCGAGCCACCCCGCCTTCCCGTTTTTTAAGCGAAAGTCCATTGGGTGTTTTTCTTTTTGACCCCAACCTTTTCCGGGCTTAAAGTCCCTCACGAAAGAATGCACAGACTCCGTATCTGAGCTTTTCTCCACTATGACCGATTTCTTTTCTCCCCCCACTCAACGACCCTTTTCCCTCAAAGTTCTATAGGAGTCCTATGTCATTCGGCGGACTCGCCCGGGCTCAGTTCTTTAGGTCGTTCGTCCCCTCCTGCCATATAATCGTTGACGAATCGACCCTTTCCTCATTCTACAAGTTGTCCGCTGCCCTCCCCTTCCCTGAGGAGACGGACTAGCAACATGCGAAAAGTACCCAGACCGTCGTGGAGCCCGATTCCCTTCAACCATCAATTCCCCCCTCTCTTCCCGACCTTCCGTGCCAGACTATAGTTTTGGGGTGTTTGGGGGGGGCCTTCTCCTCCCCGTCCGACCCCTTCGGGCCGGTCCGTCCTCCTGAAAAGTGTACGTAACCAAAATGTTGGGCCCCCCACAGCATTTTGTCATAGATGTCTTCCCGACTATCCCTCCGCGCCGCTTCCAGGCGAAGGTTCCAACCTCGAGACAACCTTGACAACCCAACACGCGTCTCCTCTGCCCTTTCTAGAACATGCTTGCCTGCTCCTCAAGTGTTTCTTGACCCACCGGGCGCTATATCACCCATTTGATAGAAAAAAAAAGATCTGCCTATTCTTTTCTTCCCTCTTTCGCCTTACAGACGTCTTGGACGAGGCTGTCCCGTTTACTTGTTCCCGCTTCCTCTCCTGCTTTTAACGCATGCTTCTCCAAAACCGCCATTTCTGCAGTCGGGCGGTTCATTTGCCGAGCGCTTTCTCACAGAGCTATCTTCTTACGTTCCTTCTCCTCTTTTTTCATTTCCTCATACTTTTTTTTAGCTAGTGAGACCTCCCGTTTTTGAAGAGCCCGGCAATCTGTCTCTACTGACGTACACCTGTAACGTGACCCTTTTCTTTTTTCGTGGCTAAGGTCGCTCCTGAAAAAGGACAGCGAGAGAATTGTACACCCTCCACGTACGTTGACCCACGACCCCTCCTCTCAGCCTTCTAACCTTTATCTTTGAGCATGCCTAAAAAGAGGATTGGCTCGTCCGGCCCCCCCCCGTTCCGCCTAGAGCCTGGGGTCAACAAAGTAGGCTTCCTTGCCGTTTTTTCTTTGATTCCAGAAGGGACCCTATCCTCTCTTTTATTTTTTGTGTAAGTTCCGCGGCATGGGATTCCGCATACTTTGAGTAGACGTTTGGTTTTTCCTTCTCATAATGATTCACTTTCTTGCCTGTTGCGGCTTCCTGTTGGGGTTAATGACCCTTTTCCATGCTTTAGAGTTAAGATGACGACCCTCTTCCCCCTATCTCTACTCCCCTTTCGTTACCGGCGTAGTGGATGATGGGAGTTTTAGGGACTCCCCACAGAGGCCGAAGGAAGTGTTGAACTGGTTAGGCCTCCTGTCCTAGGAGGATAGGAGGAAAAGGTTAGGATGTCGGACCGCTTGTTCGAGTGGAGTCTATCTCGATTTGGTGAAAGTTTATCAATAGATGACCCTTCTGATGCTTCTTTTATCGGCCGCCCTTAAATCTCATTTACCAAGTTGGTGAGTTTGAGTTTTTCTTTTATGGTGCCTGCCCCTACCTGCTCAGCAAGAGCCGCTGAACGCCTTTCTTCTCTCTTTTTGTTTTTTTCTCCCCCGTTACTAGACCAGGTTTTTAGATGGTTCACTGTACCACTTCTGATTTACCTTTCCGACGAGAGGGCCATTGTCTCTCCCCCCTTATGGCCCCTCCCGCGCAAAAAAGGGTTCCCACGGTCTATGGGGGTTGAGCATGCTGGGCTTGGTCGGAAAAGAAGGCGTTCTCTTCCACCCCCTCTTTTCCCCCCCATTACACAATTGACAATATGTGCCCCCCCTTTCTGTTCTAGCGTGTCCCTTTCTCCTTATGTTCTTCTGTTCCTTCTGGAAGAATGGGTCACCCAGGGGAGAAATTTTCTAAATTCTCCACCCGCAGGCGATTTTTGCCCTCCCTCCCCTTTACTCATTGAGATTACTCACCTTTTGTTCTTAAAACGTCCCCTATTTTTTTTGGCCTTTACGAGCCCGAGCCTTTTTTTTCCCCCCTCACCTCAAATCGTATTGGCACCCAGTAGCAGACCTTCTATCACCCTTCAACCCTAGTCTTTCTTTCCCCTTCCAAGGCTTAAGGAACTGCGAGTGTAACCCAAAGCGGGAGGAAGCCTCCGCTGCTGGCCGTGCCCCCCCAAATCCGTAACCCGCAACTTCCCTCTACTCCGGGCGGGGGCTACGCACTTGCTCTCACCCCGCTCCTTCGCGGACCGGCGGAAGCAACATGTCCTCTTCGCGGTACCCCCGCCCCCGTTAGTGACCTCCTTGTAACCGATTGCCTTTTTCGCGGACCGCGCAAGACTTTCCAGACTTGTTTCTCCTTATTAAACCCAAGCCGGTCCCAAGCCCGGAGTTAAGTCGAATGAGAGTGTGCGGGTAACCGCCAGTTTGTATTGGTTTCCGGACAGGCAGTCTGCGATGAAGATGCCCCACCCGTCGGTTTTTGATCGTCTCTGTGAAGCGGTGACTTCCTTGGAGCTGTCGCCGGGCGCAAACGGCTGTCAAGCCACTGGGCCAAATTGACCCTTCCCCTTCTTTTCTCTGCCCCGTGTCGTTTTGATCAAAGTCCTCTTTTTCCGCAACGCGTTTGTTTAAGGTCAGACGACTCTCTCGTAGTAGTCCCTTTCAGAGCCTTCAGATGTATTTTCTCCACTAAGAGCGGCAGGGGAATTCCTTCTTCGGATCTGTTCTGAGGTTGTCGTTTTACATTGGCCCCTGTCCACAGAGATGTAGCAGCTGACCGATGATCCCGATGGTTTTTAATCCTTCTTTCTTCACCTTACGCGTCTCGACTCTTCCTCTAGATGGACAATATAGTACGAAACTCTGCCCTCTCTTATGGTCGTTTGAAAGTCTGGCCGCCCACCGGTCCCTTTCCCTTTAATCCGTGAGAGGCCACCACAGTGGTTTTCATATCCCATGGCTCCTGGACCCTGCTAGCGATCCCTTTGATGCTGGTTCCCTGCCGTCTGTTGAGTCAAAAAAACCACCTGGCGAGAGGCGCTCTGGCGGTGCCGTCCCGGCTCATCCCCTCTGTGAGGACCTCTCGCCGAAGACTCTCTCAGTTCCAATGTTCTCCCCCCCCCCCCCTTAAGTCACCGAGGGCTCCTTCAGCACCATGGTCTTCTTTCCCGATTCGCCCCGAACTTTTGCCAGGAAACCCATCCGGAGGGCGTAGTTGATCAGTTTCTTTCTTTCGAAACTTTGATTTAGATTCGGTCTTTCCTCACCCTCCCCGTTCAGGGAATTCCTCCGTGCCTCTGTGTTCCCCGTGAATCCCCTTCTACACCGCCTTCCTCCCTCGCCCCGGCGAGCTTCGCAAGGTTTGTGTTTGTCCCCCCGGCAGGCGCCTCCCCCCACCCGACAGACGTCTCCCATGGCGGTGATACTGTTAACCAACGTAAGCTTGCTTTGACTGGAAGGCCTATTTTCTTGACGCTGGCTATTACGGCCAAGCCCTTCACTTCGGGGCGTGACTCCGGTCCTCCCCTTCCCGGGCCGCTTGTCCCCCCCGGAGATTTTGCTCCCGCTCCTAAGTGACCCCTTGATAATTTACGAGAAAATCCTTCCACTCCCTCTTTGATAAACTCTTCGGCTACTCTGAGCTGCCCCACTTTTAAGAGCGAACCCCTACCCCCCTCAGACGATGGCTTTTACCCCCACACAAGGCTGTTGGACCCCAGCAGGAGCAGTTTCGAAGAAGGGTTTCGAATCTCGTTCGTGATGCGGTTTTCTCTGCCTGACCCCCCCTCACCCCTAGAAACAGCCGCTAAACCGATGGTCTGTTTCCCCCTGCTATGGTTTTCCTCCAATCCTCTCTGCATTTACGGTCTGCCCCCCTCCGTGTTGGCGGCGTCGGTTCTGGACCACCCGGGTCTTTTCTCCGGGCGAAAAACCCAGTGAATTGTCCTCTCTGCCCAAGTTTTAATTTTT
>Ga0179591_1359641_pt1 | contig 11237 bp, 11 predicted proteins | sample CZOMad2_1_08_16f_FD_182891 | JGI IMG/M metagenome (GOLD analysis project Ga0179591, IMG submission 182891) | Vadose zone soil fungal communities from Angelo Coast Range Reserve, California, USA - CZOMad2_1_08_16fungal (PacBio error correction) | ecosystem: Environmental > Terrestrial > Soil >... | reverse complement strand
CGGCTTCTTAGTTTCGTCTAACCAATTTTGTACGAAGCCCCCAAGACTGTTACAAGATCCCCCGCGCGCACAGATAAACGGCGGGACGCCTCTCTTATTTATCCCGGGTGTGCGCTCGATCGCTCGGTTTCTCCACGGACATTCTTGACGAGTGATCACTATTACAGAGGCGCTGTAGGTTCAGGAAGAAATGTCGGGCTTTAGCCGATCTTTACTTTTTGCAAAAACGACTTCTTGGCGCTCCCAGCGCTACCTTGTGTGTGGTCTTATTCCAGGCTCAGCACCTCCGGTGCTTTGTTCTCATCTCGGGATCACAGACCGTCTTTGCGGTTTTTTGAGGTGTCGATCCCCCTGCCTTCCATCTGTCTCTCCCCCGTGAACCTAGCTTTCAATCCCCCGCGCAAGACGTTTTCGCAGATCCCAAACTTCTTATAGTGTTTCCTTTGAGGACCGGAAGCTCCCCGATAGACGATGATTTAGCAGTCTTATCGGTGACCAGGGAGCCGGACGGATATATTTTTATTTTTTTGTCTTAGGTCTCCCGGGTTTCCTGGCAGGGAAGGAGGTTTCCGAAAACAGCATTTGGTTCTACGTAGACATTTTCTGGTGTTTTCTTCCCCCCTTGATAGTCGGTTCAAAAGTCGTTCGAGCATCTAGCGATCTTTTCTAATATTCTGAAAGCTCGCGGACAAATAGGATGATACTCTGTATTTTGCCAAGAAAGTCTGCATCTTTTTATTCTACCTGGATACAGGAAGCAGAAGCTCCCGCGACGATAGTGCCGCACGGACCGCATTTAGCGAGGTTGGGTGCGAGGTTAGGATGTTTGAAGTTTCTTTTTTCCCGCAATTTCCCCGAGGGTCACGCATTGCTAGCCGTAAGAACCTGGCCTGTCCGACACATTATTGCTCGTATATGACGGCTCGTTGTTTCTTGGGGGCGAACAATACTCGGGCCGGTGTTGCCCACCTTCCTCCTTACGGGATGACTTTCCTTTGTGTGAGGAAGTCCCAATAGTGTCGACAGCTGTTGCGCTACTGCCTCCCCAGTGCAAAGTACTCATTAGCGAATGTTACACACGCGGGACCCCCTTTTTCCGGCTTTAACCGGTGGCTTTTCGATCTTGGACGACTTTCCCGAAATGCCCTCTTTGATCTTTCCGTAACGTCAAATTCTGATCCTTTTCTCGTCGCCGACCCCGTTTTGTCTCCAGACCTAAGTTCCCTTTTCCCACGGGCTCCCCCTCCCGCCACTGCTTCTGCTTTCCCACTTGGTCCGGAGAGCGCGGATGTCCCTCCTTTTCATGTTTTCTTCTCGCGGATTTCGAGTCTGGATGACTACCTCACGCTCCTATTTTGCCTTTTGCCTCTTTCCCAGCCAACTGCCCCGCCCTCTCGGTGAACCAACGCCCCCCGAACTGATCCGTATAGTGCGCGACCGGGTTGCCTATTGTGATCCAGACCATCACAAAACGATCCGAGATCGAGACGTGGTAGGCTCCAGGTTGAGGCATTATTTTTTTTGAGGCCGTGGCTGAAACACCTACCTTAGCAGCCGCTTTCTCTCCGGGCAGCCTCGGCGGGATTTTGATCCTTTAGTGCGTTTGATCCCCCTTTCATCAACCCGGAAGTTTTCCTCCCACAAGACGCTGCATCTCGCACCGCCCCGTTCCACTGATCTTGTCCATTTTCCTTTTTTTTCTTTCTGTCCTGGTATATCTTCTCTTCCCTCTCGTTTTTTCTTCCGGATTTCCCAGTTCCCCTCACCAACTTCGGGTTCGTCATAACAATGGCTGCCTCTTCGATGCGAGATGCATCAGAGAGGGTGTTTCTCCTAGGCATGGAGTTTCTCGCTACCCCCTCTAGCACGACTCGATCGACCGCCTACAGACGGCGCCTTAATATTATTGCACCACAGCCATCATACTTCGAGCCACGCCAGGCGCCCCGCCGAAGATCTGCACATCTAGGTATGAAGAGATGATCTTCTGTTTTCGTGCACGTTCGTTCCTCCCCCATTACACTTGCGAGACGCCCAGAAGCCGTTAGTTGCGATTTTTCCGTCGGCCCACCCGGCTTTGCTTGTCGCTCCATCCCCAACTCCTGACTTATATTATCGTAGGATGGCATTCCTAACCTACTGAACATTCCGCGATCTGTCATAGACAGGACCATCCTAGCCCCGGTTACAATCTAGGTCCGCAGAAGCATGCCTCATGGACTACCTTCTGGTTGGGGAGCCGACGTTATAGGCTCTCTCCCGCGTCTTTGAGAGAATCGGATTCACTGATGAATGTGGGCTTACTTGAATGAATTACCGCCCCCCCTTGTATAGAAATTAGTAATGATGAGAAAAAGACTGCCCGATTGAACCCCCTCCGCTGTGCTGTTCTTTGCCTTGCCCTCGAAGAGGACACTCGAGTGTTGATCGCATCCCCCGGCCTTGCTCCAAACGCTCCACAGTTTTTTTCTCACGGCAACCCGGTAGGATGCGCCCCTCCTCCCGACTGAGCCCGCACAGTCGCCGATCTTCGCGGCTTGTCCAGGGCCTCCTTTCTTAATCGCAGTGGATCGCCTTCACCTTAAGTTACCCGCTAAGCGAAACCCTCCCATCTCCTCTTCAATAGAATACTCGATCGTCGAGACGATCGTCTAGAATAGGCTGCGAGGAAGCGATACTCTGGTCTTTCCATTTTGTAGCCGCCCGCGCCCATACTTCCGCGAAGTGCGGAGAGATTTTTTCTCCCCATCTAGCACCTAAAAGCTTTTTAGCCAGCCGCTCCATCCTATCGCATCGACTGAAATGTCGCCTTCCCCTAGCCCCGCAGCCCCGATCGATACAGGACCTCCGGCCCCCCAGCATACGTAGTTGATTTGCCGAAAGGCGAAGGCATAGAATTTTACTTTTTTAGCTGTTCCCGGTCTCTTACCCAGATCCGACCAAGGGTTATCCCTTTTTTTGACTTAGACTTTAGCATACCTCCAGTCGACGGCGAAACTCCATGCGGTTAAGTAGATCTTCCAAACGCAGTAGTCGGTTAAATCCGCCCCCTGACCGGAGCGTTTCGCTACCGGAACGCATCTGCTTTAATGGCCCCGCGGCGTGGCAACCCTTTCAACTTTGGGACTTCTTCTTCAGTCACCCATAGTGTAGATGTGAAAATGAATGAACTGGTCGGCTGTCCAAACAGTTAATTCCGTACTCCGGTCCCTTTACTCTTGAGCTTACTAAGAGAGAGACTCCCGGTTTCTCCGGTGATAGGAAGATTGAGTTATGATCGCGTACCAGTTCTTTTCTAGTACCGTTGATAAGGAAGCGACCTGCGCATGCCCTATACAATCGTTGTTGGTGCGTTTTCGGGTTTTTTAGTCCCTTTGAGCTTAACATGTGGTCGGCCGAATCTTGACGAGGCACCTACCGTACGATCCCTTCGCGGACGGCATCAAAAGGGAGAGTATTCCAGCTTTCTTAGAGTCTGGGAGGTTGGTGAATTGGTTCTAGGATAGTTCCTCTGATGCTTTTTATTATGTCTTCCATATACATGTGGATGCCGAGACGAACGTCATAGTGATAGGTGGGCACCCCTTTGCCATATAAAGCCGGTCAGAGTTTTCGAGTCCGAGCCCAAGAACTTCCTCCTATATATGGAAGGTCCTCAGATGGGCCTCCTCGCTTTCTTTTGATTCCTAACGACGGAGTCCGATGGTCTCTTTCTGCGAGTCCTTGAGGTCCTGATCTTTTCTATGCATAATTCCTGGCTCGCGCGAAGAGTTGCTGGCATTATGCGCGGTCGCCTCTGGTTGCGTTGAGCTTTAATGAAATCGCCTTGTCCTCTCCCCCTCTAGGGTGCGGCCGGTGCGAAAAGCTTCGGTTCTAGATGCTTGCTCTCGCAGCAATGATTTTCTCGGAAAATAGGCTGGTGCGCCGGCTCTAACCGCCGTATGTATCTTGACGGCAAGTGCCCAGAGGAAGCTTACTTTCAGCATCGCTCCCGCTTACTCTCCATTCAGTTCGGTGTGTCGTGTTGCGCTGGTTTCTCTTATTGTCTTGTCCGGGTTTCGATTTCTTAATGCCGATGTGAACTCACATGAAATCGGACGAGACCTATTTCACCTAGCCGCGGAAACGTATCTTTCGCAGCGCATGTTTGGCGTTTTTCCCTTGTCGCATGATTGTTGTTTATCATACCCGAGGAGTGACGTTCTTTACTTTGTTCGGCAGACGGGTGGCAATCTGCGGAAATTTTTTCAGCTGCAAGGTGATCGGCCACTCTACCACTCCCTTGCCATGACGTCCGTTTCCGTTTCCTGAGCCCTTCTTGCTTAACTGCGGATAGCGAAGTCCCTACAAGTCCAACTTAACGAGCTTTCTCGTTTCGCCCGGCGGTTCCTGGCAGCCCACGTCGCTGCCGGTAAACACGGGCCCTCCCCCCATTCCGACTGCTTTGCCCTTCGAGCAACGGCTTTGTCTTTCTCTGCGATGCCGAGTCGTGTTAATTGGTCGCTTATAGCGGATGGATGATTTCAATACTTCACGATGTCATTTCTGTTGCTTTCTGGAGACCCTCCTCCAGATCGGGCCCAAATACGTTTACATGAGCTGGCTCTTCCCGACCGTGTGGAATGCGAGAAATAAAATCCCCTCCCCCAAAAACGTGAATATTCATTCGATGCCTTTTGGTTATCGGTTTCATTCCTCGTGCTCGCGGTAGGGTGCTTTCTCTTTTCCCAAGACTCCCCTAGAGAGTTCGCTTTTACGGGGCGGGCCTCCTACGCCCCTCTGTTTGCGTGTTGTGCCAACCTTCCGTATCAGCCTGGACCCCCCCCGCTTTTTTTTTCTAGCAGGAATTTCTTGGTTAATCCTCACTTCGTCGCCGGGACTCTTCTTGCAATCTTTGTGGTTTCTAGAGAGATAACACTTCCAAGACCCCTTCTTTCATCTCTCTCAACAAAACGCGCTGTTTCTTCTACACCTAAGGCACGTTGGAGAAGCCTGCTTTGCCCCACCTCACCTCGGTTCCCTCCGCTCCGCCGCAACCGTAAAGTTCCCCTTTTTGTTTCCCAACTGCCGACGGCTCTCCGAAGGACGCACTATTCTCTTCCTCTTGGTCTCGACGATGATATTAGTTGGTTTTTGCCATCTCTAATTCTCCACTTCAACCACTCTGCTTTCCCCTGAGTCTACGATCTGCGCCTTTGCTTGCGCGTCAGATAGGACAGCTGTCGTTCCATCTCGCTTCGCGTGAAGATCGACCACGGACCGAATCTTCCCAAGAGTTGCTTTTGTGAATAGAATTCTGGACAGTCTTGGGTCTTTCCCTGCAGTCTCTAGGAGGACTGCAGCCTCGTCGTCTGATTCTTCGAGTTACGACGCGCCCCTTCCGACCTTTCTGAATTTCTGTCAGGCCCGATCCCCGTCCGCGGTACCCCGTCGTGACGTCGTGATTTCTTTTCTTTTTCTGCGGTGACTCCCCGTGCGCGCAGTGATTGAAAAACGTATGGATTCTATCTTTTCAAACCAGCTTTCTGACCAAAATCTCGCCCTCAAGAGTGCCTTCCTTCCTTGTACTGGACTAGTGGTCCCGGGACTTCTAGTTGTCCGCCCCCTTTTATCGATGACCCTTGGGGAAAGAGTCACTCCACCCCCAAGGATGACAGCGCTTCTCAGATCGAGCCTTCCCCCTTCCCGGGCGATTTACTCCCCGATTTCTTTTCTCCCAGCCTAGTAGTTTGCCATAGTTAAATACCCGCCCGCATATTGTCTCGTTCTTTGCCTTCGACGAGGATCCATAGGAGGTCTTGCCTCAACGATTTTAAACCGCTTTTGCCGACTCCTCTCCCGCACTCGCTTTAGGATAGACGGCCAGGCCGATTTTTACCGTACCCGACAGACATAAGAGAAAGCCATGACAATATCTCATGTAAGGGCACAAAGTACACGAGAGCCGGAGTTGAGCACCTTTTATTGCCCCAGGCCCCACCGGAGCACATCCGCCACCGTTCCACCCTGCCACACACCCGTCTCTCCCCCCTTTCTCACTGCGACCTTCCAGCACCGACCGTCCAGATGGAAAACCAACAGACCCTGTCTCAAGAGTGCGGCGACAGAACTCGCGCACCACACCGGTAGTATTGACTCTTTCTCTCAATAGCAATTGAATGCCTGTCCCACCAAGAAACGCAGGAGGTTCACCAGGGCCACTGGATGAAAAGAAGACCTCCACACGGAGGCAGTTAAAAAAAGACCCAAGATAAGTCACTGTACCCTCGAATCCGCGTCTGCCTTAGGCTCCCGAGCAAGATGATTTGCTTCTTCTTCTTTTCTTTTTTTTTTTTTTTTTTTCAGTAGCCTTCCTTGGCCCGTGAGATGGAAGACCTAGAAGAGAATTTGAGCTCCCCCCTGGACTCCCCCCAGTTCCCCAGCACGCCGAGCCGCCCAAGCCTTCTTTCTTTTTCCCGAAGGATGCGACTAGCCCTGGCCACGAAGGTATTCCCTGAGGGGAGTTCTCAGACAGGAGTCGTCGTAACATTTAGCGTTAAGAGATTCTCTTCTATTTCTTAATCTAATAAGTGGTGGGGAGATGAATCGGCGGGGAGTAAGGAGCCTTCTCTTTTACAAGAAATCGACTCTCCTCCTTTGCGCGCAGTGAACAGGCATTTTAACCGGGCGAGGCGTTAGCCTTATTTTCTTGATAGAGTCTTTAAGTGTGTTCTCTTTGGTGACACTGGCTCCCTCTGCTTTCACCCTATTTTCTTCTATGTCCTCCCCTCTTCTCTCGCCGACGATCAAAACCTAGTGGAGCTGGTTTGCGACGGACTCATGTTTATTGCGTGCTTTCCGTCATCCAAAGCGAGAAGTTCTTCTTCCCCTTCAAATCTCTCTTGATATCCTTTTCTCGCTTCGCCCTCTAAAGTTCGATTTGACGCTGAGAACCCGGAGGCGGTCCCATCTGGGATTAAACAATGTTTTCCCGGGATTTTTAAAGACTCCGGACAGTCAGGGATACTTCTTTTTTCTTCCTTGTTCAACGGGTATCTTTGCGAGCCCCCGATCCGAGGGACGTTCTTGAGGGCAGCAGCTTCATCAGTGTATGAGGGGATGTGACTGTTACCGAACGCCTTCAGCGAAACCGAGAGTTTTTAGTTTCGAGTCGGGCGGAAAACCGTCAGAGTCTCCTCTTTTTCAGGCTTCTGCCAGCAATGACCCTCACGCTTGCCTTTTCTGTGAGGCCGCGGATCGCTCTTTTCCTTACTTACTAGTTGTGAAACGAGGAACGTATTCGCTCGATCGTTTTCTCGTTCTGTGGTGATGGGTTTCTTTTAGATTTTGTCCCCCCCGGGTCGGAGATCATGCCCCTCTTCAACCTGAGTGCGAACGTTCCCCTGAAATGATTTTGCCGTCTTTCCCGTCGAGTTTCTGTGAATAATTCCTCGGATATAATGGTTATGCCGCAACGAGCTGCTTTTCAAGTCTCTGCTCGGCGGTTTTGTTATCTCCGTGAACTTTACGATCTCGGGTCCTACCCGTCCGAGGGCCAATGCGGCCTTCCTTGGCTACAGCAGAATTCCGACTGTGCTTCTATCGACTACCTTTCGACTTCTCTCGTCGCGCGAGCCGTTCTCAATTTTCCCCCAAGGCAGCCGACCAACAGGAGGCTACTTGAATCTCCCGTTTCTGCCCTGAATCCTTTGTCAGGCGTCGAAGCGAGGATTCCCCCCTTTAGTTTTCGATAATTCTACTAGCGACGGATTCGCGCTGGATCACGCTGTCTGTCTGCGTCCTACACTCCAACGCCGGTAGCTCTTTGGGACCCAAGTAGTCTGCTTAGGTTGCGCCCGAGTTTTTGGAGAAATAAGAGATGCAGATCCACGCCAAATGACTATAATCTCCTATCAGAACGTTGGCCGCCCGCTCGTCTTTTGGGATAGTGCCCTCTCAGGTCGGGCTGATCTCGTGGAACTTTTAGCTTTACGCATAGGCGCCGCGATGGCCCTCTCACAACTGGTTTGCGTTTTGGCCTGCCGTTCCCTCAGACCCCTCTTCGTTTTTCCCTCCGATATTATCTTGTGTTTTTTCGCATAAGAAGTGATGTTCGTCTCCCCCCCCTGTTATCTTTCTTTCTCCGTTTTTTGTGATCGATTCAGGAGACGAAGAATTACTCTTTTTTACAACCGTTCTCTGATCAGATATCTTTCCGCTTGCTTGACCTAGCTCGTTCTCTTTCGCGCCCACCACTCAACATGTGAGCTTTTCCCTTTCCAGCACGCGAAGAACCGAGGAGACGCCTTTCTTTGTGAACGATAAGCCACATACATCGAGAAGAAAGACGTTCATCTCGACCTCTGCTCTCCCCCCCCTCTTTCCCTCCCAACCCCCGTTCATTCCCTCTAACTATTACATCCACGAGCTTACTTGCCGACGATCGGCAGGGCTCGCCCGAAGAGATTTGATAGTTCTTTTTTTTTTCTATCATTTCTCTTTCTTTCTCCACATCCTGTCCGAGCCAGCTCGTCGTTTCTTGGTCCCCGATATGTCGGACTGTGGATTTCTTTTCCACCGCCCCCACCCCGGACCCCCTTTTGAGCTACCATACCCTTGCAAATACTTAGCGAGCGCGGACCTATTTTCATCTCGCGCTTCTCTGTCCAATTTTTCTCAGCTTCCTCGTTCTTGAAGTAGACGCTTTGTTTTATTTTTTTTCCCCTCTGACCCAGTTTTCCGCGACTGATCTTTCTGTACGTTGGTTTGCCTTGTAGCCCTTTTCGAATTTCTGCTCAGGTTTTCGAAAAGGCCATTCCATTTTCTTCATCTTATGGTAATTTTCGCGGCCGAGCGGGACCTTGTTCCCTGGTCCTTAGAACCCGGCTTTGGCGAATAAACACTTCTGGTCCCCCCCTGTCATTTCCTTTCCTCTCTTTAGTCCATAAGAGCGGACGATTCCTCTCTGCGACGTTTGATTCAGCTTTTCCCGGTTTTCCTTTTAGCGTTCCGTATCGGCCGTTTCCTGATCGACGGCCCCTTGACCGCGTAAACCTCCCCACAGTCCCCCGACTTTGATTCCCTCGATCTGCTTTCCGATTCCCCTTTCTTTCCTCGTGAGAAACGATGCTTCATCTCTTATCCGGAGCCGCGCCGAATGTCAATGCTGTTCCCTCGGTGACGGACAAATAGAGTCGTTTTCCCCGCCTAAAAGATTTTGGAGACCGAGCGGAGAGTCAAGTTCGACTTTCCTGCAGATTGAGTTGTTACTCGCCAACGCAGAAACCACCCGCGCCATCTATCACGCTTCAATACCGACGACTTCCCCTTCTGAGAAAGAAAGGAGCCATCCTCCCCTGTAATAACAAGGCATGCTCTCCAGACAGTCAGAGCGAAAAGGAAGCCAAATGGTGATCGTACGAAGGCTCTATTCTCCGTTTAGATTTACAGCTAACAAGCATGCTGCGCGTCCAGAGGATGAGGAGGTCCACAAGGTTTTGATTTTCTCCCGGTTAACCTCCGCCCGACCATGAAGGCGTATCTCACGAGTCTCCAGATTGATGGATGGTTTTTTTACAAATAGTGTGCGAACTAGTTCCTCTATCTGAAATGATAACGCTTTTTAAAAAGCCTTCCGCTAGAACAGGAAAGCTGAGGTTTACACCGGGCGCCCGACTCGCCTTGTGCGTCCGCCGGTTTCTAGGAAGGAGAGATTCTCTAGATGTAGGCGTCTGTACCAAATGTTGTTTTTTTTCCCCTGCCTTATCTCTTTCCTACCTAATCCTTTTCTCGAGATCTGGCCTTTTAGACCCGGAGCAGATTCCCCGTTTTCCCTGACAAATTCCACGAGATAATGACGCGCAGATATATTTCACCGCGGACACTTTCATGCGCTCTCCTTTGTGTTTGAATTTGCTATTTAGGGGATGTGTTTAAACTGGTTGCGCATACGTCTCGATTCTTTTCTCTTCGTCATATTACACCCATTTTTGCTTTCCTTTTTCCATTTTCACCCCCCCCAGTGATCCCCGGTGAGAAGAGGCGCCCATTCTTTTGTCTCGGGTGCTCACCTTCGGGCCCCTTTTTCAATATCTTCAAAGCAGCGCATTCTTTCCCTGTTTCCAACTTGCTCTAACCGCTTCCTGTTCCTTTCGGCTCCCTTGGTCGAGGGTTCTCCTTTCCTCACTCGGCGGCAGCGGATCATTGAATTCGCTGATCCTGGCGGGTCTCGTCCGCGATTTGCTGACTTCTCCTATCTTTTGGCCTGACTGTCTTCTGTTATGCAGTCCTGCCACATTTTGCCGTCTCGCACCCTCGATGGGAGGCGGCCTCTTGTCCTTTTTGTTCGCGTTTCTCGCCTCGTGTCCTTTCTCCTGCTCTTTTTTCCCCATTCTGGCTAGGCGGACTTTTGATCCCAACTATGACCTGAGTCGTTTTCTAAAGAGAGGAGCATTTCGCCCGCGCCTCCCTATGCATTGCCGATCCCTTGTCGCTTTGTGCTGGTTGAGACTGTTCAGATGGTTTTTTTTCAAGGGGCCTGATTTTCCCATTAACCTATGATAAAGACCTTACCACGCGCCGCCTCTTCTTCACCTGCGTTCGCGTTCGTGCGTGATGTCGCGGGTTGCCGTTCTAACTGGTTATGACGCATCATTTTTTTGGTTTCCGACTCGCGGTTCGGTCCGCTAAGTTCTCCTCCCTTACATCCGCTTGATACCTGTTTCGTTTCAGTGAGCTATCGATAAAGTTTCTCGGCGAAAGTCGTCCCCGTCACATCTCTTTTGGCAGTAATTTGACGCGCTAACGTAGCTGCCGGACAACCGGCGGTACTCTACTATCCCCCCCTGCTACCTACCCTCGGGCTTCTTTCTTCCCGTCTGAGTCGTCGTGTTCTATGTCGATCCTTTTTCAGCTTTTTTCCCTTTTCTCAAGCCGTTTCCTTTGAGTGTGCGCCCCCCGCCCCCCAAAGTTTTTCTTTCTTTTCCTTCGTTCCCGAAATGAGATTTCGGCGCGATTTGTAATTTGCCGTAAATAATTCTGGAAGACCCTTACCCAACAACCCATCGATAAGCTCCGTGGCGTCGGATAAGGTTTTCATAGTGATCGACGTAGGGTTCTCTCGTTTCTATCGCTGTCTTCTTCTTCCTTGTTGGACTATCGTCCATGTTGCTTGGTGCGCTACGTCCCAAGAGGTCCGAGTTCCAGCCCCAAAGCGCGGGGTTGAAGACTATTTTTCTTTCTCAGAATGTCGTCCTGGT
>Ga0179591_1340298_pt1 | contig 11237 bp, 14 predicted proteins | sample CZOMad2_1_08_16f_FD_182891 | JGI IMG/M metagenome (GOLD analysis project Ga0179591, IMG submission 182891) | Vadose zone soil fungal communities from Angelo Coast Range Reserve, California, USA - CZOMad2_1_08_16fungal (PacBio error correction) | ecosystem: Environmental > Terrestrial > Soil >... | reverse complement strand
CTGCTTTCTGGCTCCTCCTCACGAAGCGCAAATCCCCAGAGTTAAACCTTGGACTTTTTTCTCGAGGGGATAGATCTCCCCTGGACTGTCTTTGCGTCCAAGAACGACTTTCCCCCCCCCTAAGAAGGTTTGTCATTTCTCTAAATGCATGCTCAGATAGCGATTTTCTCCCTTAAGCGACACCATCTGCCCCTGACTCTCCCCTCATCACAACCTTCCCTTTTCTGTTGACAGAGAGCCCCCCGTTCTCTCTTTTTTTCTCCATGACGACGTTGAAAAGGCTGCAGCTTTTTCTCCCCTTCCCAGGTTCTTCGAGTCGTTTTTGAAGAACGGCTGGCCTTCTCGGGAAGGCAAATCTCTTTTGAACTCTGGGAACCCCTTGAAGAGCAAGTTATCTCCCCCCCTCCTACATAAGTGTTGTGTTGAGAGTCCTTTTTCACATTGCATATCCCCCTTCCTCGTCATGGCGGAGTATCTAGTAGCTAGGCCTTTTAAAAAGAGAGAAAAGCAGCCCCCCCCCGACTTTTTCCCCCCGGAAGAAATAGGCGAGCAGGTCCTTTTACTTAGGAATGCTTCTTTTCCAGGGCCGGTCACCTTTTTTTCCGGCAAGTAGGCAGGTTGTGCTCTCTCTTTCTGAAGGTTGAAGAGTACTCTATTCCCCCTTTTCCTTCCCTGAATGGAGAGAGACACCCTTCCGCTTGACCCCCTTCTTTCCCCCTCGAGAGGACGTGCGTTTCCTTTTAACACGATAAGATCTCCCCTGAAAAAAGAATTCCTCCCTTTTTCCGTCTTCTTTTTTATGTGAATGATCAAATCCCTTCATAAGGAGTTCGTTTCTCTGGGTTCTTTCCGAAGATAGTCGTTTTTTCGAAATTTTGAGAAAAGGCCTTCCTTATCTCTGCCGTGGAAGTGCTGGGCCAGTGCTTTTTTTTTCCCGCGAAGGAAACGAAATTCCCCCGAGAGCCGCATTTCTCCCAAACTCAATCCGCCCATCCTTTCTGTTTGGCTCTTCTTCTAACCGAGAAGCAATCCCTCGTGCTCCCCCTTCCCTCTCCGTGTGCAAATCACTCCTCCTTCCCACACAAGTGGCGACGCGTTTTCCCGAACCCGTTTTCTTTCCGAAGAGCGCTTTTCTCCATTCTCTTTCCTCCCCCGTCTTGATCATGCACATTGGCTTCTCTTTTTTTTCCTCGAAAGCAATAGGCTGTCCTCGTGGAGAGGAAGAAGTGGATCCCTTCTATTTCTTTAATCCTTCCCCCCGTCGACAAAAATAGAGGCAAATGGCTTTCTTTCTCCCCTTAGAATGGCGACCCACTACCCCAAGTGAGGTGATTTGGTTTTTTCTCTTTCATTTTGGTCCCCTTTGTTCACCCCCGATAGAGTTCGGGCGCTTCCCCCAGTGGACAGATTGTCTTTAAAACGCACCCTTTTACCCTCGAAGCTAGTCACGGTTTGTCTCCGTAGTGCAGATATTACGCCCCCTCCCTTTCTGTGGTGAGTTCCCCTTTCTTTTGCTTTTTTACGCCAGACTTTTATGTTACATTAAACTCAGTGATCGGTTGGTACTCCTCGAGGCCCCCCCCCTTTGTCTATTCCCTCAGATTATCCTCCTGCCGACTGGTATGTCTTCTATAGGATTATTATCTTTTTTTCTCCTCCCAGTAGTCCCCTCCCCCTAGGTTTGAACAATGTCCCCTTAATTAAGAGGCCCCTCCCTTTTTGGAAAGGACTTGTTTTTTTTCCTTTCTTTTGGGACCCCCCTTCCTATTAGGAGTTGCAACTGTACGGTTTCCTCCCTCTTTCTCTGAGAGAGGTAAATTCGGGGCCTGGCCCCTTTTTAATGGGTATCATTTTTTTTTCGTTTCCTCTAGGAAGGCTTGGAGTTTTCCTTTCCCTTTTAATAGCGTTTCGATGTCTTGATCCCGTGCTTTGAATCTACTGTGCCCCTTTTGATAGCTGATCGATTCTGGCTTCCTTTCTCCCCCCAAGCGAGAAGGATCGCCATCTCTCCTCCTGTGAATGCCGGAAGTACCCCCCCCTTGCGGGCGATGGCCGACGATAAATGCGGCGCCTTTCCTTTTTCTATTCGAAGGAAGGCCCTCTTTTTGAGAATGTAGTGAAAAGATTCATCTTAAGCTTCCTCTGTGCTGTTCAGAAGTTCTTTGCGGGCCCGCCTTTTCTAATGGTGATAAATAACGGTCCTCCATCCTCCCCCCGCATCCTTACTGCTGCTCCGGCGGAGCGTTGCCTCTCCTTCTTTAAAAGTTAAAGAGCTGTCCTTCTCTTTTCCCTAGAAAAAGCCGTGATGCTCAGATTCAGTGTACGCCTTTCTATGAGTATATCCCCTCTCCCCTTCGAAAAAAAGAAATGAGAACGTCCCCCCTCCCCCCTTTTTTTCCCATTCCTGACTTTGTGCTCCTCTGTTGGAGAGTTTTCTTCGGCGAATTTTCTCTCTGGCAAAGAGTGTGAGAGAGTCCCTTCATAAACCTCCCTCCGCATCCCCCCCCCCCTTACCTCGGGACGCGGCGTCTGCGTTCCCCCTCCCCCTACGGTTAATAAACCTCTTTTTTCTTCGCATTCGTTATTTTCGTGCACGTAATCACTTCTTTGTCCCAGACTCCTTAGAGCGCTTTTTTGCAGATAATGCAAACTAGACTGTTGACTTTCTGCTTTTATCCAGATCCCTCCCCTGTTCTCACTGGAGGCGCGTTCATCAGGTCTTCTTCTCCCTCCTCATTGGAAGAAAAATCGTCGCCTACCTCTTTTTGTAAGAGTGTTCCCCTCGCCAAAGTTTAGTTCTTCCAACTTGAAAGCGAAACAGAGCCCCCTTTTCCCTCTGACTTATTATAGCGGCCACGGTATCCTTCCTCCTTTTTCCCTCTTTCAAAGGGTACCTCTCGTTCCCCCCCTCCCTTTTTAATAGCCTCCCCCCGGCGGTTAAAGGCGCTGGTGCTCCTTTTTCTCGAGAGCGGACATGCCCTTCTAAGATAGTAGCTCTCTACGTTTCTTCGACCCCCCTGTATAGGGGGGCTCGGTTGGCTCCTTTCTTTTCCCACCTCTGATTGCCATTCCCTCCTCTTTTTCTTGTGAAGAATGAAAATCTTCTTTTCGTCATTCCCCCTAGACCCCCCCCTATGGATGTAGGGAGCGGAACGACCCCCATGAGATTGATAAAACGCGCCCAGCAGAAAATAGTTGAGAGTTTTCCTCCCCCCTTCTCCCCCTTTTGGAGCTTCTTTTTTCTTTCTGAACGAGTAGACGCGTGTTCCCCGGTTCTTTTTCTCTTTTTCCTCTGTTGATAGGTTTAAGGATACGCGGATTCGGGCCTCCTTCCCTTCCCGGTGAGAGGAACGATCACGGTTTCTTCATGTCGCCCCATCTTGAGCATTTCTTTTCTCCTGGATAGAGATCTCTCTCTTTCCTCCCTCCCCGTTTTTTTCCTCTTCTCCTTGCTTCGAGACCGAAGCGTCTGGCTGCTTTTTTCTTCCTACGTGACAGACGATGTTCCTCCCCCTTTTCCTTTTTTCTACTTCTAGGCCGATCTTCCCCCCTCTTAAAAAGATGACGCTATCTGGAGGCGGCGCTGCCCCCTTCCCCCTCCCTCTTTTAATATGAGAAAACGCTCATTTTTTCTTTTTCTCTCCGAGAGTTTAGAAACTGTTTTTTTTCTTACGACAGCCTCGGCGCTACCTCCTTTCCTTGGCTCGTCGAACGCTTGGGCTGTTCCTCCTTCCCCATCGGGGGTATCTCGCTCCTTGGGGGACATGGAATGCGCGCCCCTTCCTGCTTTGCCTTTGCGGGGACTTTTTCGTTTGTTGTTAGCCGCACCGCATTTTTCGGCCCCCCTGATTTTCCCGCTTTTGGTAGAAAAGACGTATAGCGTCTTCTCTTTTCCCCTCCCCGCATGGAGATGCCGGCGCTTCCGCCTTCTCGCCCTTTTTTCTCAACCCAGACTCTTTCTACCGGAACGGATCGAAAAGAACTTCCTTCCCTCCTTTTTTCGGAATCGCGGGCGTCGTCTTTCTTAAGTCGAGGTTCCTTCTTTGGTCTCGTCCAGAGTAAGCTTTCTTCCCTCTCTGCGCCAACACGTGGAAAAACTCGTCGACATTTTGCTTCCTTCTTTTAAGCCCTGATGAAACGCGCCTCCCCTTTTTTTCCCTGATCTGCGCCAAAGTAGAGGCCTCATTTTAGATCAATTTTCGCTTTACCGCCTCCCCGGCGTCGGCAAGAGTTACCGATGTATTACTTCCCCCTTTGCAGGAGATAGGGAACGCCTCTTTCGTAGCTGGTTGAGGAACCTTCTCAGGCCTTGACGTTTTGAACCGCTCCTTGATGCTGGCGGAGAGGTTCTTCCAATTCTGCGCTCGCTCTCTTTTTCCTCCTTTCTAGTGGAGCGAAGAACGCGCCCTTCCTCCCGGAAATGATGATGGCCTTTTTTTTCTCCTGGGTTTTTTTTTGGTCGTTGTCTACTTTTGTGGTTCCGAAGAGATCTCTCTCCCCTTTCCCTCTCGAGGAGGGTTACTCTGTTCACTTTTTTTCCCTACTAAGCCTCGGAAAACGCTCGCCGATTTTCCCTCCAGATGAGATCATGGACCCTCTTCCGACAGGTGATTTTTCCGACCCCTTTTCACCCTCCCCCGCAAACTTATGACAGAAAAAGCTGTCTTGTTTTCCCTCTGAGAAGAGTGGAACTTCCCCTTTTCCATTTTGAAGGAAGTAGAAGCTTCCTTTTAGCAAATTCCCCTTTCCCCAGTTGGTCCATCTCCGGCCGTTGATAGGCCGCACACCTATTCCTTCGCGATGGAGATAATTCGCGATTTCTTCTTTTCCTTATAGAGAAGAAATCCTTTTTTCCTTTTACTTCTCTTTAGGCCATCGCCACCCGCTTACACGCCAAGCAAGTTCCCTCCCCCCCCCCTTCCTAGAGACCCGACCGCCCTCCCTCCCCGACAAGGAAAACTTTTTTTCCTCTCCCCTTGCCCATCTTTCTACCTCCTTTCCCGATAGCACGTCGTCGCCCTTTTTTTTTCACTACGGAATTCCTTCTCCGACAAAAAGTGTGATGTTCGGGGCTCCTTTCTTACTTGCTCCCGCTTGGGCAACTTTTCTCTTTTCTCTCCCTTCCGACGAAAGTCGCTCTCCCCATCCAATTAGGAATAAGGAGCTTCCTCCATCTCTTCCCCCGCTGACCTTTTACCAACCGATCCCTGTTCCTGTAACGGTCCCCTCCTGTTTCCTTGTGGAGCGAATTTCCCCATTTTTCCCTTCTGCCCGGCTTCTCTATGCACGAAGCTCCCCCGTTTTTTTTTTCCGGGGTGAGAGTACGGTCGCGCGGTGGTTTTTTCCTTCGAAAAGTGAAGAGACTCCTTCAGTCTGCTCCTGTTCCCCCCTAAAGAAGAAGAACCCGTTCAAGAAAAAATGTTGTGACCCTCCGTGGTTCCCTCCCGCGATTCCCCCTTCCCCCCTCGTCCATTGCCCGATTGGTGATCGCGTTTGTTGATTCCCCTCCCTCGAAAGGCGGATCGACAAGGGGTTCTTCTTTGCGTTAGAGAAAAGACCGCCTTCTTTTTCTTCCCTCTTCGGACCCTGAATCCCCCCCTTTCCTTCGATCGTCGTGCGCCAAATTGCCCCTTCTCCCTTTTTTTTGAGCTTGTTGATCAAGTCGATGTGCGGCGCTCCTTTTTAATCAATGAAAGTCATCGTCGCCCCTTCCCTCCTATTTGGGGATCTTCCTACTTAGACCGTCTCCTTCTTTCCCGTCTTGCTGCACTCGCACTGGCCCAGCAAGTCCCCGCTCCTTTCCAATTGGAGAACATGGGTGATTCTTCTCCTTGCGACAAAGCCACAAGCGCATTTTTCCCCTCCCCTGACTTCCTTCCCTCACCCGAGTTTCCTCATTCCCGACGCCCGCAAACGCTCCTTCTTCCGGAGCGCAAGATTATCTCGGATCCCCCCCTTCCGATAGAGGGCATCCCCCCGGTCCTCCCCGGTTTTGTTTCCCCCCCTCCTTTTGGAGATCGGAATTCATGAAGCCCCTTTCCGTGGGAATAGAAGTACGCTTACCTCCCTTTTCTTTTTTTTCACACCCCCCTCCCTACGCCTTGCCGGTTCCGACCTCCGAGAATGGACGCCGTGTTCCCTCAAGTGATAGCATTTCGCCCCCCCCCCCCTTTAGGCTAAGTCCTCAACCGGATGGCTGGTCGCGCGTTTTTAGTCTTTCTTTCTCCTACGAAGAAGGACTCGAGCTGGGCTTTCCGAGCAAGGTATCTATTTTTTTTCTCTCTGATTGCTCCCCTTCGGACACTTTGCGTTCCTTTTCGTTCGATTCGGATATTGGAGGGCCCTCCTACAAGACGAATGTCGGAACCCTCTCCTTCCCCCCCCCTTTTCCCCTATTAGCACCTTTCCCCTCTTCAGAATGTGCAACGGCTCTTGCTACGACGGGCTATCGGGAACGGGCCTTTTTTGATTGCGCTCGCTCGGGCTTTTATTTCCTCTTTCATTCTCCTATTTTCTCTTTCGCGTAATGCATGGCCTTTTTTTTTCCACATAAGGGTAAACGCCTTTTTTTCCCTCTTTTTATGAAAGAGAGAGTCAGTCCCCTTCTGATCCTCTCGACCTAGGTCTCCCCCTTCTTAATGGTGCTGAGTTTTCGCGTCGTTATGTCTTTCTCCCCCCCTGTCTGTTCGGCTTGAGTCTTCCAAGGCGCTTTTTCGAAAGATAGTCGCCTCCACCCCTTTCACACCCCCTTCGCGTCGGATCGATCGGATCGCCTTCTCTTCTCTGGCAACTCCTTTCCCCTCCCCCTTCAGATTATTAGAAGAGTACGTCTTTCTGTTTGATGTTCTCCCTCTCCCCCTTTCTACCATCGGACGCATCCCTCGCCTTCTGATAAAAAAGCAGACAAACCGGCCTCTTTTCCGACCGTGGAAAAGTGGGACGAACCTTTTTCGATCGTTCTTTCCCGATTTCTCTCCCTCGCGTCTGTTCGCGAACGCACATAGGCTTCCTTGGTCGAGCCGCCGTGAGATGGCCGCTCTCCCCCCTCCAGCCAAACGCGATCACCACCCTTTTCGGTGACGGTCCTTTCTTTTCTTTTTTCCTCACAACATGGTGCTGTTTTCCCTTTTCTGGAAAGTTATGCCTTCTTTCTTGTCCCCTTTCCGTTTTGGAGCACTTCCCGCGAGGACAGGTCTCTTTCGGGTTAAAAGGGGCTTCTCCGCGATCCGTCTCTTAGTGGTGGAGTTCGCCCCTTCCTTCTTCAAAAGAATACGTTTTTTCCGTTAAAAGACGCTTATCTTTTTTTCTGTATTCCCCCCCTTTCCGCGCTTTCCCCTCCCTCTAAGGATGAGATTCCTCTCCCGGATTATAGAGACCTAGCTGGCCTTCCTCCTCGACAAGTTGCCCAATGTCCTTTCTCTTCCTTACGCAGGAAGAACAACGCTTTTTATTTCTCTACTTCGTTTTTCCGTTCCGGCTTTCCACCTTCCTCCGGAGATAGGAACTTCCTTTTTCCCATTATGCGGAGAGGTTCTTCTTTCTTCTCCTTCTTTTTTCTTATAGGTTTTTCAGGTCGCGCTCTTTTTACCGTGATGGACTTGTAATAGGTTTCCTCTTCCCTTCTTATTCTTGCATTGTTTCCTCCCTTTGATGGCTCTCTCTAGAAACGAACGATTCTCACACGCTTTTTGATTGAAATAGCGAAGCCCTTTCCTATCCCCTTTTCGCAGTTCCTTCCTTTCCATGCGGAAACGCCTTGCTCGTCCCTGTGACCCCTTTCCCCCCCGGACAGGAAAAATGCTGTGCTCCTTTGAGCGCAACATGAATACGAGAAAGATCCTTTCCCCAGATTTTCTGGATACCTTCTTTTTCCTTTTTTTGGTGATAACTACGGTCCTTCGCTCCTCCTTCGAGAATTAATGAGCTAGGCTGCTTTTCCCCTCTCAGTTCAAGCGATGCCTCCCCCGCGTCCGACGTTTTAAGACCTTCCCACTCTAGCTCCTTTCTAAAAAAAGTAGAACACAGACCCCCCCCCCCCCCCTGCGAAAGAAAGAATGACTCCCTCCTAATTCCCCTTTTTTGAATTGGCGTGGAGTATTAGGCGACTCGCACCTCTTTTTTTTTTTTGTGCGAATGTGTCTCTCCCTTTCCTTTCCGTCCCCCCTTCCCCCCCCGAACGCCGCGCTCCTTTTTTCACGAGGTTTTCCTCTCGTTATAGAACACATTAATCACTAATAGGATCCCCTTCTCTGCTGAGACGATTTCGCCTGCCTTCCCTCCCTGGTCACGCGTTCTTTTCAGAGGAGAGTATTCCGACTTTTGGCGTCGAATCCCCTCCTCTTTCGAGAGAAGATCCTTAGCCCGTCTTCCTCCTTCCCATTTTTAGGAATCAGTCAGCATTTCATCCCCCTTCTTTTGTGTTTTAAAGTGTTGTGCTTTTTCCCTTTCTTCTCTTCCTCAGACGTACGTTCTCCCCCCCTTTCCCCTGACATACCATGAACCGGCTCTTCCACGAGACGAAGCCCGCGAGGGGAAGGACAGAGTCACCCCTCTTTTCGCCGCTCCCAGGATTCTTTCCCTCGTTTTTCGGACGACAGGCTCTTCCGCCCGCTCCTTTTTTTCCGGATGAAAGAGGATCTCGACCTCTTTTTTCCCCCCTCCTTTATACGTCGTCTTCGACAAACCATTTTTCTCTGCGGTTTCCCCGCGATTCCTCCTTCCGCGCACCCGATGCCATCTTGCAATCTTCCCCCTTGTAGGTAGAGACATAAATGCCTCTGATATACCCCCGCTTTTTTTTCCCTCCCAAAGAGTTAGAAGAGAAATGTTGCTTCTTTCCCCATCCCTTGAGTTCCTCCCCCCCCCTGCGTCGTAGAGGACGCGCCAAGTCGCCCGGGTCTTCTTTCTATCCCTCGTAGAGAAGTTTTTCCTTCCTCCTGCCCGACTCCAGGATCGCGGATCTTTTTTCTAGTTTTTTTGATCTCCCCCCCTTTGAGGGATTCCCCCGGTTTTTTTACCCTCGGCAGGTTCATCACGTATTCATTTCTCTCATACGATTAGAAGCGGCGGAGCAGGCTCGCTTTCCCTTTTGTGTTGTTGAGAGAGATCGCGATCCTTCTTTTGGCGTTCTCCTTCCCGACTTTTCTCCTTCTCTTTCCGCTCACCGGGCATTGGGTCGACGTCCCACCCTTCCCCCTTTTCAAACTATAAAAAGCTCCCCCCTTCCCATCCTGGTAACACAGCGCTACGCGTTTTCGAATCTTCTTTGGGAGTTCCCCTTCCCGTTTTTCGCAAACGCGAACGATGTGCTTCTTTTTCCTTCTTGCGAGTTATAAAGGACGCATGTCTCTTTTTGATGAAGACCCGTCCCGGCAGCTCCTCTACCTACAAGTGACGAGCCGCTTGTGCTCTTTTTCTTCTTTTCCTTTGCCAGATAGCGGTGTTGTCGCCTCCCCCCCCGAGAAAGCAAGATAAGCTTTTTTTTTTTTGTTTTTTCGATCCCGTTCTTTCCTCCCTTCCGACGGCGCTCGCGACGAAGGCCGGCGCTCTTCCTCCCTTTTCCGAAAAAAGATTTCCGGCGTCCCCCCTCTTCTCATCTGAAGTGGTACGGTGAAGCGGTCCCCCCCTTTTTTTGTCCCTTCTAGCCTTTTCTTCTGTCCGCGACGTTTTCTCTTTCCTCTTCTTTCGATGGAGAAGATCATGCGCACCCCCCCCCCCCCTCCCCTCAGACGATTTTGCTGAATGATACGGGTTTTTCCTCCCCTTGTGCAGACTTTCTTTTTCGGATTCTGCTTTTCTCAGCTTAGCGAAGCCACGTCTCCCCCCCTTCCCTGAAGAGATAGGACAGCGCTTTACTCGTTTCCTCTACGTGATCCAACCCCCCTTGCAGGCGATCGGCGCCAGCTCCCCTCTTTTGTATAGTAGGATTGTTGATTCTTCCTCCGAACGAAGCACCTCTTTTTGGCGCTTCCTTTTTTTGGATTCCATTTCTCCCCCTCTGCTCGCGAACAAGGGGCGCTCTCTTTCCTCAACGCGCCCGACTGACCTTTTTCATGGACGGAGCGGGTTCGTTTTTTCGAACTTTTTTTTTTACTTTTGGGATACGCCATCGGCTCGGCTTTCTTCCCCTCCAACGATCTTAGAGATAGGCCGGATGGTTACTGCTTTTTCTTTTTGATAGCAGAAGAAATGCTAGGCACTCTCTCAGCTCTCCTTTCACGCCCTAGAGTCCTTTAGTTCGCAACAAAGTCGCACGACCTGCTTCCCTTCTCCCCACAGAGATAATTTAGGGATTCGGTTGCTTCGCAATGCGCCTTCCCGGTCTCCCTTGCGCCCTTGATCCCTTTTTCGCAAGGCGGCAGATTTATCGTCGGCATCGCCGCTCCCTCTTCACGGCGCGTGCTGACAGCTATGCATCCCCCCCTTCCCTGCTGTGCGAAAGATTGAGGGGCTATCTACTTTTTTTCCTCCACCGACTTCCTTACCTTTTTGCCGGGATGGCGGACATCGACACCTCTTCCCCTCCCCCCCCCTCCAAGAATGTCTCGCGACCCTCTCCCTTTCGAAGACAACGGACAAGGCCCCCCCCCCGTCCCTCTTTCCGAGCCAATCCCTTTCTCGGCAGATAATCTTGCCGATCTTTTTCCCCCCTTCCCCGTAAGGTGCAATCGTCATCCTGTGAGACGAAAACAAGTGTGCCTTGGTGTTTCAGGAAGGACGCTGAAGCAGCCCCCCTTTCGATGATAGAATGCGCTCTTCCCCTTTCCTCCTCGAGGAGGAGCGCCCCCTTTATCTCGCCGCTCCTTTACCACCTCCTTTTTCACCTCCGAGACGCGCGTACCCCACCCCCTCTCGTGTAACGGTCCCCTCCCTTCGGAGAGAAAAGTGTTTCCCCCACCCCCTCCTTTAAAGTAGTTGCCTTCTCTGCACGTCCGGATACAGGTGACTCGCGGATCGTTTCTTTCGTGGAAGTGACGCCAAATCCTCTCCAGAAAGCGACACTTCCTCAGACTTAACCCTCCCTTGCCCAACAGGAAACCCATTTTTCTCCTCCATAGGGGTAGAAATTTCTCCCCCTTTTTCCTTCAAGAAATTTGAAAGATGGTGATTTTCTCCGCCCTCTCCCGAGTCCTTCTCTCAAGGAGGCTCGCCACGTGGATCTTCCTTTCGTTAGAGAACCCTCCCTTTTAACAGAGGAGAGGATAGCCCCCCCCCACGACTCGTTTTTCGTGAGACCA
>Ga0179591_1377864_pt1 | contig 11238 bp, 7 predicted proteins | sample CZOMad2_1_08_16f_FD_182891 | JGI IMG/M metagenome (GOLD analysis project Ga0179591, IMG submission 182891) | Vadose zone soil fungal communities from Angelo Coast Range Reserve, California, USA - CZOMad2_1_08_16fungal (PacBio error correction) | ecosystem: Environmental > Terrestrial > Soil >... | reverse complement strand
TTGCGGAAAGTGTTCAAGTTCCCCCTGGTCTTTTGAGGGTCGTCTGAGCTCACTGGGACGGAGGGATTGAGGAATCCTTTAACCCCACCCCCCCCTCTAGAGCCCCCCTTCGGCCCGTTCGAGATTAACATTCTACCATCTTCCCCCAGGCTTTCCGTCCCCCTGTCGAAGTTTAATTTGAAGAAATAGAGCGTGACAGATTGGTGGGACAGTTCCTTTTTGGTTCTTCCCAACCTCTCTTTTTTTGACACCCGGCCGGCCTCCAGGCCGCTTTCCCTCTTCCCCTGTACTCTTTCGATCGGGCGGGCCGATTTTTATGTTTTTTGAGAATGTGAAAGAATTGCCTGGTAGCCGACTGAGCCATTTCGGGTTTTTTTCTCCCCCCTCCCCCCCCTTTCAGGCCCTTTCGACATTGGCTCGAGGCGTCGGTACGTCCTTTCTCTTTGGGTTTCCACGCTGTTTCACCGGCCCCCCTTTCTACCACAGACAATAAATTCTCTCCCAGCCCGCCCAATCCCTTTTCTTTTGCCCCCTTGAACTTTGACCTTCGCCACCGGGGCTTTGGGTCAATTTCCCTGGATTTACCCCCCCTGAGTGTTTCGTTCTTTTTCCTTTTTTTGAGCGTTTTCAAGAGGAACTCCCCAGTACCCCCTGTTTAACCTCCTCTTTCGGCTGTTTCCCGTCCTCTCTTACTGTCCCCAGACTAACCCCCCGTTGTTGCACACCCTTCTGTTGGCCTGGAAGAACCCCCCACTTGCTACCCCCGCGCCCCCCCCCTCCCTTCCCGGACCTCGTACCCATTCCCCTCTCACCTTGATCGGGAAGCGTCCCCCGACAGTCTTTGATTGTAGGGACAAGGTGGGAGACTTTGGAAGCTGCCCCACTCCCCCCCGACCCTTTCGCGTCTTCTCTGATCTTGCCCTTTCGACCCGTTTGAGATCTTCTTTTTGAAGCACCGTCTCCTTTCGTCAAGTTTCTTCCCCCCTTAACACGTCCTCTTCCCTCGATTTCCCATGCGCCCCTGCTGTCCCCAGCGAACACGGGACTCAAGACTTTTTTGTTTTTTTTTTTGATCCTTAAAAAACCTTCTGGCTACGTCCCCACTTTTGATTCTCCCTTGGCCACCCCTCCTAGTGCACTGAACTTTCCTTTTCTTGTGACCCCTGAACCACAGAAGGATTTTTTTTAGGTCTGCTTAGATAGCCCCCCGTGTTCCCAGCGTTTCTTTATGTACATTTTTGACCCCCCACGAGGGTAGCCCTCTTATCCAATTTTTTCTGTTAGGAGTCTGGACTTTCCGTTTAGGACACCTACAGTGCCCTTAAACTTAACCCCCCCCAGACGGGCTGTAACGTAACGAGACCGGGTAAGGCGTCCGATTCCCCGGACCCTTTGTTTTGAGCCCTTTTCGTCCCTTTCACCAGATAGTGCCTCCCACCCCCTGCAACTAGTCCTCCTCAGTTTTGGTTTTGTCGTGAAGCCGTGGGCGGAGTTTGTTTGTTTTTTTCTTCCCCCCTCTTTTTTTTTATCCTCTCCCCCTTGTCCTCCCAGTCGTTTCTGGGGCTCGCCCCTGCTTTTCTGGTGGATTCGGTTTTGCTTCTTTCTTTTGCGTGATGGTTTCAAACCAAAGCCGCGACCCAATTTTTTCTTATACCATAGCCCAACTTCGGTTCCCCCAAACCTTCCCCGCCGCGAATCCTGATGTCTCTCCCTAACCCTTCTTGGGGGCGACCGGGCCCGGGCCTTTAATTGGGTAAGGGATTAGCTGAATTTCCTTGACCCCTTCCCTTTCATAAGAGGTCCCAGAGTCTTCGGGGCCTCTTCACTCATCTCTTCATCTCCCTGAGTTGACTTCCCGACTCGATTGCGGTTTTACCGAAGTCCGCCATACGATCGGCACCCTACTTCTACTTTTTAAGTCCTTAACCACAGCCCCCCCCGTTCACCCTTTTCCCCCCCCCCCCCGAATAAGGATGGACCTCAAAGACGCAGCAGTTAAGTCTTGGGCAATTTTTCGAAGAGGCCTCCCGGGGCACCCTGTCCCAGTCTCCCCCCTTTCCCACATTCCGTTTCCCGGTCACTTTTCTTTATTTGATTTGTGTCAAAAAAGACTTTGGCGTTGTTTGCTTGGTCTCAATGGACTCGGGCGTGACAGGTGGGCCCCTCCCCCCATTTTGTTCCCTCGCCATCTACCCTTAGACTCCTCTGTTCCTTCGTCCTTTTTTTTCTGGATAAGCCCCTTTTTTGCAGTGAAACCCCAAAACGGTCATCGCCCGCGAATGCTTGTCCGTTCCGGGTTCCTCTTTCGTTTTGCCTCCCCCAGTGTCCCAGTCGTGGTTGCGTCTACCACCCTTGTTTTTTTACCTTTTGAAGTCCACCTAACCTTTGAAGTTTTTTTCCCCCCCCTGCATATCGCCCCCGTGCCCTGATTCCCTGTTCTTTCCGGATATTTTTGACGTGTGTTCCTCTAGTTTAATAAATTATTTAGAAGGTTACTTGGTATCGTCCGTCTTTTTTACTTCAATTTTCATGCGTCGTTCTGCGTCTCCCTTTCCACATCGCGGTCCCCCTTCCGATATTATCAACGTGGGGAGTTGATGGTGGAACTGAGTTCACCTTACTCCCTTGTTGCCCCCCCCCCCTTCCCCGTTTGCTCTTCACCGGACCTCTCCCCCCCCCCCCCGTTTCAATTTTTGCCCCTTTCGACTTCACCCGGGAGACGAGATAGATCGTACTATCAAGTAAAAGATGTACGGCGGGCCCTTTGGTCTAGTTGAACAGTAGTTGGCTGATTCTCCATCCCCCCCTAATTTAGTCTTTTGGTAGAGAGAATGTTGTTTTTTTTTTGACCTGGGGAGGAAGGTTTATCGTTGATGCGTGATATTCTAGTACTTTTATCTGTTTTCGCTTCCTTTTTTTTTTCTCATTGCTTTTTTTCACGTGAGAAGTATTCCTCGTTTTCATTTTGTAGGTATAACCAAACCTTTGCTGTTCCGCCTAAGTATCCCTCTGATGAACCCCCGACACACTCATTCCACAGGTTCTCTCCAACTTGGTCACCATCACATTCGAACAACCGCCCCCCTGTCTTGACCTTTGATCCGGTCACCGACCGGTCCTTAGCCTCTTCGAAACTTACGCTTCTAGGATTCACACGGACCTCCTCACCCTCCTCCCAGACCCCTGTAAGGTCCCAAGCCGTCACCTCTTTTTTTCTCTCCCTTCGACCTGACCAGGAGTTTTACATACCACCACCAAAAGGATGTGGTCCCTGTGACCCCCGGCACCCCTGTTTCCCCTTTCTTTCCACTCTTCCGTCCCTTGACTCGTGTAAGCCCAACTGGCAATCATGAATATTGGGCCCTACGGCTGCTTTTTCTTTTTTCCTACCTGTTCCCAAGCTTAAAAGGGAATGCAAACTCGGTCCCATCGACCCCAGCCTGATTTTGCACCTTTATCCTTTTTCTCCCTTGTAATTAGTCTAGATAGAGGTGCTACGTGGTTCCCCCCCACTGGTGCCCGATCCCCTTCTTCTTTCGTGAGTCTCGGGACGCTGGGCATCGTTGGTCTTGAACTTTGCGCCCAGCCTCTGATCGTATCGAGGCAACCATCTCCCAGAATCTTTTTTTTGGTATCTAGGTTGTGGAGCCGGGTCCCCCACTGTTGTATTCCCTCTATCTAATAGGCCCTTGGTGGGACCACTGCCACCGGTTCTTTACCACTTCACTCCCCCTCCTTTTGGATTAAGAGGTGCTCGTCCACCCGTGTTTTACTTTCCGTACTCTCATTCGGTCGAAAACCCCGGTCAGTTTAACTTCAAGGTTTTCATTTTTTCCGGTTTTCGCCCGGAGTTGGGGCAATGTTTTGGGTAGGTTTTTCCATTGTCGTTTCTAGTAAACCCCCCCACAGACCACCACCCGACCCAAGAGTTTTAGTAAACCACTTTCTTGAAGGCCTTTTAATTTTTTGAGGTGCCTCCCCCTCGGGCCCGCACGATTCGTTTCTCTCGTTGTAAGCCCATGGACCCACTTTTTTTCCTAAAGTAAAAAGGTGGTATTTTGGGCAGGAAGGGAAGATGCCGGTTCCCTTTTCCGATGACTAGTCCCCAATTCTATTCCTTTGACCACGTACCTTTCGGCGGGTTATGAGTAAATGGTGTCAATCCTCTAGGCCCATTTTCGGCCCTTAGGTACCTGCCTGAGCTCATTGACTTTCGTTTTATACTTCCCTGTGCTTTGGGATTGTTTTTTTTTACGCTAAGTGGTTCTCCCTGTTTTCCCCCACCTTTCTTGCCGGAACACCAAGGTTTTTTTTCTTCTGGTAGGTAATCGTGCCACTAGGCCCCTTCCAGTGTCTTGGTGAAGAACCCCCCCCTTTGATACCCGAGTACAAGAAGGAACAGCCACAAGGGTTTAATTGGGTGTCCCGCCAACTCGTTGACAGTGGTTTTTGACCTCTCCCTATTTACGAGGAGATTTTCAGGAGGACGTCAACCTATCCCGACCTCCCTTCCCCGCCGTCTACCAACAAGCCTTCTCAAGTGATTTAGTCCTGGGGACGAATGAGGGAGGGGTTGGTCTTCTTGCCTTGCAAAAACATTAAAGTTTATCAAGTTTCACCCCGCTTCAAAAAGTCTGTTCGGGATGTGCTTTCGATTTATATTGCGCCGTGTAGGTAGTGTTTAGTCTTTTCTCCTTCCTGGCTGAAATTTTTTTTCGGGATTTCAGAGGGGTCGTTAGGTTCTGTGCACCCGCCAGTTCCCCCAGCCCGCCCATGACCTTCTTTCCCTTTGTGGTACCCGACGGTGTCTTGATGGACAGACCCGCGGGACGTCAAGCAAACCCGCTCACCAAACCCTGAACGTCCCCACCCCCCAAACCACCACCCGCTACACCAATCCCCAGACCACCAAGTTGGCACGATGAAGAAGATCAATCATTCGCCCCTCTTTTGAACCACTTCCCTCGCCCCTTTCCCCCATCTTTGTGTCTTTGTCTGGTCGGATGGGTGATGGCCGGTACCTTCCACCCCCTGTCCCTTGGATCTAGATGACCCTTTCTGTCTTAGAGCCCGCGGTTACGGGGCTCAAATCTTTCCGTCCACGCACCGAATCTTGTGCGTCCGCTCACCCTTGCCACTTGACACTCCCCCACGCCACGTATTATCATTTTTCCCTTCCATAAGGCGAATTTTACTAGGCAATGATGTGGAGTCCCCCCTGCGAGGGCACGAGTTCTTCTTCCCCACCATTAACTCCCCGAGTTCTAATTTCCGTGGTCGTTTCAAGGTCAGAAAAAACTTTCGTTTTGTTTGCATTCCCCCCCAAACCAACCCAGCACAAGTACACTTTCCCTGTGTAGTTGTCACCTTTAGAACATTGTTTTTTGGGTTTTTCCCGAGGGTCTCTTCAATTTCCGGACCCCTGCAACTCTTCGTGGCAGTATGCCTTCCTGGTGGGTGCGGTTCTGGTCGTTGAGGTGGTATGGGTTTTGAAAGGTTTCGTAATAGTAGACTGTCCTTCTCTTCTTCTTCTGGCCCTGGTGCGGAACGTGTAGATCTTCGGTTTTTTTTCTTCACTCTCTGGAAGGGTAAGAATCGGATTATCTCTTCTCAGTTCCCCACTACTCCAACCCACGATTGGTTTTTTCCCCGACTTTTCGAGTCTTAGCATACCCCCAATTCCTTCCCCCCCTTGTACCCCTTTTGTGAGCAGATGTCTCTTCTTTTTTTTCTGATCTTCTCCGTAAGGTGTGTGGGACCAGGGCTGTTGTATTGATTTTTTAGCAGTTGACGTACCCGGGGCGTTTCGTTTTTGCATTTTCTTCTTTTGACAATCAGTCTCCCCCCCCGCTTCCTGACCCTCCCCCGATTTCTCCAAAAAGCAAAAGAAGCCCTTCTGGCTGTGAAGAATGAGGTCACGACGACTCTCCCCCCCCCTTCACGTCCTCCACTTTTAGGTCTTTGTGACCACGGTTGGGTTTTGAATTTTTTTGACGCTGGGTTTCCCTGGACTTGGAAAGTTCGCAAACCCTGTCAGTGATCTTCTCCCCTTCCTTTCTGAGGAAGGTCGAGTTTACTTTTTTTGGAGAAGAAAGTCGGTTCCCTAGGGGTCCTTTAACGTGCTCCAAGGACATCTGAAGAACCAGGTGTTCCAACTTACACCATCCATGGAAATGAGTTTTTTTTTGCAAGGGGTCCCCTGAAGACGACGGGTTTCCCCACTTTGGCCCTATGGGTATCCCGTCTTACTATACAAGGCTCTCACCTAGTCTTCACAGGAGAGTTTTTTTCTTAGATCCGTCGAACTTTCTTTAAACAGGTTAAGTGTAGGTTTTCCCATGCTTGAAGAACGGAGTATTTTAATTTGTTTAGAGGTAAGGCACTGGTGGGAGTGTTTGCACTTTTTCCCCACCTTTATCGTTGATTCTGTTCCCCCCCCCTTTTTTTAGTGATAAGGTTACTGATGTAATTCTTATGAGTTTTGGGAGTTCTAATTGTATATACGATCTTGCTTTCCCCTTTGCCCGTTGGTAAAGTTTTAATTGGAATCGCAAACGGCTCGTTTAGGTCTTGACTATTAATAGTAGAGATTTTTTTCCTTTCTCACCTCCTCAGTTTGTTCTTTAGTTTAATATCGCATTAGGATGAGTATTGTAGGTAGAGGGGAGGATTAGATTTATGAGGGGGGGTATTTGTCCCCGCATTTTTCCAAGGTTGTGTCCACCTTCAGAGTTTTTTTTTTTTAGTTCCAGTATGGCTGAACTTCATTTTTGTGACACGAGTAACCCCCTTTTCCTGTTTTACAGTTCCTGGGAGTTCTTGTCATCCGCTTTCTCCCTCAGAGGCGCCTTCAGAGCGTGTCCCCCACATCACCCCTTTTGTATTTGCATTGTTCGTTCGTCAGCCCAACTTCTGATGCGGTAACCGTTTCAAAGGATTCTTTTGTGAAGAATTGGAACGAGACTTTTCAAACGCTTTTTTTTTTTTGGGTTCCATGACCGCTGAGCATTTCCCCCTTCCCCCTTTGAGGTTTCCTTACTTTGCTACCCTGCTGGATCGTCGGCTAGACAAGGCCGTAGGTTTTTTTTTTTTTTTGTCACCATCTCCCAAGACGATCCCGCTCTCGAGGCATAGACCTCGATTCCTCCCATTAATTCATTTTTCTTTGACGTGCTAAGGAGAGATTTCCATTGTAAAGGCTTTTTTGGTTGGTGAAAACGATTGGTCTTCACAAAGTCTGTGTCCCCAAGAAGGATTGGCGAAGGGTTTTTTTCTTCCCATGAAGTACACCAGAACCCTCCTCTCCCTGTTCGCGTTCTCCATGTTTCGCCCACTGCGCACGTCCGGAGAAAAGCCGTGTTTTTTAAGGTTATAATCCAAGGACTCCGCAGTTATTTTCTTGGATTTAGAGCCCTAGGTTCTCTCGCACTCTAGCTCAAAGGTACAGGCAATGAACCCACCCCCCAGCGAAGACATACTCGATTCAGCTTGTTTTGAATTCAAGATGACTTCGACGCGTCTCCACCCCCCCCCCCCTCCGAGGACCTTCCCCTCTTTCTTTTTTTCCTTCTCTCCTTTTATCCTATCAGTTTTTTGGCTTATAGATTTTTTCGAAACGTTTGCCAGTTGCGGGGTCTGTCCTTGGTTGTTGCTACCTTTTCTTGAGTACTCTTTCGGGCCGCCAGTGCTTGATTCTAGTTGTCTCTTCGCTTTGGCCTAGGATTTTCTCGACAGGTAGTCCAAGACACGGGGAGCGAGACCCTCGTTTCGCCGCTTCCCTTTCCGGTCCACCTGGCGTCTTTTTTTTTGTGATTTCATTTCCAACGCTTCGCGCCCCTCCGTTTTTTGAGAGTACCCCGGTAGCACTAGGTTTTAGGCTCGGTCATAGGGGGAAGGAAAAGCGCCCCTCCGAGCTTCTGGGCCTTTTTTTTTTGACGTCTTCGGGTTCCTCCCCCCATCTTTTTCCCTTCAATTCATTCCAGTTAGCGCAACTGTGTTGGAACCGTTTTCGGGGAGCGCGGCTTTTTAGGGAGCTGTTGCTCGGCTTTCTAGGTTCCCCCTACTTCCTTGCCTCGCCGACCCGAGCCCTTTTTTCGCACTCATCCTCCATTTCTTTGCAATGAGTTCATCCCGGTTTGGTCTCGGTGGGGGTTTTTACCACAGTGGTCACCTCGAGAACATTTCCCCCATCATTAGTCCTTACCCTTCGACCCCTCTTTTTTGGCCGGTTGAATTCTCTCGAAAGGTGCATTGGGGGAAAAAGAGAGCTAGGCCCCCCGTGCTTTTTTTTTCCTTGTCGCCCTGTCGCGTTTTCCGTCTTTTTTCCTTCCAAATTTTTTTCACTGGAGAAGGATTGCCACGACAGAATTTTGCGCGTAGGACTCCCACCCGGTACACCGTCCGTCCCGGTTTCCGCACCCCCTTCTCCCTTTTTCTCCCCCAACCCTCGAACGTCTGCCCCAACCCCGGCGTTGGCTTTTTCCCCCTTTAGAAATTGTCCTAGTCCCTCCTGCCCCCTCCCCCCCCAAGGAGTAGTGAGTACCCCCAAATTCCCTACAGCTTTGACCGTGTCGACCGATGTACTTCGTGGACGTTTATGCTTCTCATCCTTCCACCCCTCGCGTGCTTCCTTTTTCCTCCGTCCCGACTTGGATGCCTTTCTTTAGTATGCCCCCGCTTTATACACAGAAGGACATCGTACCCCCCCCCCCCCGTCTTGGCACAGCGAACCCAGACTAACTTCAAGTAATTCAGTGAGGTCTGAAAAAATATGCGGAACGGCAAGTTTGTTTCAAAGTCCTGCTATTCCCCATTCCCTTTTTTGGTGAAGTTCTAACACGCAACAACTCTTTGCTCAGTTCCCTTTTTCTTTTGAGTTTTCTATGGTCTTAAATTAACGTTGGGTAAAGAAAATTCGTCTCTTTTTGAGGTCGGCGTCTTGCTGGGTCCCGGTTCGGGACAACTACCCGTCTTCCCTACACTGTTCTCACCTTGAGTTGTGCACGTCCCCTGAGTCCCCCCCTTGGTAAGGCCCTCAGATTCCATTTTTCCCTTTTTAGGGGTCTTTAGTCAATGACCCGTTTGCGCTCCCCGTCGCGGAACACAGCACCGATGTCTCAGACGGTTGTCCCTGTCCTTTTGAATGTTGTTGACGTGTTGTCGTCTTACTTTTTAGTTTTTTTTTACGTTGTCTTTCTCTGTTGCTGGTGTGAGATGCTGGTCGGGGTCCTTTGTGGCTCTTCTTGGAACGTCTGCGAACCCAACCTTGTGACCTCCTTGTGTTTGGTCTCCCCTTTGCCAAATTTTCAACCACAGGAAACAGACGGATCAGCCCCTGAGAAATTAGACCTCCTTTGAACTTGCCCCATGCACCTCCCTCCCCCGGTTGTTCAGGAGGTTGATCAAATTACAGGATCGGGGAGGTAGCTGTGTTTTTTGTTTTGCTGATCAAGACTATCTTCATCTTCCATTTGCTCTTTACAGCCAATATGATTTGAGTAAATATTTGCAAGTTTGGTAGTCCCCCAGGGGACAAAAGATCCTTAACGACGTGACTCCCGAAACCCCTTTTCAGCCAATTCCGCGGTCCACCTACGCTTTATTCCCCAGTCCATACAACCCCTTAGCTGCACTGACTTTTTCTGGTTTCTGCTTTCCCTGTTTTGGGACTTCAGGGCCCCTACTCACTTTTCCCCCCCTCAGGCCCCCCTGGGTACTTCGGTGGTGATTATCCCCCCCCAATTAAGGTTAGGATCAGTTTCTCTTTGACCATGACCTTAGAACTAGGAGTTTTGCCCATGTCGATACCTTTGAAAATAGGAACATACCTGCAAGCGGTGTTCCTTCGTCCCCTTTTAATTGATAGTCGCGGTCATTTCATAGGTCATTTTCGTGTCCCCCCCTGCAGAAAGGAGGTAGTGGTCGAAGAGGGGCCCGGCCTCCCCCCTTCGTAGCTTCTAACGAAAACCCTCTAGCTCCCCTTAGTCCGGTTTGTCCTTTCACCGGCCTCATTCCACTGACGCGTATGAAGTGGATAGTGAATTGGTTCCTCCTCCCCGCTTCCCCTCAATTAATCGTGCTCTCCTGTTCCTGTGGCTTCGACTTTTTTTTTTTTTTCTTTTCCTTTTCACCCCCAAAGGTTTTTTCCTACTCTGTTCTTACTTTCACCTAAGGTCAAACCAATGTCTCTTTTGACTTCACTTTGATGCTGTTTTTCCCACGGGCGTTTGCACTACTACTGCCCCTCTTTTCTATCCAAATAAAGTGATTCCCCACTTTCAGTCCTCTCCGATACCGGCGTTCCCCTTTAGATATAACGAAACTTTTCTTGGTTCCGTGTTTCCTTTGGGACCTCGTGGCTGCTCTCACAACCCCCCCCTTTTTTTCCTTCCCCAGTAGTTTCTAGTGCTCTTTTGGTTTTTGAGTTTTTTTTGGCGGGGTAGGGGAATCTTTGGAGTTTCTCTGTTTGAGGCTTGATCCCCTTTCGATCTTCCCTTTATCGTCTCTGGTCACTTCGTCCTCTGTTTTTTCCCACCCCATAATGGGGGTGTAGACCTTATTGCTCTGTATCCACCTTATGGGTTTCCTTTCCCCACCTGCGGGTCCGTGTCCTACTTGGATTGATGAACGCCCCCCCTACCCCCCGCCCTTCTACAAAGCCCTTTTTTTACGAAAAAGTGGTCCCCCCCATCCCCCCCCCCCCCCCCCCCCGGATCTACCTCTGGTCCATCATCTGACCCCTCTTTATGACTTTAGTTTTGATTTTAGAGTCTTGCAGTCCTGTTGCACCTCAAACTTCGCCGACCGGTTTCGTACCCAGATGACACTCGTCTTTGTCTTGAGCCTTCGGTGGAATGAAACCTTCCCCCTTGGCCCTTTTGACCATTTTGGACCTTCCCCGTGCTGGTTCCCAGTTCCATTTTAGCCAGAGGACAAGAACCTAACCCGTCCATCTTTTCCTATACGTGGGCCCTTTGGATCGGGTTATGTTTTCCTGAAACTGCCCAAAATCAAGGGCCTCAACTGTTTTCCCTGAACAATAGACCCCAGAGTCTCCCACTTTTAGTCATCGACAAAGACGTTTATTCCCCTCTTTAAGAGGGTTAGTGAGTCAAAACTGTGACCCCTGCTTTAAAGCGTAGTTTCCTGCTTGAGACGGGACTTTTTTTTCTGTCAGGTTGCCAGAATTTTGGTGATGTCCCTTTGCGGTACTAACCGTGATGCATCGTGGGATCCCAC
>Ga0179591_1239920_pt1 | contig 11238 bp, 10 predicted proteins | sample CZOMad2_1_08_16f_FD_182891 | JGI IMG/M metagenome (GOLD analysis project Ga0179591, IMG submission 182891) | Vadose zone soil fungal communities from Angelo Coast Range Reserve, California, USA - CZOMad2_1_08_16fungal (PacBio error correction) | ecosystem: Environmental > Terrestrial > Soil >... | reverse complement strand
TCTTATGCTTCACATCCTGCCAGGAACTTACTTCGCGATCCCGCTCGGAGTCCTCCTTGTTCCTTTGCTATTGCGCGGGGTTTCGGGCTGCGGCTTTTTTCTCGCTACCTCGGAGGCAGGTTGGAAAGTCGTCCCTGCCGCTCGCTTTCTTTTTTGTCCAGAGATCGTTCCTGCTTGCGGCCGCACCGCCGGTCTTTTTCCCTTAGACTTGGCGCCACGGTGGTTAGCTGGAGCCCCCCCCGAGGACATCAGTAGTTTCACCGCCCCATTCCCATTAACACCATCTATTTTTTCTCTCCTTTCGCGGTTTTCCCCCCTTGATCCCTCCCCCTTCTCCTTTCCCTTCCCAACGCCACGCCTTGGAATGGACGTCCAATGCTCCCAGTCAACTTCGGTTGTTCACTCCTACTTTTTGCGACATGTCCGGGTCGGCTTGCGTCCGCTTTTTTCTTTCCTCCTTTATATGATACTACCAGGGAAAAACGACGAGTGCCCGCGGGTTAGCCTAGAACTAGTAGTTCTTTTTTTTAAGCCTCAGCGTCCTTCTTTTTTCTTTGTCCCAGTTTCGCGCCCGCACGTCCCTCTGCGAGTTGGCCGTTCCTTTCCGGAACCTCCCGTTGGCCTCCCCTCCAAAATCCGTTACGGGAAATTCTCTCTCTCTTCTGAAGTCCCCCCCTACAGCACAACCACTGCCCCTGACTGTACGCGGGGTTAGTCATATTGACGACAGTTTTCATGATGTTTTTGAAAAACCCCCTCCCACAGGACCACGGCTTACAGTCCCCCCCCGGTTTTGTTTTCTTACGGGCGGCGCGACCCGCCCAAGCGAACCTTTAGCTCTCATCGATCGTTCCAAGCTTTTTTGGCCAAAACTCCGGTTCGCGGCGGAGGTTTTTTTCCCTGTCCTGGCGGCGCCCTTTAACCCCCCGTCCTTTCCGTCGCTGTCATTTAGTTCTTGACTTCGGTTAACCCGCCACAACCCACCCCCCCCGCTGTATTTTTCCCCCTCTCTCCTTTTTCTGACGAGATAGTGGACATCCTTCGTACAGACGTTTCCTTCCTTCTTTTCCAGCGGTCCGATTTGCTGTCTGGAATCCCTGGTCCCCTCTTTTTCGCCACGTGAACGCTTTACCTTTTTTTTCTCTTCGTTCATTATATCTCGTCATTTTCTTATATACGAGGGAAAAGTCTCGGCATCCTCCCAACTGGTTTTCTATTCTGCCGCGTAATACTTTTCGGTCTAATCACCGTTCTGTCCTCTATATTTTTCTCTTTTGTTCTGCCATGATCAGGATCGCCCCCCCAGGCGCGATTAAGACCAGTATTTTTTTGATTTGCCTATGCTCGGCTCCCCCCGTTATTTTTGCCTCGACGGGCTCCACGACTGGCAGGCCTTGCAATCTCAGAGCATCAAAACGTTCCCCCTCCTCCCTCTTTATTAATTTGTTGTTTCTTCTTTTGGGGAAAGGTTCTCTTAGTGGAGTGATGAGGTTCCCCCCCCCCCCCCCCCCCCCCCCCCTGCGCTGCGGGAGTTATCGATTTCGCGCACCCCCCCTTTTCTTCTTTTGACGACGATTCGACGGGTCCTTCCCTGTTTTCTCACTAAACCCAGGCTCACTCTTTTTCTTTCCCGATCCCTCACCACACCGGAATTGGCCGATTACCTGGAGCCGTCTTAATTACGTCCTATTAATCCCCCTTACCTTTAGCGCCTGGACCCCTTGACTAGGCAACCTATGCCCCCCCTTCCCCCCTTGTACTTTCGGGGTCACGCGCTCCCCTCTCCGTCCACGGTTGACGTTCTCTGACGAAATCTACCCATCTCCCTCTAAAGTTTTCCCTTCTCTTCGACCAACCCTCGGGTTGTTTTTGATTTAGGTTGCACTGGTGTCCGTGTGGGTTTGACCGGAATTTCACCTACAACTGGCCCCGTGCCCTTTCTTTCCACACGACCAGGCTTGGTTTGTTTTTGCCCAACAACCCTCCTCCTTCTCCGGTTACACGCTGTGCACCGTCGTTTTCAAACTGCCCGACCCACCATATTTTCATCCCTTTTCAGGGCCGAAGTTGACTGCTTGACCCCTTTTTAAATCTCTCACGATAATGGCTTTCGGCCCCGTCTCTTCTAGCTCTATAAATCGCGTTGATTTCCCTACTCGTATCCCATCCGTGCGAGTTGGAGTTTTGCCCCGTACCGTACTTTCTTTCCCCTCTTGATAGAGTCCGGTCGTGGGGCAAAAACCCCCTTCTACGGTGATACGCGTCGATTTTTGTCCAACTCCCTTCCTCTCCTTGTATTGTTGACTTTGGGGGGGTTGTCTAGGACGGTGCCAAGCTTGAGTGGGATGTATATGCTTTGCAACCTGGGTGCAGTCTATCGTGATTCGCTTATTTTTATGCCCACCTTTTTTTTCCCGCTTTCCTTTTTTTTTCGATAAGACGGGTTTTCCCCTTGCTTTTCCCAACGATTTACTAATTGTTGGACCCCCCCCAAACCATGGGAGGGTTTGTCTTTCTTCCACCTGACTTCCTTTTTTGTTTTTATGGTGTTTGAAAAAATTTTTTTTTTTCCTAGTTTTTTCCCCCCCTGTCCAGCCAATTTTTCGCCACCATGCACACCCTTCCGGAAATTTTCTATCCTTTTTTTTTGTTGAAGATTCAGTTTTGTTTTATGTTTTCCCAAGCCTTCCCTTCGTCATAGATGCTCGGAGGGCACCCCCCCTTGTCTTCTTTTTGAGGAGAGCTGCCCAACATTCTAGTTTTGTTGCTTTTTTTTTTCTCTTCGTCTTTCCTTTGCCTTTCGACTTTTATCGTGCGTAATAGTTCCTTTTCCCCATCTTCCTTTTCCTCGGGCTGTGGTATTAACCTGTTCCCATGTTAGTGAATTTCCGCTGACCAATTAGAGCGGATTTTTCCGTCGTCCCTTTCCTTTGCGCCCTGTGGAAATCGATAATCTTCCTCTTTTTTTCTTCCCCTCACGAATCCCCTTTTTTTCCCCCAGACGGAATTTCCACATGCTCCCTTTATTGATTTACGCTTCTTCGCTTGTCTTTTGTTGGCATTTTTTTCCTTCAATAAATGTTTCTCACGATCATCTCCCCCTTTCCCCCCCTCCTTTCATCGGTCATCGCGTGTCTCGATGATCTTCTCCGATAGTTATTGTGGCGCAAGCATCCTCGTCCTTTAGGGGTGACGCAAAGGGCGTACTCTTCCCCCTACAAGGAAATACCGGTTTCTTCTCTCTTAATTGTCCATCGAGAGAGCGCCGGATCTGCGTATTTATGCATCAACGATATTCCACGAGTGCGTAGCGACGGGCTGATGTAAATTTAATTTCCCCTTTTCTTACACGGTCGTAGTGACCTTTCCCTTTCCCCCTTAGAGTCCTTGACGATATTCATCCCCCCGTAGGAATTATGAATAGTAAGCTATCTCCCCCCCCGTTTTGTTTTTGGAGTGAGACTGAGTGTTCAGCCAATGTCAGCTTCTCCTCCCTCTTCCATACGAGCTCAGGGTTTTCGGGGTCCATTCCTGGCTTCTCAGACTACCCGGAAGTTTTTTGTCGCAACCTTTCCGGATCGTTGGAATTATGGACGCGCGCGTTTTTGACTGGGGCGTTTGTTCGCTTGCCTCACGAGTGCTCAACCACGGGTTCTGGCTCCTTTCCTTTTTTTTTGTTGTCACAAACCGTGAGGATGTCGACTCTTTTTCCGTCCTTTCTCGGGTATTTTGTATTGTATTCGTCACTAACTCCCCTTTTCAGTACCTCTATTTTCCCGCCCTTTCTTTTGGGACAAGGATGCCAACGAACATTTCTCTGTTAAATAACCTTCCCTTCAGTCATCTTTTGACTTAGGGTTTTTCTGCGTTTTGCGGTCTAACCCTTTCCCTGTGGGATTTCTTCTGGCCCCCTCTTTCGCTGTCCACCCTCCCGCGGTTTCCTTTTTTTTTTTTCCCTGGGAGAACCATCGAATCCGGGATGCTTTTCCCCCGCGTCACTGCTCCCACTTTACGTAGTGGTGCCCAACTTTGAGTTTTTTTTGCGCTGCCTAGCTCATCGGCTTTCTTTTTACATTTCAGCGTTGCGTTGGCGTTTTGCGTCCGGGCTCATCGAACCGCTTTCGTGTCTCTCGACTAGTTTTCGGTGTGTGGTTTCTCGGTTTTAAATAAGAATGTCGATTCGCCCTTTTCCCCCCTTTCCGATTGATGCATCGCCGCGCATGTTTTTTCCCTCTTTTTTTTCCCGCTGAATAGGCAGAGCCTCGACACCAATTCCCTCTGCTTGCAGGAGTGGCGGTAGATTTTCTTGACTGATAGCTTTTTACCCCCCAGCCACAGTTCGAATGATACGCCCTGCGTCCCCTTTTTTTTCTCGGCTCGCGCCGTAAGTCCTGGTTTTTCTGTCCTTGCCGGCCATAAGAGAATCTCTTCCTCCTCTCTTTTTTTTGTTTTTGAGCTATCTAGCGTTAGTGCCTCTCAATCTAGAACTCTTCCTTCAGACGATAGTCGACACCCTCCAGTTTTTTGGCGGCGACTGCTGCGTTTTTTTTTTTGTTATGCGGCTGGGCGCTCCCTTCGTTTTCACGGGATCATTTTGTCCCGAAAAGTTTCATCGGCGTTTTTCATTCCTAGTGTCCGTCTCTCCGTATTGGCCGAACGACTTTCTTTTCCCCTCTCTTCAAGTCCGGCGATGCATTCCCCTTGTCCTTGTATTTCGCTTCACCTAGACAAACCATTCCCCCCCCCCATATATCTTCTCCCCCCAGTCCCGCGTTCGTCTCCCCGATAAGCGCAGCCACTTTCCCCTTCCAAGCATACTTCCTTTCGGCCCCCTGTGGCAAAGTCAACGATTAGCTCTTCCTCCTGACCGAGTGTTCGTAGTCACTTCACCTTTATGCTTTTCCCTTCCGTTTTTTTGACCTTTGTGCCGGATTTTTTTCTGTTATATCTTCATCCCCCCCCCCTTAGGAAACTCCTCTGGAACCAGGGTGTGATCGCAGGAAACTCGGAGGATTTTTTTCCCGGAGACCGGCTTCCAGGTCCTTTCCCTTTTTCGGCCTCAACCACGATGGTCCCCTTTCCTGCCTTTAAGGGTACCTTATCGCTAGGAAATGTCTTTGTTTTTTTCATTACTGACCCCCAAATTTTATGGGACTACGCTTTTACTGAAGCCCGACGTTTCGGCGTCCATCCCAACCGTCCTTTTGACTCCTTCAGCGGAGAACATTCGCCGGCCGGTCGCTTTCTTTCCACGGCCCCCCAGGACAACGGATCCCCCTTCCCCTTTTGGGCTGGGTTAACTCGGTTTCCCGCGCACACGTTCCCAACCTTGGCGTCCCTTCTACTAATTCACGTGTTGGGGTTTTTCAACCGCACTTCGGTCGGCGGTCCCTCCCGTGGGCCCATGGGATCACTTAACCCCCCTTCTCATGTCCCGTAGTGACTTTTTTCCCGCGGACCTTTCGTTTAACCCCGCTCCTCCATCCACCACCACACAACCTCCCCCTCACCCGATAGCGGAACCTATGAGGTTGCATTACGCTCCGGTATGGTGTGTGGATCTTCTTCCCCCCGTATTACGGGTCCTTGAGAGGTACGTCCCCCCCCCAACCGTGGAAGCGCAGACCTCCCTTTGCACTCATGAGCGACACTAACGTTAACGCTTTTCAGTGCGAGTTGGGCGTTAGATCTTCGATGGCTTTTTCTCGCTCGTTTTTCCATCTTGAATGATTCCCCCTGTTTTCTTGGAATATTTTTCTTCTTTCTTTGTTTGTCATTGCGCTTATCGATTTCTTCCCACCATCATTATCCCCGTTTAAAGATTTAAGATACTACTTCCCCAGGTCGATGACTTCTGTTCCGCCCCTTTTTCTTTGCTTGTCGTGAGAAACATTTTTTTTTCTTTCCCCCCCCGAACTGGCCAGCGCCGATTCTTTTTTGCCGAGCATAACCCAATTCATTCCTCTATTGGATTCATTTTTTTTTTCTCCTTTGTTGGTTCCTCTTGGGAGTGCTTTGCTGTCTTTTTTCGGGACGATTCTCGATTTTTTCCCCCCCCAATTTGAGCTTTTCATCCGTACTGAAAGTCGCCGTCACTTATTTGCTTTTAAAATAAACAGGTTCGTTGGAGTGGACGTCTTTCCCCTCCAGCCCGCCGAAGAGTTCCCTTCCTTCTGCCTAGTGAGAGATTTATGATGCCTCTGGACCGGTAATTGGCAAAAACTTGACCTCCCCCCCGTAGACTTTCTTCTCGCTTTCCCCTCAATCGAAACGTTTGCTCCCTTATTATGACGAACCGTCTGTTTTAGTCCTGCCCCCCTATCCTTCTACCCTCTGCTACTGTTCTTTGACCCTTTGTTTTTTCGTTCGTGTTTTACCGTTCTTATCGGTTGCTGACGTCCCTTCCGTTATTGGTCCCCATACAAACAGCTTTTTTCTTTTTTTTTTTTCCCGCAACGCCTGGCGGGGTTGTTTTTTTGCCCACAAACATGCAGTTTTAGCGGTTTAAACGTTTTTGCAGGGCGTTTCTTCCAACTGATATTATGTCCCTCCCCCCCCCCCTTTTTTTGAATTCAACTTTTTTTCCTTTTCAGTCTTCTTGCGGCCACCCAGTTTTCATTTACATCCACGATCCCGGCGGTCCCCCCCCCGTCTTTTGGAGCAGCACCAGATAATCATCTTCCCCCCGGAGTATCATCAGTTCTCTTTTTTTTTCATGTGTTTTTGCCCCTTACCGTCATTCTTTCCCTCCTTCCGTGGTTTTGAGAAGTACTACGTCCCTTTAACCCCATCCCTCCAACTCGGCGGAGAATGACGTTTTTTTCCTTTTTTTTCTGCTATCGTTGCTGCGTAAGAGAAGGTGGCCCCGTCCCTCCTTATGGGATTATATGATGAAACAATTTTTCTTTTTGTTTCTTCGCACTGTTGTTCAAGCCTTTTCGGTCCTATAATGGGCGATAACGTACGGTGCGTTTCTTCATTTTGTTTTTACATGTTCTACCTTTTTGCCCAACCCCCCCAACCCCGCCGTGAGGTGTTCCATTTTTCTCAAGAACCCTAAACTGCCGTCTTTCTGTGTGGAGGCCAAGCACTCTCCATACGCCGCCCCCTTGCACACAATACGGTTTAAAAATTTCCCCCCTCCTCACGGTTTGTTGGTCGGGTCAGCCTGATTCCGTTTCTGGTTGACCACCAGATTTCGCAGAAGAGTGCGGCAAACCGTGTCCGTTCTTTTTTTTTCTTCTTGCCCAGCCCGGTATAGTGGCTCATCGTTGACTAGTAGCGGTCCAGGCTTATTCCTCATTTTGTAAATAGTCACCCGTCCACTCTTCCTCCTTCTAGCGTCTTTTTCCCCCCCTTTACTGTCCAATACACGCAATCTTGCGCAAGTCTCCTTCCGTCCTGCCCAATATAGAGTCGTCCCTCACTTTGCCTGAAATCGATAATCCCCCGCTTTTTTTTTCTTTTCCGCAGGGTCCCCAAAAGACTGGAACTCCTCCCGCCCCCTCTCCTTTACTTGATGAGCGTTTTGTATGCTTTTTTTTTTAGACCGTGCTTTCCCTCCCACTTGCAAATAAATTGTGTTCCGGAGAATATCTCCAGCCCCGGACGTACTCGATTTTGGTCTTCTCTTCTTCTCTTTATTACGAAAGTTTATTTTTTTTTCCCCCCGCTTATCGAAGTACCAACCCGTGATTAGACCGACATTCGTAATCCCTTGCAAGTTTCCCACCTGGGTAAATAATTCTCTAATTTCCCCGATAGAGCTGCGCACCCTCTCTTCCTCCTCTTTTCCCTGCAAAACTCCGGCCACGCCGTCCGGTAAGCGTTAAAGGTTTCGTCCTTTCCCCCACTAGGACTCTGCTCCGTTCCTTCTCCAGTGAGTTTCCCAGGAGTCTTCTTTATGGATGCAACACCATCCTCGTACTTCCGTTCAAAAAACCTTTTTTCGCTTTTATCGCTTTTAGGTTGGTGTGGTGCCCCTCTTCGGTAGAACCCGTTCCTACCCGCTCGGCCTTAGCGCATAGTTTACCTATTTTTTCCTAGGTTTCAACTTTTATCGACCCATTCCCATGGTCTTCCACTCCAGGGCGCAGAGTAAGGATTTTGTCTTAGTTCGTTTGTGTGCTCGTTTTTCGTGGGGGGGCTTTCCCGAGCGCCAACCCGCGTTATGGTCTCCAGGGTCATTTTGTTTTCACTGCACTCCTCCTGATTCTTCTTGGATGTCGAACGCGTTTTTTTCTCCTTTTAGTGAATGAGTCGTCCTCAACTTCCCCTGACATACTTGCCCTAAGGGTCTTGTTCCCTTAAGATGCTCCTTTCCGTCGTTAATCACTTCCCCAGTCAGTGGCCCTCTTTTCCCTAGCGTGGGCGTCCCCCTAAAACTTTCAACTTTTTCCCTCCTTTTTTCTTTTCACCAATCTCCGAGTCTGTCTTCACACCATCCGTTTCTAGGTATTTTCCCTTTGAGTGACCTTTCCCCCTTCTCCCTGGGCAGATGTGCACTTTTTAAAAAGGTAGACAGTGCCCCCTCCTTCAGTGGCCCAATATTCCTCTTTGTTTCCTTCTCCGATAACTGTTGACTTTGTTCATTGGCCGCCATTTCGAAATGGCGTTGCCGTCCACTGGAGGCTTCTTTTTTTCTTTTTCTAACTCGAACCGCTGGATTTCTGAGATAGATGGTTGTTCTGTGAAGGGTTGTCTTTGTTCCCCCTCCTTCTGACCTGCTACCGGAACTTGCCGTCTGAACTTTTGATCTTTTGCAATAACCGGTTTTTTGCTGCCGGTTTTTTGCTTTCTCCACAAGCACGAGCTTCTGCTTTTTCCTTTATGCCCTTCTTTCCGCAGTGCCTCGCTGGCTAGACTTCTTTTTTCCCCCCCCTCTCGAGAACTTTCGACAGAGTGGTCTCGATCGTCGCAGTAAGTCATTGCAGTCGAGTTCTTTAGAATTGAAGGAATTACTGATTTTCTCTCTTTCCTGTTTTTAGAGCTTTCTCCTTGACCGCTCGAATTCCTTCGGATTACCCGCGCGACCGCAAGTGGCGAGGCTGCTTTTGTGGGGTCGGGCGGCGGATTGGCTTCTTTTTCGTCTTCTCCTTGTATACAGCAAGCATTCCCCCCCCTCGCTGTCGAGGGTTGCATTTTTTCCCTCCTTCTCCGGTCTTAGGTCAGCGCGCACCCCCTTGACATCGGTGCGAAAGTTCGCAGGCGTTGTCTTTTCTTTTTTTTCAAGCCTTTCTCGTAGGAAATTCTTCTTCCCCCTATTCAACCATTTCACACCCCCCCCCCCCTTTCTTTTTTAGATTCCGGCCGGGTTCTCTTGATCCCGATTCATCCGTACTCACTTTGCGGCCCCCCCCAGCAAACGGTACGGAGCCACTTTTTCCGCCACTTCCACGAGGAGTGATTTTTGTCCCCCCCCAGCAGATGGGCCGAAGTCGGTCAGTTGTAGGCCTCCTTCCGCGGCCCTCTCATCGGCTAGCTTCATCGTGAAAAAAAAAAAACCTCGTTTTTTTAAACCGCGTCCTTTTTTTCTTCCTCACTTTTTTGTTTGTTGCAACCTCGCCCGGCCTTTTAATGTCGTGAAAGTTTTTTAGACCCCCCCTTTTCTTTTATTGTCAGCTGGGCTTGCATTTTCTGCGCGGGGAAATGTCTTCCCTTACCTTCCCCACAAAATCCTACTGGCAATAGTATGTATGCCTTAGTTGGCCCTTTTTCCCTTCCAAAAACTCCGGACAGAGGTTTCTCCTTCCCGCCGAAGGCAGTGGGAGATTTTTTTCCTTCCCCAAGCCCCACAGGACCGCTCCGAACCGTGTGCTCGTGTAACGCGTTGTTTTCGACACAAAGGCGTCCCCCTGCGCGCGTTATTTTTTCCTTTGATCCGTGCCCGCGGTCTCCCCCAGCCCGCTAGGCGGGGTTACTGGTCGCCCCCTTTCCCTCCTTTCGGCCCGTTAGCGGAGAGGACCTTTTTCCTTTTTGGGTCTACCGATCGCACACCCCCCCCCCCCCCCAACTAGCGGAATTACCTATGTTTACATTCGATTATTTCTTTGTGGACCATACGCGGTTAACTTAGCCTTTCCGACGGCAACCGTGGTACTTTTCCTTCGTCCTTGGAAATATGAGCGACACCGTGAACTGTTGGTCCGATTTGGCGTTCTACCTCTTTTTTTCCCTTTGGCGCCTTTCACTCGGAAATGAATTCAAACCCCCCTCTTATTACTTGGAATCTGCCTTTCCTGTTCCCCCCTTTTATAATCACGTCCGTAATGATCGTGTGGCAACCCCCCATCTTTAATATTCAAGCTACCAGATAAGAACAAAGGCTCCCTCTCCTTGACGTCGTGGGCCGCGTTCTTCTTCCTTCTGTTCCCCCCAATTTATTTTGCCCGCCCGGGGCCACGTTAAACTTCAAGGAAGTCCCCCCCTTTTTTTTTTCCCCTAGCCCTAAAAAACTTCTCATGTGGTTTCGCTCTTCTTTGGGGACAGTTGGAGCCCATATTTGTTTTTCTTGGTCCGGCGATTATCGATTGCTTGTGAGTTTCATTGTCTACGAAGTCGCAGACCGCTTAGATTGGGTTTTATTATTAAAACGCCGATTCGGGGAGGGAGTCTTCCCTCCAACAAGCCGCTCCCGCTCGAATTTTCCTCTTCTTTCCCTCTGATTATGTTGAAATCTACCCTCCCTAGTAGACAATTAGCCGCTTTCCCTCTTCCCTCTTAACATACCCCGAGCCTGGTCTTTGCCGCTCGTCATCCCGCCTCCTTTCCCGTCCATTTATCACCTCTTACTACTAAGTTTTTTTGAAAATTCCCCCTCCTCATAAAGGCTGACTAGCTGCTTTCCCCCTAAGGTTGCGGTCGTGTGCCCGGTGTGCACTGCTTCGGTCCGGTGCTCCTTGGCTTCCATAACCCAGACGGCAGTTGTCGGTCCTTTTTCCCCCCCCATATGCAAGGCACACGCCCGTTGTTTCTGGGTTTGTTTGGCCCCCCCAACATGTCTCCCGTTCGATAGAACGTACTGCTTTTTTTCTGCCCCCGCGTTATCTCGCATTATTCTTTCACCGAAACAAGTCTCTCCATGTCAGGCGGAGATCACTCAGTGCTTTCCTTTTTTTTCCCCCTTCGATAATACCCTCCATGCGTCGCCCACAGTCTGCGGCGCAGCATCACCAATCCGATAATCCCCTCTTCTTTTCCCCCAAGTGTCTCTTTTTTTGCACAAGTACTTCTTTTCCT
>Ga0179591_1172511_pt1 | contig 11238 bp, 7 predicted proteins | sample CZOMad2_1_08_16f_FD_182891 | JGI IMG/M metagenome (GOLD analysis project Ga0179591, IMG submission 182891) | Vadose zone soil fungal communities from Angelo Coast Range Reserve, California, USA - CZOMad2_1_08_16fungal (PacBio error correction) | ecosystem: Environmental > Terrestrial > Soil >... | reverse complement strand
CTGGCCTCCTCGGTTCTTCCAATTTACATTTTTGCCCGAACAGCCACTCCCTATTGCCCCCCCCTCTTTTTGCAGCGTTTTACCAGGACAACGCGTTGCTTGATCCTTTTCGTCCCGCTCTTTCTCATCGCCCCGGACTCTCCGTCGCCTCACGAGCGTCCCTAGGACGTGAGATACCTCACCCTGGAACCGCCACAGGCTGACCGCTCTCTTGACTTCGATAGTTTCCGGCCAAACGCACTTCGATGATCCCCCGTTACAGGTGCGGGCAAGTTCCCACTGACTGAGACCGGCGTTAGACAGTCTCCGTCCTTGTTCTGTCTGCTTCTTCGGCAGACACACCCCTTCCAGTACGCCGTGGCCGTCTGCTAGAGAAGCCTCTGAGCTTAGGAAGGCGCCCCCCTTTTAGCGCCATTGAAAATCCGAGTACCCCCTGATTGAGCCGCCCCACTACCTGATGGACCCCCTTTTTAAGTACCTGGACCGCGTCCCTGCACCCTTTTTCGACTGGTCCGCTACGTCGTGAGCAAGTCTGGAGCTCGGGGATGGAGAATTCTCTTTCCCTTCTTTTCATTGAGTAGGCTCTTTTTTTTCTCGTTTCCCCCAGACCGACTCCTCCCCTTTAATTCTCCTTTTTCGTCGCTCTGTTCCCGGGAGGCGACTAACGCCGTTCGCTCTCGCCTTTAACATTTTTCGTCCTCTAAGCACCCCTCCGTTTTGTCGACGTTTAAGTCCCCCTCGAATGGTCCGGGCGGTCTTTCCTGTGAGAGCTCATTCCGAGGGGGACAGGCCCGTCTTTCGATCGATTTCCGTCTTTTTTTCTTTTATATCTCGACGCTGCTCCTTTTGCATCGCCAATGTTCCTTCTCTTGCGACAATCCCGTCACTTTGCCCCCCCCGTCTCTTCGGACGCCGAAGGGTCCGCGTGGTGTACCGACATTCGGCATCGCGCCTTCTTGAAAGATATTGATTTCAGGAGGAACTCTCTCGTTTCCTCCCCAGAGTAATCTCGCGTTCATTTGCGCGCGGCCCCCCCTTTCTTCCGACCCCTTTCTCCTCTATATAAGCTCGGGTAGTGCTCTACGAGATAGTAAGTGCAATCTAATTCCCCCCCCCTTTCCCCAGGATTCCTATGAGGAATGCACTCTGTTTCTCCGAGCACTTGCTGCCCTGTCGATCTAAGTTTAGCTGCAGCACGATCTAGACTTGTACTCGTTCCCTCGAGGATCCGACTCTATCTTATTAATCTCTCAGTTTGTTGTTGTTGATCCTCTCTGGTCTGGGATTCCTTGTCTGATAATCCGACGTTTCCCTGAGGTCGAGCTCTTTTGAGGTCCCTATACTTGACGGTATCCGGAGGTTGCAGTCGGGAGTCTGCTTCTATGCCATCCCGCCTGACTTTTTTTTTTTTACTCCACGTTTTGCCTTTTTTTAACGGGAGCTCATCTGTGCCGAGCTCGTCTGCTTTTTCACGATCACTCTTTCTTCGTTCCGAGCGTGCCCTTTTCTCGAAGAGGTGCCCAGCAGCGGCCCTTTCGTTTTTTTGAGATTGTACTGCCGGTTGTTTTCCTATCAGAGCCGGCACGTATCTGGTTTTGTGTCCGCCCGCCCGATGTCAGGCGAGTCACTTCCCAATCGGGCCTTCGGCCGTTGACGAGTTGCCTGTGCTGCGGTCGTGAGAGTTTTTTACGCTCTGAGGGCGATTCTGCACCCTGCGTTTAGCGGAGTGGTGCACGATTATCTCTTCCCCCGAAATTCCCTCGTATCGTCCCAGCGAGATGATCCTGCTTCTCCCTCCCGACAGTTTCTCCCATACATCGCGCTTGTACGTCCCCCCTCCATTTCCTGGTGGATAGAGACTCTTTTTTTTATGATGAGTCTGGGTTTCTTTTCCTACCGGCGGAAACCGCCCGGACGAGATGGTTTTTTTTCTCTTAGTCATGGGTGTAGTTCATGTTCTTCGCAGCCTTCTCGAGATATGGTCCCCTGCGTAGATGGAGTTTCAGCCCTGCATTGAGCAAGATTGTCCCCCCCCTTGGTAGCTGCCTTAGACCCAGGGTTGTTTTTCCCTATGAGCGTGTCTCTACGGCTTTGGGCCATAGGGTAGTGGAGTTCGTTTTCCGTCATGTAGGAGACTCCACAGTTTTTCCCCCGCCTGTCTTTTAAGGGCTCACTCATCCTTTCACCTGCTCTCGAGCACTCCCTCGCCTGAGCGTACTGGGGTGTGTCGTCGGGGCCGACTCTCCACTTCCAGGACGTGTAGGTGCGTCCGCAGGTCTTCGGCCTCTTTCTTTCCTTGCGACACGAGTTGATCTGGGGAGTTGGTGACGCCTGACCCAGTTTCCGTACACATCATAGCGGGGTCCCCTGTGGAGGTTAGGTTGATCTAACGGCCTGATTTCCCTAGGTAGATCTTGCCGAAACCTGGTCTGATCTTCCTTTTTGTTTTAAGACACGCTTCGGCTGTTGTTCCGACTTGGCCTACCATCGCCTTAGGAGTGGCCCTCTCTGACGGACGTTGGCGAACGCTTTCCTTGAGTCAAGATTCTTTTCATCCTCCGTTGTTGTTGTGAGTATCTCTTGATCGCGTCGCCATGCTCTGCCATCCAGAGGGCGTTGTCCCTCCCCCCCCCCTTTTGTCGGTTGTCACCCAAACCCTTCGTCGTGTCCGAAGCCGTCGTCGTCCTGTCTATCATCGACCCGGAAGTTCGACCTTGCGCCCACGTACGCCGTCCCCCTTCTGAGTGGCGCACGACGGAGACCTCCCCCCCTCTTTGACCGCGATTAGTCGCCGACGTTCAGTTCTTGCGGGCCCAGATTCACCTTTTTTCTCTGCGGGCAATCCGGCACCGCGACGCCCGTCCGTACGACCCCGCCCTAAAAGGGCCTGGTTCAGTCTGCCTCGACTGGCCCTCCCCCCCCCCGAGTAACGCAGCGTGGCCGAGAATGCAGCGTTACCTTTTTTTCGAGTCGCCGAGCCAGTGCAACATCTGTCTTGTTTTCAATAAAACATGAGCTCCCCCCCTTACCTTATTTCCCCTTAGGACGCTCCATAGGCCCCATCCCGCCCTTCCAGCTTTACCAGGTATTGTGCAAGCTTGGCGTTTCGTTAGCTTTGATGGAGAAGTTTATCACGACGAGGACCAGAGCTCGGACCCTTGGGTAGCGATATGAACCTCCCCTCCTCCGATTTCAGTTCGCGAGCCGGTTCCGCGTTCCTCCTGCCCGCTCCGAGCTCGCCTCTACATAGTTTCTTTCTACGACCGCGGCCGGCTCATGGGGACGTAATACCCTAGCGTTTGGAGTACATCGAACGGGGTCAAGGTGTCCATCTAGCGGGGCCCTTTCTTCGCTTTTTGTCGCGATCGAGTACGTCGGCACATTCCGACTGTTCTCCCTCTCGCCACGGGCTCTTCCAATTTCCGCATCAATTCCTCCAACGTGAATAGTCGACGTCCTCGGCCGCGTGAAGGTTGCCCGTCTTGGAAGCTCTTGCTGAACGAGCACAGAGACCTGAGTTCCGGCGAGACGGACGCGACGTCGACACCCCACAAACCGTCCCACCCTCCCCCTAAGACCAACCATACCCTACTCCCGAGATGGGTCGGCGGGGACCGGAGTAGCATCTCTCCCGATCTACATACTCTCTGTCTTTCGCTACGATCGTAACACTTGCAAGTCTCCGTTACCAACGTTAGCCCCCCCCCGGTGGACGCTTTTTTTTATGTTTCTAATTTCGAAGAACTCCCCTCTCCCTCTTCGGCCGGCATGCGGCAAGAGCTCGACCTTGTGTAATCGCGAGATGCCTAAGGATCCCCTCATCTCTCTCTTTTTTAATAATGCCCACTACTTTTTGTTGTATCCCCGATGGTCTGTCTCATTACGCGGATTCCGCCGTAGTGACCAGAGGTAGAGCTTTGAGTCTGCCAGCTCACTCCCCTGGACGGACCCGAGGTCTCCCTGTTATCTTCGAATATTTCCTCCGATCTCCACCGGGGTGTTGTCCGACGGTTTAACGGAGCTTGCACCGTCCTGCCAAGACGCGATAGCCCCCCCCTCCCCCCCTCCGCACTCCGTCAACCCACCCCCCTCCCCCTACCCTTCCCCCCAGAACGCCCCTCTGCACAACTTGTCCCCCACCCCACCCCTCTCCCAACTCCCCTCCCAGCCCCCCCCATCTCCACTTAACCCCCCCCTCCCTGGCGCATCTTCCTCCCACCCCATTCCCTTCCTCTCCCCCCCCCCACTCGTTTGTACCCCAGCCCCCTCCACACCCTTTCCACCTCCAACCCCCCCCCTCCCACCCCCCACCAGTCCCCTACCCCCCCTTCCCCCTCCTCCCCGCGGTTCCCCCCTACAAACCCCTTCACCCCCAATAGCGCCCTGCCCTCGAACCTCTTCCTGCATCTTCCCCCCACCACCTCCCTCCCCCGCCACCAAGAACCACCCCCACACCCCCTACCTCCTACTAACTACCCCCCCCTCCTCCATCCCACGTAAGCACACCCACAACTCCGCCTCCCGACCCCCCCCCACCCCCCTCAGGACCGCTCACGCCATCGCCCCCCTCCACTCTCCCCCCCCCTCCCAACCACCAGCACCCTTCCCCCCTCACCCCCCCCCCCATACCCCCTCCCACCCCCTCCACCACCACCCCCCCCCATCGCCCGCCCCCCCCCCGCGCCCACCCCCTCCCCACCCCTTCCCACCTACACCCCACCGCCCTACTCCCCCCCTCCCCACCCCGCCCCCCCCTCCCCCCCCGTCCGCTCACAGCCCCGCCCCACCGCCCCAGCGCCCTCACTCTCCCCCCCCCACCCACCCCCCCCCCTTCTGTCGACCCCCCCCCCCCCCCGCCCCCACCTTCCCCCCCCAAACCCCCCTCCCCATCAATTCCCCCCCTCCCCTCACCCTCCCCCACCCCCCCCCCCCGCCCCCCACCTCTTCCGTCATACCCATTACCCGTCCCTTCCTCTCCCCCCCTCCCTTCCTCCCCCCCCCCCGCCCCCCTCCTCCCCCCCCCCACCTTCCCCTCTTCCCCTCCCCATCCCCTATCCCTTCCCCCCCACTTCTCACTCTTGCCACACCGAACCCCCCCCACACTTTCCCCCCCCCCCCCCCCCCCCCTGTCTCCCCCATACTCTCCCCGGCGACCACCCCCCCCTCTCACAGCGACCCCAACTCCCCCCCCTCTCTCCAATACTTCCACCTCCGCCTCCCCCCCCTCCCCCCTTACACTAACTATCTCTACTCCCCCCCTACCCCCCCCCTCCCCCTGCCCCGCGCCTCCTACCCATTCCAACTCCCCCCCTTCGCTCACTCCCAACCACCGCGAACATACCTTCTCCTCCCCCCGTCCAGATAACATCCCCCTCCCTCTCCTCTCCCCCCCCCCTCCGACCCCCCACTCACCACGTACCCCCCCGACCTCCCCCCCCCTCCGCCCCCCACCCCACCCCCCCACTGTCCCCCCCACAACCCCGCTACCCACCCTCCCACCACCCCCAGGCACCCACCCGTATCATATCCCATCCACCAGGCCCCTCTGACACGAATCCCTCCGCCAAGACCCCCCCCCCCAGACTCCCCCCCTCTCCCCCCACCCCCTACCCCCCAACTCCCACCTCCCCTCCCCCACCCTCTCCCCCCCCGCCCCCCCCCCCCCCTCTACCCTCCCCATCCTCACCTTCTGCCCCCCCACCAACGCTCCTTCCCCCCCCCCCATCCCCCCATACCATACCCTCCCCCCCCCCCCACCCATCCCCTCACTCGGCACCTGCACTCCCCCCCCGACCTCACTGTCCCCCCCCCCCAAAACGTCTCCCCCCACCCCCACCCCCCACCCCTCCCACCCCCCCCCCACACTCCCTCCAACCTTGGACGTTCTCCCCCGCTCTCCCCCTGCACTCCCACTCCCTCTCCTCCCCCTTCCCCCTCCCTCTACTGGTACTGCTGCCCTCTCTTGAGCCGTCCTCCTCACGTCTCGTCTGCCCGCCCGCTCCCTCTCCCGAAGTCGGTCAACTTCACGACGGACAGGCTTTTCCCTCCTATCCCGTTGTGCGGTCGATGCGAGATGGGACTCCCTTTCTGCCAAAGCAGCTTTTATTAGGATCTGCAGTTTCAAGTACTCTCTCCGACTTCACGTGGATCCTTTACCCGAGAGATCTAAGCTCCTTGAGCGCCGCCCCGTCGCGCCTCCATAGAGGTCTATTTTCCGGCCTCGCCGCGTTATTCTCCTTTAGAAGGGTTCGGATTTCCTGCGCGCAGCGGAGTTATTCGACAGGCGCACACCGTAGAGAAATGTTTTTCTTTTTTTTCGCATGGGGTAGTTAAGATTTTGATTCCTACCGCCTTGATATTTCCCTCGGATGATAGACGTTAGCCATTCCGCCAGGCGCCCCCCCCTCTTTCGCACGACCTGTTAGCGGCCTTTTTTTCGATGTGCTGAGAGGGTAAGCATTTTTTCCGGGGGTCCCCAGGTTCGTGTTTCTTGCTCAGTAATGTATGCTTGCAGCCAACCGCCTGGGTGCAAAGGGAGAAGGAGATCCCCCCCCCCCCACCCCTCCCCCCCCCTCCTCACCCCCCCCCCCACCCCCCCCCCGTTTTACAACCCCACCCCACCCTTCCCTCACCCTCTTGCCCCCCCCCTCTCTCCCCCCCCCCTCCCCCCCCTCACCTCATCTCCCCCCCCTTCCATCCTTCCCCACCCCCCCCCCCCCCCCCCCTTTCTCCTCCCCTAGGCTTACTACCCAAGCCCTCCCCAGACCGACTCCGGGTCCTAAACTACAGGCCCCATGTACCCGGGCCTAACCAAACCCCCCCCTACCCTCCCTACCTTCCTCCCCCCCCCCCCTCCGCCTCCCCCCCCCCCTTGAGACGCCCCCAATTGCGTTAATGCGGTTTGTATTCTGTTTCTGAAGCAGTTACAGGAAGTGTAGACGTTTCGCCGCCTTAGTTCTTTTGCTTTTTGCCCCTTCCTGTTTCCTCCGGGTCTCTTGGGCCGCCTTCCAGGGGAAGACCCTCTGAACGGGAAATTGAGAGGGAAGTCTTTCTCGGTTTTTTTTCTCTGCATTCCCCTCGTTTCCTAGCTTCTTTTTTTCTCAAGGTCGATCAGTCCGGCGTTATCCCGCTCTTGACGTCTCCTTTCCGTCGGCACGACCGGCTGACAGGAGAGGATCCCCCTCTCTGTCCCTATTCTGAAGCTGGTTTTTGCGCGTCGAGTTGTCTCCTTTCCTCCTCCGTTGTGGTTTTACTTCTGGACGCCCGTTCCCAGACGTCCATGGGGCTCCTCCTCAGATGGCGATGGCCCCGGTCGTCCCTCCCAAACGGTTCTCGTGCGAGCGTGCGTCTTGGCTCTGATCCATCCCCCCGGACGGTCTTTTTTTGTGCGCCTCCCTCCATCCGGTCCCCCTTACAGTGTATCAAGATTTATACCGCAACAGCTGACTCGATATGGTCGCCGCGTTCACGGTTGGCACCGGACTTTCTTGCCCAGATCAACTTGCCCTTGTGGCGTGCCAAGCTCCGCATGACCGGAGTGAAGTACCCCGGCCTGGTTTTGCTTTCTTCTTCGCCCCCCCCCTTCCCCGACAACACGCAGTAGCCGTGCCGGTCGTGCTCGAGAATTTTAGGTAATTCATTATTGCGGCGCCGTCGCCTTTGTCCCCCCCTTTTGCAAATTTGTGCTTTGTGTATCTCCAACCACGTACATTTCGTGTGCCCACCTCAGGCCGTATAAAAACCACAACCAATTTTCATGACCAGTTGAAGTTCACGGACACGCTCACAGGCCCCTTTAGACGGACGCTCCCCCGTTGTGCGCAAGCGTTTCTCTTCGGGATGGAGACCGTTTCTTCTTTTCCCTTCTCCCGTACTGCGTGTGTCCTCGATCAAGATCGGAACGACTCCCATGCGCTCCCGAAATTTCTCCCCTTAGCGGTTAAGAAGGTTTAGAACGAGTCGTCCCTTTCTCCTCCGTATAGGTGATTTTTTTTCGACCCAGGGCGAGGCCCGAGGTAGTATACATCCTTTTTCTTACTCTTGGCTTCGCCAACTTGATTTCCCCCTTGTGGGACCCGGTCCTCTTAATGTAGATCTGCTCCTCCTTCGATATTCCCCGCGCTTCGCCTGCGCATCGACTATGATTCCCTCGAGACCTCACAGCCTCCCACCGTTCCTATTTGCTTCCCTGCCGCTGTGTCCCCCGACCTTATCTCTGCGGTGGGCACGCTCATATGGGCTTCCTGGCTCGATCTCGTTTCGCAGAATCACTCTATTTAGAAGCTGCACCGGCTCGGATCTCGATCTCTAACCCTTCAGAGGATTTCCTTTCTATCCCGGCGTCAACTGCAAGACCGTTACCATTGGCCAACCGGTGGAGACTTTCTTGAAGAATAGGCTTCTTTGCCCCTCTTTTTTTTCTGTATGATACGACGGTCTTATCCTCTGTCCCGAAATAGTGGTAACTTTCCGTTGCTCGCGAGAAGGATCCGACCCCCCATATATTTCCCCTTTTTTTCCAATAACATCCTTTTTGTTGAGGCTCAGTGTCATTGAGAATGAGCGACGAGAGAGAAGTGCTTGGTATAGATCTTTTGTCAGATCCTGCCCTTATTCGCCGATGGGCGATGGCGGGCTGACATTCTAATCTCCCCTCTCTAACCTTTGGTTTGTTGTGCTTTAGTCACGTTGAACGGTTTTCTTCTCCGGTTCTCTTCTTATGCAGCACGATAATCTCGAGTAGCACAGGCTCTGGTATCTACGTTGCCTCGCTAACTGATGGTTCTTCGGATACGGCGCGGTTCACGTCCGATTTCTCGTGTTAACTTTCATTGGCTGCAGTAGTCGCGCTCCCTTCGGGCAGATCTTTCAAATTAGGTCCGTCCGCGGGGGAACGACCTCCGCTCTTGTCGCTCGATGTAGCGCACGTAGATCCTCTTTGTCCTTCTTTTCTTTTCCAGGCAGAACAGCGCAGAACAGGGAACGGCTTCATGGAGCTCTCTCTTCAGACGACACACGTAGAAGTCTTTTCCGCCACATCATGAAACCGCCGTTCCGTCCGCGAGTCTTTTTTGAGAAAGAGTCGAGATCCGCAGAGGAGTCTGAGGTGACAGCGCTCTTTTCTTTTTTCATCCTCCCTCACGTTTCCGGTACTACCCTCCCCTCTGGCTCTCCCCTTCAGGACTCGACTTGTAATCGATTCTAGAGATTTTCGTATTCCTCGTTGAGCGCGGCGTCGTTTTGATTAATGGGGTACACCACACCCCCCGTCGTCCCCTCCATACGCTAAGTCTTCACTTTCCTTCTTTTTCCTTATCTTGATAGATACAAGCAAGGCGCGAGAATTTTCTTTTACATGGCGGTATCTTCGCAGTGATACTCCTGCCGTTCTCACCTTTTGCTGAAAAGACTTCTGCCCTTTTCCGACACCACTGGGTCCTCCTTTTTCTTGGTTTTCGGTCCCATTCACCCCCGGGGTTTTTTGTGAGTAACTCCCTGTTTTAAGTGTTCTGTTTTCATCTGTAGTCTTGCTCCAAGACCAAGCTTTTTGTCCGGATCCTTTCCTATGAGCTCCGAAGCCTTTCCATGAATCTCGATACTCCCCGCCCCTTCGTTGGGGTGTAGACCCCGACCTCCTCTACTCCACCCTTGGCCGTGAGACGTTTTCGGACGCGGTCTTGGTCCCCCGGTGACGGTCTTGCCCGCCCCTGTACTCTTTTATGTTTCCCTTCGGCTTGCATACGGACTTCTCCCTTTTTCATCGCGGTCAGCTCTCTGCATTTTCCGGCTGATCTTCTTCGCTTTTGAGGCTTTGTGAGGCGAGGTCTCTCCGCCCGGTGCGAGCATGGAGTTGCCTCCCGCCCGGTCTTCTTCCCCCCGCCGCAGGTGGCTTCGGCGACCCTTCTCCACTTTGTTGCTTCGCCAGCCCTGGACGTTCTGGCCCTCCACGGCGGCTTCCCCTTCTTTTTCTCTTTTTTTTCTTTCTCCTCCCGTCTTTGTTTTTTCTAGTAGCTCCGTGGCAGAAGTTTTTTCCTTTCCCTGGCTCCTCTCCCCGAGCGATGTAGCGACTGAACCCCTTGTTTCCCTTCCGAATCGTTCTAGTCAGCTGGATCCTCTGCCCCTCCTTCTCTCTCCCCGTGGGCTCCACTCCGGGGTCCCTCTGTTTTCACATAAAGAGCGCGCCAAATCTCTTTCCCGTCCCTCTTCTTTCGCTCATGCCCCTTCACGGCGGCCCAGACCCGATACAGTGGCGGGCAACCTGACCCCGGCACCGCACGAAACCGGTCGTGACCCCCTTTCCACCTTGTTGGTCGTCGTCAGGCCGAACCCCCCCTCAGTACGCTTAGGTTTGCTCTAACTTCTTTACTTTCTTTGGATTGCCCTTTTTGGGGGGGGGGTCGCCGCCAGTTTTCCCCGGTTTTCTTTAGTACCAATCCACCATGAATGCTTTAGTCCCACCCCCACATGCCTCCCCAATTTGCAGTTCTCGGACACTCTCATTCGGCCCCCATTTTCCATTTGCCCCCTGTTCCTCCAAGTTGGTGAGTTCTTGTCTCCAGTATATTCGCCCGGAACATTTATATCCCCGGGGTGTCGCGCTCAAAGACGGAAACGACCGCGTCCCGATCCCTTTTCTTCGTCTCCCCTGTTAAGAAGGGAGGCTTGCATAACCTTTCCTCCTTTTTTCTCTCCTCGCCCCCCAGTGATCCCTCTACGACGCGGAGACCGGCCGATTGTGACTGCCCACACTCGAGGTGATTCCCCCTACGGGAGGCTCCTAAAGTCTCTTCTTACTCTCGCGGGGAGTCTCCTACATGTTAATCGAGTAACGTCCGCACCGCAGTAGATTCGGATCCCCTTTTCTCCTCATTTCTAGTACAGCAAAAAGCTCAAAACTTGGTTCCTTGCCATTCATTGCAGCTTACGGTGACCGCATTAGGCACTCGACTCCTTCCGGCGTGTCAGCTACAGAAGCGCGACCCTGTCTACTCGGCGTTCTCTCAGTACTAGCCCCTAGTTCAGGATCTCCCGTCCCCCTTTGCGAGTACCCCAAGAGCTACGATCCCTCCGTTCGGGATTTGCAATCTAGAGCTCGGTAACTTTTCAAGCTACCTTTCCACTTCCTAACCCCCGTGGTACTCTCTCTTCGCAAGACGCCGATTTTTGGATTTTCTCAGGCGGAGCGCCGCACTCGCTCACATCTGGCATCTGACAGATGATAGCGAAGTCTCCTTTCCC
>Ga0179591_1321076_pt1 | contig 11240 bp, 10 predicted proteins | sample CZOMad2_1_08_16f_FD_182891 | JGI IMG/M metagenome (GOLD analysis project Ga0179591, IMG submission 182891) | Vadose zone soil fungal communities from Angelo Coast Range Reserve, California, USA - CZOMad2_1_08_16fungal (PacBio error correction) | ecosystem: Environmental > Terrestrial > Soil >... | reverse complement strand
CATCACTTCCTTTTTTTATCTCGGGAGTCGGTTGTTCTTTTTTTCGGATGGCGGCGACGAGGATCCGTTTCAGGGAGACGCCCCCCCTCCCTATTCAACAGGTACGGGCCCCCATTCTAATTTTTTTTTTTTTTTTCGAAGATTTATTTTCGTCGCGAGTCATAGACGTCCTTTTTTAGTATTCGCGGAGGCCGTTCAGCTATCGACCGCGACTGCCTCACCCGTCCTTCTCCGACCTCAGGTAATAGCGTTTTTCATCGTTGCCGCCTTACTCGAAGAGACAGTGCTGTGATAGTTCTTCTAGTATTTCTTCCTTCTGAGCGCGTAGATTTCTGGTTTCTCACGGCTTGAGTTTAGGAAGATCTCTTAATGGCCTTTCTGTAGTCGAACTTTCCCGTGGATTTCTTCTTTCCCCATACGAGTATCGGACTTCCCTGCATACGGAAGTCTTCCCTTGGTGATGTCGCATTTCCTTTCTTCTTCGTTGCAGGTCGTCGTCTTTTTTTTCAATCTGCCGAACCCCCTTCTTCTTCCTGGAGAGAAAAGAATACGATTGACAGCTCTCTTGTAGAAGCCCCTTCACCCCCCGATAGGCCCGAGGCGGTGGCTTTAGCGTTCTCTTCATGCACTTTCTTACGGTGCGCACGATATGAAAGAAACCCCATAACCGTGGACTCCCTCAGATAGTTCCATTCGCCCGAAAACCTCCTGAGCTTGGCCTCGTAGAGGACCCATTGCGATAGGAAGATTTGCCCTCCTTTCCCCGTTAACCTAGACCTGCCGGCGCCCTTTCTTTTTTCAGAGACGTTTTCCGCCTATTGGCGGGCATGTCCCATTTCCACGACTTCCTTGGCAATCTTCCGGACGAATATAACGAACACCCCTCCTTTTTTGATCTTCTCCCTTGTGAACCTGCTTTCGTAAAATAGAACTTATCGAGCAGACTCCTTCTGATTTTTTCGGCATGATAGACTATTGGAACAAGTCCCCTGCCTCCCTGGACCTTTCAGGGAGGTGAAGCAGGCTCCCCGCGATGGTAGATTTCCCTCAGTTTGAATACCCCTCTCTCGTTTTTTGGAGAGGCAAGAGCACTAGCTTCTGTGGAGCTTCTTCTCAGAGGAGATGAATCAGTCGACTGAGCGGCCTGATATAATGGATGTCTCTCTCCCGAAGTCCTACCCTTCTGTCTTTTTTCTCTCAACCGTCCTTACCGCTTAGGGTTCGATTAGGGACGTGATACCCGTCATAGATCAGCCACAGTCTTTGTCTTCTAATCTCTAGCTTCCCTTGACGCCGCCCCGGGCGAGAGTGACTACTTCCTGAGCAGGTGCTCTCGCTAGCCCCCCACGACTTTTAAGGGCAAGCCATGGAACGCCACCGATTAGAATCTTTGGAGATGAGTTTTGTTGGGGTGGGTTGGTTTTGGGTTTTTTTTTTTTTTTTTTCGGTTCTTTTTCCTTTTTCTTTTTGGGGGTTCCTTTTGGGGTGTTTTGGAACAGAGTCCACTCTCTGAAATGCCTCCTCCTGCATAGAGTTTTCCTACGGAGCCTTCCTTCAGGAGAACTTTGACGCCCTGCGCGAGGTTGAAAGGTATTCTTCTTTCTCTCTATGAAGTCTTACTACCCTTCGAGGCCCGAGCCTGAATCATACCCCCAACGACTAGGGATCTATTGTAGAAGAGTATGGAGTGCCTCTTATTCTTTTCTGGGACTCCCTCCTCCTTTCAAATAAGCTCTGTTGTCTCCCTCTCCTCTTCTCGTTCTCCTCTCCCCCTGTAACGAGATGAGGAGAACGGACACGATGAAAGACACGGTTCCTAGCTTATGCAGGCTGGCTAGTCGTTTCTTTCCGATCTCTGCATAGGAGAGCTTAGGGCTCTGCTCTCCTGGGAACGTCTCTCCCTCGAGCCGCAGGGTCTTTTTTTCAAGCTGGCTGGTTATCCTCTTTTTCGAGTCCCTCCCTCCCTCCCTCGATGGTCGATGGGAGCACGTGTTTTCTAGCAGAGCCCCCTTGGTGAGCTTAACCCAGCCCTTCCCGATCCTTCAGCAGGGCTGCCCCGAGGTCGCGCTTCGGCGGACTCTCTTACTGAAGCATCCTCCGCCACTATTAGAGCGAGATTTTTTCTAAGGACCTCCTCGGTTCTGGGATGAGGCACGCCACCGAATATTTGCTCTTCGTGTAAACGAGCCTTTCTTTTCTTCTTACAAGCAGGGAGATAGGCGGCTTGCCCTTAACAGTGCCTCTAGAATAGCCACCGCTCGAAAGTACTCCCTTTCTGGTACGTGATCTTTCCTCTCCCTCAAAAGACAGACTTTCCCCCCCACCGCTCCCTCCCCAGCCCCGGCGGATGAGAGCGGGACGCCCCTCCTTCAATCCCCCCGCTGCCTGCTTCTCTCCTGCACGAAACACGGTTTTTCTTTTGCGCTGCGCCCCCAATGATCCGCGAATTCTGGATGGCCCTGAGGGCGAGGAGCGTCTGCGGCGATGGAGGTTCTTCTCCTCATCATATTTCCTCCCCTCCTTTTTTTTTTCTTTAGATCGCTTCCTCCAGCGCCAGCGCGCGCCCTCCAGAAAGCCAGATATGCTTCGGGATATTGGCGAGCGAGTTCTACAGCACATCACCCCCCCTTTTTTTGTAGTGCATGCTACCTAGAGTCCGTATTTCGTTTCGAGAGTAAAGCGCCGCCGGGGCTTGTTTTCTCTTCTCCGAAGTTGTCTCCTCCCCCGGTCTTTGCGGAAAGCTGTTCTGTCTCCTTTCTTTTTCTAGATGAGATTTTCGGAATGTTCGTATTTCGCGTCGTAATAGAAGCTCCCCTCCCCTTCTTGGACGACCCCTCCCTCGCGGGCACGCCGATTCAATCGCTTCTTCTGTTTTATCACTTCCCAGCCCGATCCGGCCGGATCTCCGAATCTAGGAGTGCTAAGACGGTCGTCGCGTAGTCCCCTCTGTCGCAGAGAGAACGACCCCTGACGTCCTTTCTTTAGTGATTCGCGAGACGTTTCTGGTCGAGAAAGGCACCCGTCGCTCCCCTCGGCCCCCCGGTAGAAGAAGGCCTCGCCGCAATGTCCTCCTCCTGCCATCGCCTTTCTCCTTCAAGCCGACCGGCGTTTTATAGATTTGCGCCGGTTCCCCTGCAGCGAGCGCGCAACCGCGCCTCGAAAGACCCCCTTCCTCTCTCCAGCCTCCTCTGCAAATCTCTTTCCTCCATGGCCTTTCGCGAAAGAATCTTTAAAGATTCCCGTGCTGAAAGTAACGCACCTCGCCCGTTGGCTCTTGGCGATCATAGCCTCAAGAAAAGTCCGAGAGTTTAAAGACAGCTAGATTCTCCACTTCCATAACGAACTTTACTTCTTCTTGTTTCTCAAGAGGGACCAGGTAAGAACCCGAAGGAATAGATCCCTCTTTCCAGATTTTCTTACCTTCTTAGAGAAGCGTCTCGAGTGATATCGGTAACCCTTCGGGAGAAGTTCCGGAAGTATGTCCCCCAGACGAGACAGCTCGGAGACCCTAGATGGAAATTGTCTTATGTTTTCTAGGTTCCTTTAAAGAGAGACCTTGGGGATCCTTCGAGCAGAGTCTTGATGAGTCGTCGTATCCCTCCCACTTGAAGCGCTTTGCCCTTCGCTGAACCTTTATGTTAAAGATGGTCTCTTGTTAGAGGGTTTCATACATGATTTGAGATCTGCCCAATCCACGAGAGCTCGCCGCGCAGAGCGCCGGACGAGGTCCTCTCCGCGCCTCCCCGGAGCACCCCCCACGTTTTTCCTCCCTTTCTTCCCGGGAGTTTTTTCTCACGACTAGAGACCCGTCTTTACCGAAACAGAGGCGCCCTCCTGTCCCCGCACGCCACTCCCCCTCCGGGTGGTATTGCCGTCCCCCATTTCTTTTTTTGGCGGTCCCGAATAGCCGCTCCTTAGAGGTGACGAACCCAGTAACGCAGGATCCTCCTGTCGGAGGCGCTTGCCTTCCCCGGCCTCTTTCTTGCCAAGCAGTTTGAATGGATTCCCTGCCCGCAAACTTTTGAAAACACCCCCTCCCTCCACCTCGGCGAAATCCTTCGCCTGGCCCACTGGACAAAGGCGGCTGATCTCCCTACTTTTTTCCCGAGAAAGAGACACCCCTCCGTACGATGGTGCTACTTCATCTTCTTACACGGTTAGTAACGTCTTCACAGCCCCGAGTAGGTCTTTCGAGGCCTGATTTCCTTCGTCACTTTCCCTTTCAGCACCGCTTAGAATACTTTGGGTGATATAGGGCTTCTTTGTACAACTAGCTTTTCAGCGATTCTTTCCTTTTGCCGACTTTCCTGCAGATGCGCAAAACCTCACGAGACAAATCCGACCACCCGCCGACACAGTTCTCCATCCAATCCCTTTTTGCGGATGCCTTTCTCTCTTCTGGCTTAAAGTGCTCCCTGTCGAAGAATCCCTCCCCTAGGAAATTTTCGATATTAGCATAATCGCTTGCTTCTCCCGACGACCCCCGTCTCCACCCTACAGAATCCGCGAACCCCCTCCCTTCGCTGAGGTCCTTTCTGTCAAATTAGGAACCCACCTCTCTTTCCTTTCCCTATAGCCTTTTTCCCCGCGCGGTCTTGCCCCTCTAGATATTCCGCCTGCTGCCCCAGACGAGGCGCGCTACCTTTCCTTCCTGCAGAATGGATCCTCTTTGTGTCTGGACCATTGACTTTCGTCCATGATCTCCCTGGTCTTCTCTTTTTCCCATCGTCCAGTCGAGTTCGCCGCAATCCGCATCACCGACGCAGAGATCCTTCCTGTACGATCTCTATCTTTTCCTCCCTTCTTTCGAGATCTCTTCGTTTTCTGGTTTTGGAGTCGGTTTATTTGCGGGAGCTTTTCTGGCGAAAGGCACGTTATATGTTTTAGCGCCCTCCCACCTCTATCACCAGGACCGGCGACGTCATGTCAGGAAAAAGGCTCCCCCTCCTCCTTATATCCATTCGTCTTCATTCATTTTAGTGAAGCCTTTATGTGATTTTATTGTTGGAACCTCCCTTTTCTCTCTGACCGCCCGCTGATAGGAGAAGTCGCCCGTAATAGACTTGTGGTACTTTCTTCTTTCCCTGGATAGAGCTCCCTCCTTTTATTCGCGTCTCGGTCTCGCGGCTGTGCCCGAGTAGAGAGAAGCGCGGTGCCAGACGATTCGGTTCCTTCATCTTCTCGGCAAATGGCCCCCAGCTTATGCTACTAGTCCCCCTTCCCTCCCATCAATCGTCGAAGGAAGACGAAGTCTGACCTGGTGAGTAGAAATTGTGTTTTCTCTTTTTTTTCTTATGGTTGCAGGTCTTGTATCGTCAGCCTTTTCTCCCTTCCGCCCTTCTTATAGGGCGAGAATAATAACCTTGCCAGAGATTCTCTCTCCGAAGACAAGACTAGAGAAAAAACAATCCCCCGTTCCCTTCTCTTGGTTCCTATCGCTCCTGTTCCAGCCCTGCCTGTTCATCCCCCCGACGGTGCTCTGCTGACTAACCCGACGTTTTTCTCACCCGCAGTAGGGCCTTTTCGCTTTCCAACCAGCGCTTACCTGGGCGCGTTTTCTCCCCCCAGTGCTTTTGATCCCCGCGTGCTCCCAGTCCCCAGCGCACCGACAGGCTCTTTTCTCGCGCTTTGGCTTGGGGGCTTTTCAGTTAAGTTATACCATTAAACTTTCTTTGCAATGCGGCTGAGTCCTATACCCGTTTCCCCCCAGCAGTCCCCTCCTTGGACTGCGTGCTGAAAACCTTCAACCTCGGACTTTTGCTTTTTCCTTTTTTCTCACTGCCCCTAAAATATGTGGCGGCAATCCCGGCAGATCCTCAGGTTGCGGTGCTTCGGCGCCTCCTTTTTTTCTGGGCTCTATCGAGTGGCGATGGACAACTCCTTTCCTTGTTTCTGCGTTGGTTGCTTTTTTCTCCCCCTTCGGCTTGGGACTTCTTAGATCTTCAAGCTTATAGGTAGCCTGGATTCTGCGTCAACGATGTTATGGGCACACACACTCAAGTCCCCCTCTGTTCGGAACGTAGGCTGATTTGATCGGCCTAGTCACAGAAAGAGCCATTTTGTCATCCCTTGATATCCTAATCTGTCCTCATGCGAAGGGTTTTTGCTTTTTTTTCCCTAGTGCTTGATCTCTTTATAGATGGAACTCCTATTGGAAGTGTCCCTCAAACATTTGACAGATAGAAAGATTTTCGACCTGAATTTTTCTCCTTCCCCCCTCCAATGATGCTGATAGGCATAGCGTTTTTTTCTCCTCGAAAGACTCAGCAGAGAGACCATTTTTCTCCTCGCGCTCCGATCCTTTCTCATCGATTCTCTCGATGAAGTTCTCTCTTCTGGACAATCTCCGGAAGAGAGAATCAGATGTCCTGATTCGGCCTTTGATGGACTGTCGTTAGAGGGTGAAGACGCTTTTCCTGGTAGGGTCCGAGTATGAGCCTCCCTTCCTGTAAAGCAGGTTTAGCCTCTCGTCCCTGCTCCCTGCATGAGGAGCCATGAGATGCAGAGATTCTTCCGATGATGATGGATAGGGCTTTTTTCTCTGTGACGGTTCTCTGAGCTTAGAATCTTCTCTCTTCCCTGGGATCCAGCTGCCGGGGAGCGACCCCGCCGCAGGGTAGTCTCCTCTCCTGAAATTATTTTCTTCCCGGTTGTCCGGCGCCTCTTTTCATTAGCTTGAGTGAAGGACTTTTACGAAGAGAAGGGGTCCGAAGAATGAAGTTTTCGAGACCATTCCGGCCAGAGGCTCGCATCCTTTAGTTTTTTGCAGCCCTCCCCTTTGCGAGTCTCGGAAAGACGCTCCAGGGACTTCTACGAAGATAGACCTTTCCCTAGAGTCTAAGGGCCTTGATCTGGTCGAATTCCATTCCGCAAGGCAGTCAGCGACTGCGTTCTTAACGCCGGGAGGCTTCTTCCTATTATAGCTCAAATCCATACCGGCCCATCCTCGACCCAAACCTCCTTATAAGCGAATGGTAAGGAGGGCTCCAAGAAAGTGCTTTTTTCTTATTTATTCTTTCCCACGAGGCGACGCACGCCTGAGTGATTCCTCCCCGACCCCCCTTATCTTTGAAAAGATGCTGGAGAGATACGGTCGTCCATGTCCAAGAAACCACCCTGTTAGTTCGCCCCCTAAGAGCTTCCTCCCTCGGCGCACCTCTGGATTTTGGGGAGAGTGCCTCCCGTCAGATGGAGGCTCGCGTCCTCGATATTTCTTTTTCACCTTTTTTTCTTAGAGAGATCCGATAGCGTCAATCAGCCTGCACTCTCCTTCCCCCTTTAGAGATGAGCAGCCTCTTTTTCTGGAGAGGCGTTTTCAGCACATCGAAAGACATTGTCTTTCTGCGAGCTCCTCGGAGCTCAATTCCTCCCAGCCGTGGAGAGGCTCGAAGCACTCCTTTTCTTGTGTAGAGTTTTCCCCCCCCTCAGTTGAGTTGTCATCTTGGAGGGATGACCTAAAGGTCCGTAGAGGTTTTTTTTTTTTTTTTTTTTTTATTATTTTCTATAGTTGTGGAGATGTTGGGACTATTTTTAGTTTCATATTAGAAAGAACTCTTGAACGAAACTTAACCTCTCCGGGAAACTCTTCAGCTTTTCAATTCGAGGTTTGGGGATTCTCAATGTTCTACCCCCCCCCCCCCCGACGGACCTCGATCAGATGCGGCGACGGCCGGAGTTCCAGCGAGCTTGCAGTGAATCTTTTCAAGAGGGCTCGTCAGGCCTGGAAGCTCGTGCGACTCCGGAGTCGTAGCCGTCAACTCCTCCAAATTTTCCTCGAAGAGAATTCCCTCAGGTATAGACTTTTCGGAATAGGAGACGACTTCAACGACTTTTCAATCTTGATTGCAGCCCCCCCCTATGGGGACCAACCTTGGAGAGCCCCCCTACTCCAGGAGAGATAAAGCCCTCCTACTAGCTCCCTCCGAATTTAAGAAAAAGCTCGACAAGAAGATAAATAATCTTCATGAAAATCTTCGGCCTCCTGACCCATGATTATGCACCTCCTTCGGGAAAGCCTCTCAGAAAGACCAAAGTTCGTTTTCTTTGTGGAGATACCTCCCTGAAAGAAAACTCCGAGAGATCTCCCCCGACTATAGAAGCTTTCCATCAAGCCCCAGATTTTGCCGCCTTAATCGCGTCCTGTGACACTCTCCCTGTAGAAGAACTCTTCTTCACCCTCTTGATACTCTCCTCCTGATCTCCCCCTTCGAGTAGAGAAAGTCTGAGAAAGAGGCGGTCCTTCCGTAGGGAATCCTCCTCCCCCCCTATATGGGTTTTTTTCTTTAATAAGTAGTCTGGAGACTGTGCCTTCAAGCTCCTTCTTCCCCGGTTACCGACGGACATTGCCCTGCAATCCTCTCTTTTATGGATCTCTCTAAATTCAGAAGGGGCTTCCCCTCGAACTCTCCAGTAGTCTCTCCTATGTAGATAAGAACACTAGTTCTCTGAGGTCCTCGCCCAAGAAAAGAGATTTACTTTTCTGATGGGCCTTATGTAGGGTTCCTTCCCCTCCATGGTAGAGTCTCTTCCTGTATTGAGATCCTCTCCCAGATAGAACTACTGTCCATCTCGTAGCAAAAAGGATCCCCAAACCCAGAAGAAATTTTTTTTCGGCAAGGTCGCTTCCCCGAATGCTTTCGCTTCCTGGGACCCCCATCTTCGCCGAAGCTGCACCGCCCCCCCTTTCAAGTTACGATGCCATGTTCTCCCCCGATTAGTCGCTCTATGTAGACCACCGAATCGAAGATGGTCCTCGGGTTACCAGAAGGTTAACGCAGGCTCCATCCCCCCCCCTTTGGGTGAAGGGTTATATGCTTGACGAGGGGATCATCCTGGAGTGGGGAATGCCCTTCCCGCATCATGCCTCTCCATGAGAGGAGGACATGACACTCTTCTAAACCCTTCCCCCCCCCCTTCCCGGTGATCCAGTTGGTTAAGCGACCTTAAAATTTACCGAGATTTTGCGCGCCATCCCATTTCTTGCTTCCCCCCTTTTCGTCCTCTTCGTCACGTCGTCTTCGGGACCTTCGTCTTCTTTTGCGAAACCGCCCTCTCCCGTGGGTGATCTCCCCACCCCCGGCGGCCCTTCTAAGCTATGAGGCCACTCTTCTGTCATTCTCGAGTAAGCTTTTTGGGTGTGGCCTGCGTCCACAGCTCTACAACCTCGAATTCCCCTGAATCTCTCCCCATATCGACCTCCAAAAGTAGCGCCCAAGGATGAAGTCTTCGAAGTAGCTTAGAATCTAGAGCGCTACCCTGAGGCCCCCTTCCGAGATTCTTTCTCTAATCGCTCCTTCACAGAGATTCACAGAACCCCCCTTCCCTGCCCCTAGAACACGCGAAAGAAGACCGCCCTCCCACCCCGTACCCCTTTTCCTCGCCCCAATACCCGAGCCACCCTTACTCCTCCCCATGAATCTTCCCCGCTGCCCACCCGCATGAGAGGAGATCATCAATGGAGTTTTTCCATAGGACCTCGAATAGTAATCTTCCTCTACCTCTCCCGAATGAGAGATCTTCCTAGGAGATCCTCTTCAGAACTCCGTAATCCCCGAGTCTCTCTCCCCTGATGAGCTTTGAATTCTCTCCTTCCCAGAAGGTCTCCGTTAGCACAAGGATTTTTATTCCCCCCGGGCGATCTTTAAAAATAGCCCGTCTCCATAGGGACGTCTCCACATAGCCCCCCTACGACTCCCCGCTGACCGATTTTCCTATTTAATAATAATACTTTTTTTTCGAGAGAGATCCCCCATTTGCTATAGGTCAGCGTTTGAGGGTAGTCTGAGTCTCCCCGGCGAAGACCCATGACGTCTTTGCCCTCTTTGCTCCCCCGTAGGATAAAGTTCAAGGTTTAGTCAGGAAATCCCTTGGAGAGTCGTAGAGACATATTCATAGAGAAGCAGGTTTCTATGCCCTGGGAGGAATGTGTTTTCCACCTTCGACGACCGCGCCCAGCCAAGAGCCTCCTATCGGCGACAGTAGACCTATTGTGGTCCTTGCCGAAATGGATCTCCGAATTTCTTGGCTCGCCGGATTACTAGTTTTTTCCCCCTTTGGTTCGATTTTTTGAGTCTTCCGAGAGCAGCTTTGAAGACTTCTGATTCGGAGCCTCCTCCAGCCTCCGCGGTCGTTAGTGCTCTCTCGTGATGAGACAATCTCCTCCCCGTAGATGAACTTGGTGTCCCCTGCCGAATTTTCTTCGGTGCTTGTAGGAGTATAGTGAGATTGTTTGCCGAGTTTTCACCCTTTTTAGTATCGTTTCCCCCATCTCCCCTGGAATCCGATTGCTCTGAATTGTCCGCCGCCCGGCCCCTTCCAAAAAAGATAGGCTGGAGGGCTCTTTCCCCGGATGCCTTTGCCGCATCCTTCCCATGTTAAAGGTTCAGATACCCGACCGTTTTCTTGCTCTTCCAGATCGGGGGAAGATGCGACCCCCACAAAGCCTCGTCGTTTCGACCCTGTTTTTCCCAGTCTACTATCCCTCCTCGATGGGTCCGTAGAGAAGCGGCCCCCCGAGGGGAGAAGCGATGGCGTCGCGTGGCTCCTGATGGCTTTAAGTAACAATTCCCCTGCCCTTGATTGGAAAGAACCGCTTCCCGGGAGCATTAAATCCCCACCCAAGCTTTTTCTGGAGCGTGCAATTTATGGTGTCACTTAACACCGGACGATGATGCGGTAACTCTTGACTACCCAATATGTGTGCGTAAACCTCCAAATAGACCAGTGCCAGTATGTTTCTCCGGCGCCTCTGTTCATGTGCTTTCACGGGGTTCTCGAGCGCTCTTGGTCTAAAAATCGGTCCGAGCTCCCCTGGCTGAGGTTTGTTCGCCGGGTTCCCTCTTCTTTGGTCCCTCGCTTAATCTGCGCGTGGACGCTCGCAAGGGCGAAGGCTTTTCCGCGACGAGCCCTTACTGACCATACGCCCCCCTTGCGTAAGCTATTTGAGTTTTATACCTCTGATCAGAATTCCCCCTCTAGCTCCCCATAAATTAGAGGATTTTCGTGAACCCCTGCGAGGGCTTGTCTCGATTCCACATTATGACAATGGACTCCCTCTTAGACGGCTGACGATTGAGATGCTTCCGAATCTCTTCCGGTTTGACTAGCGGGTGAAGAGAACTCAGACCGAAGAGGAGATCTCAAGAAGGATAGAGTTTTACCTACGATTAACGGCTCCCCTTCCCAGCCGGCTTTCGCAGGCAGAGCAAAGTCAGACGCTGAAAGAAGGCTCTTCCCCGGAA
>Ga0179591_1271253_pt1 | contig 11240 bp, 8 predicted proteins | sample CZOMad2_1_08_16f_FD_182891 | JGI IMG/M metagenome (GOLD analysis project Ga0179591, IMG submission 182891) | Vadose zone soil fungal communities from Angelo Coast Range Reserve, California, USA - CZOMad2_1_08_16fungal (PacBio error correction) | ecosystem: Environmental > Terrestrial > Soil >... | reverse complement strand
AGGGCTCATTCGTCCATTCCTCGCCCCCCCTTCCTCCATCTTCCCTCTTTTGACTTTCCCTCGTCGAAGCTTCGGTCTGACTAGAGAAGAGCAACGCCCTTTGACCGAGTAAGGGAAGTTTTGATGGGGGGGATACGAATCGCTTCCTTTCTGTTTCCGAGCGGCTTCGTTTCTCCTGCCTCCCCCCCCTCTTTTGATTCCGCCTCGCGGAGGAGGTACTTCCCTCCCTCTACTGCTCCAATTTTTTTTTCGTAATTGGGTGCTGTAAGGCTGGCCGGGGAGAGATCTCATAGTAGAAGATTTGCATTAGGATTCTCCCCCCCTGAGCTCGCCACCTCAGGTTTGCCGCGCCGACATCCGTCTTCCTCGGTTCTCTCCTATCCCCCCCCCCACTACTTGCCTCTGGCCGAGGCGAGCTGCGGTTCTTTTTTTGGGCCCTTCTCTAAGTCCTCTTCCTCCCAGGTCAGCAAAGGTGGAAGATGCGTGATGATCTTTTTTTCCTGAGGGCACTTGTTCGAGGCGGGACGGCTCCGTGGACTCTGATTTTCGACGTCTTCTGTATTGCTTCTGCAACCGCACATTTCGCTTAATTATCTCTTAGCGAGCGAGTTCGTTTTGAGCCAGCCTGGCCATCGATTCTCCTTAGACCCAGATTCGTTGGTCCTGTCCTTTCGACGTCGGCACTCCTGTGATCTCTTTCCCCCTAGAGGTTCATTCTTTGAGACAGCGCCAGACCTTTCTTTTTTTTCTTGAGTGCCGCCGCCGGCCGGTACCCCCGTCCGATCTCCTGACTCTCTCCCCGCGAGCTTTTCACGGGATGCTGATTCCCCAACCTTTTAAGCTGTTCCTAGCTTTCCCCGGTTCGGTGGAGGAGATCGCACGCGATTCTCACGTATACCCTGGTTTAGTCTTTCACCCTTTTCCCTGTTTCTCCACCCTGGGCCAGATGCTCGTCTTGATGCGGGTCCCATTCTCCACATCCCCATGAAATCTGAACGTCTGGACGCTTGCCAGTTTCCTTCTCTCAAGCCTCGGTGGTATGTTTCTACCTAGATTTTGCGCCTTGCCTTTCTTTTGCTAAGTTGTCCCCCGCGACACTACTGGGACTTCCGGAGGGCCCCTTATGTATTGTGTGAGGCCCCCCTACCCCCTTTTTTCCATGACTTTTCCAATGCCTTGTCCTAAGGCTCTTTCGTCGATTGGACTGAAAGGAAGCTGAGGCTTTTTCTTACGTCCCCTTTTCCTCTGAGGCGAAGTCCTTCCCCATCCTCTCTCATCCCGCAACCGGGCGCGCCAAGCGCACCGCACCAGAACGAAGAGATCTTCTGAAGCTCTCCCGGATCCTTCGGTTGGTTCAATCTTCCTTCAGGCGTCCCACGTTGTACATCACCGTCTCGTTGGTCTCTGCCGTCGGAAGCGCCGGGCTTTTAACTTTTTCCGGAACAGAGTTTCCAATCATCTGGTCTCTTCTTTGGACACCCTGTCCTGATGCGATCTCGTGCCATTCAGCTTCCCTCCCAATTGTTGCATATTCCCCCAGCTGCACCGGGTCGGTACGTTTCCCCCCCTTATCCCCCCTTATACCGTCTTAAGTGCACCCGAAAAAGGCCCGCCCCCCCCAAGGAGGTTTTTGTCCCCCTGTCCTGCCCCTCTGCGGGAGTTGCTTCTCCCTGTTTCGGATACCCTTTTTAGTTTTGCTTCCCCTTTCGTTGACTTTCCCTTTTTTTTTTCAAGACCACTCTCGCTCTGTCTCAGACCTCGATATCTGGAGCATTTTGGGAGCCCGGTCTGGACCGCTAAGAGAGCTTCACTCCCCTTCACTTTGGAAGGTGCTCCTGTTAATGAGAAAACAGGAACAACCCCTGTCCCCTTATACCAGAAAAATAGGCGGAGGAATCTTTCCCCCTCTTCAACGCTTTCCTGAGATGGCATGAGATTCAGTCCCTTCCCCTCACCTCTTCATGCGTTTTCGAGGCGGATTCCTCTGAATTGTTCGGCCCGCACAGGTCGAGCTCCACCTTTCTCCCCACTAGACCTTCCTTCTTCCCAGTAAACTGAAAAACAGAGTACCAATTTTCAACCCGCTGCACCTTTTTGACGATCTCATTCGATTGCGAACTGTCTTCCCAGGTTTCTACTTTTCCCTTCATGTTACTCCTCCTACCGGAGTCCCCTTTCTCTTTCTCACCACCCCCCCCATCAACCCCACTAGGGTTTACCACAGGGAAGGGTCCGGTCGGCCTCCCGGAAGATGAATTAGCCCCGTCCACGCAACGCCTTCCAGGCTACTGGACTCTCCTCTCGGATTCCCCTTTGATCTCGGGCCTCTCCGTTTCTCGGTGAAGCTCGGCCGCCCTATTGAGGGTCCTCACAAAATTCCAGATCCCCTGTCAATCGAAAATCGCGGATCAAGGGTTGTGTCCCTTTTGACTATTTGTTCGATTTCCTCGAGGAGTCCTCAGCTGCGCTCCTTGATCCTTTTCCCCACGCGGTCGCCGCCGGGTCGGTTTACGCCGAGCTTATTCCTCCCTCGAGCTAACCCGGCGCACTGACCACCCCACCGACAGAAGACGCTGGCGGGAAATTCTCGCCTTTCATGCCCTTTAATCAACCTGATCTGTGCTGATTTGTTTCATGTCGAGGTCCCGGCGTGTGTTCGTCCTCCTCAGGGTCTCGCCCGGACTTAAGCATGAGTGGCCGAGAGAGGCAAAATTTTCCATTTTCGGAAGAGCCGGATCGACAATCTCAAACCCCTATATCAGGCGCTCACGGCCTCTCCTTAAAGGGGTCTAGCTCATCTCTCTGGCCTATCCTTTTGTGTTGTTTGATTCTGAGATGTACGAGGACCCGGTGTGACTTTAGACGTGTCTGATCTCCTGGGATCTCGTTGTTGGAGAGGACCTTGTCGACCTTGTCGCCCCAGATTTGGCTGACATTGAAGAGCATAGGCCGCAGCCTGCGTATTCCCGTTCTTCACCCTCCATCGAATATAACACCCGGCCTAGGTCGACCTCTACGATTAACCCCCTACTCCCTCTCTTGCGGTGTGTCACTGCACTCTCAGTCGGCAGTCAGGAGCTGCTTTCCCCCAGTTCCCCCAAGCGTCGAGCTCTTTGCGGATTGCTCCCCGTTTTCGATCTCTTGCCTTTCCATGCGACGATGAACCTGGTTCCGCGTTCGACGCCTTGACCCAGGACGTCCTCTCATGTCGTTTCCTCGAGGAATGCCTTCTGTTTTTTTTCCCACGACCCCTTTCTGACCGCCAGAGATGGGAGGCATTTTTTTCGATTCCTGTCTGACCTCTATGAGGTCGGCGTCTACTCCCCCCTATAGGACTCAGTCAGTTCCCTCTCTCATTCCCATAGACGGCTCTGGTCTTCTCGTACTTCTCCTTGGTGCGGTTGAGGGACGACTTAAGATTTTCGTTACCTGTTTTCAACCCTCCCTTTGGTCCCACCCTCGTGTGTTTTTTTTTGTTGTTTTCTACTTCTTTGAAGATGTCCTCGGGTAGGAGGAGTTCCCTTTCGGGCCCGAAAGCACTTCCTGTTCTCGCCTTCCTCCTAGATGTCTCTGTGCCTTTTGGAGTCCTTGGACCGTAGGTGTAGTGAACGAATTCCCCGCTTCCCGCCATTAAGGATAGAACTTGAGTCCTTTTCACTTTTGTATTTAGACGCATTGCTTTTTGAAGTCCCCCTGACTTCCCTCTTTCTGCCCTTCTGGCAATGCGTGTCGAAGTCGAATTCGGCTTTCTTTACGATATATGTTGTAGGGGCACGGTGATAGTTTTGGACGGTGATATTCCCCGGCGCCCCAACTCCTTGAACTGGCTGAGGTGCTTTGCTCTCCGTCAGCTCTGCTCAGACTCCCTCCCTCTCTTTTTACGATCTCGGAGTCGTGTAGAGAAGTCTAATGATCTTTCTCCGAACTGGACTCCCCTGAGTCAGTCCCCACCCGACACTTTGTTACCCTCCCACCGTCGCCGCCCCTTTTTCCCGCCTTCTTCGTTTCGTAAGGCCCCCACCTTCGCCGGAGGGCCCCGGTGCTGTCCTATTAATATGTAGACTTTTGGATACCGCCCTGCCTTCACTCTCCCACGGTGCCAGCTGTTCCGGATTCTTGGTCACCTGTCGCTTGGCATGTCCGGCTTCCTCATACCCCTTAGGGTAAAAAAACCGTATAAGTGATTTTTCTCCCCGCGGGGGGCCTGTCTGAGACGTATTGTCCCTTCCCTTCCTCCATTTGAACCCGGACCTCGAGGCCCTCGCTCCGGTGATTGCTTTACTTTTTCGCCTTAAGCTGAGCCTTGTAGCCCGAGGATCAGGAGCGCTTAGACAGAGATTTTTTTTGCTTTTTTCGCCTTTTCCTCTCCCTTCTTGCCTAGCTTTCTGCCGGCTTTCTCCCTCGCGGTTGAGTCATTAGAATAAGATTTTTCCCCTAGTCCCTCGTTTTTGAGCCTCCCTTTTGACCCGGATTGCAACTTACTTTTTAAGGTGTTTTGGTTCTCACCACTCACACATAAGTTAGTTCCTTCAGCACCGTACAGTTTTGCTTTCCCCGTACCTCAATCCCTTTCCACTGACGCAAGAAATGCGAGTGTCCACCTTACAAAAGATTGTCTGTTATCAGGCCCTGCAACCGGCTGCGTCACGTTTTTAGATTTCCCTGGATCTGTCGTTTATCGGTCGCTTTTAACTTTCAATCGAGATCATGGGGGTGGAGAACAGGCAGGAACCTTTTCTAAGACTGAAAGGGATAGGTTCGCCTCGCGGGCGGTCAACCCCGAAAAGGGTCGGCTCTTATTAACGGCTGAAGCAGGTGTTTTTCGTTTCTTTTTTCTATCCCCGTTACCCTCTCGTCCGTATCGAGCATAGAGGACCTTTGTGCCCGGCTAGGTCCCCTCCAGTGAGTTTGCCCCGCGTTTTCCGCGATCCATTTCAATAGATCCTTAAGTGAACAGAGTCGACGGGCAACTGCCCCTAACTTTTCCGTGACTTCTGGCCGCTGGCTCCAACTCTCTGATGAAGTAGATATTTCCTATTGTTTTCTTGGGTCGTTCCCCTCATCAATTTTTTTTCCTATCCCTTCGTATCCTCTAGTCCCGAACGAGAAGCGAAGAGAGAGCAGGAGATTTTGCCTGACTTACGCCGTGGGGCCATGGGTGGTCCCCTCAGAGATTAGCTGTCCACCTACCAGCAGTCCGTTTCCTCGGTCCATCTCTGATGCCCTAGTTTTTATATTGACTCCTCCAGATGTAATTTCCGTCTAGTTCCTCTCCATCGGTGATGCTCTGTTTGGTATACGGCCTTTTTTTCGCGGCCGAAGGCTTGACTCGGCTGTTCCACTTCGAGACTTCACACCCACCATTTTGAAAAATGTCCCTTCGATGAGCCTACCTCACTAAGCGCGGGGGCGATCAGAGGACTCCGAGAAGAAATCCGAACTCTTCCTAGGCAGCGATCCTCCCCCCCTTCCAGGCTTTCCCCCTTTCTTTTCTCTTTGCTTTTTGTCGCCCCGAGATTTTTTTGACTTCCTTCCCAGCACGAGCTTTCTGATTTCTCCTCTACGGTACAGATGATCTCTCTCTTTTCAATCATTTTTTTTGTTGTGAGCTCGAGGTTATCATCTGGACAGTCTCTTCGGCGCCCGCTTGTCTTTCCCTTCCCCTTCTCCTCTTCTTAGGCCCCTCGAGTTTTTCACGCCATGTTGTTTCGCGCTTCCCTTACTTTGGGGATCCCACTCCTCCTCTGCCTTAACGGAGGATGGAGGCAGTTTTGTGGGGTTTTTGTTTGTGGGTGGTGCGTTGAGAAGTCTGATCGCTCCCTCCTCCTTCTTTGTCCCAATTTCTCCTTTTCTTTTAGGAATTTGGTTTTCTTAGATTCTGTTCCGGGCCGCTGATATCCTTCGGCCGAGGGAAGAGGAAGATAACCAACGCTCTTTCCCCAGTATGCCCCGGCCCGCTACGAGACCTCGTGGTCCTCTCACAAATACGGCCCTTTTTCAAGTTGTACTAGGTCGCTCTGCGTTTTTGACGGCCTTTTACGGCTTTTTTGGGTGTGGCGTGTTTTTTTTATTTTAAACCTGGCCAGAAACTGGCGTTCTTTTTGTGGTGCTTTTCTTCTCTTGCTCTCGCGTCGTTCTGCTGAGGGCGGGACGCCGGTTGTCTCTTTCTCCTCCTTTCGACTCCTTGATTATTTCTCTCGACCGCCAAAGGGAGAAATTAGAAGACTGAGAGTCGAAGTTTTTAGCCCCTTTCCGATTCTTTAACTGCTCCCTCACGGGGGAAGTTTGCCCTCGACGTCGGCTAGAAGATAGAGGAATCTGAGGATACCGCTGGCGAACGCGCCCGACATTAGGGCTTGCGTTTGAGCCGTCGACGTTTAAGTCCTCTTCTGCCTCCTCCTCTCTTCTCTGTCTTTTTGTCACTTTCGCGGAGCCGCAACCTGAGGGACTCGACGTTCCCCTGATTCCGGGGGTGGCGGTTGGGGAGGTCAGAGACTGATCGTGCGTCCCCGCTTCCGGGGGAGTCGTTTTAACTTTTTTCCTTTTTTCCTTCCCCTTGGCCAGGAGCTCGACTTGGATTGCTATGTTCCCCTATCAAACTTCTCCGTGTGAACTTATGAAAGACGTTTTTCCTCTTTTGCTTTTGCAATTCTTTTTTTCACCGCCTCTTTTGACTCTTGGTAGCATCGTCCAGTTCGTCATTGCCCTTATTTGTCTGGACCGGTCCCGTCATTTTCCCCCCTTTTCTTCAGAATTTTTGTCCCCCTTATACCTGGTGTGAGGAACCGTCAATTTCCTTCCCTTGACTTGCAAGCCCCTGGATCATTTATCGCATTCCCCCTCCTTGGAGGAAACGGTCCGCTTCTGTCCCCCTAATGACTTTTTCCACATCTCGGCGGCCGGTAGAAGAGCCCTCCGCTAGGGCGATGAACCGAGAGAAACCCGCGAAGAAGCGCTTCGAGCTCTAGGATACTAGGAATACCCCGCTCTCCTCTTACGGCTGCAAAGGCACCTCACTTTCTCGAGGGCCGAGGCTTCCCTTCCTCTCCCCAGGCATTCATCTTCTCTCCCCTTAAAACGCTGGATAGCATCCGTCACAGAGGTTGATTTCCACTCAAGTGGGATCGCGACCTAGCCGGCCATGACAAGCTGTCCACCTTGAAAATGCAGGTCCACCATCTGTCACCGTTTGTTTCTCCGGTCGCGGTATCCCTTTTTCGAACAATTAGGCTCTTCCCCTCACAGGACGAGGCGGGGTGGGACTGACGATGAAAAGACTGCTTTCATTTCCCCGGCAGGTGCTTTCTACCCCCCCGGGTCTTTTTGGCTCCCTTCTTTGGAGTAAGGTCGTGAAAAGCCTTACTCTCCCCTTTCGAACCTTCCTCTATCTGGGAGCGGGCCTTATGTAGAGCTGCCGACTCGCCGTCACTCCATCCCCCCCCAAGTCTTCCTCAGTGGTCTCAACGGTGCAAGAGCACCGCCACGAGACACCTTTTTCCCCCTCCCCCTCTCCTTCCTGACATCGCACGAGAATTCGAAAACGACCTTTTTTAATGAGCTTGCATGCGTCCGTCCTTCCTACCCGCGGCCTTCTTTTCTCGCGATCGACTGTGCCGGCCGCCCTGTCTCTTCCTGAGCACTGGCTTGCATCGCGGATCGTCCAGCAAAGGAATCTTGACCAAGGACCCCCGTCCCGTTTTGACTGATCATTCCTTCTATGGGCTAGAAAAACCTTCCCCCTGGCAGGTCTCCAGTGGCCTCCGGTTCACTTCAGCTTTCCCACATAAATCTTCAGCTTCAGAAAACAACATCACAAAAGAGGGTGAGTCCACACTTCTTGGGTTCGGTTCTGCCGACCCGTTACTGCCCGCTGATCGCCCTCCCCCACCCCCTAACCACCTCTAAGGGCGAAGGATGAACTCTTCCGTTCGTTGGACGTGCGCTGACGGGACTGTCTTCCCTTTCGTTTCTCTTTCCTCCCGAATCACCTCAGTCGAGGGTCAGCCCCTTGGGGCCCTTGAATCGAAAATCGGTGCCTTTTCAATTAAGTGAACCTTTCTCTTCTCTTTTCCATTATCTCACCAGGCAGATGCGCGCCGGACCATTTTCCTGAGGTTACCCCTCCTGCCTCCCTTTACTTTCAGCAAGGAGAGCGATCCTCAAATGGAAAGAGTATGGAGTTTTCAAATCGACTCTTGTTAAAGCTTTTGTCATGCCGGTGAGGACCCCGCGTCTGTCCGGAGTTTTTTTTTACTCTTCTCGGTCGCGTCGGGTGATCGGACGAATAGTTTAGCGACCGGAATCTCCGGAGGTGCATGAATATGAGCCTTCCAGCTCTCACCTTCGACATGAGGACTTATCGCCAAGGTCCTCAAACCCTATCAAAGGAGAGTGATTTTTCACGGCGATCTGCACTTTCTCGGACATCTTCTTTTCATAATACTATTTGTTGCTTTTCTTATCTCTCTTTTCCTCTTTTGAACGGTGCCTCCCCTCCGTTATAATCCTCTTATCTTCTTTGTTGGTAGAGGACCTTGTCGATCCGGCGGAATATTTAGCCTGATGATCTTGCGCGAATACGGAAGAACAGCTGCTATTCCGTTTTCGCGCCCGCTTGCCCCAGAAAAACTCAAGAGGATCATCTTAAGATGAAAAACCCTTAAGCCCTCGCGGGCCTTTCACCGAGCAGTCCGGGAGTTTTTTTTCTGCATCTTATCCAGGGCGGAATTGATAAGGGTTGACGCCTCGCCGCCTTCCGCGCGTCCCCCCTTTCCACGCTCCGTGCCGCGACCGAGCCCCTGACAGGCCTCTTTCCATCTTCCTTTTTTACTCGAGACTATAAGCTGAAGGTTTCCAAGACCATTACAACGCGCCATTGCTTTGCGGATGGCCGATCCTGTCCCCCTTTTTCCTACCATAGCATTGGCGGCGCGCTTCACTTTAGCCTCCGTAAAGTTCCCCCCCTTCATTCACCCCCTCGAGCAAGTTCCCTGTCTTTTCTAGCGGACTTCTCTTTGATGAAGGTTTTCGGTTTGCGGGCGATCTTTCGTTCAGACCCGTTCCTTTTCAATGGCCCTTACGGAACACTGCCAGGTACCCCCCCCAACCTCTGGGTGTTGCTTTTTTCGCAGATGAAGATTTCCTTCCCCTTTTTTTCGGTTCCATTTATTTCCACATTTCTCCCTTTTCCGTCCTTTCTCGACGAGAAGTTCCTCTGAGATCAGGTTTGCAGTCGGGCCCCTATTTTTTTGACTGCCTTCCTGAGCCGTACTCTAGGAAATTCTTGCCTTCCCGGCACCGCAACTTCGTCGATCCTCTTCTTCAACGCCTTGGCCGCGTGTCAGGCTTATTCCCCGTACTCCTCTTCTTCACCATCGTTCTTCCTCTAAATCCTCCATGTTCTCCTAAAGTGAGGGTTTTTTGGTACGAAGGGCTATTTGGTGCTGTGCTCTTCCCTGCGAAACCCTTTTTCAATTCACTTGTGAGGGGTCCTGCGCAGCTCGTAGCCCTTGCTTTTTCCCTCCGGCACCCTCTTCTCCAGCTCGAGTTAGCCGCCGAGATTTTGCGTCCATCCCTATGCCTCCATCCGTGCAGTTCCACCTACCCTTATCCGCAAAAAGTTCGCAGACTTCGCAGGTGTATACAACCTCCCGCGGCGGGCCGGTTCTTTTCTTCCTTCATTTCTTCGTCCTTGATCCCCCCCCTGCGACTTCATTCGACCACGGTGTCCTCTGTTTTTTTCCCCTTCTGCATGTGTTTTTCCGGTGACGCGAATTGGAATGCCTTTTTTACTCGGTAGTTTTACAACCTCGTAGGACGATATTATTTCCCAGCGGTTTTCCCGGTCTCTCCGATTGTACATGCCCGGGCGCTTGATGACTCGAGGCCAATCCCTCTTAAGGTGATGTCCTTAGAAGTAATGAGGAGCTTGGCGGACGATGATCCTGAAGCGCTTCGAAGAGCTTCGTCTGGTTGCGTTTTCCTATTTTCCCTCTCAATTGTTTGAGTGAGGAGGAGCTATTTCCCTTTTTCAGCCGTTTTCGTTTCTTCTCCCCTTCATTACTTCAGTCCAAATATGGCGACCTTTCGTGACTGGCTTTCTTTTCAAGGAATGGACACGGGGAGGGGTCTACACACTCATATACTTCACCTTCGGACGCCCGTCAAAGTGAGCGGGACAGCTCCCTCCAGGAAAATGCCTACTCCCTGGGTATCCCGGATCCCCCGAGGGGGTTTATTCAGCGTACCGTGGCTCCCCCTTTGTGCGTACTTTCCTTTCCCTCTTTTTCCCCGATTCTTTTGAATTTCTTTTTGAAGACTCCCTCCACTTCCCTCTGCTCATGGCCCAGTGAGGACCTAGGCCACTTTTTTTCCCACTTAGTTAGGGACGGGGCGCCTCGAGGTGCGTGATCGCTCCCCCCCCCCGCCCCCCTTTCCCTTCTTCTGACCCCGATTGAGCAGGGTTTTTGGCCTGGGATAAGCTAATTCCCCCCTCGCTTCCTCTAGCGGATGAGATCGGTTTTTGTGCCCCTTTGTCTGACCATTATCATGGGCTTGACTTTTTCTCCCATCAGGTCCTAGCCCTGATCCGGAGTTCCGCAAGTATGAGATTCCCCCTGCACACGCCCGAGAGGTGATAAGAGACTTTCTCTGGCTCAAATACGCTGACTATCTCCCGCGTCCCGGCCCCGGTTTGGGCGGGGTTTAGTCCATCATTCCTTTTTTGTTCGAGCAGCATCGTCGTAGTCCGCCTCGATGAAGCTTTCTCCTCCATTGCTAATGAGCAGCTCCAGTGAATCGCCCCTTTCTTGCTGGCCCTTTTCCGACTCTCCTTTTCCTTTCTTTGCCCCCGAAACGCATTCTACCTGTCAGCTTAGGAAAGATATTTTGTATATTCGAGCCGGGTTCATCGTTCTAGGCCGTCCCGAGACCAGATCTTTGTCTTTTTTTAGTGTCCGGCGCGGCCTCTGGCCTCTTCTTGAATCTCGTCCCTGCCTTCGAACACCCCCAATTTAAGAAACCTGATAGGCTGAGCTCCTTCCCTCTAGGGGCGTCTACTGAGGATAATTTGCACACGACTTTTTCATTTTTTCCATTAGTCCATATTCTGCTCCCCCCAATCGCCCCTGGTCTCCTTGCCCCAGTCGTGCCGTCTGCGCGGGGGCCCGGTCAAGAATGCTGCTCTCTTGTCCGCACGTTCAGGCTGTGGCCGCAGAAAGAAGCTAGGTACCGAGGAGAAA
>Ga0179591_1259159_pt1 | contig 11240 bp, 16 predicted proteins | sample CZOMad2_1_08_16f_FD_182891 | JGI IMG/M metagenome (GOLD analysis project Ga0179591, IMG submission 182891) | Vadose zone soil fungal communities from Angelo Coast Range Reserve, California, USA - CZOMad2_1_08_16fungal (PacBio error correction) | ecosystem: Environmental > Terrestrial > Soil >... | reverse complement strand
TGCAAGCCGCTGTTATTGACTGAAAAATTAAGTCATTTTCTGGGCCTTGTCGTCCCCACACTCCCGCTTTTGCTTTTTTCTTTTCGCGATGCTAGGTTTCGTGACTGACACCGGCCGTTCGCTTGTCCTGGCGGGGCGGTTCCCCGTTTTTTGAATGTGCACACCCTCTGTCTTTCCCTCCCACGCCCCTTTTTTATGGCCGCTTTTCAGGACATACTCGTCTTTAGTCTTCGTAACACTTTTTTTGCACCCCCTCTCTACCCTCGTAGGGCACAAGTATTGGCCACACAATGTTACTTTGAATTTGCTGTCTGAACCGGTGGCGATCCTTTTTTCCAGCCTCCCCCTTTTTCCATTCTCCGCCCCCCGGCAAAGTTTCAGTTCCAAATTGTAGTTGGTCGTGGCCTGGTTGACACGCTCTCTGGGCGAAAGGTGATTAGCGGTGTGTGTAGTTTCCCTCTTTTTTTGGAGGGCGGCTTTTGTGGAAGGGAGCGGACTTGGTGGGAGAACCGTCACCCCCCCCCCTATCACCACCCCCCTCCCCCCCCCCCCCCCCCCCCCCCCCCCCCCCCCCACCCCCCCCCCCCCCCCCCCCCCCACCCCCCCCCCCACCCCCCCCCCCCCCCCCCTCCCCCACCCCCCCCCCCCCCCCCCCCCCGGCGGTCCCTAAAATCTCGAATCTAGGGGGTGGTGCCCCTGGGTCTTGGTCTCACCCCCCCCTTTGGGATTGTTCGCTTTAATCATAGGACCAAACACCTCCGTCTCCCCACACAAAACCCTAACCTTTCCCTTTTTTTCTGGTTAACCGGCCGTCTTAGACCCCCCCACCCGCCACCCCCCGCTTTGGGGGCGTGCGGGGCTCTTTGAATATTTTTTTTTTACTGGTGGTTCTTGACCCTCCTTCACTCTCTGTATAGGTTGGTGACCGCTGTCCTCCTTCTCCCCCTTTTTTTATTTCGTTTCTCGGGGTCTATTCTTTTGCAAATCTGTTAGTCCCGAACTTCCCAATTCTTTGGGTCTCCCCCTCCTTTTTTGCAAACTTTTGCCGGATCGTCCTATGGCTCAGTTCCCCCCCCGAATTCAACCTTCCTCCCTTTCGATGTTCCGAAGCCGGACATCGGGGTCGGGCAACCCCCCCCTTTTTCCCTCCGTCCCTTTCCTCGTCGGGTGATTCTGGTATTCTAGCACGGCTCCCCTTTTCTGGGCGTCTTGGAAAGTTCCCCCCCCCTCATCGCCTCCAAGAATTTCTTTCAGTGTCTTCTGCTATGTTCTCTTGGACCTATTCCGCGCCAGGCTGCGTTTGTTTCCCCATTGCATGGCTCATTGAGATCCCAATATGGTTTTTTGCGGATTTCCTCTTGTTGTTCCTGACGTTTTATCTGCCACCACTTTTTTCCCTGAAATGGGCCTTACTCCCCCGGCCCCCCTGGACGAGGAGGATGCGTTTTGACTGCACCCGAACTGTGCCCTGGACTACGTCTTGCTGTGTCCACCTAGAGTTTTTTGTTTCCCTCGCGATGGCCCCTGCTTTTTTAGTGTTTACGATTCTTGTTTTTTTCCGACAGGCGTAGGGCGGTTGCCTGTTTGTCGCCCGCTCTATTGGATTGGGCGTCTTCTGGCTTTTTTTCCCCCCTTTCATTGTCTCTTCACGGTCATGGTAGCCCTGGTTTCTGCTCGGACCCCCTCCCATTTTTGTTGTAAATTGCACCGGCACCGGGGCTCTCTTTTTTCCACGCCTTCGTTCTTTCACACCAGTACCCATTTCCCCCCACTGTTTTTTTCCCCGAGGCCCCCCTCCACGAACCCCGTGAATCACATCGAATTTTTTTGCTGTTGGGCCGATGAATACCCCAACACAGGTTTTGCACCGCATTTCCGGCCCCGGCCCCCCTCCCCCTACTCGCCAAACACGGCGATCCCGTAACCCCCTCTCTTTTTCCCTCCCCCCTTCTACTGTTTTTCCATTGGTCCTTTACCCTTCGAAGTTCATGGACTTTGCAATTGGATGCCAAACGCATTTGACCCGGCAGTACGGCCGAACAATGGAGGGTATGTTCTATCCTTTTTTCCGAACATTTTTTTTTTACCCCCCCGCGCGGAATCCTTCTCCCCCTCCAACACCAGTGAGGTTTTTACTCCGACGGGTGCCGGTGTATTTTCGGGCCCGTGCGCTTTGTGGAGATCGCTCCTTTTCCGTGGTCGCCATTTCAGTGGAGCTATCCATTCAGTTTGCCCCCCCCGTCACTCGAGTCCTATCTTTTGGACGTTTTGAAAACGGCTTCACTGACGGGCTTCGGGGCGCCACCCCGCCCTCTCCATCTTCATTCTCTATTCTCGGCACCTTTCTTGTCCTGGGTCAGAGCTCCGGGAGTGGCTGAGCACTAATTCCTTCCAACCTTACACCCAGCCATGAGCCGCCTGGTATCTGACCTTCAATTGTTAACCCGGCCCCCTCCTGCACTGGCTTGGTTCCCTAGTCATCCCTTCTATGGAGGGCATGGCGTTTTTGCCGTATCGCCAACGTCCCATGTTCAAAACACGAACAACCTTTTCCCCGCGTCCCTTTACACAAAGTTCTGGATCCCTATCGTTTTTACCCCCTCCCGCCTTTTTTTGACTTTCTTTTGACGGCTCCCCTGCAGGTTTCTGAACCCTCCCGGCAATCGACCTTCCTGTCCTTTGAAAGACCTTACCCCCAAGCAAGTCCCCCCTATTTTTTTTTTATTTGTTCTTCTCTTCTCTCTTTTTTCTTTGACCGCTCAGGTGTTCGAGTGGTTTCTGCAGCTTTCTGAAACCCGTTTCCTTCTTTGTCCCCGGCTTGTTTACGCTTCCCTCTTCCCCATGTGTTAATTGGTCCTGGAGGGCGGTCCTTCCAATTCATGTTCTGGGCTCTTTCCAAGCCCCTCCAAATAGGTCTTGTATGAATTTTTTTCGTTTCGCTCCCCCGTCAAAACCTTTGCTAAGCTTTCCCCTTTCCCCGTTGGTTTCCTGTTTGCACAATCCGCACGTCTCCGTCTCTGGCGCCTTCCTTTCCTTTTTCTGGTCTTCCCCCCCCCGCCTCTGTTGCACGGCCCTGTGCCCCACAAAATCCTGCCAATTTTTTTTTTTTTTTTTTTTTTTGGCAGGCCGCCGTGTTGCCGTGTTTGTTTTGAAAGATCTCGATCAGGCCCAAGCCCCTTTCTTCTTCGCTGCTCCACAAATTGTACCGTTTTCGTACTCTTCCCCCTGAAGAATATGGCGCGCCCCCAGTCTATTTCATTCGGGGTAAAGGCCGCGGGGTGGTGTCGAGGCTTGTCCGTATTTTCACCCACTTTTTACCTCAACCAAGACTCCTTTTCGTATTTTTGACTTACAAATTTGATGTCCTGTCGTCACTGAATTTTTTTTTTCCCTCAGTTCTTTCATGGACGGCCCGACTGGTCACGAGGTTGCTGGTCTTTTTTGGGGCCGTTTCACTTTTGTACCACTCACTTTTCTCTTTTGAAGAAGGATCCCCTTTGGATGGTTTTTTTATGAGGATTTTTCCAACCTGTCTCCCATCGCCGCTTCTTTTCCGGTTTCTGATTTTTTTGAATGTCTTTTGGTCCCTTTCGTATTTAGTTTTCATTCTATAAAAGGTGGGGCCTGCTTCCCCCGCGGGCGTTTTTTCGTTGGGCCCCCCCTTCGAGATTCTTTGCTGGTCGTTCTTCCAATCCCTCTGTTGGCCCAGGTTTAGAAATCCTTCTTTTTCAGACCCCCTTTTCCCTGAAGTTTTTTTTTTGATCCCACAACTTTTTTTGGGACTTCCCTTGTGATGGTAGAACCTTGCTGGGGGTGGTCACTTCCCAGGAAGGGCTTTTTTGATGATATAAACCTAAGTTCTTTTTTCCCCCCAAAAATTTTGTACGTGGACCCGTCGCTTTCTTTTTTTGACCCCCCTCCCTCTCCACTTTTCCTTGCCCCTCCCAAAGTTTTCGAGGTTGAAAAACCAAAATAATGTCCCTCTTCCCTTTGTTCTACCCCTCCCAAAAAATCCGGTCCCGCCTCATCAATTATCGGTGTCTGCACCCCAACCTGCGCCTGTCCGCCCGCACATTCACTTGATAGTTCAGTTTGCCTTCCGACGTTTTCTTGGGTCAAACGTAGGTTGCGAACCCCCGCACCCGGCAAAATCCTCCCAGGTACTTTGACCCGTGGATCCCAATTGGTCCCTTTTTCATGTTCCTGGAACAGTTTCTTTTCGTATTTTTTTTAACGCATGAACGACCTGGTCTATGCTTCCCCCCACAGTATTTATCTGTGATGATCCCCTCGTTTGGTCCCCTCTTTTTTTTGGCGAATGTCATCAAGTCGTGTCCCTTATCGATCGTTTTCCCCCCTCGTTCTTGGGCCCATGCCGTATGTTTTCCTTCCCCCTACCGATGCCGTGGCTCTACCCGAGACGCCCCTGACGGTGCCTCTGATACGACGATACCCGTGCAGGTGGCCGTACACCTCATTTTTCCGGTTCCTGCCATTTCTTGTGCCCACACCCCCCCCCCCCCACTCCAAACATCCCCCCCCCCCCCTCGTTTTCCCTCCTGGAAGTTTTTTCCTGGCGTCCACTGCAGTCCAGTGGTCGCGCGCTCAAGGTATAAAGCTTATATTTTGAGTGTCTTTTCCCCTTCTTGCGTGTCTTTTTGAAATGTTTTTTCGCTCTACGAACCAGATTTTTCCTCGTTCTATGCCCCGATACGCAAACCGTTTTTCCTCTGAAGGCAGGCTTCCTTCCAGAGCTGATCTTGTCCTTTCGTTGCCTCCTTCCACGGCCGCGCCCACTCGGTGTGCGGCCCGCCCCCCCATCGCCGGTTCCCTTCATCCCAACCAGCATGGATTCAAGCGTAGGTTTTTTTTTGCGTTCGGAGGATTTGTCCTATTCTGCTCGAGCACAGCTTTTGTCATTGCCAGAACCTCGGGCCCTTTTTCTCTCTGGTCTGTTGTTGCGTTCCCTATGCGCACGGCCCCCTTTTGCTCCCTCCACCAGCCATCAGGCCCCTACAGTGAATTCTTTTTTTGACCCCCTCTCCCCAACGTTTTTTTCTGCCCCTTCGGAGCTGTTTCCCTCCCCGACCGTCTTCAAAACGTTCCACTTTTTTCTTTTTTGGCTCCGTTTCGATTCAGGAACTTTTTCTTCGCCCCCCCAAGTCCGTTTTCGGCGGTGGCCCCCTGTCCCTTAACCGTCGACAAGGTGGGTTTTCGGGCAACGCCTAGACTTTGTAGTTGTTGTTCGCCCTTTTTCGACCCCAATCCTGTTCCGAATGGCCAGTAAAACCATTTCCCTGGGTGGGGGGGCCGCCGGTGACATCGGTGCATCCCCTTTTTCGCGACATTTATAGCACTTTGATTTTTTTTTACGATCACACTGCGACCCCCCAGCGTCCTGCCGCCACGCGCCTGTCGGCACGTTTTGGGTCTGAGGCAACCTAGCGCAGCCGGCCAATCAAAACCTGCTGCGTCGGCACCGGTTATGTTCCGTGCACCTCCGGACTGCTTCATTTTTGTAACCTGCGGCGTGCAACTATCTTCTTTTTTCCCCTCCTCCCGTTTTTTTGAGTCCTTTTTGGGCGATACATTCCTCTGAATTTAAGCTGGCGGAATCAAGTTTCTTTTCGGCCATGACACTTCTTTACCCTTCTCAGGGCAGGCGACGAGCTGCGCTTTCTGATTTTTTGACTGACCCCCTTTTTCCTCTCTAGGCGCAGGCGACGCGTTCTCCCCTTTGCTTCTCACTTGCTTTTTTTCTGAATCGCCCCTTTGGTCCTACCTGGATTTTGCCTAGAATTGTCATTCCTTTGCAAACTCGTAACTTTTGCGCACCCACCCCACTGTCACCGTCTATCGGCAACGATGACAACCCGGTAGACTTGTTACTTCTGTTTGGGGTTCGCCGGCGGCTCTCCTTTCAGCATCCTTCTCTCCAGGAAACGTGATCGGAGAACAGTTGTTTTTACCTTCGTTGGGAACAGCTCGAGGGTGGACCTGGTTTGGGTCACTTGGGTCGTCTTTTTTGGCATTTGCTGTCTTTCCCCCGGATGGCTGTTGCTGCGCGCAGTGGGGGATTTTCGCGTACCCGCTTTTTTTTTTTCCCCCCCCACTCTCGCGCCAGCCAATGGTGCTTTTCCTATTCTTTTCCACACCCGGGCGGATTTTTTTTTTTCCGATGTCATCCCCCTCACAAATACCTAACCTCTACCACACAACCACTTTTCTTTGCTTGGCCTGAATTTTCGATGGGCCCCGTCCCCGCTCTGGCTTCCCCCCCGTCTTATTGCAGTGGCCCGGTCTCGCGGCCAGTTCAAGTCTTAATATTTCCGTTTCATTAGGGCCGCGGTCTCCCTTCGGCTCACTACGGGTTGCTATCGGAATTCGAACGTTTTGTCAATTCTTTGTTCTTCACTCTTGGCCTCACTTAATACGTCCTACGAGGCGCAGTAATTCTCCCAACCCTTTGGGCAAACGGCTTCCCCGGACCGGCGCCCCTTGTCAGTGGGGGGACCAAGGCAAAACCCCACTGCATCCTGCGCTATTCCGAAGGCCGTCCTTCTTGTGAGTTACCGGGTGGCCCCCCCCCCGCACAACGAACCTGGCCCCCCTTTCTCGCTTTTTTTTACCTCGTTGGGCATCTATTGAGATCTTGGGACCGGCCAGCCCTTGCGTTCCCCTTTGATGAAGTCCCCCATCATCGTGCCCCCCAAGAATGACCGTGATTGTATTTCTTTTTTTCCTATTTTCGGCGCCAGGACTTTTCCTATCTTTTTTTCAACTACGTTTGGATTTCAGCCGATCAATTAACTTGGTGGGCGTCACCGCCCCGTTGGCCTTTTCGTTGTTCTTTATTGCCCCTCCCATGTTTTACCGGACTGGCGGTCCTTACCGTCTCCCCCCTTGGCGGCAGGTTTGGCTGGTGAGAGGTCTCTCAACGCAATCCTTTTTGCCCGAGAAATTTTCCTGCAAAATCCATTCCCTCCCGTGTTTTTCCCCCCTGCCCCCGCTGTGGGAGTTTGCTCACCCGTCTTTTCGGGAGGGACGTCAGGTTGTTTCGGGTTCGCCCCGGCCCGGGTTCTTTTTTACGATGCGATTTCCTGAGGGCGAATTCCTTTTGTTTTGTTTAGTTCCACAAAAGTTGCAACACAAAAAAAAATGGGTGAAGGTGCGGCTCCGTTTACAACCCTCACCATTTTGCCCTGCACACACTTGCACAGTGGCCGATCTCGAAAGAACTCCGGATTCCCCCGTCGTGCTCCTTTCAAACCTCCCCCCCCCACGGCTGCCTTCCGGCGAAACCCCTTCCTCAACCCCTGTTTTTTTCTTTTTTTTTGGGGACCCTTTATACAACCCTGTGATTTGCGCCTTTTGGTGCACCGCCAGCCCCTTACTCGCAACAACGACGATGCCACCCCCTCCCCTACCGCGAGGGCGGCACGCCTCTACTCTCTGAGATGGACCATACCCCCTTTCATTGACACGACCTTTGAGGACCCCCTCCTTTCCCTCCCCGGCAAGACGACGGGCTTATGCGTTTTGTGTCTCTTCCCCTTCTGTCAATTTAGCAACCATAGTTTGCGTGATGGTCGTCCAACTTTTTCTTTCCTTCCTTTTCCTACTGGAACCGGTGCCATTCATGACCTGGGCCCACTTTGCCCGCCGCGTTCCTCTTTTCGGCATGTCTGCAGTCCTTCTTCACCACGTCAGTTTTCCTCTTCTCTTCCGCTTTTTGTTCCTTTCACGACTCGATCGTGGTTTCCTTGTGTTTGTGGTCCTACCACGCATTCCTTGGACTCTTTTTTGCGCACCGCTTTTTCCAATTTCCTCGTGTCGGGGCGAGGCTATTCTTTTCTTCATCCTTCTTTTTCTTGTCCCCTTTGATTTGCGAAGGAGATTGTTTGCCTGTGCCCTATTACCTGTCTCCCAACGGCATCGAGCCTAATGTTTGGTCCAGGAGGTGTTCCTGCGAGCCATTTTTTCCTTTCGGTAACAGGCGTGTGGAACTAGCCCCCATCCAGCAGTCTATTAGTACACGGACCGATGGAATGTCGGTCCTTTTTCTTTCCCACCCCACGACACCCCCCATGTTCCGCTTGCAGCTTTCCAAAGTTTTGCGGAGCGTCTTCGCTTCGTCCCCGTCCGCAAGCCGCTTTTTTCTGCTTCCGAGCCCTGCTTTTTTCCGGACAGCGAGGCAACTCCCCTTTGGTTCCCCGTTATGCCACTGTTCGTCCCACCTGTCTAGTTTTACCCCCCCCCCCCCCCCCCCCCCCCCCCCCCCCCCCCCCCCCCCCCCCCCCCCCCCCCCCCCCCCCCCCCCCCCCCCCCCCCCCCCCCCAGCTGCTTTTCTTTTCTCATCTCTATTTAATTAATTATTGGTTGGTGCGAGCGTTTTTCTTTGCGTGAGGCGTAAAATAGTCTTTTTGTGCCTCTTCACCAGCAAAGTATCCACACCCTGGAGTGATTTTTGTTTCGCGTTGTTTTGCTTTTTGTCCTGAACCTCCTGTTGGCTCGGCTTTTTCCTTGGTGCCCCCTCCAAAGCGGTTGATTGGGGTTCGTCTTGAGCCTTTTTGGAGCGCTTTTCGCAAACCTTGTTTTCCTTGTTTTTTTAAGAACTATACCTGGGTTGGTTTTTGCCCCAAGGGAATCAGTTTTTTCAATCCGATCTAGTGGCCTGGAATTAGTTTCCACTTATTGATGATTTCTTGCCCAAAGCTTTTCATTTGTCCTTGCCCTTGTGCCCAAAAAATTTAGCATCTTGAAACTGCCTCGCTTTTTGCCCTTTTGTTTGCTTCCGGTGGACCATTCGATTTTTTCCGGCCAAGCATTCTAAGTAGATTCCCGCCCCTCCCCCCAAGGGCCCATTTGTTACTGTTCCTACAGCATTCGAAAGCCTCCGCCGCCCCCCCCCTTTTCTTAATTTGGTTTTGAAAGGCTGTTGAGCCCCCCGCTCTGTCCTTTTCAAGGCGTTGTAGCCACAAGGGGTCTTTGAAGCCTTGCTCCCGTCTTTCGTGGACAAACTTGTCAACGCTTGATGGGATTACCCCTTTTGGATTTTTTGCGCCTGGCTCATGGAGTTTCTTTTCCGGGGCCCCCTTGCTGGGTTGCCCGTCAAGTGTCACTTTAAGGGTCGTTTTTTGTTTGAAGCCTCCTTTTTGTTTGATTTTTTTTTGAGAACCCCGGTTATTCCTCCGTATGTTTTTCGCTCACCCCTTTTTCGAAGTTGCCCACAATGCCCTTAGTATGGCGTCCTTTCTTTCCTGTGCTTGTTTTTGCCTTCCATCCTGGTAAATTCAGATTTTTGGGCATCTTTTTCAAATCCTTTTTCCGCTGGCTTACTCTTGATGTTTGGTTAGCTGTTGGCATTTCCTGTTTGATAGCTTTCCCCCAGGTTGACGGCCACCTTTTTTTGGTTTTTAATGCATTTCATCCGGCTCCCGCCATTCAGTTGAGGTATTACACGGCTGTCTTTGTGGTTCGCGGCTTCTCCGTTTTTTGGATTGACGTCTTGTGCCTCCCTGGTCCCCACTGGGCTTTGCCCCTCTTTTGATAGAAGTCCGTGCGTTTTAATTTTTCCCCCCCTGGTCGTTGACCAACAATTACTTGCTTGACCGTTGGCTCTCCCATTTGGGACGGGTTTACGGCCCCCTTCCCAAGGGCCCCTGCTACGCCAGAATTTTCGTCGGGCGGGCTTTTCCACTCACAATCCCGCCCCGAAGTTGCCCTCCCACGCGCTTGGTTTTGCCCCCCCTTTTTGTCCGCAAAGACATGTCCTTTTTTTTAGCAGCCGTTTCTTTCCCCGTTTATTGCCGTTTTGAGCGAACCTCTTTCCCCCCAGAATCTGTCCTCAGCCCACAGTTTTCCTTTTCCACCCAGGCTTGCCGGTACCATTTCATGGCAAAAACAGTGTGCGTCCTTCCCCCAACACTTCCTTTTACGCGGGGAGATGACCCCCTTGGATTGCTTCCATGGGCCTTCTTTGACAGCCCTTTGTTTGTTTGAATCAACTTCCTTTCCGTCCCTTGTTAGCCGATCCCCGGGACCGTCCTCTATGCTGTTTGACTCATCTGGGTCCCTACGAGATGGACGGCTCGATCTTTCCCATGTCTTAGCGATGACAGTCTCCTACGGCCTTTCTCTGTTAGTGGCCAGTAACCCAGTTCCCCTGCTTCTTTTTTTTTTATCCTGTTTTTTTTCCGATGGCAGTGTCCTTTGCCACCTTGTCGGCCTTTCTTTTGTCTCCTTTTTCTTATATTTTGATTGCACAGATTGATTTGCCTAGCTTTTCTTTTGGTTGGGTCCCTTTTGATTTTACTTTTATTGACTGTTCGAACGTCCCGTTGTCGTTCCCAACAGCCATCTCGCATGCCCAAGATACGGGTACACGTTCCTGTAATCTCCTGGGACAGGCGGCCCATCTTCAGGCCTTTGAATTTACGGTTTTTCAGTTTCCCACTTCCCTTCTTTTCTCACGCCCGCGCCCCACCTGGTTGAGGAACGCCATTTAGACGGTTCTTTCCTTCCAAAAGCAGTATACTATTTGTTTTGTTTTTTTTGTCGTGTAGGATAGTCTGATGACATCCATCCTTTGTTTTTGAGCACCTGACATTTTGTGTGGCAAGAACAAACCCCTTACGCCTTTTAAGGGATGAATGTTCTTTTCCCCTTTTTAACTATTGGGTCTATACCATTTCCCTTTCCCGTCCACAAGAACGGGCCAACAAGGGCAATGACATTTCCTTTCCCCACCCCCCCTCTCGTCACCCCCGTTTTCTCACTCGAGATGTAAACGGAAGGTAGCACACTTTTCCCCTGTTTTTCTGCCTAGTTTCCCCCCTGGCGTCTTTACCTTGTCCAAAACCGGCCTTCCTTCCTCCTTCCCATGCTGGGCCGCCGTAACAAGGGTCATGCGGTTTTATGTCCTTTCTCTGTATCCTTGTGGTACCTTTGATTTCCCCTCCTTTCCCAGTTGCAAAAAGCAATCGGTTAATATGAAGGGGACTTTGCATCGCCATTGGTGATTTTGGTCACCTGGGAGGGTCTCTTTCCAGTTGTCCCCCCCCCTTTTTGCCGAACTTCGCCTAGCACGCGCTCCCCCTTCGCCACGGGGTCCGTGGGTGGTGTTAAGCAACTTTTTTTTCCATCGCGGTCCATCCCACAAAAGGGGGCCTGACTGCGGTTTGCGAACAGTTGTCACTGTACCTCATGCGTGTGCCGGCTCACCTTTTTGCGTCCCCCGT
>Ga0179591_1256802_pt1 | contig 11240 bp, 10 predicted proteins | sample CZOMad2_1_08_16f_FD_182891 | JGI IMG/M metagenome (GOLD analysis project Ga0179591, IMG submission 182891) | Vadose zone soil fungal communities from Angelo Coast Range Reserve, California, USA - CZOMad2_1_08_16fungal (PacBio error correction) | ecosystem: Environmental > Terrestrial > Soil >... | reverse complement strand
GTCTCGGTTCTTAGATCAGCCGAACTTGGGAATCTGCCCGGCGACGTCCCAATGTGTAAGACAAGGTAAAGTTTTTCACTGTTAGCGAGGCGTCCCCGTATATTTTCTATGGTATACGGGAAGATAAATGTCGGCCGCATCCAAACTTTTAATTTCCATTTGCTCGATAAAGTGCGGTTTTCTCCCAGATTGCGGCGAATACTGCCTTTCTCAAGGTCCACCCCTCAGCACTGCTCAGTAAGTTCTCAAGTGACAGCGACTAAGAGTGGCTCCTTGTGGCACTCTACGCGACCTTGAATCGACGCGGAACATCCACGCGATATCGCCTCTGTCCTCTTCCGTTGATCCTTATTTTGGTCTGTGATATGCTAATTCTGGCCATCATCAATAGATTTGCACTCGTTTTCCCCCCCCAAAAACCCTGATATTGAAGCTTTTCTCAAGGCTCTCCGTACTCTACGTCATTTAACTCCCTATTTCTGTCAGAGGTCCTCAAGAATCCTCCAGAAGAAAACGTCGGATTGAACGTTACCCGTTGCAAGTCTCTTCAACCCCTTGCTTGTGCGCAATCGCTCCTTGTTGGAGACTCATTCCTTCTGGAGTTTCACAGTAAAGTATTCACTACGGAACGCCGCCGGATCTCATACTCATTTCCCCCCCTCTAGACTTTTCACCGCGGGACCGCAGTTTGACCCCCAACTCCTTCGTTGTGTTTTGATGTCCCTTGAAGTCTCCCCCTTCAAAGCGGCAATTGTTGCACGTGCATGAGTACTCTGTTCTTTGTTTCGGATGAAGGACCTTCGTGTACTCTTAGTTTTCCCTTGAAACCGGGCCCCTCTTTTCTTCGACTTTTCCCCAATTCAGGAACACCAGCGGTACGTGTGTCCTAGGTTTAGTCTCCCAATACTTCGCGTTGCTGTGAGTTCGAGTAAAACTTTCTGCGATATGGCAAGAAACCGTTGCGACTTGTTTCCTTCCAAAACGCTTCGCATTCCTGTAATAGACCACTAGTTCGGCTTTTTCTTTTTTTTAACCCCTTGTACATATTCCCTTTGCGTCTGTTATTGATGGGCCTGCTTTGTTCAAGCATCCTTTCTGACAAAACTTATTTCCGTGATTGCGTCCAATAGGGTTTTCGCGTTTCCCTTGATATAAGCCTATTCCCAATAGTTCATACGGTTCCTGGTTATTCGTCCATGTCGTCGTTGAAGCCTGTCGTTCTCGCTCCTTTTCGGTACGTATCGCAAACGAGCAGGGCTTTCGATTCCTACCCTCCTTCATCTCTTTATGAACGGGATAATCCCTTCGGGGAGATACTGGCCATTAATAGTTCCAGTCCCCAATTTTCCCCCGTAATCCATTGTGGCAAGACGCTCCCCCTCCGCGCCCCCTACCACTCTAGCTTTTTCTTTTCTTGGACTTTTCTTACGTGCTCCCCCCCGTGGGTGCCTGTCCCGCTGTTGGGGAACCCAGGAAACCTCTTATGCACTAGATTTGCTACCATTTTCCGGTTTTTTGCAGTGTTTCGTGCTGAAATTTTCCTCCCTTTTTCCTCCTAGGTTGTGGGTGAGAAGTCGATTCCGCAAACCCCTCACCAACCTGACCCTTTTTTCGCTCCCGGGCTAGCTGTTTTCAGTGTTTGCCCCCACCAACCCCCGGAAATAGTTTGAAACACGTCGGCACTGTCCCTTTAAAATTTGCCATATCCCCGAAACCTCCTAGTGTGTAGGGTGATTTTGTTGTTCGCGGGCGTTTCCGGTCATGTCTTTTTCGATTTTTGGAGGTGTTGCCTTTGAATCAGGGAACATGTAGTGACCTATACACCCGAAACTGATGATAGTATCAGACGCGGATCGGCCTTATCCCGCCTATTTTGCATATTGCGTACCTAAAGAGCCGACGACATTTAGTCAAGCGGACAGTGCTGATAACCAGTCACCTATGTGCGAGTGGGCGATGCAGTCTGATATACCCCTTTTTCCAATCGACACCTTGCGTTCACTCACTCCTGTTGTGAAATATTTTTGGTCGGACCGAGTTTACAAGGCTGCACATTTAACAACAAACGCCCCCCCCCCCGATTTTAACTGTTCCCTTTTTCAACTCCTAACTCTTGTAGTTTAAAGGAGCTGCCCTGCCTTTTTAACCCCTGACTCAAGTTCTTCACATACTCGCCCCCAGTTTGTACTCTCCTCACAGCGCGAAATATTGCCGCGCCCCCATTTTGCCCACAAGCACTATTTTTCACCCTTGCGGCGTGAGGACCGACTGCAGGTCTAAGCCGACCTTCCTTTAAATCTCCTGGCATTCATACGAACACCCTTCCCCCACTCATAGCGACAATGTAACCGGCCCACCAATAAGACGTTCTTGGCTCTACTTTCACCTCCACGCGACAAATTGGATTGCATTGAGTGGTCCCTTAGGGGGCGAGAGGCGTCTTTCCTCAATGGTTTTTTTTGGGGGGGGGTGAAACTAATTTACTTATGCCGCGCAAAGCTGCTTTCCTCCAAACCAGCTTTCGATTTCGAAAGAACGGTTTGATTCTCTGCTGTCCTGTGTAAAGTTCCAATTCCCCCGATTTTTTTTGGACTCTTCCTTCGTGCTCGGCTCTTACCCCCCCTTCCCGTTCCTCATTTCCAATCCGTAGAGTTCCGCGCGTCCAACCCCCACAGGAATAAGGTTTTTTTTGTCCCCCCTTCTGATTTGAGCTTTTCAGACTTGCTCTCCCAGTCACATTCCACCTGAATCTTGAAAATAGGCCCGCTTTTGAGCTTCCACTCTTCGCTTTACCTCCTTCCTCCTCTTCCGTTTGGCAACCCCTCTCAAGTATGAAGGCGCGGTTTGCACGTTATCCCACGAACCTTTTCTCCCTTTTTCCCATTAACTATAGGTCTGCATAAGGCACTATTTTTTCCAGTTATTCTCTCTCATTGACATGTCTCCTGCATTTCTGCGTGACGTGGTTATCAGACGCCTGATAAATCAACTCTCACTTCTCCTACTATTTCCTCTTTCCAGAACTTTATTATCACTTTTTTCCTTGCATGATGAGCTGATTATCGTCTCAGCGCGAAAGAGCACAGGTACTTTGGCTTGCTCGTGGGTCGATCACGCGTGCTCACCACCCCCCTACCGTTTCCCCAACCCCAACCAACATCTCTCGATTGATTTGCGTCACTTCAATGACTTAACTCCCCCCTGGAGGCGGGGGATCCCAATGTTTCCTCGCAAATTACCCAATTTGCCCTGTTAAAGCATTTCCGATGATATCCACAGTGATTCTTTTTTTTCTGATCCAAGTGATTTTGAGGACGATGACTTTTAGAGTAAGTAAGCCCCCACCACTCCCGTGTCTATCTCTTGTTTCAGGCCTCTATTTCCCCCACACCCCCCCCCACAAGTTGCTCTTACACTGTTACCACTCCGTTACTTCGTGGACCAACCTCCCCCGTCTAACTCACTCTCCTAAGCGGGGGGATGCGTTACTTCCCCCCTTTTTGTGAACGCGTAACTCCCATTTTTTCTGTGCCCCGCTGACCTTCTGTGAGTTCTCCTGTTTCTCTCCGAGGCTAAGGGACGACACCGGCCGTCGTTCAGTTTATAGTGATCACTTCTTTTTCCTATAGGGTCCAGTCCGCTGGGCAGAAAAACTCATTCCTCCCTAACTCCCAAATAAATAACCAAAGTTCATGACCACCCCAGTCCATATTTGCTCCCTTTTTCAGGACTTCACATATCAAACTCTTCCCCGTTTACAATTTAGTGGCCGGGGATTCCCGCAGTCATTATAGAAGGCCATGCCACGTCTCGCATCCAGGTTTTACCTCGTAGTAACTCCTCCAGACTGGTTGTTTCCTCTCCACCCTTACGATGGTTTCGGTCTTCGTAAGAAGAGCTTTAGTTCAATCTACTTCATTCTCCCCTTAGCAACTCTCTTCATACTACTCCTTTTTCTTTTACTATCGTGGCGGCGCGGTCTCACTATTCCCCTTCCCTCTCCCCCTGATTATTTCCGCTACTAGTCCCTAATTTCTTACGTGATCGCAGTCCAACCCGCATTCCCTTTTCCTTTTTAACGACATATACATTTATTCGTCATTCTCATGGGCCCTGATTCATTTCGGAGTGACCCCCCTTCCCCCCTCAGGTATTTTCTCTGTTGATCAGGTAGTTCTTACCACGTTCTTCCCATGAATTGGCGGTGGGCCCATCCCCTTTGTCCCTCTTATTTTTATCAGGTGTTCGTCAGAGTTTCTTCCAATTCTTGCTGTTAACTCTTCTAAGCTCTCGCAAACTTTTTCCTCCTGACCTTGGTCTTAGCCCGCTTTCGCAACAGTTGCCGAAAGAATCTTTTATTGACGTCGTGCAAGACGGACCTTTGATGTTACCCCTCTTTTTTTCACCACGGGTTCCGTCACTACTCCCCCCCACCGTTCTCGGTCGTTACGTTGCGTGCGGGGTGTCCGTCGAAACTGCAGCTTTCCTTTGGACTTTCTCTTTTGGGGGCTTTTTTTTCCTTCCTTTCCCCCCGGTCTTTCGGGCACAAATCCCCTTCCGGTTCACTTTTCTTTCTCGAACACGTAATCTGCCTCACCCTCTCAATCTTTATAACTACACGAGCCACCCTGCCTCACTCGAATGTTTCCTTTTAATCGTGCTTCTATTGCTGACACCCTTTCTTTTGCTTCCCCTCTCAGAGTTCTTTTATAATAATTCGTTTACCATCCACCTCCCGCTGAGCTTCGTTTTTGCGTTCATCTTCCCCTGAGGTGTGCTCAAGTAGTCCTCTCCACCGGTTACCCCCCAACAATGGAACCCCGGTTCTACCCTTCTGCACGACAGCCAGAGGAGTTCTCATATCCTTAGTATGCCAAGGCCCTCCATGGAAAACGGTCCCGTGACCATCATCTCATATTGAGGACAGGATCGTTCGTATAAGGGACAGATACCCTACTTTTTTTACGCCATCCACATCATTCCATTTGGTTGAAAGTACTTAACGGACTTCCCCCATATATTTCCGGCGACTTGCCCCCGCAATTTCTGGCAAAGCCAACTTTCCTTCGTTGAAAGTGTCAAGACGAAAGTTTCCGTCTGCGTCTTCTTCACCCCTTTTCGAAGGACCCCTTCCCCCTGAGACTCGGTAAGAACGAGCATGCCATCCAATTTCCAGATTCCTGTGGCTCAGATTGACTGCTCGAGAAATTTTGCCCCCCTGATTCAATTCTTCTCTAGTGGGCACCAACCCAAAATTCCTACTGAAGTGGTTGTACCCTCTGCCCCCTAAGGCTTACGAGAGTTTGTCCGAGCCGCGCACCGCAGACAGATCCGAATCACCATCAGTTACCCTTTACCTTCTTCCTCCGTTCCCAACCTGGCTTTGTTTCGCAAGAGTCCTCTTGTCGGACTCAGGCTTTCTTTTCTCTTCACGTAAGTAGTACCTCCATGCCTCGCCCAGGCGACGCCTACTTCTGCCCCACTCATTCAACTCAGTTTTCCTCCCTTATGTCCTGAAGTCCCATTGCACGTGCCCCTTTTTGCAGTGCATAGTATATTCTTGCTTTCTTTTTTTTCTTATGAAGTCCTCTCTACAGCTGATCGTTTTTTTCGTTCATCTCCTCCAACGACGTGACAACCGCGGATTTTTTTCTTTGGCGCGCCATTCTCTTTGTGAGTGCGAGTAAAACTTTTTGCGATATGGAACTCACTTTTATGGAGGTACCACCCGCATTTCGACGATCCCTCTCCCTCTTTTCGGGTTTTAAAGGGACCCCCCCCATTTCCTTTTATTTCCTGACTTCCTCCTGGTTCCAGGGTCGCTTTCGAAAAAATCTGTCCCCCTGTTGCGTCTCACCGGACATTTTTCTTTGATTGTATATTCTTGTTCCCAATGATCCTTTTATTTCCCCCTTCTTCTGTCAGTCCGCTCTTCGCCCGCTACGTTCGTCCGCTCGCAACGGGTCGTGTGAGAATTTATCCTCTCTCTTGATGAACGAAATCATTTAGGTTTTCTTATGATTATTGCCCCTTTATCGTAAGGTAAATCCCATAAATACTTTTTCGACCAAGTTCCCACGCCGGTACAGACCCTACCCCTTTTCCTTCAGTTTCCTTTGTGCATTTTAGGGTCCGAGTGGGTGCCCTATGGTTGTTGGGGAACCATTCCCCATATTCCTCACTTCGCTTTTTTTCTACTGGGTTTTTAGGAATTCTCTCTTTCCTCATCCGTTTTTTTTCCTCTTTATGATTCCCCTCACCCTTTCCCAAAACCCGTTTTTTGCCTTTCGCTCCCCATATGCATGATTTTTTCCGTGACCACACACAAGGACATAGTGCCCCCCCCGGTTCACACTTCCTTCCCACCTTTCATTCCAGAAACCTGTTGTAGTTGCCTGGTTGTTCCTTTGTACTGTGCCCTCATTTGTGTGTTCCTTTCTAGAGTTTTTGAATGACCTTCTTATTAAGGCCGAAGCACTCCACGAACTGGTCTCTTATCAGATTATAGGAGAGATAGCAACAGACCGTTTTTCTTCCCAGTCCGTCTCTTCCCCCCCTGTCCTTCCTGCTTAAATTTTTTTTCTACCCCCCGAACCCGATTGGAGATGCTTCCTAAATCTCCAGACCAATTCGTTGGGCACATAACGTGGAAATATTTTCTCGATTCTTTCCAAAGCTATGTCCCTGTCCCCTAAACTCAAAGTCTGATTTTCCCCACTTCCCACTAACTCTGTTTAAGGAGAGTCTTAAAGTCTTTTCAACCTTTTTCTCAAAGTTCGTGATATCGCCAAAACGTTGTACTCTAACCCTTCCCTCTACGATTACACCTTCAATTCCCCCCCCCTCGTTTTCCCCCCTAAATTTGGATGCTTTCGGGACGAAGGCTGTGTCCTGACTCATTTCGTCCTATCTCAGCTCCTCCCGAAACATCCCCAGTTTCTTTTAGTAATACTGCAGCCCTTGACTTCTAATGTTCTCCTTCTACTCCCAACGATCCCCCCTTTGGATTTTTACTCGTTTTCTTCCTTTCGGCTGAAGGCTTCTCCGATTTTTCAACTTACTTATTCCTCCCTCCGCCGCAGGTGCCCCCTCTTCCTCATTTCCGCCAAGCCCGGTTTTGTACGAGGCCCCATAACGTAAACTCGCTGGATTGTTTCCTTTCGATTTTTTTTTTGAACCAACCTAGATTAAATCCGGAGTCGAGCTCATCTAACCCCCTTTCCTGTATATCTTTTTTTGTTTTGAAACGCTTCCTTTCTTTGGACTCCTGGTCCATTGAAGGTCCCCTTCCTCTTACAATCGGTCTCAACCCCATCTTTACATTCCTCCTCTCGTCCAGTTTTTGTCGCCTTGCTCCTCTTAGGACTTTTCAAACACCAGCGCCCCGATGATTTTGACCTTCTCTTGTCCATTTTATCTTTAATTCCCCCTTCTTCCATTGAATTTTTTTTTATGCCCCTTTTTTTCATTGTGCGGCTCAACTTTCACCTTGAATTTGCTCTGCGACGTATTCTCTCTTTATCCAATTTTCTTCCCTAGCATTTCCTTTTTCGATCCCCTTTTTTTAGATGATACCGCCCCCCCTTTTGTCGAGAACAGAGAAACTGTACCCTTTGTCTCCTTACTTGGGTCGACGCTTTTCCTTCACAACCCTTTTTTCCTGTCGCGCCCCCGATCTCTCGTTCTTTCTCTGATTTCTCCATTCTCTTCGAGGGATCCCCCTAAATTCCCCATCTCTGTCCTTTTGAAAGCATTCCGATGATTAGCCAATTATCTCTTGGTCTTAACCAGTTCCTTTGCCTTTATCTCCTCACTAGTTCTGCTCCCGCGTATGATGGCCCACTCCCCCCACAAGGCCTCTCCCCCTTGACCAGCTCGTTCGTCTGGACCACACCGCACCCTCCCCGGACGCTAGAATTTCTGGGTTTTGTCCTTTTTCCAGTTTCCAGTCTTAACTCTTGCACTCCTCAAACTGCTTCGCCTTAAGCTTTTTATACCTCTCTCGGTTTCTTAAGCCGAAGATAGGTACTTTCCACGCGGCATCACTTACTCCTCCCCTGTCTTCCCCCCCCCACCTTCATCCATTCATTTTTTTGACCATTTCTTACTACAGATACGTAACAATATTCCTTTCTTCACGCCTCTCATCAAGGAACCTGTATATTTTGTTCCATGGACGCTGGTTGTGAATTTCAACCCCACATTTCCTTCGGTCTCTGAGCAGCTGAAGAGCCGAATTTTTCTCCCCCCCTCCGTTTTTTTGTTGCCTTGCTGCGCTGGCTTCTTGACCCTCTTACCTCGGCAATATCTGCACCTCCCATTCCCCTGACTCGTTACACCTGGGCTTTTACCCCCCCTCGTTTGAATCCCATAGGACGTTTTCTCTTCTCCTTAGGCCTTGAAAAGGGGTCTCCATGTCTTTTTCATGACATTGATTTTTATTTTTTGTGCGGAGCTCTCCCCGGGGTCGTCCTTCCGCTTTAATCCCCCTATCCGATCTCAGCTTAACAGGGACACCGCTAGTGACGGCTTGCCCTCTACCGTTGAGTTCCGATGGCTAACCAGGGTTCCGCAACCAACATGAGTTCGCGTTCCTCCGTCCCGAGTGAGATGTGGGGTTTTTTTGCGGTCACTATCTTCTTTTGGCCTCGACCCTGCCTCTCCCCATATCCCTTGGATCGTTCCCAACGAGATCCCCTGCTACTCCCTTCGTTCTTTGTAACTCTTTCTCTTGCTTATCCCCTCGTATAGGGATTAGATCAGGCGTGATCACACGATCTTTTCCGCGATGCTGCGTGCTCCTCGTTCTCCAGTCCAGCCACCAATGTGGTCTCTCTCCTCTGATCCGCGCTGCGACCTTTACGAAGTTCTGAAACCGACCTGGTACACCCCCCCTTATGGATAGGGCCACTTATCGCCTGAATAACAGATCTCCTTTCTCCCCCCGGCGCCTCTCCTAGGCACCAGATAAAGGTTCTATGTTCCTCCTTCCTCGTTATCTTTCTCTTGTTGCCCCCAAGAGCCCCTTACCGACTCGCTCCCCCGCCTGTAGTAGTGGCTGATGGTACCCTTTCTCTCAATAGAGAAGTTTGGCAAACAAATTCCCCTTTTGCTTTGTATCTCCCCCTCATCGACTTCTTGTTTCAGTTCATCCGTTTCAGCCCCCGATCGGAGATTAAGTTAAAGGGCGGGCTTGAATCTACCCTCTGTTGGCTACCGTCCTTGCTGGCGCTTCTACTTCTACCCCCCTCGTCTCTTCATCCAACTTCTCCCCTCGGGCACATCCTTTTTAAATTTTTTTTCTTTCTCCCCAGACCACTGCTGTGTATGATTCTCTCTTTTCTTCAAGGGTTTCGGATTGCGATCGGGCCCCGATGCGTTTTCGAAAAAGCCCTATGACCTTCCGGTTCGGGGTCTTGCGCGCTTGTGCCAACTTGTTTTCTTGGTTACCCATGCGAATGGGTAAAATTTTCGCCGTACTTACCTTCGCTTGTATGGACCATATTAACAATTTTGGTGTTGTTTTATGGCCGCCTTACCGCATCGCTTCGAACATTCCAGTTCTGCATTTCATGCCTTTTCCCAATCGGTTTACAATTTTCTTGCAATTCAGAGTGATAAGACCGCTATGTTCGGACCCTTTCTTTCTCACCGATGCCCTTTTAGATTTCATCTTCTCATCCCGTTAGTTTTTCCCTTAATCGTAGGAACCACCCCGTCATCCATGGATGGCCCCGCGCCCCGCCCTAGTTTTTTTCGTTTCTGTCTAGCTGACGTGTCTTCCCTTGCACCCATTTGAAAACATCTGCATCGAGACAAGGGTTTCCTCTCTCTCTCCCATACTCCCTTTTCCAACCGGGCCGGTCTCTGCTGCCATGTTTTCTTTGTGCCCACCCATATGGCAACCACGGCTGTACGAAAGCCGAACCCCGTTCGCCTGACCCACCCATGGTCAGGAGTTGTTGCCTGATCAGTGCCAATATCCACCGATTTTTTGTTTACACTCTTAAAGACCTCGTTACGTACCTCAAGTTTTCCCCCTACCTGACACGCGGACATTTTCTACCCAAACCGCTTTTTTAGATGTCCTGGGTAAACCACCTCAATCTGGCTATTTGTTTTCGACCGCGCGAAATTCAGCACCTCCGTTTTTTTTTTACCTTCTCTTTGAGAGTACCGGCGCGGCGTAAAGGCCCCCCTTTCCCGCAAAGTTTTCGTTTTCACCTCGCAAAGTGTATCACCCAGCGCCCCCTGCCGGCCCCCCGCTTCCCTGAGGCTTCGGCCTGTGCAAGGCCGATCGGCCTCCTTGAACCATTCCACCCAATCTCTCCCCCAATTGGGAGACATGAGAGAAAATAAAACTTCTGCTGGTCCTCCCTGAGGTTGACCCGGCTAATTCCTGTGCCTACTCTATGCAAGCGCCTTCGGTCGCTCGAGTGTGCCCAAGCTCTTTTCTCGGTCCCGAAGCGATTTTTCTTCTGTCTTCGGTGTTGTCGGCTCGTCCCAAAAAGATTTGTTCATTCGGCATCGTCCAGCAACTGCGAATCGTTTTTTGCCACGACTCTAGTCTCTTCCCATCAGGGAGACAGCACTTTCAACCAATTCCTTTTAGTCACTTTTGATTCTCTGCGTTTCCTCGTCTCTTTTCCAATCTTATTCGTTACTATATCCCTCAGTTCTTCTTTCAGTTAGCGTCCAGACTTTTTCTGCGGTTTCTGAAATATCTTTTGATAAGGTTCTGTTCCCTCCAGTTTCAGTACCCTCTTTTTTTAGATGGATTTCTTTCTTCCAATGACAAAACTCTTTGTCCTTCCTTCCCTCTTCCTCCTTTAAGGAAATTTGTGACATTTGAACTTTCCCTTCAAGAGGCGCTTTTTAGTAGCTTTTCCTCCTCCTCCCCGTACTGTGTGACCTCTTTGATGGTTCGAGGTGAGCACACCCCCCTTCCCCTCTATACACAGATTTCTTTTTGTGTCCTTCCTTTCTTATAAATCCGAGAGGGCCCAAATGTATCCTCCCCCGTCCCTGAACTTGCTCTATTTCCTGATTCTCCCCCCCCCCCTTGATCTCGTGGTATTATTCACACTTTCTCTTTTTCTTATAGTATTTCCGAGACTCCCCCAGACTTTGTGCTATTGCGTTGTGTCCCGCATTCTTGATGGACACCTTCCCAACAAGAGTTTCACCTTCCCCTTCGCGTTCGCGGGACCACGCCTCCCTTCATCAAGACTATCCTGCAT
>Ga0179591_1388311_pt1 | contig 11241 bp, 10 predicted proteins | sample CZOMad2_1_08_16f_FD_182891 | JGI IMG/M metagenome (GOLD analysis project Ga0179591, IMG submission 182891) | Vadose zone soil fungal communities from Angelo Coast Range Reserve, California, USA - CZOMad2_1_08_16fungal (PacBio error correction) | ecosystem: Environmental > Terrestrial > Soil >... | reverse complement strand
GGAGGAAACCCCTATGGCAGCACTACCCGTTGCCTGGACCCCACAGGGGTATGTCCTGACCGATGCCTCAGTCCCATGTTATGACGTTCAAGACATCTGCCATTTCCAAGGCAGGCCCGTCAGGGATTTCTCGGGGGAAAGGTGGTTATGACACCTTATAACAAATTATTAGGGGAGGCGCGTTTTGTGGTTGGTTAAGTTTGGGGAGTACAATTGGGGAAACTAAAATCCTGACATGAGAAAAAAAAATGTATTCTGTTGGATGTGGGCCCTTCTTCAGCCATTTATTTTCCCGGCCCAACCGACGCAAACAACCACCACCCCCTGCCATGGTACGCATTGGCTGGGCCGTTACAGGCCAAGCCGATGTCCGCCGAAAGCAGGGCGGCCCCCCCCCCAGGGTCTTCCAAGGGCAAGGGGGAAATGGCCGTTGACGCTGGCCGCCCCCCGGGGCTGGCTCGGGGGCCGTCTGCACCCTGTGGGATGTGCTTAGCTGGGGCGGCGACCCACACAGCCCATCATCTACAACTCCACAACGGGGAGGTGATCTCCATTCAATGGCCCGGGTTCACGCGCCTACAGGGGCTTACCCCTTCATTTCTTCACGCCCAGGATATTAATTTCCCACTGCATCCGGGCCCGTGGCGGCTGTTCCACCCCCGGTCCCCCCGGCGGGCCTCTGCTTATGGCTGGGGCTGACACTGGCACTGAGGCTTTTCCCCCCAACGTCCCTGGCTCCCGCCCGGAAAATGGCCCCCCTTTTTTTTTTTTTTTTTCTTGGGATAGCCCTCGCAGGGGGCCCAGGCCAGCGGCTCCCCACGAGGCTTTTGGCCCGCCAACACAAGGCGGTTGCCCGCCTGTGCCCCTCTCCAAGGGCCTTGTTTCCTTCCCCGCCGGGATGGCCACCCGCGACGGCGGCCCCGAGGCCGGGGAGGTCTTTGTCCAAAAACGCTCTGCTGGAGGGGACCTCTGCCAAAGGATGGTAGAAGCGAAACCAGGGAGGGCCTAAAAAACCAAAAACAGGCCGGAAAGGAAGCCATCTATGCGGGCGTATGAACCGTTTTTTCATAAGGGCGATATCGACCGGGAGTTTGTTACGGGGCTGTCAGGAAACGGGGAGTGCTGATCAACCATGGAAAGACTGGCGAAATGGGAAAAAACCGTGAAGAAGAAACCCCCGCTGTCAAACTTAAAGGCATCGCCGTCTATAAAGCTGCAGCAAATGGTCGCAGGCCCTTTCCTGCTGCCCAGAGCCTGAACCATTCATGGAGAATTGACCTGAAGGGACTGGGGTTTATTAAAACAGTAACCGCATATACATACCGTTTACCAGGGGGGGGGGGGGGGGGGCGATGAGGCCTCAGCTTGACGATGTGATTTTTAATTATGGGGCACCCCTGCTTTTCCCACGGGGGGAAGACCATGAAAGGATGTGCTTAGTCTAAATGAATACGGGCAAAACAGCGGGGCCCAGCTTATTTCTTACGAACCATAACGATCCCTCCCTTCGCCCCCCGGGCGATTCCATATCCCTTTGAGGGGAGGGAACCACTTCCCTATTTTGGGATCTTTTGCCGCCGGGCGGAAGAGCTTTGGCCCAGGGGCAGGGCAGCGGGGGGGGAGGGGGCGGGCCCCGCACCCACGGGCCGGAAGCCATGAAGGGACGGGCGTCGGCAGGACTGTCGGAGGGAAGATGGAGGCCATGAATGGGATGGGCCATGCTTTTTGATCATAGCAATGGTTCTCCCGCAGCATGGAGGGCGGCTTATACCACGGCCGTCTCTGGCGGGGCATACGACGATCGAGGCCGCCGATAACGGAAGGCTGGGTTTTCGTAGCCGTGACACCAAGCGGGGGGGGAAGGACAAACACCCCCGCCTGTATCGGGGTTCATACGGGGTGTGGGGCTGGAGCCAGGCGATGGCCGAAGCTTTGTCCTGGACAGCCTCATCACGAATCCTTTTAACGTGGGGAGGCCGCCCACACGTCCCCGGGAACCGCGACCCGGTTGGCATGAACGGTGGGCCAACCCTTCTTTGTTTGGGTTACGGCGGCGACAAAAACAGGACCAGAACCTCCTGCAGTTCTTTCTCAATATGGTCAGAGTTGGTAATGACGGTGCGGGGGCAGGTCACGAGGTCGGGCCCATATCAATTTTCGGACCAGCTAGGCTTAAGGCATTGCGGCGGGAAAAAAAGCTTTGGAGGACCCGCCGTCCCCGGGCCCGGGGCAGGTCTGCTGGGCCATAACCACAACCCCCCCTGGGTGCGCAGGGACCTGGGCAGGAAAATGGGTTATACCACGACCATGCAAACCGGCCGGGTGACGGCTCAGGCGTCACAGGGGAGGACAGATCGTCCACAGTTGGAGGGTTTACCAAACTCGCTGTCAGAAGTTTTTGGGATCAAATTCCGACTTTGCAAAAGCGGGAGTGCACGCGTTGGAGGCTAATTCCCTGGGATTTCGCTGTTCGGGTTTTACAAGGGAAGCGTGTTATTGTGTCGTCTTGTAGTTGGGCGGTTCGGCGTCTGAAATTAGAAGGCGATACGGGAAGCACCCCTTCTCTCGGGCCGGCGCCTTCTCATTATGTTTCGATTGATCAGCGTTTTCGCTGGCGGACATTTCGTGGCTACGAGAATTGTTGATTCCAGCCGAAGTGAGGGAAACTTAAGAGTTAACGGTGTATAGTTTCGTTACGGGGGGCGGTGGGTAGGGTCCACGACTCTGTGTTTGGGAGTTCAGTATGACCACAACTCGAGGGCTTTCCGATTCGGCTCGATGTTGCCACAGCCTTTTGTCGGAAACTTAAGCCAGGACCGAAAGGCCATCCGTTCAAATAGTTGCTGGATCTCTTGGCGGCTGAAAAAACCGCTAAGGGCCTGGAATAGCTATTCTCTCAATGATTAGCGTCTCTACGAGTAACTTATGGTCCTATTGCCATTCGGGGAGTTACCCAGTAGCACGGCGGCTTCCGCAATCGGGCTGGTTGGCCGCCATTTCGTAAACATCTAGGCAGAGCCATTCAAGCGATGGTATTCGGGTATCCGCAAAAAACTGGTCTGTCGAGTCTTGGCTCGCGAAGGCCCGGATGTCGCGGTCTGCCTTTGCTTCCCCAGAATTTAACGCGTGTGTCTGGGCCGACTACTTCTAGCCATCTCACTCGGTGGGCGGCTGCACCAAGGCTTTGTCCCATGATCGGTTCGAGCGATAACATCACGTTTGAAGTCGCTAAAAGGGGCCGTGGATACACATTTCAGAGGATTCTTGAGTTTTCGGGCGTTGAAGCGAAGGAACCTCGGTGTGTCTCGAACGGATACAGAGGCGCATTGGATGCCCCAGAGATTGGCTGACCGGGTTCCATCCTTTCTGCGAGCAAGCTGAAATCTGGAAAAGCCGAAAGCGTCTGCCCCCGAGTCAGCCTGTAAGGTAGGTCTAACCTACGATGAAGCTGCGCATCAACCTTCAAGCGACCCAGAGGTTACTCGGATTGCGAGCTGGGAAGAAGTGGGCGAGCGGTCGCGGCTTTTCTGGTGGCCGCACGATACGAAAATCGCTCGTCCGGGCGGTCTTGAATGCCCGTCGGGGAAACGCATCGAGATCGCCGCCTTCTGTTTGGTGGCGCTGGTGAAGGACAAACTGCACCGGGTCGGTCTGGTTTGACTATGTCTGTTGTGTCCATTCGTGGACGGAGGAATCGAATACCTTTCATCGGCATGTTGTGGACGGCGGGAAACGAAGCAGCTGTCCTACCCAGACCTGACCTAGCCAGGCGGAATCGGATGGCTGGTGGGTCTATCCAGAATCAAAGACGCCTCTGGTTCCCTTCGCTTCGACAACCCGCCGCGCTCGGTTTCCAAACTCCAAAGATGATTTTAAAGAAGTCCGGCGTCACTGTCTGTGCAACCTCCCTCTAAACCGACAGCCCACAGGCAAGGGTTCAGGAACGGCGACCCCTTTGGCAAGTTTAAAGCTCCGGGGATATCGACTTCAGAGGGAAAGTTCAATTTCTTTCGGTGGGGCTGGACCAGATCGCTCTCGCATTCGACAAACGGCGTTGCATTTTTTATTAGTCGCAATCCTCGCAGCAACCCCCTTGATTGAAAAAAAGACCGAACGTTCTCGGCTTCTGCTTGAACTTGGACCAATCATGTGGTTGTCCAATCTCGAGTTCCGGACCTCCTCCGAGGCCCCGTAGTTGGCGAGCACGGCCCGGGTTATGGGCTTTTGCGAATGGGGCGGTTGGCATCCTCTTCCCCGATACGACAACACACACTTGCGCATCTACGCACATGGCTTTCCCTTTCAGCGGGCGAATTCCGTCCCCAGGAAGAGAGGGGCCTGATCCTCCCTGGCTGAGGATTATCTCGTGAGCGGATCTTTCGAACGGGGGGCCACCCTGGTTGCGGTAGCGTCCCGGGAGGCGGCGGATGGCCGGGCATGAAGGGACACCGGCGGGGCGAGGGGCCGAAGTTGGCATGGTCTCATCTTCCTCTGTTCGTTCGAGGGTCGCTGCTGGGGGATCTTCGGCGTGGTCAAATATCAAGCGAATGCGTTTCACCAGCCGAAGAATATGGGTTTTGCCCCCATTCGCAAATCAGGTGCGGTTGCCGGGAGCCTGGCCTGCGCCTTGGGGGAGACTTCGGAGAGCTGAAAGACACCGCTCGCCGCCCCGGCAACAGGGCTCTACTCTCGGCAGGCCGAACTCCGCCGCCGAAAAAACAAAACCAAAAACAATGATTTGCGCACCCTCGGGGACAAAAGTGCCTCCGCTGCGCCGTGTGCTGAAAGCCCAAGTGGCGGACGGTCCGCTCGCACCAGACTCGACCGTGGCTGTCTATGGAGACAACGGGTACAGGAAAGCCAAACTGATCGGGCCGCGGCACCATATTTGAGGCCGCGGCGTCGGTTCGAAGGCCGTTCGTCAAGGCTCAAAACGCGCGGCATTCAGTTTCCTTTCCTGTACCGTGTTACTAAGACGGCACGGTCGAGTTGTCGGAGCGCGACCGTCTCCACTTGCTTTCAGGCACACGGCCGCCCCACCGCGATGCAACTTTTTCCCACGATTTGCGAAAATTCATTTCGCTGCGGTTTTCGTCTTCGCAAGGATTAGGCGCGTTCACTGCGCGAGGCTTTTTTGTCTTCAAGCTCGTCGAATCTCCAAAGGGCGCATTGCATTCTCCCCAGGCCATTCGAAACAGGATATTTGCGATTTGGGCCGAAACTCCATTATCGTCGCTGGGTGGAACGCATCTCTTGATATTTGACCACGCACGAATCCCCCAGGGGGCACGCGAACTCCACCTGACTAACAAGAGGAACGGATGGAGGACCCATTCCAACTTCGGCTCGCGCGGGTGTGTCCTTCCTCCCTGCCGTCTCGCCTCTGGGACGCTCGCACAGGGGTTTGGCCCGTGCGGAAACCAGAACCGCTCCCGGCGAATTTCAATCCATGGAAGATAAGGCTCTCTTCCTTGACGGGGTTCGTCGCTTTTTGAACAGGAAAATCCCTTGGCGTAGATGCGCAAGTGTGTGTGTCGAGTATCGGGAAGAGTAATTGGCCAACGCCACGCAGCCCATATAAAAACCCGGCGCGTGTGGTCGCCACTACGGCTTCGGAGGAGGTCCTGAACTCGAGAGATGGACACCACATGATTGGTTCACTTCAACAAGAAAGCCGAGACGTTTTCGTTTCTTTTTCATCACTTGCTGCTGCTGCTGGCGAGGCTTGCGACGAATTAAAAACCCCCATTGCAAACACGCGTGTTTGTCGAATGGCCGAGAGGCGATCGGGGTCAGCCACTCCCGACAAGAACAGAAATTGAAACTTCCTTCGGAAAGTATAGATTATTCCGGAGCCTTATGCCAAAGGTGTGAGGCGTTTCCCGGGGCCTTGCGGTGGGCTTCATGTGCGTTAGGGGGAGAGTGGCAGGGAGGGAGTGCACCAGGACAGTGCCGCGCCGTACATTCTTTTAAAATCTTTGGCGTTTGGATAAAACCGAGCGTCGCGGGTTTCGAGCGAAGTGACCACGGGCTCTTTGAATTCTGATAGACACCACCCGGCATTCCGATTTCTCCATGGCTAGGTCCGGGTTCTGGGGAAAAGCTGATTCTGTTTCCCCGCGTCCCACCAAAACATTGGCCGATTTTGGAAAATGAACAAAGGTTATTCGATCCTCGTTTCCCACGAATTGGACACACAGACATAGGGTCAAACCAGACGACCCCGGTGCCGTTTCATTCACCCGCCACAACCAGACGCTGCCCGGATATCGGATGCGTTCCGCCGGCATTTCAATACGGACCACCGGGAACGACGCGATTTTCGTGTATCGTGCGGCCAACAGGGGGAAAACGCCGCGAACGCTAGGACCAATTCTTCCGCTCCATCCCGGAGTAACTCTGTCGTTGAAAGGTTGGGATTGCGCAGCTTCAAAGCGTAGGTTAGGAACTACCTAAGGGCTGACCCTTGCGCCGCTTGCGTCTTTTCAGCATGATTCAGGGCTTTGCTCGGCATTGATTATGGAACCCGGTTCCAGCCCCAATGCTCTTGGAAATCATGCGCCTGTTCACGTTCGGGACGACACACCGAGTTTCTCGCCTTCAAACGCCCGAACCCTCAAGGAAATCCCTTGCTTGTATCCAACGGGGTTTTTAGCGACCTTAAAAAAAAAAAAGTGATGTATCGCTCGACAGGATTCATGGTACCAAGCCCTTGTGCAAGCCGCCACCGAAGTTGAGACTAGGCCGGAGGGAGTTCTGGCCCAGAACCACGCTTTTAACTTCTTGAAGGCAAAGGGCAGACCTCGACATCCCGGGCTTCCGGCGACAGCAGGACTCGACAGACCAGGTTTTTTTTGGGCGGGGATTACCCGAAAGACATCCTTGGAATGGCTCTGCTGAGATGGTTCTCGGAAAAAGAACTGGCGGCCAACCCAGGCCCGAATGCGGAGACGCCGTGCTAAAATGCGTACGGCCCCGCATGGCAAATAGGGACCAGAAAGTGAACTCGTTAGAGGACGGGCGAATTCATGAATAGGGGACAGCTATTCCAGGCTGGATGCGGTTTCAGCCGCCAATAGATCCCGCACGGAAGGGCTTTGAAAACGCGCTGGCTTCGGTCCTGGGGCTTCAGTTCAGACAATAAAGGCTGTGGCAACCTAGAGCGAATCGGCAAGCCTTGAGTGTGTTCATACTGAACTTCCCAAACAGGCAGAGTCGGGACGGACCACCGGCCCACGAACGCACTTACACCGTTAACTCTTAGTTTTTCTCAACTTCGCTGGGAATCAAACAATTCTCCGAGCACGAATGGTCCCTCGCCCATCGAAACGGTGATCATAGACACTTAATGAAGAAGGTCAGCCGCAGGAAGAGAGGGGTGGCTCTTCCGATTCGCCTTCGCATTCAGAGCAACGCCGCCCCGCCCAACTACGAGCGAACAATACACGCTTCCTTGTTAAAACCCGAAAAGGCGAAAATCCCCAAGGGGAAGTAGCCTTCCAAAAACGCATAAAACGCGGGCACCTCCGGCTTTTGCCACTTTGATGACCCAAAACTTCTGACAGGGGGCGGAATACATGGTTTAAAAAACCTCAAAAATTGTGGGACGATCTGTCCTCCCTTTGGACGGTGAGCCCGTCACCGCCGGTTTGGCAGGTCGGGCTATTATTATATAACCCATTTTCTGGCAGGTTTTCCCTGCGCACCCCAGGGGGGGTGTGGTATGCCCAGGCAGGGGGGCATGCCCCGGGGCGGGGGGACGGGCGGGTGCCAGCTTTTCGCCAGCCAAAGGCTAAAGGCCATAAGGTGGTTCTTCCGAAGTGATATTGGGGCCGGCCTCGTGGACTCTGCACCGGTCATATACCAAAAACGCGGACATATGAGAAAGAACTGCAGGAGGTTTCTGGTTCCTGTGTTGTCGCCGCCTTGTACGCCAAAACCCCCCCCGAAAAGGGTTTGGGCCATCCTTCATGGGCCCAGACTGGGTGTCAGCGTTACCCGGGACGTTTTGTGCGGTCTTCCACCACGTATAAAAAGGATCGATTGAGTTGTGCTGTCCCAGGGGAAAAGCTCTGGCATCCGCTGGGGGACTCATGGCCCCAAACCGTTGGACCCGCGATACAGGCGGGGGTTCATCCCCCGCATTGGGTGTGTGTCACGGGATACGACCATCCTTGCCTTCGCGGCCCCCTCCTCGATCGTCGTAGTTGCCGACAGAGACGGTTTTCGTCTGGGTATAAGGGCCGGCCTCCCATCTGCGGGAGGATAACCCATTGCTATCTATGATCAAAACGGCTTATTGGCCATTTCCCATTCTGGCTCCATCGTCTTCCCGCAGTCCCTGGGCCGAGGCCGTCCCATTCATGGCTCGCTGGTTGGTGGGCGCCGCCCTTCCCCGCGCCCTTGCCCCTGGGCAACAAAGCTCTGCCGCCGCTTGCACCAGCTCCCCCCCTAGGGATTGGTCCTCCCCTCAAAAAGGCTGACTGGCTCGGCCGGGGCGATGGGAGGGATTCGTTTTTAGGGTTCGGAAGAAATAAATAAAGCCTGGGGGCCCCGCTGTTTTGCGTCTTCTTACTAAAGCAGTTCCTTTCAATGGGGCTGCCCCGTGTGGAAACCAAAACAGCAGGTCCCCCTAAATAAAAAAATCACAATCGGCAAAAACTGAGGCTCATCGGCATGGTCAACGGTCTTATGTAATAGTGCGGGTACTGTTATTAACCCCATTTCCCTTCCGGGGTCAAATTCGCCCGGATTGTCAGGCTTGCAGCAAAGGGAAGGGCCCCTGGGACCAATTGGCGCTTATAGACTTCGATTGCCTTATAGGTTGACCTGCGTGGGTCTTCTTCACGGGTTTCCATTTTGCACAGGGTTCTGTCCATCTCGGTGATCAGCCCTCCTTTGTTCCGAAACAGCCCCGTACAAAACTCCCGGCGCTTTTTTTATCGCCCTTCATACAAAAACGGTCATACGCCGCCAATAGGATCGGCTTCTTCCTTGCTTTTTTTTTGTGTTTCAAAGGCCTCCTGTGTTCGGCTTCTACCTCTTGGTCAGGCGCGTCCTCCAGCAGATCTTTTTTGTACACGACCTCCCCGGCCTCGGGCGCCCTCTTTTTTCACCCGGTGGGGTACGGAACACAAAAAGGCCTTGCTATTAAAAAGGGCCATTCTTTTAACCGCCTTTTTTTTGGCTTTCCAAAAAGCTAAAATTGGGCGGGTCGGGCTTCGATAGGCCATATCCCTTTGCCCTTTCCCTGGGAGGGAAAGCACCCCCGAGGACTTGTTTTAGCTCCATGGTGCCATGATTCAGGCCCAGCAGCTATAGCAAGAGTCCGCGGGGTCCCGGTTGTAAAAGGCCGCCAGCGGGCAGTATTTTCAGGTGGGGGGAAACTTAGATCTTTGGCTTTGAAAGAATGAAGGGGGTAGCCCCCTGAGGGGCGCTGAGTCGCGTAATAACCCAGGGCAATTTGATGCATTGATTGGAGATCACCTTCCCCCGTGTTGGATGGTAGATGATGGCTTGTGTTTTTCGCCGCCCCCAGAGCGAAGCAATCCCCACCTGGTGGCAGACGGCCCCGAGCATTTCTCCGCAGGGCAGCGTCCAAACGGGCATGCAGTTCCCCTTGGACTGGACGATTTGGGCGCCTTGTTCGGGCGGACATCGGCTTGCCTGTAACGGCAATCCAATGGCGTACCATGGCCAGGGGTGGTTTTTCGTCTGTTGTGCCTGGGGAAAAAGGGCAAAGAAATGGATTGCAGAGGGGCCACAGCCAACAGGAATACAGTTTTTATCATGTCAGGGAATTTTAGTTCCAATTTACTCCCCAAACTATACAACAAAGCACAAACCGTTTTCCCAATAATAATTGTTATAAGGTTATAAAACCACCTCGTTCACCCCGAAGGATCTGACGGGGCACCTGGCGGAATTGCAGGGGGGGATGGTCTTGAACTTCCAGAACATGGGATGATGGCATCGTTCAGACCATCACCCTGGTTGGTCCAGCAACGGTAACGTGCTGCCCATTAGGGGTATCCATTCCTGGAAAACAACACTGTTGGTATAAAAGAAACAGAACCAGTCCTGTCCGCCCATTTGGGGACAGCGAACTAGAAGTTTCCGGCGAGTTCCGCTCGTTGTCTTGCTCCTGCTCAATACCGGCGGCTCCAGGGTGCTATCCCCTTCTGTGTACAGGGGGAAGTAAAAAAAGGGATCCCCAGATCGGCCTCTCAAAATGCCATCCCCGGCCCTCCCAAGGGTGGGATTGCACTGTAGCGGGCATTAGCCATCAGGCCAGGGGCGGGGGACTTCGACGGCTCTTTTGCCGGCAGATTTGCGGCTGGCAGGGATCATCATCAGTGAGGTTCGGGGGTCCCATGCAGAAGTCATAGGTGCTTCTCGTCGTTCATAACCATCTGTGAACGGACGGGGCCATAACTCCTTTAACCAGCCATAAACCCGTTGCCGGTCCTGGCGGATTTTACAGCTTTTCCTTTTGTGAGGTTCTCATCCCCGATTTTCCCGGGGCACCGCGTGCTGAACCGGTAGAGGCTGTCAAAGGTCAAAAGGAATTTTTTTTTCCCTGGAATAATGCACCACCCGCACATGGTTTTTTCGCCCGTCATCAATGGGCAAGTGGGACAGGATTCGCGGCAAAAGCCCTCCCCCCCCCGCCTGGTTGTCCACCGAAAGCACGGGTGGACATTTCCTCCATTCACCGGATGTATTGGGGCAGCTGATCTTCCTTATTAAGGTCCATGGCGTATTCCAGGGCATTGAAGAAATGGAAAAAAGCCAAAAACACAACTGCGACCTAAAATTTGGTTTCCGGGGAACGGCGGATTCATTAAGCAATGACCGTTTGTTGGGCCAGGGCTTTAATTTACCCGGGCTTGTTCGGTAAAATGTCCAGGGGATAGTTTGGTTTTAAAAATAGTCCTGGATATAGGCTGTTGTGATGTGTTAAAAGCGTGGGCAAAAGAACATAAACCCGTTTGTAGAACAGATGCCAGTCCTGTCAAAAAACGAAGGGCAGGCAGGGCTGGGCGGGATAGGGAGGTGATGGATTGAACAACAGGGAGCAGCAGAGTTGCTTTGTCTTCGCTGGGAACGCGCCGCCCAGCTCTTTGCCCGACTCGTTAAAATAAGGCAGCGAATCAGGATACGCCCTGTTCTTACCAGGGACGCCCGTAGGCGTAATTCGATTGCAGAAAAAAGGGAGGTCTTTTTTTTCTCCGCCCAGCA
>Ga0179591_1267004_pt1 | contig 11241 bp, 16 predicted proteins | sample CZOMad2_1_08_16f_FD_182891 | JGI IMG/M metagenome (GOLD analysis project Ga0179591, IMG submission 182891) | Vadose zone soil fungal communities from Angelo Coast Range Reserve, California, USA - CZOMad2_1_08_16fungal (PacBio error correction) | ecosystem: Environmental > Terrestrial > Soil >... | reverse complement strand
TATGGACTCCACCCTCCTGGATGTTTTTCCCCGACAACATTTTTCCTAATCCCTTCTCCTTGACGGGATGGCTACAATCTTCTTCGCCTTGTCTTTATTTTTTTCCCTTCCCCGTTGTCATTCTGTGACAATAAAGGAAAAGCATTCCCCCCTCCTTTTTCCTTTCTGTCCAATATTTTCTTTTTTCTGCTTGCGAGCAGTAGCGATTCCTAATTGAATACCCCTTCCATTTATGACCTCGTCGCGAACTCTAACCGTCCAAGAAACCCCCCCCTTCCCCTCCCCCCTTTGATTTTCTTTGGGTTTTATATCTCTCGTTCTCCTTTGTCATAGAGGAGGCTTCTTACTTTTTCCTTGCCCAAACCCTCCTTATCCCGAGATCTTCCTCCATGACCACCCTGTCTGAACCGCTGAAGTTTTGCTATAGGGGTTGGGTGGTAGTGCCTTCTCGCCCCCCCCTGTATCTTTCCAAGTATGTCGTTCTTTCCAAGATAGGGGGGAAAATTATTGTAGGGACCCCCCCCTTTACCCTCCCAGTAACGACTTTTTTCTTCTTTAAGACTTGCTTAACGGAGACTGCATTCCCCCTTTTTTTTTGGCCTTTCCTTCCCTTTGAATGGTTGGCGGATCCATCTCTCGAACCCCCCCTCCCCCCTTTCCTTTCATTGTCAGGAACGCGCCATGGTTTTTTTCTCAACGACGGAAAGCGGCCCAGGATGTCTCGGTTTGATCACCCTTTTCATATTTCGGACTCTTCTTAGCCTGGCCGTGAACGCTTCTCCGGCCAGTAGCACTTCTTTGTTTTTCTCCCTGAGAGCTTTGTGTTCGAGACCTTTTTCTCCCGCGAGAGCTTAGTTTTTATCTGCCGCTTTCTTCCTGCAGTGATCTTCGAGTGCCACCAACAGGTTGAACCTTTTGCCTTCCCGCTGACTTTTCCCTCCGTCCACAGGTCACGTCATTGCGAAAAAGAAGCTTGGCTGGAGAAAAAGAAATTCTTTCGATGAGAGGCATTCTCTTCGCTTTTACTCCTCCCTTGTTGTAGTATCTTTCTTCTTAGGAGCCTCTCCGTATCACATAATCTCCCTCCCCTTACAATGCTGGTTGTTTTTTCACTTTTTTTGAATGCTTTCCCCCCCATCCCCACGAGACAATTCGTTCCTTCTTTGGGATTGACTCGACCTCTCTTTTTTCTTCTTGCGCGGTTTCTTCCTCGCTATTCAAATAGCCGCCAGATAGATTCTTTCCTTCCCCAACACCCCCAGATTTCCCCCGCGTAACTGTCAGCAAACCCCCTCCATTCCCTTTGTCCTACAATCATCGCCCCTGGCCCGCTTCCTCCCGATCACGGAACATGCCCCAACGGATGGCCCTCCCCCGATCCATCCTGCGGACCGGAGTTTCCTTATTTGATCGACAGAGACTCCTGCTGCCCCCGATTCACCACTTTCGATCAAAATCCTTGATTTTGTGTATATAGGGATCTGATCGTCCCCCCCCCTAACCAACGCTTTGAGGAAACCCTGCCAGACAACCCTTGGAGCAGTTCGAAATACCCGCCCCGACCCAAGTTCTAGCCGGCTCCTCCTAGGTACGAACCCTGCCCCCTCCATGTGTGCCTCACCTTCTTCGGCATGATTATCGCCTTCTTGACGAAAGCTCCCTTTCCTCTACTTTCAAGTTTTACCCCCCCTACTCGATATAAAAGGTCCCCAGCTTTCATCAGTACGGGTCCTCTTGGACGTCCAAGCTTAATCGAGCGCAATTTTCTTCACCAAAGGATTAGACGTCCCCCCCTCCCCTCCGATCTATCCCTATAGCAACTAGAAACGTAGTGTACGTCGTCCCCCCTTTTTTTGCGCATGTGTTTATTTTTTCTTAATTGCGAGACGATTACCGCCCTCTCCCTTTTAGAAGTGTTGCTTCCCCTCGAATCTTTCTCCTCCTCCCCAACACGTATATGTTCTTGACCTCAAGGCACCCCTCTTATGGTAAGTTCCTTTTTGGTTCATTAGACAATTGCCACCCTGGGGACTGGCACAGAAGTTATAGGATAATACTTCCATACTCCAATGTTAGAATCACGTCAACTGATTTATTAGTTTTTTTCCGGCAACAATTGCTTTCCCCTTGAATCAAGCTTTCACATACACTTCGGTTTTCTCCAAGACGATACCGCAACCTTTGCGACCCCCGGCGCCGCACAATCCACGACCCACTGGTGAACCTTTTCTTTTTTCCGGTCCCCACATCGTCCCCCCCCTCCTTCGCCACAACGTGATTCTACTGCGAAGTGTATGGAGTCCCCTCCGAATTGAAAGACGCTCATAGACATGCGCATGCCTCCCCCTCTGAGGCCTTTTCTGAGTAGTCCTCCTCTTCTCTCCTGTTTTCTTGTTCAGAATACTGCTCAGCGCACGACTGGACTGCCTGGTAAAACCCTTCCGTTTTCTGTCTGTTACCTGACTTGTATTTCCTCCCCCTTCTTCTTCTGACCCAAAAAAATGGATGCCGCTTTTTACGACTCAAGCAGGGCTTGTTCCTAATTGTCGATTCCAGGGTGCCTTTTCCACGGCAAGCGGAGGGATAATCGCTTCTGGATCTGTGTCCCCCCCTTAGACCACAAGCCATTTGCTTTGCCTATTCCTGGAACCGGTGTGGGAAAAGGAATAATGCTAACTTTTCACCTGACCATCCCAGCGCGTACTCCCAGCAAGTTGGCCCTGGCCTCTTTCTAGCTGTTCCTCAATTTCTATGGTGAAATTTGGATTTTCCCCTAAGGCGAATTTGAATCCCCCCTTCCCCTCTTTTCGCTCTTTTACAACCCCCGCTCTCAGCTCGACGATTTGTATTTTCCGGACGCTTTGAAGTAAATTTTCGACTCTAAACACTTAATCTGGTCCTATTGTCCTCCCCCATCCCCCACCCGCCCCTCAACCTCCCCCCCTCTTTCTTCCTATCCTCCCCCCAGCCGCTCGCCCACCTCGTCTCTCATAACCTTCGGCTTCTCGCATTCCCATACCCGGTTACCTTTCTCCGACCACTCCCTTGTCTCCCTTCCTCCCACCCCATCCCCCCTTCCCCCGCCTACCTCCCCCCCCCCGAAACCCCCCACTTCTCCCCCCCCCGCGTCCCCCCCAGGCCCCACACTCCTACCCAATCATCCGCCACTTTCCTCCCCTCTCTCCCAACTCCCACCCCCACCCAGCGACAGCCCCCTCTCCCTTCTGGCTCCCCCCTCCATCCCCATTTCCACTCACCGCATACTGACCCCCTCTGCCCAGCCATCTCCCCCCTCCCTCCCCAACTTCCTCGCCCCTCCGACCTACCCCAACCAATATTGCTCCTCTCCCCCACCAACCTCTACTCGTCCACCTCCCCCGCCCCCCCCCCGATCCCCCCTCTCTACTCTTTCCCACCCCCCCCCCCTTTCTCGCCCCCGCTTTCAACCCCAACTTTCTCCTTCCCCCCCCTGCCCACGCCCTTTTCTCCCTCTCCCCCCCCCCTCCTCACCCCCTCTGCCTCCACGGCCCAAGGCCCTGGACTAATTCCTCTCGCTTTGCTCCACCTCCCAACTCTCTCCCCCCGCTCTCTCCCCCCCACCCCCCCCCCCTCCTACGCTCGCCCATCAACCCCCTATTTCCCTCTTTCCTCTCCTCCAGCTCCCCCCCTCCTCCCCTTCTCCTTCATACCCTTTCCCCCCCCCCCTTCCTCAACTCCCACCTCCCCCGCTTATTTCACGCACACCCTCCTTACCCATCCCCGACGCTCAAGTCTAGCAGATTTCAGGCAGCTTGATTCCTGATTTTTTTTTGTTACCTCGGGATGCTCGAAATTACCGATTTTTTTCTGATGCTCTGTTCATCCCGAATTCGGTTCTCCCTCATATCACATGTTTTCCCACTTTCTGAACCGCTAAGTAAAACACTGGGACGTGATCCCGTGTACCAACCTCTTGCCCCATTGATCAGTCTTAAAGTACCGTCCCCCCCTCACAAATTTAGATGCCAAGCAAACTCCCATCCGCAACCGTTATATCCCGTTTCTGCAAATCAGGCGTCTCCCCAATGAAGAGACCCCTCGTTTCAGCGGTCTGCACAAGGGGTTGGAGCTTTACCTCCCCTCCCTTCCCATCTTAATCAATATCCCAGCAGCCGCATTGTCAAGGCTGTCACGCACTGTCCTGTCTCTTCCTTTTTTGTCTACTCTCAAAGACCCCAAGGGAAGTATTACTTTTTTTTTTTTTTACCCGTGTTCCTTTCCACTGGAAACCCCACTTCATTCTCTTTTCTCCACACTGGAAGCACAGCTTGCGGTACTTCTTCGTGAATAGTCGTTTGTTCCCCTCTCCGTTGGGAAATCCCCTCCTCTTCCCTCCCTCCGTTCCCCATGAGAAAGTTTTTCCATAGTTAACCTTTTTCTATTTCATCGTCCGTCCCCCACGTATAACCGAAGTTTTTTTTTGCACGGAGTCCCTCTTCTGCCGAAAGAGATCCCCCCTTTTTCTCAAGCCAAGACCCTCCCCCCCTACTTTCTTTCCCCTTCCGATGTTCGAAGGGGAGGCAATTGTATTCTCCTTGTTTTCGGCTCCGCCCTTTTCTCCATGCCGAATCTCCCCCTCCTTTCATCCCCCTTACCTAGTTGACCCCTTGCCGTAAATCTGGTGCATCTAATATCCTGTTGGCTCCTTCCGACCAACCAGTCCCTGCGCCGTGCCTCTTGTGACGGTTCCCCCCCCCCCTGCCAGACACCCCTGCCCACTGTCCTCGTACTTACGTTCGCTCAACGAATCAGTCTTCCTTCTGAAAATTCCGCTCCCCCATACGGGCAGGGCGCCTCAACTCGTGATTTCCCTTTCTAAAGTGAAATCGACCTTCGTCCCCTGGGTCATACACACGGGTACCCACTCAAGGGTAAGTTAACCCTCCCTCTTGGATGTACCTATCGAATAAGAACACTAGATGAATTGAAATGTTGAGTACCTGTCTTCCCCCCCTAGGAACCCCGACTATACTATTTCTACTAATTTGTTGTTGTTTATTTCGTCCCTGTAGAGAGTAATAAACCCTAAATAACCTTCCCCGATTATATAATGTAAGGCTTTTATCCGATTCGACTGTGAACCGTATCCTGTGAGGTTGTCATTTTGTTTTTCTATTTTGCACTCAGGGGGAACGACGGCTTCTCTTTCTTTCAGTCCTCTCCCCCTCCGAGTGTTAATTCCCCTGCTTTTCAAGCGGAACGTAGTTTACTTTGAGAATTCCTGCGTTCTGACTTAACGCGCTCCCCCCCTGCTGGGACGAGGGACCGTCTCCCGTTCTTCCCGTCGCACTTCCCTCTTTTGTTTCGCCCCCCCTCATACCCCCAGGGAAAGTATGAGTTTAAACGATTCTCTTTACGAAGGGTTTCCGTTCTTTCTTCTTGGTCTAGTCCCCCAGCTTGGAGACTGCTTTGGTCATGTGCTCCTTTGCGTAGAGAAAATCTCTCAACCCTTGCGCCTGCGTCACCCATTCAGGGTCCTTCCTTCCCTCTAAAGTTAGAGTTTGGTTGTTTTCTTTTCTACCCGACGAAGAATTTTTCCCGGTTAGAGCTTTCACTCCTTCCTTTCTTTTTCCCTGTGTTGTCCCCCCTAGACTTTTTTCCTTCACCTTCCTATTGACCTTTTATGAATGCGTAGGAGTGGCTTTACCTTCTCCCTCTCGTACCCTCCCCTCCCTCTCAGTACACCCTCCCTGCGCCTTTTTCCAGTGGTGTCTCCTCGCCTCATGTTTACTTTGCATTTTCCGTCCTTCTTTTTCTTTACTTTTACTTTTTTTCTTTGAGCAGTCGACGTTTCCGCGGCGGTCAACTCCAAGGTGTAGAGTGCTGCTTCCTCTGTGCTTAAGCGCTTTTTACTATTGGGATTTGTTCTCCCACAGGAGGCTAGTAAGCCTTCGCTATTTTGATCCCGGAACGAAGGATGGTTGCCTCCGGTGCTATTCCCGGGATTCTGTTCTAAGCTTTTTCTTGGCCGCAAGTCGGATTGTTCGAGATTGTTCTTTTTTACTCCTTTCACTTGCTCCGCCAATGTGAAAGAAGTCACAGGTTCAGGTATTGAAGTTCCTTTCGTTAAAGAAAGACTTTGATCTTTTCTCTTTTTTTAAACACATTCCCTGACAAGCGGTTCATTTCTATCTCCTTTGATACGATATCGTCCGAACGTTGGCGTTTTTCTCACATGTCCCCTTTCACGGTTCCCCATTCTTAAAACCCACAGGTTGGGACTGTTAGAATCTTTTCACTTTCCTTTTTTTTTTTCTCAGCACCATTCTTCGCATGTACGAACGGTTTCCGGCAGTAGTAAGTCTCTGTGACTCGAGTTGTCCTGATTTCTTCTCAACCTCCCCCAACGATTGAGGCCACCTGCGTCTACTCCCCCTTTCTGATGTATTCCCAGCGTATATTCGTTTACATTCTTTGCAGTAACTCCCCTCTTAAAAAGCCCCCTTTTGTCGTTCCCAGAATTTCTTCCGGCCAATTGCCGAACGCCGTTTTCACTTTTTTCCTCCAGGCTATTTTCTCTGGTTCACCATGCATTTTAGATTAGCTGGGGGGGGTTGGGGCCGTGTTCCCACTTCCCTTGGTCCAACTCTTCGGGAGAAAATTTGTTATTGAGTAGTCCCACTTCCCTTTTTTCACAATTTTTTGGCACCTGAGAAGGGGCAATAATTCAAACCCGTACGCTTTTTCAAAATCCTTTTCCCCTTAAGCATTTTCCGGTAGATTTCAGTCCGTTCCCGATGCAGTAGTAGTAATCGCGGAGTTTGTGAAACCCATTATAATACCCTCTTCTGTCCACTCCTCAGACCCTCGCTTGGGCCCTTGATCTTTCTTTTTTGTCGTCATCTTTCTCCGTGAACTTCAGAAAGTCATCCTTGGATTAGAGGTAAGGTGTCGATTTCCCCGGTACAGGTTTTTTCTTTTCCCCCCCCCCTTTTACGAAAAGTTCATTCAACAGTTGCTTCTTTCTTGTGGGTCGCAGAAGTCTTCGTTCCCCCTCCTCTATCCACTGCCCAGTAGTTATCTGCTCACAGCAGGTATGACCTTGTTGTTCGGACACAATTCTCCCCCCGCTTTGGGGGCATACAATTTCGCTCTAATTTATGTGCCTGATTCTTTTTTTTTTTTCGTTTTTTTTTTTTCCCCAGTGAATCCCTGAACCTTTCCCCGAGTGAATGGAGGTCAAAGATTCAATCCGTATGTTTTATGATGGCGGAGTTAAGCCTTTCTTTCCCCCTTATATTTTTCCCTATCTCACGCCCACCAGGAAGTTCCACACCCCCATCCCTTAAAGATGGTTTCTTGCAGTTTTCACGGCATTGTATATTCTATCCCTTTTTTGTCCCTATCGTCTTTTAGGAACTATCCTTTGGCTCCCTTTTGCGATAGATGGGACGTACTTCGCCATACTTTTTCTCTTTCTCAGAGTATTTACTTCTTTTATCGGGAGTTTGTAGTAATTGAAGTCTGTTCCCCCCACCCTCCTGTACTACTTTTGTATGCTCCCTTCTACCGATTTAACTTGTTTTTTCCATGATCTGTAGTGTGCGTAACTATTATAAGAGAGTCCCTTCTCCTTTTCCCCGTGAGTTTTCTCAATTTCCTTTTTTGTTGGTTTGTGGTACCCCCCTTGAGTTGCGGCTCCTATCTCCCGAGATTAACACATCAAGTTTCCCTTTTGTTTTTTGAGATGAACTTCTTTCTTTGCTGCGTCCCCAGATTCCCCCGCTTGGTACCGCTTCTGTCCTCCTTTTGCCCTCTACGTTTCATCAATTTCTTTCTATTATTAAAAAGCTTTTCGTTCATATTATCGGACCCCGTCTGCCCCTTCTTAACAGTTAGCTTCCCCCCCGCTTTTGTGTGAGATAAATACGTTTTGTTTATTTTGAGTTTCTCGTCCGCTATCGTCCCCCGAAGAGATTCTTGTTGCCCCCATCAAACCCCCAGGCCTTACCTGAATGTCCCGCTGAGTTTCCCCTCAGCTCCCCGGTTGCACTGGAGACAGACGGTCATGTCCTTTTTCTGGACCATCTGGAGCGGCGCTGGCCTAATTAATATCCTTTCCCTTTGTTGTTTGTACATGACTGACTCCTTCCAATTAATGTGACTCCATACCCAAACTGTCCCCTTAAGGATGGTTTCTCAAATGCGTTCCTTTTATGATTGATACACCATCTCACCTCTTTTGATTTCACCTCTTTCGGGGATCATAGTCCCTGGCGATCTCATCTCCCAAGCTCCCTCCCGACGACTACCTTCTTTGGACACCCCAACCTCGGTCAATGTTCCGCAAAAACCAGATGCACGGGGCATAAATATAGTTACCCGTCCTTTTTTGCTGAACATCGAATAATTGTCTCCAAGGATGGCCCCCCTCTTTTCATCCGTGTTCCGTCATTGCACAGCCATGCTCCACGTTTCATCTCCCCCGAAATACCTCAACCATTTGAGGATTTTCGTTTTGCTTCTTCCTGGTTTTTCCCCTCCCTCCTCCACCCTTATGACCACAATGCCAAAAATTTGCAACGCCAGTTCTCCCTTCCCTAGTCGAACACATCTTCAAACGACTAGAATTCCCCATCCCAGTTTAGCCATTTGCAAAACAGGAATTTTCGTAGATTTCCCCCTAGAATAAGTCTCGTTAGGCCAGTTCGGAAATTGTTTCCTCTCCTCAGTCACCCCATCCCTCGATTATCACCGGAAGTCTATGAGCGTTCATTTCATTCTGTTTTTTCCCATTCCCAAGATAATTTCGAGGCGCTGGTTGCCCTGAAAAAGATATTCAGACCTTCCCCTCGAGAGACCCTAGTAGCCCATCGAGCCCATGTAGGGGAACGGGCCTAATTTTTCCTGAGTGTTTTTCAGTTTGGACTTTTATATTCCTCTTTTTTTACCTCTCCCATTGTCTGCAAGTCTTTTCTTAAAAGTCACTCCCGCTGACCGCCCCCCTTTCAACACCTTCGGTCTTAGCCCCTTTGAACTCCTTCCCCCCCCAATTCACTTTTCTTTCTTTGGTCTTCCTCCGGAACAGGGCCCTGCCCACCGCACTTTTTTAATAGGCAATAACGAAAGCTCTTTTCCCCTCCCGTAAAAGTAAGCTACTTTCTTCCTTTTCTTGGCACTCCTGGTTGCCACTCCTCCTTCTTCGTTCCCATACTACTTCGTCTCTTTCTCCCACGAAATCTCTCTTTCCTCCCGCTTCTAGCGACCGGTGGTTTTCCACATCCTGGTCCCCGTCCGCTATCGTTGGAGAAAAACCTGTCCGTCAAGCGCCACGTCCCCGAAATCGAAAACCCCGTTGAATAATGTCGCAGTGTATTTTTCCCTTCACTCTTTTCGTAGCATATCTTTCACTGCCCAAGTCCTGTCGGGAGTTCTGGAGGGAAGAAGACTTCTTCTAATGTTCCGCTCTAGGACTGCGAATCTTTACGACGGGTACGCGAACCACCCCCCATTGGTCTTGCTGGTACCTCTTCCTGGTATCGACTTTTAAACGGCTCTTGCCCCCCCAACCACAAACTTCCCTTTCTCCTTGGCTCAAAGGCTCTCCCCCCCGAAAGAGAGTTGCTCCACTTTTTTTTGGAAGCAAGGGTAACCCCTTCCCCCAGTTTGAAATCGCCCTCCTGGTCTTCCGGAGGACCCCAGAATCGATCGCCCTTCTACGTAACATGAGCTTTTTCCCCCCTCATCATTCCGTTTCTTGAGAAACGCAAACTGGCTTTTTTCAATTCCCCTGCAACCGCCCTGGACGAGCTTTTCCTTCCTATGTGCTCAATCTCCCCCCCCCTTTGACCGAACTTTGTAATTTCCATCGCGGCATCCAAACGGTCTTTTGCTTTGTCAGCCAACCTCGATGTTCCAAGTGGCATTTTGTTTTTCGCTACTCCGTGCCCATCCTTTTCCCCTGGAGTCAAACACACTCTTGGGCGATGATTCATTGCACCCTTTCGCGCAAAATTCCACATTGTTTTTTCTCCGATTTTTCCTTACTTTCTAAACCTCTACTCGATTCCCCTTTTGAACTTTTACGCTGCGAGAGAACTTGCGGTTTTTTTTTTGACGATGTGTTACCCGATGTGACATGTACCCTGAATCTCTTTTACTTCGGTCTGCTGACTTCCCGTTTCCATCCCCCCCCCCTGACGTTGCTGACGTGCATTTGCCCCCCCCCCATCAGTCTTTTCTCAATCGACGCCCCTAACTCCAAGATTCTTGACCTCCCTACCAAGTCCGCAACGTTCCTCTCTGTGACCAAATCAGATTTATCTCTCAATCGGACTGATTCTCTTTCGGTTGGAGAAGCCTTTCCATTTTTCACCCCAAGCGTCCTCAAACAGCAGTCCCCCTTCTTTGCCACATTCTTCGCCCGTTGTCGGGCTTCTTAACTTAATGAGCCCCCCCTTTCCTTCTCCCTTGCCAGTATCGTGAAGTTGCCCCCCCCAAGGCAACCCCTTACGATTTAGCACACGTGGTCACAGCACCTTTTTTTTTTTTGCCGTTCATGTACCTATGTACGAGCGAGGATCCCTCTTTTGCCTCCAAAGAAAATTCACTCCTCCCCCCCCCCCCTGTCAAACCTCGTTTCCTTCATTACCAATTCTCATCGGCGGCCCCCCCACACCGTATTCCACTTCCGAGAAGGGTTTCCCCCGTTTTGTTCCCGCGAATTCTACCATATCTTCGTCGTCTCCCTCCGAAATAAAAACCCCGCTTGACGCTCGATCATTCCTTCCTCTTTTTCGCCGGCGGAATTTGGATTCTACTTTCCCCCCGCTCCGCCTTGTTCCCATTGGGGGAACCCCCTCATCCCCCTGGGACTCGTTTTTTGACCTCTACGACGGCTTAAGCGTAAAGCCCTTTTTCATACTTCCTTTTTATCCATCTCCCCCCAACCCCTGCGCCTCTAGCTTACTATTTTTTGATTTTCCCCTCCTTTTCCAGCTTTTCGCACCCGAAGTTTGGTTTATCCTCTTTTTCTCCGTAGCACTCCCCCACCCTCCTTTTATCCTTCGAAAAGGTCCACTAAGTCAGGAGGGCATGCTGTCCCCCCGAGTCACCGTTCGGCTCGTGCCTTCGTCAGGTCCTAAGAACAAGGGTATAAATTCCCCCCCCTCCATTTTTCCGGTTCCATCTGGGTCTACCGTACCTGCCTGCAACGATAAGACCTTCTTGGCCTCTTCCTTGAACTTTTGATTCTTGTTGGCA
>Ga0179591_1244353_pt1 | contig 11241 bp, 17 predicted proteins | sample CZOMad2_1_08_16f_FD_182891 | JGI IMG/M metagenome (GOLD analysis project Ga0179591, IMG submission 182891) | Vadose zone soil fungal communities from Angelo Coast Range Reserve, California, USA - CZOMad2_1_08_16fungal (PacBio error correction) | ecosystem: Environmental > Terrestrial > Soil >... | reverse complement strand
TATTAGAGCTTTTAGCTTATTCATTCAAGGAACCTTTTCTCTTTTCCTCACCACTTTTCCTTACTTCTTTCATGCCTCATGCTTCCCTTGTTTTTCGGCCACACTCCCTCCTCCTTCTCCTTTTCTTTGCGGCCTTCTCTTCAGGCCCATGTCCCCCCCCCCCCCGCCACGGATGCGATTCCCTTCCGGAAAGATTTCCCCTCCCCTTGTTGACGCAAGTGCAGATTCTTATTTCTCTTTCAAACCTCCCTTCTCACTCCTTCGATTCCTTTCACCGTTGCTACGAGTCGAATTTTCCCGTCCCTAGTCATCAAGCCTCCTCTTTACTCGCAAAGCAGCCAGGAAACGCAACCACAAACCCTCACTCCCTTTTCCAGGATTACTTTCCCCTTGTTTTTTTGTGACTGGTATGTTCCCTCCGCTTTTTCCAAGAGAAACGTTCTCCCGCCCCTCAAATTTTCTTTTCGATCTCTTTGTGAGGGGCGGTTTTTGCCTACCCGAGTTCAGCTTTTTCTTATCTTCCTCTTTTCCTTTTTCCTCGGCGTCCTAAAATCAAGTTCCCCTTTGTTTCGAGTAGGGTTCTCCTCCCCCTTTCCTTTAGTCAACGGGCACGTTGGTTCTTCCCCCTAAGTGAGGTTCCTCAATTAGTCCTTTTTCTCGTTTTACGTTGAACCCTTCTGGTTAACACCAATGACTCTCCCCTCTTTACCGCTTTTATTTTTTTTACCGATAGAGGTATCTTCTCTCGGGTACTTATTTCCCGAAGGATCTAGTGGTTTCTTTCTTTTCTCACTGCATACCGCTCCTTTTTTGACGTTTTCCTCCTTTCGGCCGTTTAGAATGTGTCGCTTAGCGTGAAGAACCAGAATGTGATAAGAACTTTTTGTTTTTTCTTTGACCCTACTCATCCCCCCTGTTTTTACCCCTTCTTGGTTCTTCATTTCCCTTTTCTTTTTGCGTCATTTTTCCTTTCCGCGCCCCTATCAGGTTCTCAAAACCCCTGAACTTGCCCCTTAGCTTTTTTACACGCCCCCTTTGACCTAATGGTCTCTCCTGTTTATCCCCTTTTGCCTTTCCCTTTCAGTGAGAGAGTGTTCTTCTTTCCCCAGCTCGCTCCACCTGGTCCAGTTTCTTATGTCCCTTTGTAAATATTTTTCACCGTCGACCTCTCTCCTTCTCTTCCCCCTGACTTTTGCGTGAATCCCCCCCCCCCCCCTCTTCTCTTCTTGTTATGGGCACAGTTGAGATTTGCTCTATCAGGAGTTGCCCGTGTTTTTCTAAAGCTTTTTCCTTGTGCCTCATTCAACGAACCAATTTCTTTCCCCCCCCCGACTCTTCCGGTTATTTTTGGCCTTGATCCCTTTTTCTTCTCCCCAGTTTCCCGATTTTTTCCCGATTGTCTTTTTCCCCCCCGCACAAATCTCCCCCCCCTGGCGCAGAACTTTCCTTCCTTTTTGTTAAGAACTCCCAATAGCTTCAAAAGCACGCCTTTTTCAGGTTGACCCCCCCCCCCATTTCCCAGATTAACTTTTTCCCTTCGCAGGATAGATTTTTGAGTCTCTTCCTAACCCTCGGTCTTCGGTTCCCCCAACTTTTTAATTTTTCTTTTCCCTTTCGAGAATGTTCCCCCCCCCTCTGCTTTGTTTACCCTTTTGTCTTTCGTCCAGTTTGAGTTTTTTCTTTTTACTTTTGTAATGATTAAGCTGCAGCCCTCTAGCACTTAGACAACTTCTCCCCTCAAACCGATTCCGCTGCTGCATAAGCCAATCCCTTTTTTCCTCTTGGAGTCCTCCTGAACCCCCAACTACTTTCCCCAAGTTGAGAAAGTCTTTTCTTTTTAAGGGTCATTTGTCCACGCTACCCTCAATTTCGTTTAAAGCTCGTTTACTTCCCCCCCACCAAGGGTGTATGTTTTCCTTCCCCCCTCTCGTTCCACCGACAACCGACTCACACCCTTCTTCCCTTCTTCCCAACGCTTTCTCTTCTTTTACGTGCTGGCATCCGCGGTGTAACCTCATTTTTCTTTTCTTTTTGGCTTTTTCTTTACGTAATCCCTTTTTCCCTTTGTAGGCTCCCCTCCCCTTCCCCTCAGAGAGGTTCTACCTCTTCCTTTGCCCAGAGGTGCCTTCCGGCTTTCTCGCACGTTATTCACCGTTTACTTTCTCTCCTCCTCCCTTTACCCAGTAGTTCCCAGCTTTATAAGTACCGGTTGGAAATCTCCAACACCTCCCTCAGTGGGTGTGATTTCTGGCCTTTCTATTTCCAACCCAATGGAACAGGGTCCTCTGGCTCTTCCTTCTCTGTTCGTTATTAGATTCCCTGCCGTGTGGATCGTTCTTTTAGAACTTTTCCTTTCCTCTGTGCCCAATCCCTATGTGCATGGTACAGCGCTCCTTTTTCTTTCGCCGGCGCCTTCCTCTTGAAAATAATGCTTATTCTCCTCCTCCAAACATTCCCTTCCCCCCATGCTTTTCCACCCCTCTTCTAGACTTTCTACAGACCCCCACTCTCTATTCTACCTTTCTTGGCGGGTTCGTTTTCTCCTTTTGACACCAACAGCTGACCTCTTCTTTTTCAAAAAGGACCCCTCATCCTTTCTTTTTTCTTGCGTTGCAATTTTTTTCGTCGGGAGAAGCTCCCCTCTATTGGTTTCTTGCTTTGACTTCGGCTAAAAGGCTTTTTTGGATTACTTCATGGTCTGATTTGCCTCTGCTCTACTTGGGGTTGGTGTCTTGCCCGTCCTTTTTTTTTCACTGACTCCTTTTTCCTGAGGGCTTTCCCCGTTTTTTCTTACTGCCTCACGACCCGCTTTGTTTTTTTGAATATGATCTCTTTGATCTCTACAGCCGTCTCCCGTTGATTTCCTACCATTAATGTTTGGATGCTTTTCCTAGCAACCCCCCTCCAAAGTCCTTCCCTTGCTAAAGTTCACTTCCCCTACTTTTCTCTTTTGTACTCTTTTTCTTTATTACCACGGGCGTTTGGGTTCCCCTCTTTTGGTACGCCCAAAGAGTTCCCTCCCCCCAGGAAGCTTGGTTGGCCCCTTCTTCTTTTTCTTATTATCACTTTCTTCCTCTTGTCTCGCTGACCCTTTTTCCATCCACGCACGGAAGTGTCCCCCTTTTTCATTTGGATAAATGGTTGCCTGCAAAGTCGCACCATTTTCTTCCTTCTTGTCCTCCTTCTTCCTTTTTTATAGTCCGTCTTACCTCTTTTTCCAAGCCTGAATGCTTTTGTTCGGGTGTATTGCCGCCGTCCCCTGTCTCTCAGAAGGAGTTCTTTGCTGTGCAGTCCGTTCTATCAGGGTCCTAGTCTTGTTCCTGCAATGGTTTTCTTGGCTCTGTGTGTCCGTGCCCACTACCCATCCTCTCGCATGCTAGGATTTTCTGCATCTGTTCCTCCGCTTGGTCCACCCGGCGGGTTCATTTTTTTTTTCTCGTGACACTGATGGTACGCTCTTCTTTTTTTGGATGTTTGTTCACTATTATTTTCTCTTCTGACAATTTTCGTTTCGTCAAGCTTTTCCCAAGGTCCTGATAGGTGTCGATCCCTCCTTTCCGTTTTTTCCGCCTGGGAGCTTCGTTTCCGCCAAATTAAAATTTCATCAATCCCCACTTTTTTAGTACCTTCGCTCGCGATTCCCCCGTTTCCTTCTCGGCTTCGTCCCATTCTTATTGTATTTTCGGACCTTTTTCTTACCCGAAGTTAACTGTAGCTTTCAAACTCCAGAGAACTATCTCTTAATTTTCCCATCACCCATTCTTCATTGGGTTGTAGTATTTTCTCACCACTTAGCCAAAGTGCACCCTCCAGAATGGCAGCGGGCTGACCCCTTGACCCCCTCAGTTGAAGCATCGCCCAGTTCTTTTTCACCTATTTCCGACCTTTTTTTTTCCCCCTGATTTTCTCTCTTTCATACCTTTTTCCTCCCTCCCGTCCCTATCTGACCTTTTCCCTCAACATAAACAACGCACGAATTCGGGCACCTCAACAGATTTTTTTTTCGGCGGACCACATTTCGTTTAGCCTCCTTCGTCCTTTTTTTTTTAATACATGAAACCCCCACTATTTCCCCCAGTTTTTTTCTTTCGTTGGTGGTTCTTTTCTCTTTCCCCCATGAATTGATGCCTATTCGTCTTTTTTTTTCCCTTCTCCTCCAAGTCTTCCATTCTCGACTTGTTTTTCCCTGCCTTCTACGGAGAGAATTTTTTTTTTCCCTTCTTAACGGAGTCAAGCTGGCCGTTCCTTCCTTTTTTTATTTGAGGCCTACGATTCTGTGTTGCCACATTTAATCCGCCTGATGAGTTTCATTCGTCCTTTCTCCTCCCTCTGGTATTTGTATTTCCAATTGTTCGTCGTAACTCAGGTTCCGTTCCCTTTATAAATCACGTTCCAACCCTTCCTAATTCTCGTTTTGATTAGAGATCTCTTCCGCCCCCCCGTCCTATTACGGCCGTTCGTCTTTCGCACCCCCAATCTTCTTTCCCTCTTCTTTCCTTGCTCCTTTCGAGGAGGCACCTTCCCAGACCCCCCTTGCTCTGCTTTAGCAAGATCTTTCGGCCATCCAATCCCCTCCTTTCTAATCTTCTTTTTATTTTCGTGACTCTGCCGTTTTACTCACCCCTTCTCCTTTGAATTTCGCGCAGATATCGTTCGGTTGTCAGGCCCTTTTTCATAAGCTTAGAACCTGAGAGTTGTCTTTCCCTTTTCCCTACCCTCTGCTTTATGCTCCTACATGAACCTCCCCAGACCGGAAAATCCCTTTCACCTTTTTAATCGTCAAGTACCTTTTTTCTGTCATTCTTTTCCGCGTGCTTAACTCCCCCGAAACCTCTTTTTATAAGAAACCTAACATTTCTTTTTTTTTCATCTCTAGTGATTTTAGTTCCGATGGTCGTTGTTCTTCGAAATTCATCTTTATGTTCTCCCTTTCCCTTCCTCAACTCTGACCCTTTTTAGTTCAAAATTGCTCCTCTGAATTCTCTTGTCCCCTGACCTCCCCTTTTTAAGCCCTTTCTCAACTCCTTTTCCCAAAAGAAGTCCTTACGGGCTTTAGGGATTTACGTTTTTTCTTGAGACCCCTTTGAACTTTTCGTCTCCTCCCAAACCCCTCTATCACCGATTTTGGTAGTTTTTACCCTCTTCTCCCGCTCTCCTCCTTTTGTACGCCTAGCGTACGAGAGCCATACTGCGTTGGTACCTCATGGACATTTTTTCCCCCTCACTTCCTCTGCTTTCAGCTTGTAAGGACGTTTGTGGTTTTTTTTCTTCCCTCGCTTTTTCCTACACGGACAGTTGTTAACTGTATTTTTGTACATCCCCCTTCAAAGGGTCTCCACTACCACCGTCATGCTTAGCCCCAGGTCCCCTACCTATCTCTTGCCCCTCCCCCTCAAAAGTCGCCGGCACGCCTCAGGCGACTAAAACACATCCCCCCTTTTCTCCCCCACCCCCCTTTCCCTATGCTGAAACGCCCTTGATCCTTTGTAACCCGCCATATCCTTCTTCCGCTACGGACTCTTTCCCCTCTTCCCCCTCCTTAAGTCTGCGACGGATGGTTCGGGCACTTTCCAGCCTCCCCCCCTCCCCGAAATTTCCGGGACAATTCCTGTTGCTTTTTATGAATAGAATTTTTTGCACGCCAATGCATTCCTCTCTTCGATGATTTTGTCGCCGTACACCCCGTAACCCCACAAGTTCTTTCTTGTCGTTATGGCCCCCCACTTGTTCCTTTTTCATAGAGGTTTTACAATAGCCCACTGCCCTTTTTCTCCCCCTCTTCTCTCTTACCTCAACAAGCACATGACCTTCTCCCCCCTTTTCTGCAAAGTCCTGTCTTACTTTCCGCCTTCCCGTCTCTCTTCTTCTTGTAGCTTATCTTGGACAAACCTCCCCTTCCCTGAAAATCCCCCCCCTCCACCTGCTTCCGATTGACCTTAAGTAGGACCCCATTGTCGAATCCCCCCCCTCCCACCCATCCCTTCGCACCCCCTTGCTGATTCCGACCATCCGCTATCGAATTACCCTCCTTTGGTCAGGGATCCTAAGCGTGCGGACGTCCTTGCCCTCAGTTCGCACAATTCCCGAGATCTTTCTCTTCACTTCCGGAGAAGTCTTCCAAACTAGCTGTAACATTTCTTCTTCTTTTCTTTCCCCTTCTTTCATTTATGGTTTTTTTTTCCTTTTTATTCCTCTGTACCTCCTCTTTGAGCTTTAACCCTCTTCCCTTCCATGCCTCCATGGAGAGTAGGTCCATACTTGCCCGATAACCCTTTTCGACCTCCGGTCTTTGTGAGTTCGCCTGAAATCAAACTTCGTAGGCTTCATTCTCTCCCCCCAACCCTAGTTTGCCAATCAATGGGGTCCTAGCCATTTTACACCTCCCTCCGCCCCCTTCTCCTGTTTGTTTTTTTTTTCTCCCAGCCCGTTGATTTAGCGACCTCCGATTGCGTTTGTGTTTGATGTTTTGCCACCGACACAAAACACCCTCTCCTTCTCCCCCCCCCCTTCTCAGGTCTTCTCCATTTGTCTTTCCCTAGAGTTTTTTCTAGAGCTTTCAATTTTTCCTTTTTCTGTCTCGGAGCATTTATACCTTTGCATTTCATCGTTTATTCCTTTTTCAACGAATGACATTCTGGCGAGTTTCTTCCAAATATGTTTTTTGCACAGGGTCCTTTATGCGCTCTCCCAATGTTTCTCCTTTTTTTCCCCTTCTGGTCGACTCCCGAATCCAGTCATCGGCCGCTTACTGCACCGTTCGGTTGGACCAATTTCTCCCTGGCCAATCTTTTTCCCCTTGCACTCCAAGCCCTTTTTTTTTGCGTTCCCCTTTTTTCGATAATCCAATGTAATTTTCTCTGTCTCTTTTTATGTATGAACCCCTCTGTGACCCTTTGATCCCGAGCATTTGATGAGGTTACCTTTTTTTCCACATCCCATATGGTTACTAGGAACGTTTTTCTTTCGGGTTCTTTACGTATGTAAATTTTTTATTCACCCTCCTCTCCCCCTGATTCACCTTCGAGCACTCGCAAAGAAGTGATCTTGGTGTCACTTTTTTCATTATTTGCGGTCTGATGCTTTTTTTCCCCTCCTAGTTTATTCCCCCCTCCTGATTTTTTCCCATGAACTATGTCTTCCCAAGTGGGTTGAGTTGGTCCCCCCCTTCCGGCCCACTGAGTTCGCTGTTTTTTTTTTTCTTTCTTTTTCCGTTTTCTGATCCTCTTGGTTCTCCGTATTTTGTTTTTTTTCTCCCGTGTTTTCTTCTGTCCTTATTTTTCCCGTTGGGGTTCTGGTTAGGGTCCTTCTTCTCGGAAGAGTCGCCTGCTTTTCCTTAATACATGCCCATGTCCTCTTTCCATGACGGTTCTTTAACGTCCTTTTGGTTCATAAGTTGCGTTTTGCTGCTTCGGACCGCGTTCGGGACCTTTTTAGTCGATTCTGAGTGCAGTCTTTCCGTCTCCCCTATCGCTCCACGCCTCGTCTTCACCCTCAGGATGATATAGTGGTATTTTTTCGGTTCTTTCTTCCCCTGACTTTTTTCCTTGTTTTAGCCTTTGCCTTCCCCACTTTGTCTCTTCGTCTCCTTATCGCTTGTTTTACTTTTTTATGTCTGGGGTGGTCCCTTCATTTGGCTCACTGTTGTCCCCTTTTCTTGCCTAGTATCCATTCATACCCCAGCCCCGGACCGGTCCTTTTTGCTTAATTTCGTTCTTCCCCCGTCTCTTTCCGCTCTTTTCTTTTTCGTTCTTAGTCGTCCTGGGGACATTATCTTTTTACCCGCTTTTTTCCCACTGTCCTTCCTATTTATGCTTGGTGGGGTCCCGTCCTCCTCCCCCTTCGCTGAGCCTATTTTTTCATTGTCTTTTCTTCTTTTAATCTTTCTCCTCCTGGCAGCCCTGTACTTTGATATTGTTTCGCTTTCCAGTGACCGACCCCCCCCCCCTCTCTTCTCTTCTTGAGCCTTAGTTTGTGCAGTGATCTTATGGTTTTTCTCTTCTTTTTGGTGACCGACTAGTTGTTTCAGTCTTCACTGTTTTCTTCCTTCCAGTTTTTTGTAAATCTCCTTTTCTTTTTTTTTTTTCGTCTTGTCTCTAAAGTGCGCCCTGAGGGTCTTCCCATCTGTAATTTCTGGTGAAAATTCTCCGGTTTCCTGCTTTGATTTCGCTTTCCTGTAGGGATTTTTTTAGCCAACCACTTAACCTTCATAAGAAATTATTGTTCTTCGGGCTCGCGACTTATTTACTTCTGTCCCCCTCTCCTTCTTCTAGATTGTGCCATTGTCTTCCCTCCGAATTTGAGTTCTTTTTTTCTCAGCTCGTAAGAGCTATCCTCCTTCCTTCCTTTTAAACCCCCTCTCCCTTCTTGACATCCATCAGTTTTCCAGTTGTCGAAACACAGGTCACGTGATCCTACTTCATGTTTTTTTTTCCCTTTTATGACAATTCCTTTTGATTCTCTCCCTTCGTCTTGGACTTCCTTTTTCCCTTTCCTTTGTCACCCTTCGACTTAAGATTTGCTTCTCTCGGGAACGTCAGACATCCCCCATGCCAATAAACTTCCCCCCCCATCCCCCTCCTTATTTCCCCCCCCCCCTTAACTCTGGTGCTTGGTGCGGTTCCCCCTGTTTTCGCTTTTAAAGTCTCCTTGAGGGAAAGACTCTGCGTCCATCACCATTTACTCCCCATCTTTTTTTTTCTTATGTTTGGGTCGTTGTTATGGATCTTTTTAGAACTTGATGTTCTCTTCTTTCGGGAAGAATTTCGTATCACGTTCATTCCGCATTTGATTTTCCTTTTTTTCTCCTCCGATCTGACGCAGTTCTGTGTTATCTGAACGGCTCTACCTTCCTTGGACTTTTTTTCTGGAATTGGGCTGCACCTATAGTTCCTTTCTTCAGGACTTAGTAAGTTTCCTTCTATATTCTTCAGCACTTTAATCCCTTTTTTTCCGGCCCGTTTTGTGTCTACATGACTTCCTTTCTACTTTCCTCTTTTTTATTTTCCTCCTTTTGTTTTGAGGGTTCTACTGATTGCATGATACCGTCCAACAGTCCGTTCCTACGACCCATTTGATCACATCCTGAGTGCGCTCTTCTTCCCCTCTTCTTGTAAAGGACTACACTTTCACCATAAGGTTTTTTTATCGTTCTTTTTTGATTTCTACCTTCAGTCCCTTCCCCCAAAGACCTCCTTGCGAAGCTCCTGCTTCTGCTTCCTTTCTTCTTTACCCTCTCCTTCCCCCCGCCAAGTTTTCACATGGACGCTACTTCCTGCGCAGTAGTCGAGGGGAAAATTAATTTTTCTCTTTCCATTTGAACTGAGACTGGCCGGTTACAGAGTCTTCCCTCCCCAAGGGGTATCTTCTCTATAAGAATCCCCAAGTACAGAACAAACAACCAATCCCCTCTAATCCTTTGGGGCCTCCATGTGGGTCTTTCCACCCGTCTTTGTTCCGTTCTTCATCTGACGAGAACCGCGCCCCCTTGGTCCTCCAAATTACACCCCTTTCGGTGTGCCCGCACCTCCGATCGTGCTTTTGTTTTTTTTCCCAATTTTTTCCCTCGCCATTTCTTCCCCGCGCCGTTTGTTTCTTCCCTTCCGTTCTGACCGTTTTGGTTTGGGGAACCCAAAATTTTTCCTCTGAGTGTCACCGCCCACGTAAGTCTTCTTTTATGTGTAACCTTTTGGGTTTCCTTCTGGCCAGTGGCCCTTCCTTTCTTTTTTCATTTTGATCACGTTTCTTTTTTTCTAAAACCCCGTGTAAGACAATTCTTTCCGCCCACCAACCCCGATCCAAGAATTCCTTCTTTTTTGCGGTTCCCCTTCTCGAGAGCGTATGCTCTTTGTCCTAGCGACATTATTCCTCTCTCGTCCTCTTTCCCTCCCCCTTGTCCCCCAAAGAAGTATCTTTCCGATGTCGCTTCTATTTGATGTTTCTGATGCTTCTGAATACAACACCCGAATATGCTGGAAATTCCCTTTGTTGGACCTTGAAAAATTCATCCTACCAAGTCTTAAATTCGGTCTAGTTTTTTAATCTCTCCCTCTTTCGATCCTCTTCTTTCAAAATCGCCATTCGCGACCCCCCCTATACCTTGACTTCCTGCACAACAAATAGTCGTCTCACCTCTTTCAGCGCATTGGTACCCTTCCCATATGTAAAGCACCTTTTCTAAGGCCCCCCCCTGGTTTTGGGTTTTCCTAATCTTCCTTCTTTTTGGCTATGCTTTCTCCAATCTTTCCTCGTGAGTATGTTTTTTTTGAACACTTCCCACAATATCGAGCCCCTTTTGGTTTCCATTTCCTATTCGGGACCAGTTTCCTACATCTTTCCCTTCCTCTCAACACAATGTGCTCCTTCTTCCGATCCCTCTTTCTGCTTACACACGCAACCAATCCCTCCTTCTGATTTATCTTGGCAACGCTTGCTTAGGTACTTGTCCCTCCTCAGTTACCTGACTATAACTTGCCTCCTAACCTCGCCTTCCTATGGAGACTTTGAGCCCCAATGTATCACCTTACTGAGGTTTTTTGTTCCCTTTTTTGTGCGTCGTACCCGCTCCCTTTTCCCCCGACTTCCGGCTCCGTTGAGCCACCGATGCCTGTGGTCAAAACCGCCCCTTTTCAATCAACCGCGACCCTGCCCCCCGTTCACGGGTCCCCCACTTCCGGATGCGAAATCCATAGATCCCACCCCTCCTCCTGCATTGTGTTTGGTATCCGAACGACATCAAACGTTTCCCGCCCAGCCCCTTTCACTACTTTTTTACTTCTTATCTTTTTCATTTGAGAGTGTTCTCCGTAACCAACGCGAATATCGGCACCCCCGGGTTTGTTTCCGACCTTCCGGTCGAGATTGCCCCTTCTTTCGTCTCCCCCAAGAGCTTGTGTCTTCACATTTTTTGGTCGTTGTGAACTTTTTTTTTTAGATGTGGTATGCCGCCACTCGTCCAAATTTCATTTCCTCTCAACCGAATCTCACGTAGGCCCTCTCCTCCACGGTCCCCTTTTTGACCGCCGGCTCGAAGATTTTGTAAAATGTCTCGTCCCAGCCAATAGATCACGCTCTCCCTCCCCTTTTACTTTCTCCACCTTTGTCACCTCAAGAACCTCAACGTATTTTTACTTGTTAATCCCCTCTTTTCACTGACCTCTGTTGGTATCGGCGAGAGCTTTTAACCTGTGACCCTTTTTCCCTTTTCCCAACATTCAGCCCCCCCACTACTATTGAGTCTTTTTG
>Ga0179591_1358448_pt1 | contig 11243 bp, 7 predicted proteins | sample CZOMad2_1_08_16f_FD_182891 | JGI IMG/M metagenome (GOLD analysis project Ga0179591, IMG submission 182891) | Vadose zone soil fungal communities from Angelo Coast Range Reserve, California, USA - CZOMad2_1_08_16fungal (PacBio error correction) | ecosystem: Environmental > Terrestrial > Soil >... | reverse complement strand
TCTTTTACAGCGGTCCTTGCTCGCCGTCCGTCACCCGTGATGCTATGGGTATACCCCATCTAATTCGCTATTTTCGGAACCCCTGCGAACTTTCCTCTGGCCATTCGCCAGTCCCCCTCCAAGGGAGTCAGAATTCTATTCGCCTCTGTCTCTGCGGCCCTTGCCTACGTACACAACTCAAAATAGTCTTCCGCTTTATTGGATTTTTGGGTTTTCAGAGTTCCACATACGTCTATTGAGGCCAAGTTTTTTTCACTTTTCTCCTTTTTAGGAGTGTGCAGGTTACGGTCACCCCATAAGACGAGCCCCTTCAGATGATACTCTTTCACACCTCCTGTTTTTGAATAGGCTAATTTGCGTTTCGGTATACGGTTGAATGTTCCGAGGAGACCCCATAAGACGCCGCCCGCCACCCTTATTGCATCTGTCCCAAAGATAATTGTTGCCTGGGGATAGAGTTGGAACCGTCATCTTGACTTGTTCTTTTGATTATAGACTCTACTTCTACTCTCCAGTACGACCCCTCCCCCCCACCTCCGTACAGTACAAAAGCCTTGTAAGGTTTTCGCCTTAGGTTGATTTTGTGAAGGTTTGTACCCATGTACGTTGTCCCCCTTTCCTCTAGAGAGTTTTATACTCCCTTCAGTGACTTTTGACCCCTTTTCCTCCTCTTTTACTTTGGTTGATAGATGTATTCCGCCTCGTTGTTTTGGAATATGAGATGCTACACCATTTTTTCTCCCTGGAGCAAGTTTCCCACAAACCGGCCCCCCCCGGTTCGTCAAACGATTGGCCGACCTCACCGAGACTGGACCGCATCCAACTCAATTTTGTGTTCTTATATTCTCCTCTGCCTGTCAACGGGAATGTGCCCTCGGACCGATTTTCCCCAATAGAACATATCAACCCCCTTTAAGCGGAGTTTTTATCTCCTCCGGCCCATGTCCCCTCCGAGTTTTCACTAAATCTCTCCCGCTATAAACCGACCTGAACCTCGATTCGTTCTAAATCGACTATTGCGCCCCAGTGTATACATAGGATCCGGTAGACTCTTTTCTCAATACCTTTCGTCTCTCGGCATTCCTCCAACCGAGATCTATGTATCGCACCTCGGCCCTTACTCCCGGGGCTAATCCTGAATCTTTCACCCCCCTACCCTCGTGAGCTCGACTGACTCTCGCCCTCCCTGGATTTTTAGCCTGACCCGGGCTCCTTATTGGCAGTTACGATTCTGGTCCCACTTGGTCCCGAAAATTTGTGGCCCTAATTCCCTCAATTTGACGACTACCTTCCTCTGTTAACAGCCTCCCGCCCAGAACTTGATACCCGTACCAGCCCCCCTCCTCTATACGCATGATCTCGCGTACCTCCTAAAGTTAGTAGATCCTGATTTACGACGTGTCTAAACTGATCAGTAAGGGACCACGTAGCCTTTACCCGAGTAGCTCATGACATTCGCTTTTTTTTTTCCCTTTTTTAAATCTGGTCCCCTTTTCCCCCCCACCCCCCCACCCCCCCCCCCCTTGGTATGGATTAGAGTCCTCTGTGTAGCAAACACCTTACTCCAGGTCCTTTCACCATCGCGCGAAGAAATGTATTGCCGTACTTGCGTTGGCTGAGATAATGCTCCTACTTTTTGTGAAGTCCCTACTCGGATCTTTTTTCTCGCACTTGAGGGGATCTGCGCCCGCTGGGATGCTAGGCAACTGGCTCACGTCTTTTTTTTGACACCTTCTTTCTTTAGCGATTTTTCCGGGCTTTTTCTCGGAGTAGCCAGTTGGTCTTGTCTGCTATTTACCATTGCTCTTCCGAGACGTTGGTGGCGTCATAGTCGCGGAATCCTTTCAGTCTGTTTCGGTTTTCGTCTATAAACACCGTTGATTTTTTTTGCATTGGTTTTGCGCTGCCTCCCCCTTCCATCATCAACCTTGCTACGTACCGAGGTACCGTCCAGGGTAAGGATTAGGATCCTCCTTCTGCCCTCGTCTCTCCCTAGCAGGCGCCGACTCGTGGGTCGCCGTCCCGCTACACCGACCGGTGGCGTTATCCTTGCGTTAGGACGTTTTCCTTACGCGACGCCGTTCCAGAATCCATGCCCTTCTGGTCGTTCCATTCCTAAGGAGACTCCCCAGTTCTTTCATCTTATTTCCATTATCGCGGCGTATTCTCCCCGTTTGGGAAGGATCCTCTGCTTGCATAACCTCCACGCGTTTTCTAGGCCGGACCGTGCACGCATATTGTCAGGGAGGTGAAACTGTCTAGTAAATAGTTTACGTCGGCCCGCCGCCCATTTTCGCTCAAGAACCCCCTGTGATTGATGGCAAGCTTTTGTCGAGGAAACTCTTCCCCGAATACGCGTGGCATAGACTTTAATTTTCGTCGCTAGAATTTCCTTTCCCTGTGCAGTTCCTGGTCGGCCTTCGAATCGGAGCCGGTTTTCGTCAGACTATGCTTTTTACTCAGTGTCCCGTTCCCCTGCCTGCCAGAAACTAACTGCTCTGCGTCAGAGATAGGAGAGTTCCCTTCGGTAGAGAAAAACCTTTACCTTACTAGTTTTCACCACCAAAAGATAGGTCCTTTCGCTTGAAGGGGAACGGTCACCCTAGTTGGAGAGACATCTAAAGTTGAGTGAGGTCGCCCCTGAGTAAGCTTTTCCATACTCCTTTTTACCTACTTTTTTTTGATTCTCAGATGAGGCACTCGGTGCTGCGTCCAGTAGCTCACCGTGGTGGGTTCATAGTCCGTAAAGGTATCCCAGCCCCTTTAATCCTTGTTGTCCGCCACGGCGGTACCTTTGTTTGGGCTTCAACCGTGCAGTTCAACGCGCGCGTCTTCGCTCATTTTTTTCCGGATCGTTCCCCTGTTCGGCACGCGTCACCCTGCCTTTTGGTGCCCATCCCGAACTAATTGGCCCCGATTAAGCTGCCGCTTCCGCTTGCCTCATACATTAGTCGTTTCGACGGCCGCGACCTTCTAGTAACCCCGTACAGTACTTTTGTCTGTTTCCTGCACCACAATCCCCTTTTTCCCTCTACGCGTTCACTTTTCTTGCCGCGACAGAACTCAAGCTTCCCCCCCGTTGATAAAAAACCCAGAAGAACCGAGATGTAGTGTTACTACCCCACCGACTTGTAGAGTGCGCTTTTTTCGAGACTTTTCTGGATCCCTCTAAGAAAACCCCCCCCACACCCTCAATCGTCTCTTATCTCATCGTTCTTTTGATCACTGGCGCGACGCCGCCGAACTTGTTTTCCCAGTTTGCCCTTGTCAAGACCCCAGACGCATGTGTGAGAGAGGTTATCGTAGCGTCCGCCTGCTAGAGGATTTTTCCCCCTAGGATCTCCAACGCCTTCCCCCCGAATGCGCCTTTCTCGCAAAGAGTGTGCACTCTTCGCGGACGTTCTTTCCGACCACTGTGCGTGCACCTAAGTCTTCAAACTTCCAGCCGGCATACTTGCTCAGGTTAATACCTTTCGCGAGGATCGCCCTCCCCTTAGCGCCAAATGCTGACATTTTTCCTGGTTTGTGTGGATGGTACCAGGAAGCCCCCATACACCCGGGTCCTCCCGATGGGCCAGAGACCCCTAATCTACGCACACCCTTCGGTGTCAGAGAACAGGTGTCTACCCCCCTTCGCTCTTCCCTTAAGAGACCGACTCGACTCCTCCTAAGGCCTCCCCCCCCAACAGGTGATAGACTATACCGCCCCTCCACCGAGGGAAGCTCGGGCGCCAGATCTCCTTAGAACGCCCTGTCTCATATCCTGCCCATGGATTAGAAGAAACCAGTCCCTCCTAGGACTGGGTCCCTCAGACCCTCAACACCTTCTGAAGGACGCCTTCCTCTGGGAAAGTACCTTTACTTTTCACGTCCTTTCTCTTCGATTTTGAGCTCGATGCGACCTTGCGGATGTTCGTGTACTACCCTCTTAGCAATTCAAAACCACCTTGTTTGAATTCTCTTGATTTAACCCCCCTCTACCACCCTAAGACGATTTTCATTCGCGAAGCAGCCTATCTGCTCCCCTTTCCTTTCTTTCAACAAAGTCGTTGTCCCCCCGTCTTACCCGGTGTTTTCCGTTAAAGTACTTGGTAATGTACGCCGCCGATAGTTGCTTCACAGCTGATGAAGGAGTTTTTATATGTAGCAGTTGTCGGGAATGAGCGGTTTCGTTTCCAGTACAGGCTGTTATTGCGTCTCCCCCTGCTTTTGACTTCAACTATTTCAGTTAGTAAGCTACAATGCCCCTCGGAAATTCAAGCACGGTCGATCCTAGTTGAAATAAAGCGTTTTATGACCTGCCCCCTCGGCCCCCCCCCTCCAGTCTCCTCCTTGAGTCCTTTTGAAGATTGTGTGTCTTCTATGTTGCACGCTTTGCTCTCCCCGTAGATCTCGGGTTTTCCTTTTATTCCTACGCTCCCTCCCCCCTTACGGTCCCTTCCTAAAGGAGCTTATATACTGGTTCTCTCATAGACGCCTTTTGCCGTTTCAAGGCTTCAATATTCTAGGTACGCTTTCCCGTTACCTTGGTCTGAGTCTGGTAGTGCCCGCCTTACTCTTTTCCTTTTAGATTTTTCGACTCTCAAAGTTTTAGAGGGCTCTCTCGATTTTTTTGGTGATCTGTTCGTTCGGTGGTTGCCTCTGGTTCATTTTCACTCTTTCATTTGTGCGCTTTTTTTTTTTTCGCTTCCTCATCCACCCTGAGACAGTTCTCGTGCGAGTTTTTCGCGCGTTTATTCTGCACCAACCAAGTTTGGATGTTGATGGAGCGTTTTTAATTGTTCGCCTGTGAGTGCATCCCGAGTCGTGGGACAACATCCTCGGAGGCCTGATCCGCGATCACCCCACCCCCAAAAGAGTTTTTGGAACCCACTCCGTCCCCTATTTCCTTCCTTTTCGACTGGCGGCCCCCGCCAGACCGCGAGGCCGACTCGAGATCTGTGGATCCACCACTGCCCTAAGACTATTCCCCCACCCCTACAAGGCGTTGGACGTTTAGCTTTTGGCCCCAGGGCGGACCGCTTCCCGCAGGTTTTACGAACCTTTCTCGTATACGTTCTCCAAGCAGGTGCAACAACGCTTCTGGGCACCATTGCCCAAAACCCTCTTTTTCTGGCAGGAAATGAAGCGTGTTTCGATCAGTCTGGCCAATCGGCCATTCTTCTCAAAATTAGTTCCGCCCCCCCTACTGAGCAGCCGCTCCCCCCCCTCCTTACTTTTTTCAGAGGTGATCAGGCTGTGACCTTTGTCCGGCTTATGTTCCCGGTCTTGACGTCTATAAAGTAAAACAGGACATCAAATCTATGCGATTATTTCCGACGTGCCTTCTAGTGCCGACGTCGGGCCCCCAGAGATAATCCGCAAACGTAACCGTCGGCCCGCTTTTAGGGTGGGTTTTTCACGTCTACCTTTTTTTACTATCGGGAACTACGCAGAGGCGGATCTGGCACTTATGGACGCCAGTTTCGACGGTCTCTCCCCAGGTTAGACAGCCGCGGCCTCCCTGCCCCAGACCTCTCTGAGTTTTTTCTTCGGGTGCGTACACGTTTCCCGCTTTTCCTTCAGACCGTTTTTTCCCAACCTCCCAATTATTCAAGCGTGCACAACCCCTTTTTTCAGTCATTTTTGAGCCCCCTATTTGATCTCGATCATAATTACTTTTTTTTTGCTAGACATAAGAGGCATCAACCTGCTGCTTGTTCACAGTATTCAAGTCTGATTGAACAGCCCCTTTTACCTCAGAGAGCGTCTACGTTCCTGCCCATAAACGGGGGAACCAAATGCCCGTCCTTTCCGAGATGGATGTCTCCCAATCTCTGCTCTTCCTCAGGAGTTCCTTTTGCCGCCTCCAATGTAGTAAGAAGTAGTCCCGAGATCCCTCTTTTCGTATCGCCGATAGTAATTTTTAATTCCCACAAAGAAACTAGCAGTTATGGCCTTTCTGGTCGTAGGTTAGTACGGCGTGCTAACCGAAGCGTTATGCCCGCGCAGATGACCTCCTCTCTGCTCGGGTTCATGGTTAGGAGTTAATTCTCCTTTAAAGTACTCCCCATAAGAACTTCAAGGTACCGCGACCACGATACCACCCTATTCGTTCTTCTGAGGCTTTACTCTGTCTTTTCTCAGCCAAGTTAGTATCGTGTCCCCTATTTTCCTCCGGTTCTTCCCGACTCCCCCACCCGGCTTCTTATCTGCCAGACCAAGGAATGGTTTTTGGCTGCCTGATTGTTGGTCAAGGATGCTGAGCTAATCGGAGTTTTTTTCCGCGAGTCCCCTTTTCGTCGAGTTCAGCAGTCCCACTCAGTTCCCTTCAAGAAGTTTTGTGTTCCTTCTTGCCATGATTTTTTTTCTTGAAGTGTTTCTCCGAATGCTTTGTGCTACTTTGATTATTTTTTTTTCTGGCAGTGCATCCAGATAATAGGGCACGGCCATCCTCCTTTGCTTGGACTTCCATGGTTTCCGAGGCTCTTTCGTTTCCCAAAGAGGGGGCCCTCCCCTTTCTCATCCTTCCCGTAGCCCCATTCGCCAAGGCCCCCCTGATTGAACCGTTTTTTAGCCCAGCACCGATTTAAACCTAACGCCTATCCCCCCGCATTTCCCCCCCCTCAAAACCTTTTTTAGATATGTCCGCCGCAGTCCCCGGAAGTTTGACTAGGTTTTTCCCCTCTCCAAACTACGCCCCCTTTATCCCCCCCGAGAGCTGATCCTTCGTCTGGATCTCTTATTCCACGTGGAACGATAGATTTACCCAACTCACCAGATTTACGGATAATTCCCCTCCTGACCGCTATCTGCCGTTTCCTACGAGAGCGAACCAGGTCTATCGGATCATCGGCGCTTCAGTTCGATGACAGTTGCTTCTCGGATGAGACTTCACCCACGAGACCTTCTAAACGGCAGGCCAGACTTTGTGCTCTCCCGGGAATATCCCCCGACGTGAATAGAGCGCCTTCGGCTAGTTCACCTCCTAATGTGTTTTTTCCCTCAACCGAAAGTGCAGGAGATTTGTGTTATGGGAGCTCCGATGTTTAGCTTAGTTCACTTTCCACCTGTTTCCGCACCTAAATTCCCTTTCTAAGGCCTTTTTCGTAGCCGAAGTATCCCCCTCCCCCTACTTAATCCCTAATACTGCACCCCCCCCTTAGCGAGGGGCGCAATCGAAAACTTTAGAACCCCTCCGGATCCAGAAGTGATCAACGTTCAACGTACGGGATCGTAGTGAGTAATGAGTCTCTATGTCTCCTCTTGTGAGTTTTTTTGGTCTGTTAACTCCTCGTTCCCCTTTTTTGGACTGTCTCGTCGGACTGGCGACACGAATCCTCCTCCATGTCCTTTCAAATTTGACATCAAAGATGCGTTACGTAGGTGCGATCGGATTGACTGTCGTCCTAGTTAAGTGGTAGCATCCACAGAGTTGGCTTGAGTCCTAGACCTGTTCTTTTGCTATGCGCTCGGCGCTGGGTGAGGCCTTTTTGCGTAAAGCCTTAATTCTTTCCCTCGGGTTCTTTCGAAGATGTAGTACGTGGGGTCGTCTTTCCTGGAGTATGGTTCTATATGACGGTCCCAATGTCTATGACTCTTCACAGTTATGTTTTTTTTTTCACAAATGTCCGCGCGGTTAGCCTTCTTAGGGTCCATAGACGGTATTTCTGTCCTGCCCCAAACCGGTCGTCTTTGTCGGAATTGTCGTCCTTCTGGCGACCTAATTAAATTGTGCACCCTTGCGCAGTCTCCCGAGAGGGTACCATCACGGTTCCGGATTCAGCGGATATTGCTTCTTCTCCACAGAATCTTCCCCAGGCGCGCGATGGTTGCCCGGAGCTTAGCAGCCGTGCTTGTGATTCCCCCTGTCTCCGCGCCCCCCCCCCCGGAGACGCCCTGCGCCGTCCATTTTGGTCCTTCCTGCAATACGAGCTACACGTTTTAGTTTCCTCTAGTATCGCCGCTTCTCTCGCGGCGATTTTTGTTTTTTCCGTTTGCAGGCATCAGTTCCTCCACCACGCCTCGACAGCCTTTTTTCCTTTTATAAGTTGATTCAATCTCTTTCTTCCAATTCTCCCGAAGTCTTCCTCGTTTGGCGAGAACGTCGCCTACAGGACTTTAGGGACCGATTTCTAAAAGCTTTGTTTTGGAACTCTTCATCCGATGGAGTGTTCCTACGACCCTTTTCCTTCTAGAGACGAACTGCGGCAACGTCGGAGGAAGATTCGCCCGTTTCTCTTCGACGGTGACTGGATGTCAGGGTTCACTGTGACGCAGTTTCTCCCACCCTCTCAACTTGCATTCGTCCTCCCCCGCGGCATCTGTCCCTCGTTACGATCTTGATCTGTAAAGACGAACCCCCGCTCGTTATTGCTGTCTCCGGGAATCATGTACTCGCCGCCTGCCATCATATAAGTGATATATTTTCTCTACCCCCTATTAAGACTATCTCTCCCTTTCCCCCCCTAAAAGTTTTTGCTCTTTCTCTCACCCGGCAGATGACTACAGGTTTGTCTCTCAAAGAGACCCTTCCTTGGATGGACGGGCTCCAGCAAAGGTTATTAAAAGTATCGCACCGGTCTATTATGTGTGAGGTCCTAGTACAGGCGTGTGCTCTCTTCCATGTAACAATAGCTATGTTTGCTTCGGAGCTAATGAGACATGATATTGTAGGTCTTTCCAACTTCCCCCACGTCGAAGCCACCCCCCAAAAAAAAAGAGTAAGCTCTGCCGCGTCCAAGTAAAATTCCCATTTTCTCTTTCTGAAGGCCTGTAGTCCCTACTCTTAAGTTTGAAGTCGTTAGAACCCCCCGTTTTACCCTCTAATATCACCACTTCCTTGAAGAATTTTTTTCCATTTCGAGACCCGAGGGACGCTTTGGAACTGGTATCGATTTTTCACTTTTCCACCAACCAGCGTTGTCTGAGGCGTGTTATTGTTAGGCTCATTGCAGGAAAAAAACCACCCGATAAACACTGACTTTTTTCGTTTCCTTGCGATCCTAGGAGGAGCCAGGCAGCACAGTGTAGATCTTACTTTACAAACGCCCCATTACGTCATGATGCGACGTAGTTTGTCTGCCCCGGTTCTTCGGATACTCCCCTATCCGAAAAAATTCTGTATGGAATCCATTTTTTCGCGACCACTTCTGGCTCCCTCCGATTTGAGCGGCCGATGAGCTTCTACGAATGCCCCCTCAGCCGTAGAACCCGTTCTCGTAAACCGAGAGGTGATGGATACGGCAGCTGTCGTCAGTTTGAACTATTGTCCATTTCGCCGCTCGGCCCAAATTGCATAAACGACGACCCCCCTGTGGGGTTCCCCATTCCCACTTCTCATCAAAGCCTCCTATGCCTCAGATCGAAGCCCCGACTCTTTTACACAACCCTTAGAGGTTACGAGCCACTCCTGAGAAGGCATTCAGCGCACCGTGACGCTCCCCTCATGAAGTAATCATAGAACCAGGTATCTGACCCCCCATATCCAAACTTTTTTCAGAACATCTTTTTTTTTTCCCCATCTTTCCTCAGTTGAGAGAATCATTAGTCTCCGCCGTCTCCCCAGTAAATCAAAGCTGCGAATACTAAGACCCCAGTACAGCCCGCAAGGGTCAGAAGCCCTCAAAAGAGCTGGGACGACCTTTCGAAAGAGCCAACCTGAACCTTTCTTACCGACAGAATTTCGTCGCGCTCTTGCCGTGCTACCTTGCTGAGGTTTCAGAAAAGCCGAAGCCGCCACACCCGGGCATGCAACCCTGTACCCCCCCAGACGACCAACCAGCCAAGCACTTCTCCTCCTAATTTTGTGTCGTACCGGAACGCGCCCATTTCCCTCCCCCAGTCCCCTTGATCAAGTCCTCCCCTCATGGTTGAGAATAAATTGTCCCCCGCCTAAGACGCTCCTGTGGCCTGCAGTCTGAAGTGATGCCGACTTCGAGTGCTTACTTCGTGTTCGTTCCGACCGGGAAGTTGTTATTTGAGTATCGTGTAGAGTAGGAATTAGTTTCCCGCCTCCCCGAGGTCCCCAGCCGGTTCCTCCCTTAGGTGTAAAGGCTCGACCGACCGTCACCCGTAGTCTGTAGAGGTCTTTTTTCATTTCCCCCATTGGATTCTCAGCGCCCCTCTCCGAATAGGGATTGAAGTCTCTCTTTTTATGGCTTGTTCCGCCTCCTCGCCCGGCAGGTAGATTCCTCCTACTAGATCCCTATACCCCTTTCCCCTCGTCTCAGTTGAGTCCCGATAACTCGTTCCGATTGTTGACTACACTGGTAGAGCTTTCTCCCCCTTATAGTTTTTTCTATTTTCCTTCTTCAGCTAACAGATTTTCCCCTACTGCGTCCCTTTTTTGATCTTTCGTTGGTGGACGTACTCGTTCCCCATTCTCCTTCAGGAGGAGCATATCCATTCACACAAGTGGTTCCCTATTGGAAGGTCCTGCTTGGTTTATGCAACAACCTTTGTTCTTCTGGATCTCCTGGATACTCCTTGGATGGAGACTGGGAGACGGTCTCCAATGACGCTTCCTTTTTACACATATTGACGATCCAGCGATCACTTCTTAGTCCACCGAGGAGGAAAGTCTTGCCCTTCTCACTGAGCTCCGTAAGCCAGCTGCTCCTCGCCTACACACTCCTGTCACGGAGGATCCCCCCTTCCCCCGAACCCCTTGAACTCCGCCCCTCAACATCGTGGTGGACGTGATTTTGAAGGCGGCCCGCTCTGCTCTGTCCCCCTACAAGATTTCCCTTGAAGAAACTGCCGGGGCCGTCACCCACTGCTTCCCTTCCCCAACATTCGCTGTTATGGATCAGTATCTGAAGGCGAGGAAGTTATGTATCCCTCTGCCGGAGACCTCCGATTACAGGTCTACCCAGTAATTTAAGCACATCAACGACTCTTTGTGAATCGGTTTTCTTTCCGTGTCCCTTTCTTTTATGTTTTTATTTATCCTCCCCACGAAGTAACTCCCCCTTGTGATGCAGTGCCTGGCAGAGCTATGACACCTCTGCCGGTTTAATCGCGGAGCCAACCCCGATCCAGACAGCTCCTACTCTAGTGAGTTTTGTTCCGTCCTGGTACGAGGTCGGACTTGCGATAGTCAGTGACTCAACCTTTGAGGAGGGTTTTCTGAGAATTCCTTCGGATTGAAATTAGTTACTTTAGAGGTGTCGTGGAGACGTAGGGAGCTCACTTGCCTATCTCCTACCTCCCCTGCTGTTAAAAACTCCCTGACCGCTTTCCCCAACTAAGGTCAGATTGCC
>Ga0179591_1340572_pt1 | contig 11243 bp, 10 predicted proteins | sample CZOMad2_1_08_16f_FD_182891 | JGI IMG/M metagenome (GOLD analysis project Ga0179591, IMG submission 182891) | Vadose zone soil fungal communities from Angelo Coast Range Reserve, California, USA - CZOMad2_1_08_16fungal (PacBio error correction) | ecosystem: Environmental > Terrestrial > Soil >... | reverse complement strand
CTCCTCCTCCTCAAGCAAGGAGCCTTCTTTTCCCTTGCTAAACTTCTGTCGCGCCCCTCTTGAACGCTTCTCCTATTAAGGATGAGGGACTTGATCGTTCGCTTCTGTTGATGCCGCGGACACTCCCCTCCATCGGCTAGAGAAGATGTCCATTTTAGAGCCCATGACCGGTCGCTCGGCTGCTTTTTTTCTACGGGCTATACCCTTTCCCACGCCTGTTTAAGAGGCACCCCCTTCTTTGTGCCGGACAAGCCCCGCCTTTCCGTAATAGGAGCCGCCGTCTGGTTATCCTTGACACTTCATGATGTCCTTCCTTATAGCCTTACATGCTGGGCAATGGTGAGTTAAGCCACCTCTTTTTCTGGACTTTTTCCCTTTGCTCCCCCCCGTCCCGTGAACGCGCCTAGGATATTTTAGTCGGTCAAGCTCTGGCATTCTCGCTTCACCTTCCTATTCCACTTTGCGAACAGATGGGATGGCCCCCTTGTTCCACCGCCGCATCGGGATTGACGATTTCTTCTCCCCCTACGACCTGCCCCAACCCTTGACGATCAAAGACATGGTCCTTTGATTCCTAACACCGCTTCACCGACGTGATCCTTCCAGGCTCTCGATGCGGCTTTCCCGAGACCTGTTCTGGGTTTCCCCTGACAAGGCCCTATAGTGTGGTGGGAGGATCCCCTCAAGTCTGCCGATTAATCTCCTCTTCTTTCCCCGCGTCACCTGGTCCGGCTTCCCAACCCCTTAAGACTTCCTTTTGTCGTAGCGCTCGGGCTTTTACCCCAGAGAGGCCAGAGCACCCCTCACCAAGATGTCGATCGTTTGACCATCGCCACCTTTTTTTAAAGGTCCAAGTGGGAAGACCCCGAGAAGAGCAAGGGTATTGGCTGTAGGAATTTTTCCTTCCCCAAATAGGGGCTCTCTCATGTCGCCGATAGTTTTCTTTCTTTTCTCGCAGGTCGTCACCCCCTTTCTCAGGGGCTTAGATGCTGATGTGATGGTTTTCTGGCGACGAGATTTCCGTTGAGCGCCGGTTTTTGTGGTTGGGCCCTACTGTCCAGTCCGGCCCGCCCAGGTCTTCTCATGAATCCAGTTTCATTGGGACGGCGGTCTGGCATTGACTTTTTTTTCTCGTCTTGGACCAGGTCCGCGAGTCATGAATTCCGCAGCGCTTCATTTTGGAGACATGGGTCTTTCTAAACACGCTCTATCCCCCCCCCCAAAACTGTGCCTCAGTGAGTTAGCGCATCGCGGCTCCTTTTCTAAAGTCCCTGAGGAGGCATTCAGCCTGCGCTTTCCCCTTGTTATGGACCTCCCCCCCCCTTTCGAGGGATGATGAACTCCCACATTAGGACCCCGACCCAAAACCCCTTCCTCGCCCCCGACCACTCGCGATTCCCCCAATGCGGCTTTTTTAGGCGCCATCGAAGTCCTGCCGTTTTCCTCTGCCCCACGCGGCGACAAGCTTTTTCTTGCTGGCCTTCCTCTCGACCGCCACTTCGAAGAGTCTTCGACATCTTCGCTTTTCGAACCCAAGGGCCTCGACCGCACCCTTTCTCAATTTCGCCCAACGCTCCGCTCCCAGGTTCGAGTTGTCGCGTATACTTATGTTCCTGCACTCGGAATGTCCGACGTTTTGGTTTTCCAGACACAACCTCCCGGTGTTTCGTTAATGGCTCGAAGGTATCGCCGCAAGTCTCAAGTACACAGACGTTTCGGATTCTTTCCCCTCCTCTTTCAACGAAAGCTTTGACGTGGAGTTGGCTTCTCTAAAGTAAAAGCAACTTCCTTTCTCCCCCTTCTCGCTCCTCATTGAATCCTCTAGCCACATCCAACGGCGGCGGCTGCTCTTCGCGGGGGTTTTCCTTAGGCCGAACCTTTTTCCAGACTTAAAGGCCTTCGCGAAGATCCCCATCGGTAAAATTCCCTGGTCAGGTCTCCCATAGGAGGTAGAGGGCTCAGTATGTCTCATAGCGGAGTCGCGTTGCCGAGAGTTTTTCCCCCGGCGTTTCGTAAAAAATGGATCTTTCACAAAAAGCAGTGCTTCCCGGATATGAGTTGCCTCGGGAACGGACTTGGGGACAATTTTTCTAGAAGTTCGAGGGCTTCCCGAGCCTTTCGGCAGCGGTACTTTTCAGAATGCGTCGTTTTGTTCCGACTATACTTTTGGTTGCTGATGCCTCTCTTATATTGGCTCATAAGTCCCCGCCTCGTACCCTGGTCGATACCTGTTGGAACAAATCTTGAAATGCCAAATCTTTCTTCCGGAATCGTCCTTATAGAGACCCCCTCTCTGAAGGGGCGGTTCTTTGGGACAAATGCTCTTTCCGATCGGAGGTTTTTCTAGTACTCCGGGCTCGGTTTCATGGGCTACTCGGCGCTAGAAACGTCGCGACCTCGATATTTAGGGTTTGGTGGTTCCTCCTTAGTCAGTTCAAGGCTCGTCCGTCCCCCCCGTTGACACCTGTGAACCTCTATCTCCGTCCTTCCTTTCCGACGAAACGACCTTTGCACCAGCTTCATTTAATTGGTTTGCTGTCCGAGCGCTTTTCACATCTCACCCCTTTCGCATCAGGGATGTCATGGCAGCGAAATTCCCAGGCACCCCCCCATTCAACATCAGTTCTTGTAGACCCCGCGCCGCGTTTTGATGTTATGGTGGCAAAAAAAGGCTTGGTCGCTAGTACTGGTGTTTAGTGGGCTTTTTTTTCCAATACTTTATATAAAAAGTCACGGCGGTCGCCGTTCCCCAGTAGTAGTTGGCGACAGTGTTTGGGTTCTTCTTCCCTTTCCCCCCCCCTCTTTTTGAGAAATCAGAACAATCTCCATAGGCAAACTTAGGGCCATCCCGGTCGCAAGTAGGCGAGGACGCGCCCTCCCGCGATCTCCTTAGATGTTTTCCCTGGTTTAAGAAGGTGCGTCAGGTCCCCCTTTCTCCTTTGAAAGAAGAAGGTTTTACCCTTTCATACTTCACCTTTCGAACCCGGCCACCGCATCTTTCTTTAGAACCGCATCGGCTGCACGCCCGCAAATTAGATTGTCTTCCTCCGTTGTTGTTTTTTTGGAGACCCTGAGATCAGTGCGGGCTTTCCTGGCGTACAGGTTTTCCATTCGGTGAAGGGTTCGTTTTTTTTGTTCTGCGATCCCCCCCCCGCCCTTTTACAACAAGCCTTAGATAAGGTCCTCTCACCTCGCGGCTTCCCAGCGAAGGATTAGGGATTGATCCGCGAGGTGGTGGTTCAGCGCGTTTTTTCCTATTTCTTTTGGGGACAATACGCGGGCCCCGGAATGTTGTGCGCGGCTTTTCTGATTTCTCCCCCCCTCCGGGGATCCTTCCCTATGAGAACCCCCCCCATGTTTGGGCTTTCCACGCCCCCTCCGACTCGTGATCTGCTGGACCGGCGGCCGCAGGGTCTAAAAAGTTATTCCCGAAAAGCCCCCGAAACACAGTATATACCTCCAGCGGTCCTTTTTCTTTCTCCCCCTCGAAAATCTTCCGCGGTCTTCTCCCTTTCAAGAAGACCTGCTGTTGTCTTTTTTATTGCGTTTTCCTGGGGAAGTTCGGATGGCATGTTTCCTGATGCGAACTGTGATTATGTGAAGGGTTGCTTTTCCTCAATCCCGCAACCTTGATTGACGTATTTGAAGATTCGTTATTCAGGACGCGATGACCCTCCCATAGAGGTTTTTCCCTTTTTTGCTCGTCCGGCACCCCCTCGCGGGAACGCCGAAAGCCTTAGGCTGTACCCTACACCCCGAACCCTTTCCGACGATCAGTTCCTCTAAGACCCCCCCCCCCCCCTTGGAAAAAGGAGAAATAGCTTACGATCACCTTCCCCCGGAAACTCCGAGCGGTCCCCTCCAGCAGTTGTCAGACAAGATGTTTGCAGCGGCTCGTCCTCCACGATGCCGGAGACGCCTGCTCTTTGGCCTTGGTATCGATTTGTGCCGCTTTGGCCCGCCCATTGGTGACGGATCCGAAGTAGGCGCCAATCCCCCCCGATGAGAAGCTCGGTGCCTGGCGATAATAGGCTGTCTCGCACGACGAAGGTCGGAACCGTTTTCCACCCTTTAGGAAGCTCTCCCCTCGTTCCTGCCCTTCGAAAGCTCCCCCCACTCTGCTTGCCGTTCGGAATCAAGATAACTCTTCTTCTTCAGGCGAGCCCCCTGCTTTTTTGAGCCCGGTTGACGCCCACAACTGGCCTGATTCCCGCTCCCCCCCCGCGAGATTCGTACGCGATTAGAGAAGTCGAGCGGATAGACCTCCCCTCCCCTTTGGCTGGACCAGATGTGCTCGCGATGATCGAATTTTAATGCCGTCTTGGCACCAAGCTAGGCATGTTCCCCTTTTCTTCTCAGAAAAAAAAAGCTCCAAATCTGAAAGTTCAGCCGGCTGTTGTCTGGAATGTTCGCCGAGGAGGAAAGTAGAGCGCTCAAGTGAGACCCTCCGTGGACTTTTCCTGCGACCGCCCACATCGGATCGGGTACCGTTCCAAGATCGTCGGTTTTTTCTAGACATCTTCTTAGCAATACTCGTTCCCTTAGATGAACAGTATTCTCGAAAAAACCGATTGGAACACCTTTCCCCTTAGTATTGCCGAGGATGCGGCCGATCTTTTTAACATTGCGGCTCTCCTAGGTTGTGAGAATTGAGAACTTCATAGGTTTGCTTTTCGAGCTCCGCCTCTGTCTAACGGACAGTCGTGTCGGGAGATTCTCTAGCGGGCCAGCCTGTGTAGCCGCGTGCTGTCAAAACCCTTCGACCCTTCGAATTAGATGGCCTTCCCATCCGTCCCGCATCGGACTGTGGGTCTTCCTCTTTCCGACAATCGAGGACCTTCCTTCATCGGTTCAATAACCTGTTCGGTAATCAGCCAATCGCATCTTACAAGCTTGTAGTCTCCTTCCTTGAATGAATCATAGGGTTCCTCTAGCCCGAGATGTACTCTGCCCCCCATGCGTCGTAGACCTGTTCCCAAGTTTTTGTGTTATAGATGCGTGTTGAGATTCGAAAAACTGTTAAGAAGTCCCCTTTGGCGCGGGACGAGAAGACTCTTTAAGACGTACTGGTAAATATCGCTGCCGGCCTTCCTTTTGCCCCTCCTCCGGAATTTGGCCCCCCCCCGCGATGCTGGGCTCAGAGGCTAGAACATGGTTGTCTTCCCCAGAGCGCCCCAGCGGCGATACAAATTTCTCTTAGCCAGCCCCCCCATCAGAATAGAACCCTTTTCGCGCCGGTTCCCATTTCGGATACGAGAGAGATCGGCGAAGTACGCTCACCCGATGGTGATGCCCTCCAGAGAATCCCCCCCCCCCCCCATAAAGCTCTGATTTCTTTACTCGGCTCTGTCCAAGCGGATGATCCAAATTGGCGTCTTCACACCGATTTCCCCCCCCAACCTATCCTGTGACGGTAGAGGGATCTTTTCCGCTTGGCCTGCCAAGCACCTCTTTTTTCGTGAAGCGAAGATCGGGGTGTATGAACGACTTTCTTTTCCCTGGCTTTCGACTGAAAGAAGATGAGATTAATCGAGCGGTTGTCATGGTAGTAAGCTCTTGACATTGCTGCTCGTATCTTGAAAAAGGTAGTAGTTCTTCCCCAGCGCGAGATTTCCAGATTCCAGAAGATCCTTCGGTTCGACGCGGCTTTTCTCGATTCCCTTTGGCAGTTCGTCCCCGGCTTTGTAGTGGGGCAGGGTTTCTTTGGCAAGCGCCCCCATCGTTTTTTCCTTTTTGATGCGGCAGAGGTTGACCCGTCGTGCGCCCCCCTGCTTTTCGCCTCTTCCTAGCGGCGCGAGTAATTGAGATTGTCTGCCGGAAGTAAGAATTCGTGTCCCCTGTTTGTCTCCGCGAGAATAAAGTCAGCCCCCTGCGACGACTTTTGCTTAAATGCACAAGTGCCCTAAGACTCCCCAACGACTCGAATTTTCCCTATCGCCATTCTTCTTTTTTGTCGAAGGAGGTCTCTTGTTGTTTCCCGGAGCAACGCTTCTTCCTCCGAAAACAGTCTTTTTGGTAGACGAGAAGGTATATCTCTTGATAAAGGCTGACTCCCCCCCCCCAAGGTCATTTCCCTAGGACAAGCACAGCGTCGCGAGGCTATTGGCCATCTTTTCCCAGTACAGGACGAGCTGCTCCGTAATAGGAGAAGAGTTCCCCACATCTCGGTCGAGAACCTGATTTCTCAGCGCGGATGGCCTCCTTTTTGCGGATATCTCTCTTTCCCCCCTCTAGAGAGATTCTCCTCAAGCAAGTCTCCCCCCGCGACCCTTTCTTTTTCCGGCGGGCTCACCTTCTGGTTCGACGTGACGAGATGTGGGAACCCTTCTCCTAGACGGGATGGGGCCTTGTCGTCTTTTTTTTTGCTGCCTGGACACGCCGATAATTTTGCGACCGCCTGCGGTCATCCTCCCCTGTCCGCTCGGGTGCAATCCCCCCCGCATGTCTACGGGCATAATATACGGGTCGTCTATCTCCCGCTTCTTCTTATGCTTGCCGATCTCGGACAGTGCCGCCCCCACTTGGCTCTCGATGATGGCGATCGTCTCTCTAGTCGTTGTTCCTCTTCTCCCTCTTCATCTGGGCAATGGTGCCTTTAAGCAACCCATGTCGGCGCAGGTTGTTGCCTCAACCGCGCCGTGACCGTTACTCGATCTTTAAGTCGGCATCCTTCTGCGCGCGTTTCTTTTTGGAACAGCGGGGAGAACAGATGTTCTTTCTCCAATATTTCACCGCTGCCGCATAGGGATGTTCTTTCCCTTCTCTTCTATACGCTTCCCCCCCACCGCCGGACGAACTGCACAAATCCCTTTCCCCGAGAAAAGCCGCTTCCCCCTTCCGGCGCGGCATCTTTCGCTGATCAGTCGTGAGTTCGACCTTTTTATGGGCACCTACTCTCGATCGTGGTGTTTTGCGTAAACGACCGCGCGATTAATTTCTCTGAATCCCGGTCACTTTTTCCCTTCACCCTAATGATCTTCGCTTTCACCTTTCGTTCCGCTGGCTTGCAGGGCCAAGCGCTTCTTCGAGCCCTTCACCAAGATGTCGATCGGTTGCTCCCCATTGATCATGTTTCTCCTCCCCCCTGCAGGTCCGACGCTACGCCAAGCTTGGCATGCTACGGATATTTCTTCATCACCCCTTTGAGATATAACTGTCGCCGCCTCTTGATCTCGTCTAGGTCGCACCGGTTTTTTCCTGGGTTTACTGATGTTCTTTCAGGGGGACGTCTCTTTGGCTGCAATTTGATCGTCTAGGATGGGCCTTATGGAAAATCCTTCATGATCCTCCCCCCATCGCGGTTCATTTGAAGCGCATCTCATGGCCCTGCCCTCAGGAGAGCCGATTAGGGGCAGGTCCGCGCGTCTTTTTCCTTCTGACTAGTCCCGCCGCCCTCTCCTGCCCTTCTTCTGGTTTTCGATCTCGCTCCAAAAGTCATCCCATCACTTTAGCAGGTCGCGATTTCGGAGTACCTATCTCACTTCCAGAAGAGTGCGTCCTAATCTGCCCTACGGATTAATACAAGCGTCTTTTTTGTGATGACCTCCATGGTATTGCCCCTGAATTCCGCGATTTCGTATAAGAGCGGAACACTCGCCTTTTCTAGATAGGCGGCCCCCGCCTTCTTCCTTCCGGTCGCAAGCGATTTGGCCCACGCACGCCGACCCACGCGGATTGGTCGTGCTGCTCGAGACGCCCCCCCCACTCTTACTCTTCGACTCGTCCGCCCTCTGTGCTCGTCCAAGCCGTCGCCGACAACTCTTTCTCAAGGCGCCACATCGACGACGCTCATTCCCTAGGACTTTCGTTACTATTATCGTGCCGCCCGCCGCTAATTGAACGCTTTTGGGGCCAGGCTCACACACCCCTAGAGGTTTTGAGAGAGGCTTGGAGGCTCTCGCGAACGTCCCCGTCTAAGCAAGCTCCCAACCGCGACGGTCCGGATTTCTCGCAGGAGTTGACGTCTAGTCCTGTCGAAAGAAAGTTCCCCCCCTCCCCCTGCTCACGCAGTCGCATTTTGACCCGCGACCCCTATAAAACAGAGGCAGCTATTTCGCGTTGGTTTCTAGATGTAAGCATGCGAGCTTCCTCGCCAGGCCTTAGATTCAATCCGGCCACGACAAGGTCGGTTGCCGCGCGTGGTCGAGGCCGCGGCCTTTTCTGCTTCGAGGAGCAGCGACAAGAGCGTTACAACGGCCTTTGGGCGCGTCAACCAATGGCCAGCCCCCTTTTTTCTCTTCCGCCTACCTTTTATTTTCCGGCGTTCCCCCTAAAAGCCATGTGTGGACATGTCGCCTCTCAGTTCGAGGGTGCGCCGCCTTCCCTTCAGCGGGGACTGAGGCCCCCGGTGCCGGAAATTCGTGCGTACGTTCCGCCTCCGCACCCGGTTTGCTTCTGCCGAGTTCGTCCCCCCGTCGACTCCGGCCCCTTTTACCTGGGACAAGGTTTCTCTGACCACAAATCGGCAGAACGCTCCCTTCGGCTGGCATCGGAGTTTTCGATCCGAATGGCAGGCGGGCACTGCCTCTTGGAGGACTCGGAGACGCTCTTTCTGCCGATGATATTTTAGTACGCGAGGCTCGTTATTCTTGGGTCTTAATCGCGCCTCGACCAGGATCTTCTTCGCAGAGTTTTTTTTATTCGGGTTCGCCTATTCGTATTTTCCCGCTCGTTGCACGGGCAAGCCTCGCCCACAAGGTGCACGGGCCAACCTCTATTGCCCTTCTTAGACCGCCTCTTTTGCAAAGACTCCCCTTCTGATTGAGCCGAGCTTCTCCAAATTTAATCAGCAAATATGTTGTTGTATGCAATCCTTTTGCTGAGTTCGTCAGGCAAGCGAACGTCCCCTTTTCGTGCTTGTCGAGCCCCCCCCTAAGCGCCTCAACAAACTGCCGCGATGGTAGGACTTATAAATTGGTTTCTTGGGGCTGTTCGTCCAAACGCAACGTTGTTTTTTTTTGCCGCTGATCCTGACGCTCCTGATCACAGTTCTTTTGGGTTCTCCCTGCATTAATTAATAAACGTGGGTGAGGGTGAGAAATCCAGGCCTCGCAAACTCCTTCTTGAACAAAAGACGGTATGTCCTCCGTAAGCGCTTTCCAAAAAAGAGAAGAAAGTGATCCTCCTTAGTCTACTGCGGTGAGCCGGCGGAAGCTTTGCTGCTAGGAATATCCCAGGCTTGTTGAAAGGCCGCATTCCGAATCACTCTTTTTTCCTCCCCGGATTTTTTTCTCAAAACCGACCCCTCGGCACGGAAAGACCCACTTCGCCTTTTTGGCATCCTCTCTTTTCATTCTCCTCCTTGCTGACGGATGTGGACACGCGAAGTGGTTCTTTTTTCCTGAGGGCGTACCGTTTCACCGATGACCTTTTTCGGCGAATAGGTTTCTGCGATGCACGTCAACCCCCTGGGCCTTTCAACACGCCTGCCGAGCGCAAACTTTTCTTTCCGCCGGCGTAACCGGAAAATGCAAGAGGCTCGCGGTTTTTGGGTCAGCACGACTCCTAAAGGCTTTGATGCCCCTCGCAGAGTTGAGCGGAGTGGATTGTTTCTGATTCTCCCCCTCCAGGATGCCCTCTCTTTGAACCCAAACGAATGTGAATCACTTTCCTACGGTGTTGTGATCGTCAGGATCAGCGTTGCCCCTGCGGATTTTTAAAGTTATGCCCCCTCCCCCCCAAGAAAAAAACCAAGTCCCCCTCGCGGTGCCCTTTTGTTTGTGTCGAAACAGCATCATGCGCGCTTTCGTTCGACAAGGCCGTTTTGTGAATTGTCTTCGTTGCATGGGTTTCGAATGACCCCGGATTGCGAACCGTTGGATTATTTGTCGGGGTCTCCCAGATTCGGCTCAATCCAATTCATTATTCTTTGCCCTTATTGACGATGACGGTCTCACGAAGTTTGGCAAAGTTCACCTTTTTTTGCTCGTTCCCAAAGAGAAGGGCCCCTCCCCAGAATAGGTCCTCTATCTCGCCGCTTCTCGTACCTACCCCCCCCCCCCCCCGGGTTGCAGGCCGCCGATGGTTGTGAAGACCCAAGAAAGAACGGCCCCACCTTCGGCAACCTCCCCTAGCTTTCCCTACGAAGCAGTTGTCCCTTTCCGCCGAATCGTCTTCAGCAGCCCCCAGATTACTGGAACTCGCGTGGCTTTTTTTTTCTTGCCGATTTGTGCTAGGAGCCCCCCCTTTTTTTTTGACGGTACCAGTTTCTTCTCCCTCTTACGAAGCTCGGCTCTATAGGCCTTCTCTCATGGAGCCGTTCGGAAAAGAATCACAAGATGCGAGAAGAGACCGACGAGTGTCAAGAACTCAGAAAGGAGAGGGACTGTTGTCCCCCTTTCTTCACTTTTTCAATTTTTCCCGCTCATTTGAAGGAGAGCCTCTACTTTTTAGCCCATGGTTTTCCGCGCCTTTTTATTCTGTTGGCTTCCGTGAACTCCTCTGGGAGCCCGAGCTCTGCAGATCCTTCTTTCCCCATCGACCGCCTGATCCCCCCCTGCCCATTTCCCTTAAAGATGTGATCTGCTCGGCTCCGAAGGCTTGGAGGCCCCCTTTCTCGGCAGAGTGCTCCCAGAAAAACCCCGCTTTGAATCCCGAATGTCCCCTGCCCGCGTAGGGGGCCGCTTGTATTCAGTACCAGCGCGTCCTCTTCTCGGAGACATTTGAAGGGTCCCCCTTCGACCGACCAACTAACGTATAACCCTTTCCTGTCGACAGATCTTCCCCCCCCGACACAGATCGTAGCCCCGTGAAATAGAGCCCCCTTCCTAGCTCAAAGTACCTTCCCCCGCGCGGGGTGTTCTGGCACCCCCTAAGGCGTCGGATTTCCCAGGGGGCAAGAGCCAGTTGGACCGAGAAAAGGACACATTACGACCTCTTGAATAGGTCCTTCGTAGCTTTAGCCCTGCGCAGACATCTTCCCTAGGTTCCCCGAACCCTTTTTTTTCTAGAGACGAAGCTCCTGTCTCAACTTCTGGCGAAGTGCCCTAGAGAAGGGCCATCCCCCCTTCCCCGCTTTTGTGCCGTTGGAACAAAAAGAAGCTCGACGACCCTTGACTTCTTTCGATGGCTCCTAGACGTTCCTGAGTTGAGCCCTCGTAGATATGCTTTTCAATCTATGAAGTCCTCGGGTTCCTTACCATGTTTCCCTAGAATAGAATTGCCATACCCCTTTGGTATCCATCCCCTTCCAGGGCGTGAATCATAATCGTTGGTCATTTTGAGATAGCCCTTATGTACTAGCT
>Ga0179591_1175890_pt1 | contig 11243 bp, 12 predicted proteins | sample CZOMad2_1_08_16f_FD_182891 | JGI IMG/M metagenome (GOLD analysis project Ga0179591, IMG submission 182891) | Vadose zone soil fungal communities from Angelo Coast Range Reserve, California, USA - CZOMad2_1_08_16fungal (PacBio error correction) | ecosystem: Environmental > Terrestrial > Soil >... | reverse complement strand
CCCTCCCCGTTCAGTTCCTTTTTTCCATAGAATATCGAAGGATTGCCTTTTTCACATCGATGCAACTTCCTCTTGAAGGCATCTTGATTCGTCTTCTCGCCCTTCTAGTCTGTCTCCCCCCCCCCGTACCTTCGTTTTACATATGGGCTTTCCTTGCTTGCAGCTCTTCACAATAAGATTTCCGTCCCCCTTCTTCCCTCTCCGTTCCCCCCGTTTTTTTTTCGCAGGACCCCCATATCATTCGCCATTTTCCATCGTAAACTGCCAATTTCTGTTTATTTCCTTTTCTGTTTTTTAACTGCGGTATCGGGACGCAGCTGCCCCACAATGCATTCCCCCCCCCCATTGCGTCCTGTTCCTTACCTTTTTCTCTTTTGTTTTTGACCTGTTGTCGTTGCCCGTGTTCTCTCCCCTTCACTCTCTTTTTAAGGTGCAAGTGAAGCGCTGATAATCGTCTGGTGGTGCCTTATATCCCCCCCTCTTCCCATAGTTTTTGCTTTTCCCCTCTTTTTTTAAGTTTTGAGAGGTGGGGCAGATACATCGGAAGATCTTCCTTTATTTCCATTGAATTGTGATTTTAACCGTCCGTGGCACTGCGGTCCCATTCCGTTTTTTTTTCCTTGACATCCTTGCATTATATTCCACTCCAGCCCTTTAGTAAGTTGGTGATGGCCTTTTTTCTTGTGGGTTTGGTTTCCCTCCCCGTGTCCCGTCGCGATGCGCCCCATCTTCCTTTCTCGAGTGGCACAGTGTCTGCTCCACGGCTCCACAGAGGCCCCCTTTTTCCCGACGAGTGACTCCCGACCTCACCCCCTTGAAGGTCCTACGCACCAGAGAACCCCCACCTTAGATGCCCTCCTCCTTTTCCGTGTCGCTTACTATCTGACAACTTCGACGCCACCCTGTCTTTTTTTTCCCCCTCTTATCGTTTGCTTGAGGAAGATCACCCCCCTGAGAATTCTCTTTTCCTCCTCCCTCCCCTTTGTGTTTTTCTTTTTTTTCCCTTTCTCGGAGTAGCTCATCGTAGTTTTTTTTTTCCCCCCCGCTTTTTATCGAACAAGTGGGGCTTTTGGTAGGGACCTCTGTGAAATGGTTGAAGATGTGTGCGTGAGGACCCCCTCTATTTTCAATCTCCCGGTTTTCGTCCTGGTTTTTTCTTTCTTTCCTACCTGGTGTTTTCTGATTCTTAATCAGTCCCCTTCTTGCCTGTTTTTGAGACCCTTACGTCAAACTTGGGGATCGTGCTACAAAGCTTTTCAGCCTAGTCAGATTTTTTGTTGAACTAGTGAGGAAGTTTATATCCCTTTTTGCCCCAGAAGGAACAGAGGTAACTAAAGGTCCTTTTTTTTATTTTTTTTCTCATTCGCGTTGGAAAGTTATGCCCCTTTGCCCATGGCACGACTGCCTGGATTGGATTCCTTTAACTACTCCTTTTTTCCCGGCAATAAGATTCTTGCCGCTGTATCGAGAACTGTCCTGACCCACCGTTTTGACCTATCGTCCTATGAATCTGCGTATACGAGTTCACCACCAGCCCCTTCTATCCCCGTACTTTCCGCACCTTCTCGTTTTTTGGAGTTGCCAAATGAGGACTCTTGCCCAACCCCTGGCGTTTCCCCGATTGTTGGGTTCTTCCCATGATAACCGGCTGCCTCGGTTTTTTTTTGTCCCAACCAAAGTGTTTTAGATTCATTGTTCCCTTTGGGCGCTCTTTTTCCCTCCTTTCCTTTGGAACATTTTCCAAACCTCAATTTGAGTTTCTCTCCCTTATTGGTCCCCTTTTTCCCTGAAATACTTTAATTTGCCAGCGAGAGGGGTCACCATACCCCCCCCTTTTTTTCAGTCTTTGCCACGAAAGGACCAGCTTTCGTTTTGGATCTCGTCCCCCGATCCTGCCTTTCCCCAGATTTCGCCAGTATTTACGTGGTGACCTGCTCTCGACATGTGCCCCTGCTAAGACTGCCTTTCCTCCATTGCTTTTTGCATCGGATTGATCGACTTGGGGCCCACCATCACCCCGACTCCAGTTCCCCTATGTACTCCCCTATTTCCCCAGGGAGTGGCGACGGACCGGCCTTTTGTCGTTCCTCTACCCCCTGAATGGTCCGAGCGCCTGGAAGTGGCGGTTTTTCCCCCATTCCTTCAACCTTTTTTAGTGGAAATCCTGATGTCTTTTACTGAGAACACTGTTTCGGGACCTCCCTTTTTTTTCCCGTGAACCCACTTTCCTCTTTTTGAAGTGAAGCGCGTGTTGTGGGAAATAGGGTGCGGCGGCTCCTGCGTTTTTTGGCTTTTTTTGACCCCGCTCGTACGCTTTTTCTTTTTGTTGCTCTTTGACGTTCCTGCTTTCTCGCGACCTCCGGTTTTCACCCCAGCGGAGGTTCCTCCCCCCCAAATTCGTTTCCTTTTGCTGCGTCCCTTCTGTCCCCAAAGCTTTCCCCGCCAACAAAAATGTCTCCAAAATCCCGCTATGAAACGTCCCCCTTTGGATTCATTTGGCGCCCCTGTATCCCTTTTGCTCTTCCCCTTCTTTTCTTTTTGGAAGGCCGTGTGCGTCTTCTTCCCGTCGCCGGTTTATAGAGATAGTCGCATTCTCAGTAGCCCGTCCTTCGCCCACATCCTTCTTTCCCTGATTCCCAGTTTTTTCGTTTTGCCCCCAGTTTGCGGGGGGGGGGTGGGACCCCCCCCCCGCTTCCCGACTCGGCAAGATCGGACGATCATTCTTCAGCGTTGATGCGCACTGTTGCCACGTCTTCCCCCGAGTCTCTGGCGCATCCCCATGCTTTTTTGAGATCGACCCGAAGAAGTTTTCTCCCCCCCCCCTTTTTCTTTCTTACCGAAGACCTACCGAATATATATAGTCCGTTTGGGAACCCTCTTGTCTCCGCGCTTTCGGAAAAACCTTCTCTTTTTCCTTTTGCAACCCCATTTTCCCTTGCTAGGCGATTAGTGCCGTTTCCCCTCATTTCCGTCCCCTGGATGTGCCTCCTGAACCATCTATTCCCCCCGGGTGACCACGCGTGTGCGCAGAACCTTGCGTTCTTGTGGTCCCCCTGTGCCGTGAGAAACGCCTGCTGGCTGGACCTCCCCCCTTTCCAACCCAGAGGACGATTGTGGCGCGAGTTTTTTGTATCTCTCCCTCCTCCTCCTTTGGTTTTTTGTTTCAGGGATGCGATAACAGACGTAGAAATAGTTCCTCCCGTGTTTTGCTTGTCTTCCGTCCTCTCGTTTGCACCTGTTTTTCCCCCCCCTTCGATTCCTTTGATGCGTTGTCGGATATGGATTTCTTCTGGGTTTTTTCCTTTTCCAGACCAATTACGTGGGTGAGGATTTCCATTTGTATCTTCTATTAAGTTTTTGTGTTGACACAGAAGCTTACTGTATTTTTTCCTATCGCTGGTTTCCCCCCCAGAGTTCCCACTCAGATGATTTTCTGCTTGGCGGGTCCTTCCTTCTTAGTGTGGGTGTTTATATTTCTTTCCCCCCTCCCCCGCTTACCCTTTGAATCGTCCTCGTGGGGGGTTGGCAAGTCCTTGTGTCCCTTTAGCAATTCGATGATTCAGGGCCGTTTTTTTTCCCCTCTTGTTTCTCTTTTTTTCCGAAGTTCTTTTTTCCGCCCTGTATCAATAGATCAGCATATCACTCATCGCTATTCTTTCCCTCCCTCCTACGTCGTCTCGAGACCTTGAGAGTCATCGCGCCTTTTCCTCTCACACCCCACTAATTTTTCTTTTTTTTCTTCTGCCGAACTTACATGAGCGGATTTGCAGGTGCATTTTCGTTCCCCCTCTTCCCCTGCTTGCTAGCGGTGCATCCTCTTCCCCTTAGCCCAGAGTGTTAAGGAGCTTTCGCCCCGATAGGCGTTATTTTCGGGCGAACCCCCAGTTCACTTCTTTCCCCCTCTCCGTTTCCAAGCGACCGCGTGATCAACGCTGATCCTCACCCTCCTCTTTTTTTGCTTAGGGTTTCACTTGAGGGCTTCGTGTGGCCGCCCTTTCGCGTCCAATAAGGAGTTCCCCCCCCCCCCCCCCCTAAGTTCTGCCTTACAATGTTTCCCCGCCCGTCTTCGAGTCGAGAGCGTACCAGGGGACCGAGTCCCAGGTCCTTTCGTCCTTTTGCCAAGCAACTTTTTCTTATTGCTTCCCCCAGACGATATCAGACTTATGCGTTTTTTTCCCCCCCAACAATAGTATTCAACTTCTCTTGGAAGTCCTCGTTAGGTCGAGTTTTTTCCTCTATAGTAGTCGTCAACCCGTCTTCTTTCTTTCTGCTGTCGAGGTAAGTAGAGCTCCTTCGTTTGTCCCGGTAGGCCGTAAGATCTTCCCTGGCTCTCCGGCCTTTTTTTAAAGATCTTTCCGTTCCACTCGTACGCACCTTCGTTTCTTTTTCCTGGCCTCCTAAGAGCGGGAGTTTAGTGTCCTCCCGTTGCCCACTGAAGAGAAAACACTTTTTTTCCTTTGCTCCCCCTCCGCATCCATTTTTCGTATTGCCAACTAGTTTAGCGTTGGGTCCCCCCCCTTCCCCTCAACTTCAGCGCTCAGTGAAGGGGAGCGATAATTTTTTTTCGTTTTTTTTGCACTCGTCTTTCCTTTCCTCTTGTTTGTATGAGGGAATTTTTCTACGTCAACGTTGTGGCGCGGGTTTCTTTTTCCTCCCTTCCCCCAGCTTCGTTATTTTTCTGAGAAAATGAAGCACATAATTCGTTCCGGCGGCCCCCTTCCTGGTCTTTTTCCCCTTCTCCAACCTCGTTTTAAATACGGCCCAGGCCCCTTTCCTTCTCCCTTTGGTCCTCGGTGATGCTTCTTGGCCGCCGATGCTCCCCCTTTCAGGGAACCTGTGGCGCCCCCCTCAGCCCCCCGTGATCACGCGCACCCGCCGCCGATTGCCGAAGGGAAGTAAGACCACCGTGTCCCTTTCCTTTACCTCACGTCCTCCCCCCCCCCCCCCCGAGTTCTTTTCTTTTTTTTCCAACTTTCCCTCGCTCTTAGGCGAACAATTGAGCTTTAGCCCAGTTTCTTCCGCTTCATTCCTTTGTCGAGTTTTCCAGGTCCCTATCTTCTTGTCATAACTTCCTCCCCCCCGTTTTTTTTTTTGTTCGAGAGTAAGTATTTTTTTTTACCCCCCCTGATGGGGCCCCCTGTTCTATCTCCCCAATCTTGTTTTTTTGTCGAGGAGCAATTGTTTTTCGTCGAGTCTCGCTCGCAAGGTAGTTTTTCCTCTGCTAGTTGTTTGATTTGCGCGTTCTTCTTTTTTTTTCACGTTTTGTGGTCGATTCTACTCGTTTTGCATCCGTTTGTAGGTTCGAGTTTTTACCGAAAATTTTAATTTTATGAGAAAAGAGGTACGATGTGCTCAATTTCGTTTTCCCCCTCCATTTTTTTTTAGAGTTGTCTCCCCTTCATTTTGTTGCGAAGGAAATTCAGCAGATCCTCCTCTTTTTTCGGTTTTCCCTTTCCTTCTTGCACAATTTCTCTGTCCCCCGTTGAATGGAAGGAAGTTTCCCCTGGGCTGTCCCCATTCATGGGCTCCGACGCGGAAGACTCCCCTACGTCTTTTGTCTTCCCTTGGCCAAGTCTCACCCCCCCCTTTTTTTTCAGAGTGTTTTTTTTTGCGTCCCCTTGCAATCGACTTTATAAGAGTTCCCCCCACCGGGTTCTCTTCCCCCTCCTTTTCCCCCATAGCGGCACTCCCTGTTTTGTTTTCCAACTTCGCGGGTCACCTTTCCCCGTCGTTTTGCTCCGATTTTTTTCCCTTCCCGCTTTGAGCGCCAAACCATTTTGATTTTTCCTTTTTGTGCCAACCCCACTTTCTGGGTTTTCTTCTTTGATCCCCCTCTTTCTTCCCTTAGGCCCGTTTTTTCTCCCATCAACTTTGCGGATGATTTTGGACCCCTTGGCGAAACTTTATTTCCCCTTCTCGAGTTTTTCCGTCCTTTTTTTTCCGACCGGGAACCTCGTTCTGGGAGGGGTTTTTCTCTCCCCGTTTCTTCCCCCCATTTCCCCTCAGCTTCCCCTTTTGTGTTCTCAGCCCCCGAACTGGCAGTCTGCTTCCTCTCCCCCCTCAAAAAGGCCTTTACCGGAAGACGGATCGAGTGGTCCTGCCTCTTTTTGTTCCCAAACCCAAACTCACCCCCGTTTCTCTTGCCATCTCGATTTTGTAACCCTCTTTCTACGGTCTTGACTGTCCCACCCCGTCCCCCTTCCCCTTTCTGGGCCATTATTTTTCCCCGTCCCTTTTACCGTGCTGAATTCGTGCCCTGTCACTTCCCCTCTGTTTTCCTTTTTTTCCAGTTCCTGGTACGAGCAGTAATGCCCTCTTTCCTTCCCCTTGGAACCCTAAGGGGCCAGGCCTTTTTGCGTGTGCGGCCCCCCCTGCTTGCGTTTTCTCTCGTTTGTTGGTCGACGTTGAACTGGATCTTACTTCTTTCTTTTTTTCTGTCCCCGGGAACTTTTCCTGCTCTTTCGCGACCTGCTCTTTTCCCCCCCACAAGCGGAGCTCCGTCCTCTTTTCTCGCCCCTTTAGTCCCCCCCCGTACCAAGGTGCGACCGCCAAATGCCCTTCCCACCTCCGCCTCTTCAATCACGATTTCAGTCGCATTTTCTCTTTTGCGTTTCTTTTCTTGTCTGGTACTTTCCTTTTGCTCCGATTCGCGTCCGGTCCTCCCTCTCCCCAGCTTCGTTTCTTTATTCCGACAAGCAAGAGCCTGAATTTTCAAGTTTCGCGACGTTCTTTTTTCCCTTCTCTTTGTCCCCCCCCCCTCTTAAAGTTTCGTCAGCGCTACAGTGAGCATTATGTAGTTCTTTTGCGCACTTGCACATTTTCCCCAAGAGTCGTCCTTTTTTTTTTGTTTGGACTCTCGCTTTGCTGAGTTGTTAGTCCCACGCCTAATGTCTCCCCCCCCACCCTTTTTTTGACGTTTCAGGAACAGACCCGACTTCCCTCTCTCTCCGTTCCTGGCAACGAGTGGTATACCTGCATCCGTAACCCTTGACGTTGTTTTTTTCTTGCCCCCCCCCCCATTTTGGGTCCACCTCCCCCCCTACTTCTTCTTTTTTCCCACCGTCCAGCCTCCCCCCCTTTCTTCTTTGGAAGACGTCACGCTCTTCCCTGTCATGCTGACCCATACGGAGCCTCCCCCCTTTTTTTTCTTGTTTCTTTCCTTAAACGTTGTTTTGTGGCCGGTCACTACACCTCCTCTTTTTCCGACCCATCTGAGACCCCTTGTCGAATTCGGTTTTTGATTTTCCTTATCTCCCCTCCACTCCTCGTTTTTTTTTGTTGAACTCTATCCCTTTTTGCTCGTCCCCCTTTCCCATCTCTGTTTCTCGATGTAGGGTAGCCACGGCGGCGTTCGTTACCGTGTCACGGTTCATTTCCGCAAGTTCTCCCCCCCGCCTTGTGTTAGGGTGTTTTCCCTTTTCCCCCTCGTTGTCGTTTTCCCGAAATAGTGGGGTTATGATGACGGACTGTATCTCCTTTTTCCCCTTTTTGGCACAGACCGATTGTAGGCGGTTCCTATTTCTTTGGACCCCCCCCTGCCTTTCACGGCTTCTATTCCTACTTTCTTTCGTCTTAGTGTTTGTGGGCTTCTTCGTTTTTTCCTCTTTTCCCCCTCTTACTTACCCCCCCGTGATTATGAACCTCGACCTCAGTGGGGGAAGGACGTTTAAGTCGGCTCCCCTCTTTCATGCTCGCCCCCTCTCTGCCTGTCTTTCTTTAAGTCCTTTCCGTTGATTTCATCGTTCCCTCGGCCTACTTTCCTTTTTCTTCTTCTCATTGATCATACCCGGAGTGAGAGATCCCGTGTTTTGATTTAGGTTCCCTTCTTTCCCATCTTCACATCAGGCCCCCCCCCCCCCCTAGCCCGGATGCTCTTCCTTTTACCAACGGCTTTGAGGTAATGTTCGTTCTCTTTCTGTCTACTTTTCTTCGCAGCAGGTCCCGAAGTTGGGTATTCCGGTTGTTTTCACTTGCGTCGTCTTTATGTCTCCTTCGGTTCTGCCCCCCCACCCCTGTCAGAGTTCACCTATTTCTTTCCCCTGCGGCCCCCGAGGAATTTCACCCTCCGCTGTTCCCCCTAGTTTTTTCCCCTTTCCCCTTCTTCTCGTGTTCCTTTGTTTGCGTTGCGTACCAATTTCGGAGTTTCCCACCCTGACGTTGTGTCCGGAAAACATGTCCGGCGGCCGTTTTCTCTCTCTTCCCTCCCTCCTGTTTCCTCTTCCCCTTCTCTTTTCTTGCCGTCGGAAGGGTACAAATCGTCCCCCTCTTTTTTTTTTTCTTTTGCCCCTTCGCTTTTGGACCATATATGAAGTGGATTGTCCCTTTGAGGCGCTTAGTCTCTCTTTCTCGTCGTTTCGCCAACGGTCTCTTTGCCATCTTTTTTTTTGCGGTCCGGGCGCTCTCCCCCAATCTCTTTTCGTCCTTGGACGTGGCCGACTTTTACGAGATAGGCAATAAACTCTTCCTGCCCCCCCGACTGCAATTGTCGGTACCCCTTCCTTACCCAGTTTGTGAGGGTTTTTAGAGGTCGAGGAAACCCCTCCCGCCCCCATTTTGCGCTCGCGCCGCTTGGGTCTAGATCCCCCCCTTTTTTTTTGTTGCCCCGAGGCTTCCTCTTTTTCTCCCCTCTCTTTGTGTTAGGCCTCTAATAGTCGGGTGGTTCCCCCCCTCGTATTTCTGCTGTCACTCTGTTAGTACCTTTTCCTTTGTGTTCGTTGTTTGCTCTCCATCTGCAATCGTCGTCGGTCGCCCATTGACGAAACCTTTCCCCCTGGTACCCAGGACCTTCCCTTTTTGCGGTTTTTCCAGAACTTGCACACGCTTTTTCCCCGACGGACTCCCCAATCCGTCTTGCTTTCGTCCGTTTTCTTATGAGTGTGGCGGCTGCTCAGTTTTTTCCGGCGATGCGCAATTAGGGTACTGCCCCTCCGAGCCCCCCTTTCTTTTGGATACTAGCCCCCCCCCTTTCTTTCCTTTTCCCTGGCGCTTGACTCCGCCCACCCCGTTGTCCCAGCCCTAATGATCCCATCTAACGAGGCGATGGGAAGACATTTTCAGGCACCCGCCTGCTCAGCTACCATTAGCCCGAGCAACCATTTTTCCATCCCTGTCGATTATCCCTCTTTTTCGCCCCCTCTCTTAGAATCCCCCTCAGTTTGTTTTTGTTGTGGAGCCTTTTTAATCCCGCGGTAGAATCATCGAGCCACTCTTCTCTGACCAACGCTTTTTCGTTTTTTTTCCTTCAATTTTTTTCTGCATGAAATTTGCGCGAATTTAGTTCAATCGCCATTAGTCGTGTTTCTGGGTTTTTAGTTTCATCCCCCCTTTTGTTTAGACAGTCATAGGGCATCTTCGCTTGCGCGTGAATACATTGTTTTGCCCTTTGATAAGGATGTAATTTTCCCTTCAGAGGTCGGAAGTTAAGTCTCCCTTTTTTTCCCCAAGACTTTTCCCTCCGTGACATATCCCCGGCTCCACCGTTGTGCATGTCTTTAGTGTGTGGACCCCTCCCGCGTGCAATTTCTTGTCCCCTCCCTTATGTCCTCCGTGCAATGAATTTAACCTTATTTCACTTTTGCCTCCGACTCCTCCGTTCCGTTGTTTTTTTCCTGATTCCAATGCTCCACAACCCCAGTGACGCATTAGATAATACCTTGCCTTTTGTTAAACCTGTATCACCCCGTCTGGTTCCCCCCTCCCCTCTTCTTCCTGCCGCTTCCCCTCTCTTCGAGATTGAAAATCTTCTATTTTGACAACCACCTACTTCACCACTCTTTTTTTTGAGACTCAACCTGGAAGCCGAGTTGGCTGTTTTTTTCCCAAGTTCGTCGAATTTTCCCCCCCACAAAGTTTCTCATTTCCCCTCGTTCCGTCGGAGTATCAATCAATGTTGATTGATTGGGACCATGGTTACCCCTTTCATTTCCCCCTCCTATAGTTGGTTCCTTCTTCCCTCTTTTCCTTTAGGCGGGGCGTTTGACCTCCTTGAGAGCACTGACCCCGATGGACCGCCCCTAGTTGGTTTTTGCAGAACTCACTTTGTTTTTTTTTTGGATTTTAGAGGCCTCAACGCATTGGGCGGTCCTCTCTTGCATGTTTTTTTGGAAACCCCGCACATAAATGTCGATTTTGACTTGCTTCTTCCCCATTTATTCCCCCCCCCCCACGGACGTCCCTTTCTTGGCCCTTACCCGACCCGAGTGGCTTTTTTTTTCTAGCCTGATGCATTACTGCTGATTACTGGAGGCACCGATTGTCCCCCTTTGAGGTTGCCAAGTTCCTTTCTTTACACCCTTCGGTCGCGCCTTACGGGCAAAGATTTCCTCCACTTTTTTTTCCCCCTTGAAGGTGACCCAGAACGCGCCGTTTTTTCTTTCCGCTCGTGAACCCTCCTTGGGGTTGCGCGTTTTGAAACGTTTTTGGAACTCTGCGTGGTTTTCCCTCCGACACGTTTCCGCTATCGCCGACCTCCCCCTTCCCCCCCTTTGCGTAGGCGCTAATCTCTTCTTCCTGGATGGTCTCCCTTCGCCTTGCAAGTTTCCTTCTGTCCAATGTACCAAAATTCTCGCTGTCAATACGATTTTCCTCTCAGGAGAGGGGTTTCTCGTTTCGTTTCCTGACTTCTTTTTTTATGTCGGCTGATCCTTTTGGTCGTTTCTTTCGAGCCTTTCGATCGAAGTTCATCGACCCTTAACGAAATGAGCGGACCCTGATGACTTCCCTCCTTTTTTTTCCCTTTGGCGAGGGACCCCCAAATCACACTTCGATCACTTAGTGCGTTTCCCGCGTCCCTTCATTTTCGTCCCCCTTTTCTTCGCCCTCCCGTCTTTTTTCCCCCTTTATGTTTCAGTTTCTCATTCATTTTTCCTTTAGGATCGTCCACACGGAAGGACTGTAGCCCCCCCCGAAGACTTTGTTTCCTTCCCCAGCCCGCATTCCCCGACTCTTTTTCCTCTTTCCCCCCAATTTTTCTGACATCGGAACACCCTCCTCTGTCCCTTGTGCCACCAAAGGGTCAGGGACAAGCAGTCGATCGCCGTTCCCCCTCCTTCCCCCCTCGGGTCTGTCCTCACTCCCCCGCTCTCCCCCTCCCAAATGGCTGGAACCAACTCGAGGAAGTGTTTTTCTACTTTTCTTTTTTGCTCGGCCGTGTAACCCCGGTTTGGCCGACCTCACCCAAGCGTTTGCGTTTCTCCTTAATTTCTCCACACTCTTTTGGACGGATGGGGCGCAAGTTTTTTTTT